>Ga0307509_10010579_pt1 | contig 11280 bp, 13 predicted proteins | sample 10_EM_MG_FD_202245 | JGI IMG/M metagenome (GOLD analysis project Ga0307509, IMG submission 202245) | Populus trichocarpa ectomycorrhiza microbial communities from riparian zone in the Pacific Northwest, United States - 10_EM | ecosystem: Host-associated > Plants > Roots > Unclassified | place... | reverse complement strand
TCTCGGCCGACCGGGACGTCTTCACGATGGACGAGATGGTCGCGGCCTTCGACATCGCGGACGTCAACCCCAACCCGGCCCGCTTCGACCTGAAGAAGTGCGAGGCGATCAACGCCGACCACATCCGTCTCCTGGACGTGAAGGACTTCACGGAGCGCTGCGCCCCGTGGTTGAAGGCCCCCTTCGCCCCCTGGGCGCCGGAGGACTTCGACGAGGCCAAGTGGCAGGCCGTCGCCCCGCACGCGCAGACCCGCCTGAAGGTGTTGTCGGAGATCACGGACAACGTCGACTTCCTGTTCCTGGCCGAGCCGGTCGAGGACGAGGCGTCCTGGACGAAGGCCATGAAGGAGGGCTCCGACGCTCTCCTCCGTACGGCTCGCGAGAAGCTGGAGTCGGCCGACTGGAGCTCGGCCGAGTCCCTCAAGGAGGCCGTCCTGGCCGCCGGCGAGACCCACGGCCTCAAGCTCGGCAAGGCCCAGGCCCCGGTCCGAGTCGCGGTCACCGGCCGCACGATCGGCCTGCCGCTCTTCGAGTCCCTGGAGATCCTGGGCAAGGAGAAGACCCTCGCCAGGATCGACGCGGCCCTGGCGAAACTGACGGCCTGACCGAAGCGCACGAGAGGGGCGGCACCCGGTGATCCGGGTGCCGCCCCTCACGCGTCTCTGTGTGCGGCCACCGGTCCGACGGGCCGATCCGCCCGCACTCGTTGTCAGGCGGCGTCGTTCTCGTCGATCAGGTAGTGGCTCTCCTCGAAGATCTCCAGCACCATGACGACCATGATCGCGCCGGCCGCCATGTACTCCACCATGACGCCCGGAGCCACGTAGGCCTTGCGCAGGTGCTCCTCGGGGCCGAGCTGCGCGGTCGATGTCTTGCGGAACGGGTCGCGGGCCAGTATGCGCATGGCCCTGTCCAACTGGGCCCTGCGCTCTCCGGGCAGGGCGTCATACGTCGTGCGGGCTTCGACGGTGAACTGGACGCGGTACTCGGTCATGGCTGTGGCTCGGACTTTCGCTCGTCGGTCCCACCACGCTAGGGCATCCCGCATCCGTGCGGCCCGGCTCCAGGACCCTCTCCTGCGCCTGATCCGCCGATTGCTGGGCCCTGGGGCGCTGACTCGCCCCGGGGGCCTGAGTTACCGTCGGATCATGAGCATTCGGGCCGTGGTCTGGGACGTCGACGACACCCTGTTCGACTACACCGGTGCGGACCGCGCGGCCATGCGCGAGCACTTGACGGCCGAGGGGCTGCTCGACGGGCACGGGAGCCTGGCGGCGGCCCTGGAACGCTGGCGGGTGGCCACCGAGTTCCACTGGGCGCGGTTCTCGGCCGGGGAGGTCTCGTTCGAGGGGCAGCGTCTTGACCGGGTCCGGCACTTCCTGGACCGGGAGCTGACCGACGCCGAGGCCGACGACTGGTTCCGGCGCTACAAGACCCACTACGAGACCGCCTGGGCCCTCTTCCCGGACGTCCTGCCCGTCCTCGACACCCTCGCGGTCACCCACCGGCACGCCGTCCTCTCCAACTCCAGCCTCACCGTGCAGGACCGCAAGCTGCGCACCCTCGGCGTGCACGAACGCTTCGAGGTCATCCTGTGCGCGGCCGAACTGGGCGTCTCCAAGCCCGAGGCCGGCGCCTTCCTCGCGGCCTGCGAGGCGCTGGAACTGCCGCCGCACGAGGTGGCGTATGTCGGAGATCACCCCGAGATCGACTGGCGCGGTGCCGCGGACGCCGGACTGCTGTCCGTGTGGATCGACCGCCGGGGCGGGCACACCCCTGGTGAGGCCCTCGCGGGGCGGCACCGGATCGCCTCGCTCGCCGAACTCCCGGCGCTCCTCGGCGCTGATACCCGTTTTGGAGCCCCGTCCACCTTCAGGTAATGTTCTTCCTGCGCCGCCGGAGAACAGACCGAAAGGTCAGCCACCTGGAGGCGCACGCTAGAACAAGATCCCGACAGGGATTGAGTCTTAGTGGCCTATGGTGTAATTGGCAGCACGACGGTTTCTGGTTCCGTTAGTCTAGGTTCGAGTCCTGGTAGGCCAGCTCGCAGAGCTCATCTGCAACCGCAGAGGTCAACTCTGCAAAGCCCCCGTTGTGTAGCGGCCTAGCACGCTGCCCTCTCACGGCAGTAGCGCCGGTTCGAATCCGGTCGGGGGTACAGATCCTTCCCAGGAAGGCGGTCCGGGTCGCACCCGCCGCCCTCCATGCAGGATCGCTAGGGCCCCCGTTGTGTAGCGGCCTAGCACGCTGCCCTCTCACGGCAGTAGCGCCGGTTCGAATCCGGTCGGGGGTACGCTTTACCTTGTATCGCCTTGGTCTATGGTGTAATTGGCAACACTACGGTTTCTGGTACCGTCATTCTAGGTTCGAGTCCTGGTAGACCAGCTCTGATCTGCGGAAACGCGCGATCTGGGCCCCCGTTGTGTAGCGGCCTAGCACGCTGCCCTCTCACGGCAGTAGCGCCGGTTCGAATCCGGTCGGGGGTACATACAGGAAGGCCCTCCACTTCGGTGGGGGGCCTTTCGCGTGCCCTGCTCACTCGAAGCCGTACCGCCGCGCCGACTCCTCCTCCTGCGCCAGCCGGTGCAGCGCCTGGAGCACCGGCTCGACGAAGATCGCGCCCGCGACCGCCGTCTCCACCCTCTCGGCCTCCGAGGGATGCGTCTCCACGAAGTCCAGATCGAGCACGGCCGCCTCGTGCATCAACTTGGCGTAATTCACGACGAGTTCGGGCGGCCAGTCGTAGCCGAGCCGACGAAGTGCCGCCACCGCCACCACCAGTGAGCGGTAGGACGGCGAAATGGTCACCAGAGCCTGGGAGTTGGACCAGCCCAGCGTCTCCAGGAGCTTGTCGACCTCGCGGTGCGCGGCCTGGACGTACTCGTCCTCCTCGTCCGGCTCCGGAACCTGCGGCAGCGCCCAAAGTGCCGCGCCCAGCCGGATCGTACGGCCGAGGGAGTCGTCGTCGACATGGCCGAGCACCTCGCGGACCGTGGCCACCGGGAGCCTGCCGACCTGGATCATCGCGCGCACCAGCCGCAGCCGTCGCAGGTGTTCCTCGTCGTACTCGGCGGTGGTCGCGTTGAGTTGACGGCCGGGTCTCAACAGCCCTTCGCGCAGGTAGTACTTGATCGTCGCGATGGACACACCGCTGTGCTCGCTCAACTCGGACAGCCGCATGTCTTGCGCCCCTTCTCGGATACCGGCACTATCCAAACACGGGTCATCGGATAGTGCCGGTACCCAACGAGGGGGAGTCATGTTCGCGAAGGCTGTCAACGGCCGTACCACCGCTGCCGCCGAGGGGGAGGTGGTGGTGCTGCTCATCGGCATGCGCATCAACCGCTTCTGGGCCGTGCACCACTGGGTGCCGGTGTTCCTCGCGATGCCGCGCATGCTGCTGGAGTTGGGGAAGGACAAGAGCCGCGGACTGCTCGGGCACGTACTGCTGACGGCGTCCCCGCGGACGTACTACGTCGTCCAGTACTGGGAGTCCAAGGAGAAGCTCTACAAGTACGCGAGTTCGCCCGACATGCTCCACCACAAGGCGTGGGCGATCATCAACCGCAAGGAGAAGGCGGGGAAGGTGCGCGGACATGTCGGGCTGTGGCACGAGAGCTATGTGGTGCCCGAGGGCTCCTACGAGGCGATCTACGCCGACATGCCGGCCTTCGGCCTCGCGGCGGCACATGGACAGGTGCCGGTGGAACAGCGGGGGCGGCGGGCGAAGGACCGGTTCGCGTATCGGTCGGGGAGCGTGACCTCCGAGTAGGTCCGGACATGGCGAAGGGCCCGCCGCGGCGTTGAGGCAGGCCCTTCTGTGGTGTTTCCGGGGGTCAGCCGGTGCGGCGCAGGGCTTCGGAGAGGCGGGCGGCGGCGTCGATGACCGCCTGGGCGTGCATACGGCCCGGGTGGCGTGTCAGGCGCTCGATGGGGCCGGAGACGGACACCGCGGCCACCACGCGGTTCGAGGGGCCGCGCACCGGCGCGGAGACGGACGCGACGCCCGGCTCGCGCTCGCCGATGGACTGGGCCCAGCCCCGGCGCCGTACGCCAGAAAGGGCCGTGGCCGTGAAGCGGGCGCCCTGGAGGCCGCGGTGCAGGCGCTCCGGCTCCTCCCAGGCCATCAGGATCTGGGCCGAGGAACCGGCTTTCATCGTGAGGGTCGAGCCGACCGGGACCGTGTCCCGCAGTCCGGACAGACGTTCCGCCGCGGCGACGCAGATGCGCATGTCGCCCTGGCGGCGGTAGAGCTGCGCGCTCTCGCCCGTGATGTCCCGCAGATGCGTGAGCACCGGGCCCGCCGTGGCGAGCAGGCGGTCCTCGCCGGCCGCCGCGGCCAGCTCGGCGAGCCGGGGGCCCAGAATGAAACGGCCCTGCATGTCGCGCGCCACCATGCGGTGGTGTTCCAAAGCCACGGCCAGCCGGTGTGCCGTGGGTCGTGCCAGCCCGGTCGCCGCGACCAGACCCGCGAGGGTGGCCGGACCGGACTCCAGGGCGCCCAGGACAAGGGCTGCCTTGTCCAGGACGCCGACGCCGCTACTGTTGTCCATGAAACGATACTCGCGTCTCACTCTGTGAAACGCAAGTTCCTTTTTTCGTGAGACGCGCAACTCTTGTAGACACAGCGGCCCGCGTACCAAACGGGCCAGGCGGCGGCTGCCCGTGAACCAGGGGTGCGAGCGCCGTCTCCTCAAGATCTCTAGTTGGGCCGGCGCTGTTTCGCCGGCCGGAGGGAAAGCGATGGGTAGGACACTCGCGGAGAAGGTCTGGGACGACCATGTCGTCCGGCGCGCCGAGGGCGAGCCCGACCTCCTCTTCATCGATCTGCACCTGCTGCACGAGGTGACCAGCCCGCAGGCCTTCGACGGTCTCCGCCAGGCCGGGCGTCCCGTGCGGCGCCTCGACCTCACCATCGCCACCGAGGATCACAACACCCCGACCCTCGACATCGACAAGCCCATCGCGGACCCGGTCTCCCGGGCCCAGCTGGAGACGCTGCGCAAGAACTGCGCCGACTTCGGCGTGCGCCTGCACTCCCTGGGCGATGTGGAGCAGGGTGTCGTCCACGTCGTAGGGCCGCAGCTGGGTCTGACCCAGCCCGGTACGACCGTCGTGTGCGGTGACTCCCACACCTCCACCCACGGCGCCTTCGGCGCACTGGCGTTCGGCATCGGCACCTCCCAGGTGGAGCACGTGCTGGCCACCCAGACGCTGCCGCTGGCCCGCCCGAAAACCATGGCCATCACGGTCGACGGCGAACTGCCCGACGGCGTCACCGCCAAGGACCTGATCCTCGCGATCATCGCGAAGATCGGCACCGGCGGCGGCCAGGGCTACATCCTGGAATACCGCGGCTCCGCCATCGAGAAGCTCTCGATGGAGGCCCGCATGACCATCTGCAACATGTCGATCGAGGCCGGCGCCCGCGCGGGCATGATCGCCCCCGACGAGACCACCTTCGCGTACATCAAGGGCCGCGCCCACGCCCCCGAGGGCGAGGACTGGGACGCCGCCGTCGCGTACTGGAAGACCCTGAAGACCGACGCGGACGCGGAATTCGACGCCGAGGTCGTCATCGACGGCCCCTCGCTGGCGCCGTTCGTCACCTGGGGCACCAACCCCGGTCAGGGCGCGCCGCTTTCGGCGTCCGTCCCCGACCCGGCTTCGTACGAAGACGCTTCGGAGCGCCTCGCCGCCGAAAAGGCCCTGGAATACATGGGGTTGGAGGCCGGCCAGCCGCTGCGCGACATCAAGGTGGACACCGTCTTCGTAGGTTCGTGCACCAACGGCCGTATCGAGGACCTGCGTGCCGCCGCCGCGATCGTCGAGGGCCGCAAAGTCGCCGACGGCGTACGGATGCTGGTCGTCCCGGGCTCCGCGCGGGTCGGTCTGCAGGCCGTCTCCGAGGGCCTGGACGTCGTCTTCAAGGAGGCAGGCGCCGAATGGCGGCACGCGGGCTGCTCGATGTGTCTGGGCATGAACCCGGACCAACTGGCGCCCGGTGAGCGCTCCGCGTCCACCTCCAACCGCAACTTCGAAGGCAGGCAGGGCAAGGGCGGCCGTACGCACCTGGTCTCGCCGCAGGTCGCCGCCGCGACCGCCGTGCTGGGCCATCTGGCCTCGCCCGCCGACCTGTCCGACGCCCCTGTGCCCGCTGGAGTCTGAGAGTCATGGAAGCATTCACCACGCACACCGGCCGGGCCGTCCCGCTGCGCCGCAGCAACGTGGACACCGACCAGATCATCCCCGCCCACTGGCTCAAGAAGGTGACCAGGGACGGGTTCGAGGACGGGCTCTTCGAGGCCTGGCGCAAGGACGAGAACTTCATCCTCAACCGGCCCGAGCGCAAGGGCGCCACGGTTCTGGTGGCAGGCCCCGACTTCGGCACCGGCTCCTCCCGCGAGCACGCGGTGTGGGCGCTGCAGAACTACGGCTTCAAGACCGTCATCTCCTCCCGCTTCGCCGACATCTTCCGCGGCAACTCGCTGAAGAACGGCCTGCTCACGGTCGTGCTGGAGCAGAAGATCGTGGACGCGCTGCAGGAACTCACCGAGCGTGACCCGCAGGCCGAGATCACGGTCGACCTGGAGGCCCGCGAGGTGCGCGCCGAGGGCATCACCGCCGCCTTCGAACTCGACGAGAACGCCCGCTGGCGGCTGCTGAACGGACTGGACGACATCTCCATCACCCTCCAGAACGAGGGCGACATCTCCGCGTACGAGGCCAAGCGCCCCTCGTACAAGCCGCGGACGGTCCAGGTCTGACCCCAACCCCCGCACCAGGTCGAGATCCGGCCACCGCGACACCCTCTGTACCCCCGATCGCCACGATTGGGGGTACAGCCATGTCTGCACCCGAACGGCCCCGCGCGCCTCCGACGCTTCTCCCAACTTCCCATGTTAGACAGGGTGTTGACTGGGTAGGCGCAGCTTTGAGCCAAGGCTGCCGCCGGGCTCCGTCAGGCCGTTCGAGGCACCAGTTGCGACCCCCGCAGGCGACAACTCGCCCCAGATGGCACAATCTGTGCATGGAACACGACGGCCAACTCAAGCTCTATGCGGCAGTCGCGGACCAACTCAAGGAAGCGCACACAAGGGTGCGCGCACTGCAAGTCCCGGAGGGCGTACGGATGGCGCTGGCCCGGAAGCTGCTGGTCATTACGGCCGCGGCCAAGCACGATCTCGCCGACGCGACAAGGCGACTGGACCGGTTCACGGCCGACCTCGACGCGGGTCGATTCCCCGAAGAGGAACGCTGAACAAGTCCAGGACAGCCGAGTTCGTTGCGGCGCACGGGTGATTAGCCCGTTTCGTGTTTGATTTGCGGTATATATCTGCCTAACGTGCGGAAAAGCCTGAACACTTTCGTTCCGGCAATGTCTCCGAAGGGGAAGACGTGAACAAGGCGCAGCTCGTAGAAGCGATTGCGGACAAGGTCGGTGGCCGTCAGCAGGCCGCCGAGGCGGTCGACGCGGTACTGGACGCCATCGTCCGTGCCGTCGTCAGTGGGGACCGGGTCTCGGTCACCGGTTTCGGTTCGTTCGAGAAGGTCGACCGTCCGGCCCGTTACGCCCGCAACCCCCAGACGGGCGAGCGGGTTCGGGTCAAGAAGACCTCCGTTCCGCGCTTCCGCGCGGGCCAGGGTTTCAAGGACCTGGTGAGCGGCTCGAAGAAGCTCCCGCGTGGTGGCGAGGTCGCCGTCAAGAAGGCGCCCAAGGGCAGCCTGAGCGGCACCGCTTCGGCGACGGTCAAGAAGGCCGCGGCCAAGAAGACCACCGCCAAGAGGGCGACGGCCACCGCGAAGAAGACCGTGGCGAAGAAGACCGTGGCGAAGAAGACGGCGGCCAAGACGGCCACCGCCAAGAAGACCACGGCCAAGAAGGCGACCGCCAAGAAGACCACGGCGACGGCCAAGAAGACGGCGGCCAAGAAGGCCACCGGCACCGCCAAGAAGGCTGCGGCCAAGAAGGCCCCGGCCAAGAAGTCGACGACGCGCAAGACCACCGCCAAGAAGGCCACCGCCACCCGCTAGTCAGCGGAACGCAGGGCACTCACGCGCCGGGCCGGACTCCCGTTGGGAGTCCGGCCCGCGGCGTGTTCACGGCCCGTGCACGGGCGTTCAGAAGGTTTGCAGCGTCACCAGTGTGATCCTGAGCCGGTCCTTGGGCCCCTCGGTCTCGATCCGCACCCGCTGTCCCGGCCGCAGCAGCCGCAGCGCGCCCGCGTCGAACGCGGCGGCGTCAAATGGCACCGGGGTGCCGTCGTCGAGCAGCACACTGCCGGTGCGGGTCCCGGCGTCGTAGGTGTAAGCGGTCGCCTGCATGGCCGCAGCCTACTGCCCGCCCGCGGCCCCCGGCCGTCCCGGAATCAGCAGTCCCGCGGCCGCCGCCGCCGTGCGCGGCCCCACGCCCAGGGCCAGCGCCGCCCGGAGGTCCTCGCCGGTGTCCACGTCCTGCCGTACGGAATCCACCGCGTCCAGGGTGAGTTCGGCCGCGCCGGAGGCGCGATGGCGGGCGCGGGAATCGGTGCCGAATGCCGGGCGCAATTCGCGGCCCGCTCGCGCGGTGAGCAAGGTGGTGCCGATTGCGGCGGCGTCCGGGAGAAAAGCGCGGGGGAATTCCGCCGCCGCGTTCAGGACCCGGGCCAATTCCATGGGGCGCAGGGCCGGCAGATCGGCGTTCAGGGCCGCCACCGCGCTTTCGGGGCGGGAAACCCGTACGACCGCCGCCGCGTGCCGCAGCGCGGCGTTCAGACCGTCTCCCGGCTCGTCCGCGACGATACGGGCGCCCAGCGCGGCCAGTTCGCGGCCGGCCAGGGCGTCGCCCGTGACGACCGCCACATCGCGGACCGCCGGGCAGGCCAGCACGGCCGCCACGGTGTCCTGCGCGAAGGCGAGGGCGAGCCCCGGCCGCAGCCCGTCGCCGGCCGTGTCCGAGAGCCTGGTCTTGGCTCGCGCCAGAGACTTCAGGGGTATGACCAAGGTCCACTGCACGCGGGTTCCGTCCCTCTCTTGTCGCGGCCATTGTCACCCGGCGCCCCTGGCGTTGTCGGTGGCGGGGCGTACGGTGTTCTCGACAGACCGACGGCCTGGGGCGACACTTGTGCGGCCCCCCGGGTCCTAGAGGAAGGTGTTCGCGTGCCCCGCCGCAGAATCGGGTTCTGGTACCGCTTCGCAGCGGTCCTCTGCAAACCGCCGCTGGTGGTTCTGATCAAGCGGGACTGGCGTGGAATGGAACACATTCCGGCCGAGGGCGGATTTATCACCGCGGTGAACCACAATTCGCACGTAGACCCCCTTGCGTACGCTCACTTTCAGTACAACACCGGGCGCGTTCCGCGATTCCTCGCGAAGAGCGGCCTTTTCAAGAAGGGATTCGTCGGTGCCGCGATGCGCGGCACCGGACAGATCCCCGTCTATCGCGAGACCACGGACGCGCTGAGCGCCTTCCGCGCCGCGATCGACGCCGTGGAGCGCGGTGAATGCGTCGCGTTCTATCCCGAGGGCACCATCACCCGCGACCCCGACCAGTGGCCCATGACCGCCAAGACCGGTGCCGCGCGCGTGGCCCTGCAGACCAAGTGCCCGGTGATTCCCGTCGCGCAGTGGGGCGCCAACGAACTGCTGCCGCCGTACGCCAAGAAGCTGCACGTCTTCCCGCGCAAGACCAGCCATGTGCTCGCGGGCCCGCCGGTGGACCTCACGCGCTTCTACGGCAAGGACATGAGCCCGGACCTCCTCAAGGAGGCGACCGAGGTCATCATGGCCGACATCACACGCCTGTTGGAGAAGATCCGCGGCGCGAAGGCACCCGAGACGCCCTACGATCCGCGCCGCGAGCGGATCGAGCAGCGGCGCCGGACGGCCGCGGAGACCGAGCAGTTGGAGTCCAGGGCCGAGTCGGCGACCGAGCCGAAGGTCGAGCAGGAAGAGGGGCAGGGCACGTGAGCAAGCCGGTCAAGGCGGCTGTTTTCAGCGCCGGTTCATGGGGCACGGCTTTCGGCATGGTGCTCGCCGACGCGGGGTGCGAGGTCACCCTGTGGGGGCGCCGCGCGGAAGTCGTGGACGCCATCAACTCCGGCCGTACGAACCCCGATTACTTCCCCGGTGTCGAACTCCCGGAGAACCTGCGGGCCACCACCGACCCCGCCGAGGCCGCCGCCCACGCCGACTTCACCGTCCTGTCGGTCCCTTCGCAGACCCTGCGCGCCAACTTGGCCGACTGGGCACCCCTGTTGGCGCCCGACACGGTCCTCGTCTCGCTCATGAAGGGCGTCGAGCTCGGCTCCGTCATGCGGATGAGCGAGGTCATCGAGGATGTCGCCAAGGTGAGCCGGGACCGTATCGCCGTGGTCTCCGGACCCAACCTCGCGCGGGAGATCGCCTCCCGGATGCCGGCCGCAGCGGTGGTCGCCTGCACCGACGAGGCCGTGGCCCGCCGGCTCCAAGCCGCCTGCCACACCCCGTACTTCAGGCCGTACACCATCACCGACGTCGTGGGCTGCGAGCTCGGCGGCGCGGTGAAGAACGTGATCGGGCTCGCCGTCGGCATCGCGGACGGCATGGGGCTCGGGGACAACGCCAAGGGCTCGCTCATCACCCGCGGTCTCGTCGAGACGACCCGGCTCGGCATCGCGATGGGCGCCGACCCGCTGACCTTCTCCGGACTCGCCGGCCTCGGCGACCTGGTGGCGACCTGCTCCTCGCCGCTGTCGCGCAACCACACCTTCGGCACCAACCTCGGCAAGGGCATGACCCTCCAGGAGACCATCGCGGTCACCAAGCAGACCGCCGAGGGCGTCAAGTCCTGCGAATCCGTACTGGACTTGGCCCGCAGACACGGCGTCGACATGCCGATCACGGAAACGGTGTTCGAGATCGTGCACGAGGGGAAGTCGCCCGTGGTCGCCGTGAAGGAGCTGATGTCGCGCAGCGCCAAGCCCGAGCGACGCTGAGCGCTCCGCTGGGGGAGCCGCGGCGGGTTGTCGGTCGGGTGCGGCGCCGTCGTGGCTGGCCGCGCTCACGCGGCGGTAGCCGCATATCGATACAGCCCGGCGCCCCTTCAGGGCGCTGCACGAACCGCCCGTCGTCAACCGACGCTGTATCACAGCAGTACCACCGGGTACGCTCATCGCGATATGAGCACCGAGAATCTCTCCCAGAGCCCTGAGCAGCCGCCTCGCAAGCCGCGTGTGGCCGTCGTGTTCGGCGGTCGCAGCTCCGAACACGGGATCTCCGTGGTCACCGCCGGCGCCGTCCTCGCGGCCATCGACCGGACCA
>Ga0307509_10010578_pt1 | contig 11281 bp, 9 predicted proteins | sample 10_EM_MG_FD_202245 | JGI IMG/M metagenome (GOLD analysis project Ga0307509, IMG submission 202245) | Populus trichocarpa ectomycorrhiza microbial communities from riparian zone in the Pacific Northwest, United States - 10_EM | ecosystem: Host-associated > Plants > Roots > Unclassified | place... | reverse complement strand
AGGACATTCCCGCCGGCACCATGAAGGCCACCGAGACGATTTGCAGGGCGATCTGATGCGCCGCCAGCTGCGTGCTGCCCATGGTGCCCATGCACAGCGCGGCGAAGGCAAACAGTCCGACCTCGACCGCATAGGTGCCGCCAATCGGCAGGCCCAGGCGCCACAGTTCGCGCAGATAGTGCGTGTTCAGGCGTAGGAGGCCGGTGCCCAGCGGGTAGGCAGCATAGGCGCGGTTGCTGCGGATGTACCACATCAACGCCAACGCCATGCCGTTGGCCACAATCGCGGTCACCAGGCCGATGCCCATCAAACCCAGTTTCGGCAAGCCGAACATGCCTTCGATCAAGGCGTGGTTGAGCAGGTAGTTGAGCACCGTGCCACACAGGCTGATCACCATCACCGGGGTGGCCTTGCCGATGGCGCTGGTGAAACCGCGCAAGGCCATGAAGCTCAGGTAGCCGGGCAGGGCGAAGGGCAGGATCGTGAGGAATTGCCCGGCGGCGTGCACGTTGGTTTCGGTCTGGCCGAACATCAGCAGCACCGGCTTGAGGTTCCACAGCAGCAGGGCGGCGGCCAGCGCCATCAGCCAGGCCAGCCACAGCCCGGCCTGGGTCAGGCGTGTTGCACCGTCGATGTCGCCCGCGCCATGCCGGATCGCTACCAGGGTGCCCACCGCCGCAATCACGCCGATGCAGAAAATCGACACGAACGAATAGCTGGCCGCGCCCAGGCCTCCGCCGGCCAAGGCTTCGGGGCTCAGGCGGGCCATCATCAGCGTGTCGGTCAGCACCATCAACATGTGCGCCAACTGTGAGGCAATCAACGGCCCTGACAGCCGCAGAATGGCCCAGAGTTCGGTACGTGCCGGATGCTGCATGATCATCACGCTCAAAAAGTCATAGGGTTGTGGAAGGGTTGATTCTCGGCGCTCTGGGCCTATTGCACAAAGGGATAAAAGCGATCACTTGCATGATTAAAACTCATGCCTGAATGATTCTGGTAGGGTTTCGGCATCCTGCTGTCGGAGCCTTCCCTATGTCTCGTCGTCTTCCTCCGCTTTACGCGTTGCGCGCATTTGAAGCCGCGTCCCGACACCACTCTTTCACCCGCGCGGCAGAGGAGCTGTCCATCACCCAAAGCGCGGTGAGCCGGCACATCCGCACCCTGGAGGAACATTTCGCCTGCCGCCTGTTCCAGCGCAGCGGCCGTACGTTGCAGCTCACCGAAGCGGCCCGCCTGCTGCTACCGGGCGTGCGTGAAGGCTTCGCCGCCCTTGAGCGGGCCTGCCATACCTTGAACGCCGAAGATGACATCCTGCGCATGAAGGCGCCGTCCACCCTGACCATGCGCTGGCTGCTGGCGCGGCTCAGCCGGTTCCGCGCGTTGCAGCCGGGCAACGAGGTGCAATTGACCAGCGCGTGGATGAGCGTGGACGAGGTGGACTTCAACCAGGAGCCGTTCGACTGCGCGGTGCTGTTGAGCGACGGGCATTTTCCGGCGGACTGGGAAGCCTGCTACCTGTTCCCTGAGTTGTTGATCCCGGTGGGCGCGCCGAACCTGCTGGACGACGGCCCGTGGGACGCTGCGCGCCTGGCCACTGCCGAGTTGCTGCATCCCACGCCCGACCGCCGTGACTGGCGCAACTGGCTGCAACGCATGGGCTTGTCGTCGCAGGTCTCGCTCAAGGGCGGGCAGGTGTTCGATACCCTTGAGCTGGGCATGATCGCCGCTGCGCGGGGTTACGGCGTGTCCATGGGGGACTTGCTGATGGTGGCCGAAGACGTCGCCCAGGGGCGATTGAGCCTGCCGTGGCCAACTGCCGTGGCCAGTGGGGAAAATTACTATCTGGTGTGGCCGAAAACCCGTCCCGGCGGTGAGCGCCTGCGCCGCTTGGCGGACTTTCTCCAGAGCGAGGTGCAGGCCATGGCACTGCCGGCGGTAGAGCGCCTCGATTGAAGGAGGACGGCTCGGTATAGCAATCGTTTGCGTGATACCCCTGTGCAGTGCTCAAGTATTGCTCGGCGCCGCCGAAGTAGTTGTGTTGGAACCATCGTACTCCAACGCTACCCACCCGATAATTTGCCGAGCAGCGCTATGAGATCAGGATGATCCTGGCCTCGGCCAGGAGCTGTCATGTCTCAACCTCGTGCTCGGATTGCTTCCCAGCTAGGCCTCGCGCTCGCCGTGATTCTGGCTGTCGTCATCAGCGGCAGTACGGTGTTTGCCTTGCGTTCCCTCGACTCCGCCAACCTCGACACCCGCGAGGAACACCTGGCCAGCGAAGCGCGCCTGCTCGCCGATCAACTCAACACCTTCCACAGCACCTTGCGCGAAAGTACCCAGCGCTTGAGCGGGTTGTTCGAGAAGCGCTTCGGCGCCGGTTTGAGTGTGCGTGCCGACCAGCCGGTGAGCGTGGCCGGCGTGCAGACCCCGGGCCTGTACCTGGGCAACGCGGTGCTGAACAACGATTTCGCCGAAGTCGATGAGTTCAAGGACACCTCGGGCGGCGTGGCCACCGTGTTTGTGCGCACGGGCGAGGACTTTGTGCGCGTCAGCACGTCCCTGACCAAACAGGACGGCAGCCGTGCCATCGGCACCGCGCTGGATCACCAGCATCCGGCCTATCAACGCCTGCTGGCCGGGCAAAGCTACGTCGGCCGTGCAGTGTTGTTCGAACGTTCCTACATGACCCAGTACACGCCGGTGCGCGATAGCGCGGGCAAAGTCATCGCGGTGCTGTTTGTCGGCTTCGACTACACCGACGCGCAAAACGCCCAGTTCGATAACCTCAAGCGTTTCCGCATCGGCCAGACCGGCTCCCTGGCGCTGCTCGATGAGCAGAAACACTGGCTGGTGCCGCCCGCGGGCGTGCAGGCGCTGGACCAGGCGGCCCCAGTGATCGTCGACCTGGCGAAAAAGCCGGGTGAAGGGCGCTTCTGGAGCGACAAGAACGAAGACTTCTACAGCGTCGCGGTGCCGTTCGGCGGTGGGCCGTGGTCGGTGGTGGCGAGCATGCCCAAGGCAGAGATTCGCTCCGTGACGTGGTCGGTCGGGATTCGCCTGATCATCGGCAGCGTACTGGCGATGTTGCTGGCGGTGGGCGCAACGGTGTGGTTGCTACGCAGCAAGCTGGCGCCGTTGAGCGACCTGGTACGCCAGGCCGAAGCCCTCGGCGCGGGCGATTTGAGTGCCCGTCTGAACGTCTCCAGCCATGACGAAATCGGCCAACTGGCACGCAGCTTCAACCAGATGGGTGAAGCGCTGTCGACCATGGTTTCGCATATCCGCAAGGCCGCCGAAGAGGTCAACAGCCGCGCCCAGGCGTTGTCCGGTTTGTCTGGCGGTGCCTATGAAGGCATGGAGCAGCAATCCGGCGAGATCACCAGCATGGCCGGCGCGGTGGAAGAGTTCAGCGCCACCTCGTTGAACATTGCCGACAATATGGGCAGCACCGAACGCCTGGCCCAGGAAAACGCCCAGCAGACGCGCATCGGCCGCAATTCGATGCAAGAGGCGTCGTCGTCCCTGGAGCACATCGCCACCGCCTTGAACAGCACGGCCACGGTGATCAACACCCTCGGCCAGCGTTCCCAGGAAATCGGTGGGATCGTCGGCGTGATTACCTCCATCGCCGACCAGACCAACCTGCTCGCGCTCAACGCCGCCATCGAAGCCGCGCGCGCCGGTGAGCAGGGCCGTGGGTTTGCGGTGGTGGCCGATGAAGTGCGCAACCTGGCCTCGCGTACCCGCCAGGCCACCGACGAGATTTCCGGGATGATCCAGAGCATCCAGCAGGAGACCGGCAACGCCATCAGCACCATGGAGCATGGCAACGTATTGATGCAGGAAGGCCTGTCGCGCAACGCCGATGTCGCGTCGGCCCTGGCGCGCATCGATGAGCAAAGCCGTTCGGCGGGGCAGCAGTTTGCCGCGATCACCACCGCGACCCAGGAGCAGAGCAGCACCGCGACCTTGCTCAGCAGCAACCTGCAAAGCATTGCCCTGGCCAACAGCGAGCAGCGTGAAGTGGTGTCGAACCTGGCGATTACCGCCAAGGAGCTGGAGACATTGGCGGCGGGCCTGCGCCATGAGGTTGACCGCTTTCGTTGACCCAGACACGGCAACGCCGGTGTACGGGATAGCGATTCCCATACACCGGCGTTGCTCAAGCGCGTAAGCCGAGGGTTACACGGTCGCGCCCGCTGGCTGGGCGTCGATCACCTCGTTGTACGGCGCCTGGACCCGATCACGCAGGCCGTAGTCACGGATCACCGAGGTCACGCGCACGCGGTAGTCGTCGAAGATCTTGTCGCGGCCGGCTTTTTGCGCCGACAGGTGCGCGGTTACGTTGCGCCATTGGACCACGGCTTCTTCATCGCGCCAGGTGGTCACCGACATGACTTTCTTGGGGTTCAGGGTGCTTTGAAAGCACTCCACGGAGATGAAGCCTTCCATGGGCTCAAGCATCGGCGTCAGCTTGTTGACCAGATCGACATAGGTCTCGCCCTGGCCCGGCAGCGCTTGCAGCTCAAACAAAACTACGATCATGTTAATTCCTCATCCTTGTGTTTTTAGTGGGTGTCGCTCAGGTGGCTGTCACGGTCGACGGCCTGCTGTTCAGTGCTGTGCTGGCGTTTCCAGTGCGTCCAGCCAGTCGTTGATCACGGCGCGGGCGGCCACGGTCAGGCGGTCGCCCAGCTCGATGGCGGCGGCGCGCAAGGCGTGGGGGTTGATGCCGGTTTGCGACAGTTCGCAGGCATGGCCGACCAGCCAGTGTTCGAGCTTGTTTACATCGGCTTCGAGGTGAAATTGCAGGGCCAGCACGTTGCGACCCAGGGCGAATGCCTGGTGGGCACCGACCGCCGTGCTGGCCAGGTGCACGGCATCCTTGGGAATGTCGAATTGGTCGCCGTGCCAGTGCAGTACGGGGGTGCCTTGCAGCGCCGCGAGCACCGAATCCTGCCCGGCCGTGGTCAGGGTCAGGGCTGAAAAACCGATTTCTTTGACGCCCAGCGGGTACACCTTGGCACCCAGGGCGCGGGCAATCAGTTGTGCCCCCAGGCAGATCCCCAGCATCGGTTTGCCCGACTGCAAACGCTGGTTGATCAGCGCTAGCTCGTCATGCAGGAACGGATAAAGCTGCTCGTCGTAGGCCCCGATCGGGCCACCCAGCACGATCAGCAGGTCGGCCTTTTGCACGTGCGCGCTGTCGAGTGTGTCGAGCAGGGGGTCAAGGTAGTGCAGTGCGTAACCCTGTGCGGCCAGGACGGCTTCCAGGGTGCCGGCGTCCTCGAAATGTATGTGGCGCAGCGCAATTGCAGTCTTCATGGAAAAAACTCGTGTGTGAAAGCGATTAAGTGCCGGTTCATGCCGGCGGGTTCAGGTCTACGTTGAGCGTCCCGGAACGCGGGAAGGTGCAGCAGGCCAGGGCATAGCCTTGCTGCTTGTCCTGATCGCTGAGGCAGAAGTCCGGTTGCAGGGTGTAGTCGCCGTCGGACACCTTGACCCGGCAGACCCCACAGATCCCTGCCCGGCACAGACTGCGCACGGCAATATCGCCGGCTTCGAGCATGGCCAGCAGGCTTTGGCCGGCGGGGCCTTCAACCACCTGGTCGGTGTCCTTGAGCTGCAAGCGCACGCTAGACGGCGATTCGGCCGCCGCTGCGGGGGCCGCTACCGGCGTGAACGATTCGATCAACAGCGTGCTGTCAGGAAACAGCGCCGTGGTGTGTTCGCGCATGCCTTGGGCAAATGCCTGGCTGCCGCAAATCACCACGGCCTCGGGTGCGCCCAGCAGGCTCAGGTCGGCGGCGCCGGGGCGCCCGGCCTTGAAGTGGCCGTTGCTCTTGACCGTCTCGCGGGTGACAAACACCTGCAAGGCGAACCACGCCGTGGTCAGTTCCAGCTCCAGCAGCTCCTGCAAGAACGGGATCTGGGCAATGCTCGGTACGCACAACACCAGCGCCACGTCGGGCACCGCCAAGCCGCGCTGTGCACGTTCGCGCAGGCCGCGCAGCAAGGCGATCGGCAGCGTGATACCAATGCCGCCGGCGAGCATGCCGACCCGCTGGCAATCCACAATCGAGGCCAGGCAAATGTCGCCGGCGACAAAGTGCATCGGTGCCGTTTCGCCTGCGCACAAGGTCGCGTGCAATTGGTCGGAGACGCCGCCGTGGCCTTCGCGTTTGACCGCAATTTCAAACAGGTCCGCCGCCGGTGTGCGGGTGATCGAATACAGGCGCTGCTGCGGCGTGCCGGTGGTGTCCGGGTAACTCACCGCCACATGCCGGCCGGGGCGCAGGCCGTCGAGAAACTCGGCGCTGGCGCCGTGGGCGCGCAGGGCGAAGACCTTGATGTCGGCGGTTTCATGGGTAACGCTTTCGCAGCGCGCCTGAAGTGTCATGCCGTTCATGCGCGGGCCTTTTCGCGAAGGGCGTCCATTGCGCTGTCGACGTTGCCCAGGCCGTTGCCGGTCAGGCCGATGCGGTCGATCAGGGCTTCGACCGAGTCGGTGTAGACGCTGATCTCATTGTTGTCGCCGACGTCATGCAGGATGTCCTGGGCGTGGGGGAAGTCGAGCATCGCGAACACGCTCGACCAGGCGCCCATTTCGTTGTTGGCGAACATCTGCACGGTCTTGAGAATCACCGCGCGCAGGTACTCGCGCTCCTTGCGGCTCAGGCCGTGCACGATGTCGGACGCGACGAAACTGAACACGCTGGAATGGCTCCATTCGTCCATGGCGTGGGTGCGGGTGACCTCATGGCAGATCGCCTGGATGCTGGTGTCTTCCGCCATGGTCTTGAGGTAGTCGGTAATCAGCGTCTCACTGGCACATGCGACCCCAAAGCGGGTCAGGCGCCGTTCCCATTCGGCGGTGCAGTTGGCCAACAGGCCTTCGCGCCAGGTCACCAGGTTGAACGCGCTGAAGTCCAGCGGCTTGAGTTTGCGCATGTCGTAGATGTAGTTGCAGGCCATGATCGACATACGCGTATGCAGCGCCTCGTCCAGCAGCGCCTGGGACATCACGTCTTGCAGCAAGGCGCGGTTCTGGCTGGGCGGTGGGGTCTTGATGATGTCTTCGCAGGCAGGCACCACCACATCGCATTCGATGTAGATGGTCTTGAGGTTGTAGATTCCCCAGGCGTAGGACAGGCACTGCGATTGCAGGGCCTGCGGGGCTTCGCGCCACGCCTGGTGATCGCGGAACGGCAGCAGGCAAGCACTGAAATCCTGCTTGGCCGGGTTGAAGGCCAGGTTCCAGTAGTCGGGTTGTGGGTTGTTGACGGCGGCGCGGGTTTTCCACAGGCCGGATAATTTCGTCAGCATGTTCTGAACCACGTCATCGGTTCCACAGTTCAAACGGTCCATGTTTTCTTTCCCATTGGTCAGGCTATTTTTTTGTCTGTGTCTGGTTTGCGCATGTGGTTTTTTTCTACAGGCATGCGCTTTTCAAGTCTGCGGCAATTCGGTTGGCACGGTGTTGTCCTGGGTCATTTAAGGGCCACAAGCGGTGCGGTTGATGGGTTTGATCGCTCCAGGTACCAGGACTGCATCAAGGTCAACGCCACGGTCAATCCCATGAAAGCGGCGCTGGCCCAGAAGATGGCGTCGGGGTGGCCCCTGTCGAGCAGCCAGCCGAAACCGACCGGCCCCAGCGTGCCGCCGATGTTGAAGCCGGTGCTGACGATGCCAAAGGTTTTGCCCTCGGCGCCCTTGGGTGAGGCGGCGCGGACGAGCATGTCGCGGGACGGGGCGATCAGGCCGGTCAAGAAGCCGGCGCTGCCCAGGGTGATCAACAAGGCCATGTCGCCCAATTCGGCGTTGGCCACAATCAGGATCAGTACGCCGGCCAGTGCAAAGGCGAGGGCGGCGACGAGGCCGTGGCGTCGGGTCCGATCCGCCAGCGCACCACCGGCCAGCACGCCAAAGGCGCTGGCGAACAGGAATGCGGTGAGTGCCGCATTGGCCCAGGTCAGTGCCACGCCCTGGCCTTGCATCAATGCCGCGACAGAGAATTTTTCAATCGCGCTGGTGCTCAGGTTCAACACCACAAACAGCAAGGTCAGGCTCAGGATCATCGGCGAGAGCAGCACGGCCCGTCGGCCGCCGTTGCTGTCGGACGGCGTGGCGACGCGGCGTACATGGCTCACTTCTGCCAGCCCCGAGCCGGGCAGCAGCAACACCCCCAGCGCCACCACGCCCACCAGCGCGGCCGCCACGAAGGCCAGGCCCGGATGACTGGCGGTGGCAATCGTGAGCAGCAATACCGGGGCCACCGCGGCGCCGAGAAAACCGGCAAAGGTGTGCACCGAAAACGCCTTGCCGATATGGGCGGGGTTGATCGCCTGGGAGAGCAGTGCGTAGTCCGCCGGGTGATAGACCGCATTCGCCAGCCCCGCCAGGACCATGGCGATCAGCAGGCAGGTGTAGTTGGGGAACAGCGCAATCAGCAGGAAGCTCAGGCTGCCCAAGGCCACGGCGGCGATGAGCAGGCGCCGGGCGCCATAGTGGTCGACGGCGTAACCCATGGGGGCCTGCACCAGCGCCGTGACGATATTGAACAGGCTCAGCGCCACGCCCAGTTCCACATAACTGACGCCCAGAAACGCCGGCAACACCGGAAACAATGCCGCCAGCACCATGATGTGCAAATGGCTGACAAAGTGCGCCGTGGCGACCTGTGAGAGCAGTCCGATACGAACGATCGACATGGCTGAACCTGTTCAATGAGCGAAGAGTCGTTTGTTGAGCCGGGGCATTGGAAAAGCCATTGCGGCTCGAATCGGCGCAGATATTAAGCAGGCTATGGTCTTGCGCAGTAGTCCATTGCGGGCGGAGTAACCAGACCACTTGTAGGGTTATGCCAGCCGCTTGCGATGTGCCCTGGGATACAAGGTGTGTGGTTGCGAAGTGGTCTGTAGAACCGGCACGCAATGGTCTATCTGGCGCGTCGGGAGGCCGTTAGGGTAGTCGGCCATGGATAAGCCCGCTGGCGGGTGTGGCTTGCTATTCGATGTGCGCCGACAGGAGTCAATATGCCGAATTTCGCTCGAAGGGACGGATGTGCGCTGCCATTCGTCAGTGCCGATCACTTGTCCCAGGTGGACCGCGAAGTCTGGGGCGCGATCGAATCCGAGCGTCTGCGCCAGATCCATTCCATTGAGCTGACGGCCACGGAAAACGTGGTCAGCCGCGCCGTGCTCGAAGCCCAGGGATCGATCCTCACCAACAAGCACGCCGAGGGTTACCCCGGGCGGCGTTATTACGCCGGTTGCCACAACGTCGACGTGGTGGAAAACCTCGGCATCGAACGCGCCAAGCGGCTGTTCAATTGCGCCTACGCCAACCTGCAACCCTATTCGGGCAGCCAGGCGAACCAGGCGGTGTTGCTGGCTTTGCTGGTGCCGGGGGACAAGATCCTCGGGCTGGACCTCAAGGCTGGCGGGCACCTGTCCCATGGCGCGCGGTTCAACCTCTCAGGTCGATGGTTCCAGGCCTTGAGCTATGGCGTGCACCCGCAGACGCATCGCGTAGACATGGAGGAAGTCGAGCGCATCGCCCGACAAGAGCGACCGCAACTGCTGATCGCCGGCGCTTCGGCGTACTCGCGCACGCTGGACTACGCGCGGTTTCGCGCAATTGCCGACGAGGTGGGCGCTTACCTGATGGTCGACATCGCCGAGGTGGCCGGGCTGGTCGCGGGCGGCGCGTTTCCGTCGCCGATCGAGTTTGCCCATGTCACCACGGCGACCACGCACACCACCCTGCGCGGGCCACGTGGGGGAATCATCCTGTGCAATGACCCGGTGATTGCGCAAAAAATCAACGCGGCGGTGTTCCCAGGCCTGCAATGCGCGCCGCTGATGCACATCATCGCGGCCAAGGCGGTGGCCTTGGGCGAGGCCCTGCAACCGGGCTTCAGCACCTATGCCCATGCCGTCATCGCCAACGCCCGGGCCTTGTGCGGACGGCTGGCGGAGGGCGGGTTGTCGGTGGTGTCCCAGGGCACCGACTCGCACCTGGCGGTGATTGACCTGCGGCCCTGGGGCCTGGCGGGCAATGTCGCCGAACACGCCCTGGAACAGATCGGCATCACCTTGAATCGCAATGCGGTACTGGGCGACCAGGCCAAGCCCAACGTCACCTCCGGTATCCGCCTGGGCAGCGCGGCGTGCACCTCGCGGGGGATGGGCATCGAAGAGTTCCAGGAAGTCGGCGACATGATCCTGGCCTTGCTCGGCGGGGTCCGCAGCGGCACCTTCGACCGCCGCACCGCGACGTCCATCCGCGAAGGCGTCGCCAGCCTGACCAAGCGCTTCAGGCTGCCCTACTGACGCCTCCCGCCACTTGCCAGAAGAAGGACCTGCCATGCCGGACATCGCTCATCGCTCCCGTCACAAAACCCTGCGCACGCCAGCGCAGACCGCCGCGACAGCGTGCGCCAACAAGCTGCGGCGCGCGCGGATGTATGCCCAGGCGCAGCGCCTGTTGATGAACTACGCCCTGGGTCACTAGCGGGTTTTCAGCGCATTCGCCAGGCGCAGCATGGCGGCTTCGATCTCGTAGGCGGTCAAGGACGAATAGCCGAGCAGCCAGCCCTGCTTCTTTTCCTCGCCGGCATACAGTCGGCTGAGGCCGGACAACTGCACACCGGCACTGGCGGCCTGGCGGATGGTTTTCTCTTCCGACCAGCCTTCATGCAGCAGACACGGGATCTGCAAGCCACCCTGCGGGCGCCAGGCCGTCACCACCCCGGCCAAGTGCTTGCCGATCGCGTCCAGCATGATCGACTGGCGCCCCGCGTAGAGCTTGCGCATGGCGCGCACGTGGGCGTTGTAGTGACCGTCTTCCATAAAGCGCGCCAGGGTCAGTTGCAGGATCTGCGGCGTGTGGCCGTCCATCATACTGCGGGCGTAGGTGAAGGCCTTGACCAGCTCGCGGGGCAGCACCATGTAGCCCATGCGCAGGCCGGGGTAGAGGGTCTTGCTGAAGGTGCCGATGTAAAGCGTGCGCTGGTACTTGTCCAGGCCCTGCACGCAGGCGGTGGGTTTGCCGTCGTAGTGAAACTCGCTGTCGTAGTCATCTTCGATCAGCCATTTGCCTTTTTCCGCGGCCCAGTTGATCAGTTCGAGGCGGCGCTCCAGGGTCAGCGTAGCGCCGGTCGGGTATTGGTGCGAAGGCGTGACGTACACGCAGTGGGCGCCGCTGCGGTCGGCGTACAGCAGGTCGGTGCGAATGCCGTGCTCGTCGACATCGATGGGCAGCACCTTGGTCTCGG
>Ga0307509_10010577_pt1 | contig 11283 bp, 14 predicted proteins | sample 10_EM_MG_FD_202245 | JGI IMG/M metagenome (GOLD analysis project Ga0307509, IMG submission 202245) | Populus trichocarpa ectomycorrhiza microbial communities from riparian zone in the Pacific Northwest, United States - 10_EM | ecosystem: Host-associated > Plants > Roots > Unclassified | place... | reverse complement strand
AAGGGAATTATATTACCAATTCCATAGGTATTCTTCGCTGTTGCGACTGGCTTGTGGTCGATAGCATACAAGGCTCTCAAGCAATCGGGGGTGATGAATTGATCGCAGTTCTCTAGCGCGGGCGTGATTTTGACCGCTTTGCTAGCTTTCTTGGGTCCATTAAAAATCGAAGGAGCTCCCAAGTTCGGACCGGCACGCCTCTTCAAAGAGTTGGGGGTAGGACGATGGTTGAAGTGAACGGTGGGTTTAATGAGGTCTATATGCTCCCGAACATGTTCTGGGACAGAATAACTATGGCATCCTACGCCAATAAGTATTAGTAGAGTTTAAACGAGAATCATGGGCAAATACAAATAATTACCGAATTGCTCATCCCCGGTCTCCGGGTGAGTATAGACATGATATTCTGCCTTGAGAAGTTCTTCGACTTCAGTGGTCGTAGCGTTAACCTGGATCCACGCTTTGTTCACGGACAAACGCAGGCGGTCACGAGAAAAGCCAGATTCAACCAACCAATTCGTAACTGCAGCAATCGCATCTTCGCTGGGAGCGAAAGTGTCCACGACCTGGGCGGCCGTGTAGTGTTGACCGTACTTTGGAGACTCGGGGTGCGAAACCTCCAAAAGTAACTCTTCTAGGCGGTGCATATTCTGCTGCGTAAGACCAAAGCGCATGGGAAGGACCTTGTGGGCCTCAAGACGGCGAGATTGAATCCAGTCGAGAGGTTGCGCTGCACGCCTTTCGTGGACGACGTGCGTCACGGCATTCTTGGATGGAGCTGCGGCCACGAGAGTGCCTAATATCAGAGGAATTAATGCAAACGGGCGCATGTCGAAGAAGCTGAGAGAACGGTTGGCCCGAATCTAGAGACTTCTTGCCGTCAGGATGCATCCTTTTAATAATTTGAGGGAAAGCACGGCCATACGGTCGTGTTCGATTCTTAGCTGTCTGGGGCATCATGCATCATGAGTGGTCAATTCATTCCCCCAATGCCGTAATGGAGGCGTCGGTTATCTTGAAAGGGAAATTTACCGCGCGCTCCACTCAAGCATGAGTGAAATACAAGTGACAGACTTTTTCCCAAAATAAAGATACAAAGATGGAATTGATGAGAAAGAAGGGTAAAAATAACGCTGGTGGGTGTCCACCTCGCGTTCATGGGAAAATACGATTTTTTATCTAGCATACCGCCGAGTGGCGAATCAGTAGTGCCTCGAGTTCACTTAAAAGTCCACGCACCAACCAAACTGGGAATTACGAAATCCGACTTGCTGGTGTTCAACAACGCACGGACATAATCAGAAAATACTAGCCTTGGGTGCACGCGTGCAGGATCCGAAGGGACAATTACGTCTCTATGATAATCGCGGTCTCAGGTGGGAGCGGCTCGTAAAGCCTAATAAATGGGTATTTTAGGATGCGGCCTTTGAGGCGCTTACTTCCACACGGGGTTTTGAGTCGCTTCAGTCCGAGCTTCCCAAATGTTCCCACCTGACACAGAACCTCATCTGATCCATTTACGCAGTTCAAACTCTACAGTTGTCTAGATTGAAAACAAGAATATCCTCAGCACCAATGGCAACGAGTTGATCCATTACCGTTGCAGATCTTTTCTTCTCCACCATACTGCTGACGGCGACCCAGTTCTCCTCCTCGAGCGGACTCACGGTAGGGGCCCGCCTACCTGGGGTTACGCGGGTAGCCGAGACCAATTTATCGCGAGAAATATTGTACTGGACCACAACATACTTCTCTGCTGCGATAACTCCGGCGATGCGTTTGGTGATAAGATTAGTGAGTTGTGTCAATTCTGGATGTTTTGGAGTGGCAGCCCGGATTAGCACGGCTTCTGTGTCAAGGACTGTTCCAATTGCGTGAAGACCTGCCGCCCTCATTGTGTCCCCGGATTCTAATCAAAGGATCAGTAAAGATGATTTCGGAGGAGAAAAGATTTGGTACGAACCAACAAGATCGACTGCGTCGATATTATTTCGATCAGGCAGTGTGGAACGCTGGAAATGGGAATCACATACCAATTCCATCCGCTAAACCCAGAGCACATGCAGCCTCGACGCTGCCACCCACATACTCGATTTTCGTTTTATTATCCTCTTTCAGGCCTAGACGCTCGTCGACTTCATTGAAAAAATGTCCTGCTAGAACCTCGAAGCTGGTAACGACTCGCTTGCCAGCCAGTTGGTCGATGGTTTTGATCGGGCCAGATTCAGGGACTTGCACTTGGAGAGAACATTTCCCGAAGCCGAGCCGTAACACTTCGTCGACAAGGCTTTGCACCTCGGCTTCGAGGATCACGTCATGTCCGGTAATGCCGAGGTCGATGTCTCCTTTCGCCACAAAGGATGGAATATCGGAGGCGGGAAGGAATATCCTGAGTATGCATTGAAAAAATGTGACGAAAAAGAGTTGATGCACACATACAGTGCGAGATTGTGGTTTAACGCCAAACAAACATCTAATCTGTGGTGTCTCCGGAACTGGATATCGGCACCTTGGAGGGAGAGAGGAAAGTTAAAACAGAGTGCTCTTATCACTGAGTTTGTTAAGCACATACCAGCCAGCAGTGCGAGACACTTATCGTAGAGTCTTCCTGGACCAGATATATTAACCCATGCTATTTAGTTGGAGGGTGTGAATGCACCTTTCTTAGGGATCGCGAATAGCAAACGACCTTCCAAGGATTCCGCGTCTGAGGAGATTGATTGATCGAGTCAGGTTAGCATCAAACAACAGATGAGCTTCCTACTCATGACAACTTGCTCTTTGAATAGAGTCTTTGGTATAGTATGATCCTGTAGTGTATTAAACGAATTCTGGATGCTCGCTTCAAGAAAAGAGGTGAGGGAGAGGACAGGACTTTCGGTGACTGAAATTTGCGGAGATCAGTGGTGGCTGTACATTCCTAATCATCTCACCAATCATGATTATTACTGAAAACGTTCGTGGGTGGGAGGAAAGAAAACAGAAAACTGCATCGCATATAACGGTCATCCTTTTATACAGAACGCCTCATGAAAGTCCGATACGTTGACAAGCGCACGATGTTCCTGCAGACGTTCAACAATGACATATTATCGCTGATCTCAAGTGTTGTATATCAGCTGGTCTCTTATTTTGCGGCATGTTCGGCACTAATTCACACAAATGGAGCATCGTTGTCAGCGCCACTGCCGTCCTTAACCGTGGCCCTTCTTCAGTGGACGAGTCCTTGCTACTTGGCGACACACACCCCTTAGGTACATTCTGGAGCTTCCTACTTGCCCGCCCGTTTGACTCTAGGGCGGCTTGGATCAAAACTCTGCAGCATCGATTACCTGTCTTCATCTCAGCTCTGGCCACCGTAGCTTCGCAGAATTTTTCTACTTCCAGTTCCCTTTAGGTTGCTCCGCTAAAAAGAAGCAGAATGCTCTTATAGATTTTACCTATCACAAGAAGAACAACGGAACGCATTCATATTGCCGTTTATAGGCGCCCAGCTGTCTCCAGATGCTATAAAAACCCTCTAGGCTGTGCTCGCTCTCCCACGCATCTTCTCTGGGAATTATGCCCAGCACGAGCCCCTACGACTCTCCGTGGAGAAACTCCATCGTGATGCGACCCAGTGGGCGCAATTTCAGTGACAACTCTACCCACTTCAATGCTCGTCCAGTCTCTTTCACACCAAGGACGCAGGAATCTCTCCCATCTGATTTAGATATCATGGATGGCCTCATAATGGCACCTTTGAAGACCATACCTATTCCCGAAAAAGACCCCGATCAAGACGATGTGGTTGTGAGCGATTGTTCATATATCGGTTCATACAATTGGGTCAAGAGAGAAACTCCTACGATCATCGTTCCTGGTATAATTTCTCATACTTAATGGCCAAGAGCCCATAATTTACGACCGCTTTCGCTCCCTCAGGTTCCCCACGTTTATGGCAAAACCGCGCACCACCGTATACTATCCCACCTGATACTGGGGTGCATTTCAGCGACCAAAATGGCTACAGGATGCCTAAATCCGTTCTTCTGCCCCTCATCACAGCAGTCAACAAGCAAATGGAAGTCAAGAAAAAACCCACTTTCGATTGGTCCTCGGTCGATATCGTTACTGACAGAAATGGTCTCAGGAAACTCACCCGATGGGTTAGCGGTGATGTCTCCACCCGAGACTTCAGAATTGATTTACAGATGGCTGGAGAGAAAACGGTGTTGATGAATCGCTGGGAGAAACGCAACAGAGAGGTTTTCAGCGGGAAAACTTTCGGCTTCAGTTTTGAGAAGGCTTCGACTGAACCTGCCCCCGGCTGCAAGCACAGCACTGGCCACCATCGCATCGTGACATATGTAAGATCTGCGCGGATTCCGTTCCCACCTCCCGACCTCATGATCTTCGTTTGATTTTTTTAGGATCTCAATGGGCTGAAGATGGTTGTTCGCTTCGAGGTTGACGCTTGTATTCCCCCTCCGGCTAAATACCCTCGAAAGAGTGTGTCAAGCATGGATGATTTGACCGATTCCCTCAGTGCTATTAGCATTGGCCATTCTACTTCGCGATCGAATGGGAATTTGACTGTTATGGAAGGCGGGGCCGAGGTATCTCATACAGCTGTGGTCGAACTCACCACCCGGTCTCAGATGAATATGCGAAACAACGGTTTTGACTGGAAGGAGGCCTATCCCCAGCTGTTTTTTTCACAAACTGCACACCACTTCCTCGCCATTCATACTCGCGGCAGGTTCATCGACATCCAGAAGCGCAAGCTCGGCTCGGAGGAGCTCCAGAATGTGGCGAAAGCCGCGCAGGTTGAGCTAAAGAAAGTGCGGAAGGCGCTAGATTTGATTAAGGAGGTAGTCATCGAACATGGTAAAAAGGGGCGGATCAGTCTGGTGTGCGTGGAAGGGAAGCTAAAGGTATACCAACGCAGCAGCGATGAGAGTTGTCTTCCAGACTCTGCCCTGAGCCTCTTCGAGTAGTGATAGTCTTCAAAAATTCTCTACTCTCCATCGTTCCTTGTTTGATAAAGAACTACCAGGGCTTTCCAGATAATAATAAGAATATGTTTCTTCAGGACACTACGGTCATTAATTACTATAAGAGGATCTCGACACCGTTCAAACAAACAAAAGACAACAGTTGATTGCTTTCTCTCATTCTGGTTCAACCAGGCGCCAACTAAGTACGCCACTATATTTCTGTGGCCTGACCATGAATTCAATCTCGCTTGTAACGTTGCCAGTTCGGCCGCAACGTAATTTTGGACTTGGACGATGCTTCACCACTATTAACAGAACTAACGCCCACTGAGGCCCAAGGGACCTATTCGGGTTCTCGGTATTTTTTCATTGTTTGTTTGATACTCCAATGCGGCTTTACCGACGCTTGTTCCGAGGTTTCTTCGCTGGCACCGCTCTTCCCCATTGTTCTGCCCCTCTATGACACTCTGGTGGTTTCTCGAATTCTCATTTTGGATTTACTCAACTGGCACTGCTTCGTTGATATTCTCGACTTCCTATTATTGCTCCGTTGTGCCTCTATCAACACTTTCGCGGCCTCACGGACCCTCCCCTGAAATTTCTTTGATGGTTATTGTCTCACTGTTTCGCCTCAAACGGCCACCTTGACGTTGCTCATCAGATCCCCCAGACGAGCCTGTAGTTACTTTTTACAAGTTGTTGCATTCGTTGACTCATGGAAGGGTGATTAGATCTACTTTGCATGACCACTGTGCCTTTCTTCCTTAACTACTAGAGACTCATCTTCCTAATAGGAGGAGACTGGCGTGAATCCCTTTTAACGTGCGGCATGTTGCATATTTGCACCACTTTGAAGGTCGTTTTCTGTCATGGTACTACTTCCGTCCTATAAACTGTGGTGGCCGTTGGTTCAATCACTTTTTTGCGCCCGAATCGGTGTGCCAAATGTGGTCCAAGACCAGAGTATGAGCTGAATTAGAGCGGTGGGCGAAGAAGCAATCATTGACTGGGTTTGATGAAACCTTCCATGGTACATTGCACGCTTTTTTATACCGCAAAGGAGGGTGATGGTACGTTATGAAATTTCTTCTTAAGACCCTTCCATTCACGCGATCTTAAGGTTTTTGTCCAAGCCATCGGTGAAACACAAACGTTAAGTTTATTATATGGAACGTTGTTATGGGATGATTTTCATATCGTGGACAAGATACGACCAGGCGTTTCAAAGCCCTGACACTCGATATTGTCTGCAGTTCCTCGTTTCAACGCGTTGCGGCCGATACCCTTCAATGACTCACGCGGAACGCGGATGATTCGTGGAGATTAAGTACAACCCTTCTATCAGGCACAAGCCTCGATATTCTTGATTTGACTCGCACGACCTACAAACAATCAATAGTAATCAAAGGTTGCTTGGATGGCGCGGTGCGAATCTACTGCACCATTGGCTCCGATGGAAGTACTTTTGGAACCCATTCTCAAACTTGGTGTTGTACTTATGCTCCTTTATCAAAGTGAACTTCCAGTTGTTCTAGCGAGGTCTTGCCGCTTGATTTCTGAATAACTCCACCCGGATTCTGTTGTCATGAACGCGAGAAGGCGTCGGTTTTGGGTGGCCTTGTCCTTATTCCCTATAATACTTTAATACGTCTCGACTCCTCAGGCTTTGCAGGATCCTGGACATTTCTTGCGATTCTACACACATGCATCGCCCTTTCGCGTTGCTTGTTGTCCTCGTTGGGATCGCTCTCGCTGGGCCAGCCCGCCGGTCCAATCATGTATTACATGAAAAGAGAGCCCTTGAACCTGTCGAATGGGTCAAGAGCCGCCGCCTCGAGGCCGACTTCATCCTTCCAATGCGATTCGGCCTCGCGCAATCGAATCTCGATAAAATAGAGGAAATGCTTGCCTCGGTGTCGCACCCGCGATCTCTTACATATGGGCAACACTTTTCTTCTGCGGAGATTATCGATACATTCGCACCTACACAGCAGACGATCGGTGCGGTCACAGAATGGTTGGTCGACTCTGGGATTTCTCGAGACCGTATTCGCCTTGCTGGGAATAAGGGCTGGATTCATGTCAATGCCACAGCTGCTGAGGCCGAAGAGCTCTTGAACACCGAATATCACGTATACTCTCATCATTCAGGAGTTGAACAAATCGGTAAATTTCAGCTTTTAACTGCCCCCTACTCAACATTTTTAGTTTGTCTCTCTTTCAAGGCTGCCACAACTATTCTGTGCCCGCTCACATACAGGAACACGTCGATCTCATAAAACCCACAGTTCACTTTAACCACCGAACGGGACCTAACGCTCATCGAAAGCGTGCGGGCGGTTTAGGCATGCCTTCATTTGGCAACGTGCCTAAGTCGTCTAGCCAGGCTGTTACCATAACTCCGACATTGGCGCATTGCGATAAAACCACAACTCTTGATTGCCTGCGAGCGCTGTATAACATAAACTACAGCCCAGTGGCCACTCAAAAGAACTCGTTCGGAATCGGTAACGTGTTTTCATTTTTCTTCGGATCAAAGTTTCTAACTCTTTTTTTTTTTTTTTTTTTTTTTTTTTTTTTTTTTTTTTTTTTTTTTATCAGTTGAATTTACACCCCAGGCTTACGTTCCGGAGGATATGGACTTATTCTTTAGGTTCCAATAATTCTCTCCATGAATGGGATGATATTAAATAAATTGGGTCTAGGAACTTCTCTCCGAGCTTAGTTGGGAAGCGGCCCAAGACTGTCCTCATTGATGGAGGTTAGTTGTATGATCTCAGCTCCTTCCATAGCCACACTTATCAATGGCGCTCCTAGCTGTCGTCCAGAACACATCAATAAGCTTTGGTTTTAATGGAGAAAGTAACCTCGACCTGCAATATGCTATGGGCCTAGTGGCTCCGCAAACGGTTACGCTTCTTCAGACAGGCGATCTCTCCCAGGGTCATTTCATCTTGACTCCTTGAAAAGGCACATTTCTCATCTGACGAACACTTTTAGGAGCGGGTTTTGATAATTGGTTGGACGCCGTCGATGGATCTTTCTGCACATTCGCAGGAGGAGATGATCCAAATCAAGTTAGTGTGTTCTCGTGTGTCGTATTTAATACTAAGGGCTCCGTAGGATGGAATCTATCCTGATGACGCTGGATGTCAGTGTCCCCGATTTGAAAGTTTCGGAGTACTTATCTTAGCGCAGCTCAACCCTCTTGTGGCATCATTTCCCCTCCCCACGTCGTGTCCATTTCGTACGGTCAAAATGAAGCTACCGCCACCACATTCTACGCAAAGAGACAATGCTGGGAATACGCTAAGGTAGGTCTGATTGACTATCTTTCTTTCCCGCTTCTTGCTTAATAATGGTCACATACAGTTGGGTATGATGGGAACCACCGTCATTTACAGTACCGGGGACCATGGCGTCGCTGGTTTCGGCAATGTCTGTCTTAAAGCTTCCCGTAGGGCATCCGAATCATCTTGAGTCTCCTTACTAAATCTCTAGACAAATAAGCCGGCAATAAAAGGAATGTTTTTAATCCCGAATTCCCTGTTAGTTGGTTTTAAATTCAAAAATGGGGAGCTATTCACTGGTATCCGTTCTAAAGGCAACCTGCCCCTTCGTCACCGCTGTTGGCGCCACACAGATCAATCCAGGTTCTACCGTAAATGACCCCGAAGGTGCATGCGAACAAGTCATTTTGTCTGGAGGAGGATTCTCGAACATTTTCCCGTTTGTATCTTCTTGCTTTTGCAACGTAAGTGAACTAATCCATTTAAAACAGCTTGGGTTTCTACCAGGTCCCCGCTGTTAACAAGTATGTTCAAGCACACTTAACACCATCGCCCTACCCCGGCCAATACAACGACTCTGGCAATGTGAGTACCATCTGGCAAGCATAAAAATGACTATAACTGAATCTTTCGATTCAGGCACGAGGATTCCCAGATGTCTCGGCCAACGGGTGAGCTTTTTTTCTACCTGTAGGACATTAACGCATCTAAAACTACCCGATTTTTTCTAAGAGCCAACTTTATCGTCGGTCAGTTCTATCATATAGGCATTTAACATTCCATTTAACCCGTTTTTCAGCCGTCGGTGGTGAATTTGGGCTCGTCTACGGAACTTCGGCCTCAGCTCCCGTTTTCGGGTCAATTATCACATTAATCAACGACGCGCGCCTCGCAATTGGCAAGAGACCCGTTGGGTTCATCAATCCCATTGTAGGTTTACTTGTCGCCCTACCTAAAAGCCATATGCATGCTCAATCCATTGACTCTAGCTTTATGATCCCATCTTCGCTCCTGCCTTCAATGACATCAATATGGGCAGCAATGGAGGATGTGGTACCCCAGGATTCACTGCGTAAATTCAGATGTTATTCTTTTCAAAGTGTTTATTTACGTAAAGAATTTTTAGGGTCGCCGGGTGGGATCCAGTCACTGGTGAGTAAATGCGGGGCGTACTGGGAGTGGAATTTTAACTGATGCGTTTCACAGGTGTTGGTACACCTAACTTCAAGAGATTATTATCGATTTTCAAGGAGTTACCGTGAGAGGGTCTTGTAGTTTTTTGTTGAGAATAAGGACTAGCTTAAAGACTCCGAGTCGTACACCCTGAAAGTGGCTTCATTTGGTGTTGCTTGTCACTGTGTATTTTCATGGGCGTCAGCCACAAAATTGAGTTACATCCACCGTTCTTCACTTGAATTCAGCGCTTCAGCTTCTATTACCCGGCTTTTTCTGTTGCTTATATCATAACCAAATGGCTTCTGATTCTGTGCCAGAATTCGTGAGTAACACGGAAAACCTGATTCAGTGTCAAGTTGATGGGGCCTCCCAGTTTACCAACCCAGCTGTCGGTCGCATATACTCTGGCGATACCGATGAATCACCCTTTGCTTCGAATCTTGTAACGCCCACAGATGAGGATTTGTATCCGAAGCCAGGTATCCACGAGCGTCTCGACGTTGCGAAATCCCTGCTTGGCTACTTTGCTTCCAGAGGCTCATCCGAAGAAGCCAACAAAATCCAGGAGATTATACCATTGGAGGCGGGGGATATTAAGGAGTTCTCCCCTACAGTTGTGGGGGAGTCTCCGAAAATGTTGAATAGGGTCGAATTAGAAGCTGATGGACTGTTGCAGGTAAGCCGACGTGCTGCATATTTGTTCGCTTCTCTCGAGGCTCATGGTCATTCAGAAACACGGTCTTCCTAACACCTTCGATTCCGCAGAAACAATCGTGACCTCGTCGAGTATACAATCGATCCGGAGGCGGAGGGGAACTGTGAGTCTTTTCCTACCCATAGATCATTGCTCACGTTGTTGCCTATCTCAAGAGCTTTTACAACTTACCAAACAATCATATCGTTGTGCAAGGACCTTCCATTGAATCTGACGCAGAAATTGAGGTTAGCATACATTGACTTTCCATCCTTTTGAATAACAGAGTTTACAGGTGCAGCCCGATGACAACGATGGCCAGCTAATGGGAGATCCAAACACAATCACTATCCTCGAAGGGTCTGATATCGGAACCGAGTTTTGGGCCACTGAGCTCGGGCCATTCATTCGTTCTCTTACTGTCCGAGCTCTTTTTGTTCTTGCCTTCAGAGTGATCTGCTTCTTGCCTTGGTGCATTGCCGTCGGAGGCGCCCTTATTCTCTCTCCCGAAAATCTAGAGTTCGTAGCTTTTCAGTCTGGTTACCTGCCTTCCGTTTCTGGGATTCGACGTTACTCTCACTGGGCTCACTATGGCTACCAACATATTGTGGCCTTCCTGGCCGCGGTCGGTGCAATAACCTGGACGTTCCCGACTATCGGTGCCATGGCAATTGGTGCACTACTCGCTCAATTTTGCATTGCATGGCACTCCTTTTTGTTCGACCGCAATATACCACTTGGTGAAGACGACCGTCAGACCGTTTACATCCTTATGACGACGACCTGGTTCAATGACAGCTCCATCGGCATCAAGAAGGTCGGCGATGCGTATTATCCAGCGCCGATTAACCCTAAGCTGGAAATGGCGGGAGACGAAGGTTTTGATGTCTCTGATGACGAAGGCACCAGTTGAATTCCTCTTATTCGAGTCTCGTCATAATTGTTTGCATGTACCTAAACACTCGAACCTTCGGATCGAGGTAGCTGGATACCACCATGTGTCTCCCTTTGATCTGCCATCGCAGAAACCCCTTCCTGTTGCGTAGCCACCAGTTCTCAGGCTTTTTTTTCCTTGTTCATACATCTGGAGAGTCACTTTTTATTCAGAAGTCAGCTTTCCTCTAGCCCTTAGCTTAAGCATTGC
>Ga0307509_10010575_pt1 | contig 11284 bp, 4 predicted proteins | sample 10_EM_MG_FD_202245 | JGI IMG/M metagenome (GOLD analysis project Ga0307509, IMG submission 202245) | Populus trichocarpa ectomycorrhiza microbial communities from riparian zone in the Pacific Northwest, United States - 10_EM | ecosystem: Host-associated > Plants > Roots > Unclassified | place... | reverse complement strand
AGGAGTGGTGACACAATTTGAACTTCATATACAATAGACTTTAATCACCCTTTTTTACCTTTAAGAATGGTTCCCTGTTTTAAGATTAACCTTTAGCCATAAGATTTCATGTACTGGTATAAATAAATCTTCAACATTTAAGCATATTAAAAACGTTAGGAATAAAAGACAAGTAATAATGTAGGTTATCCAAGGTAAAATGCTTTAGAGTGATAATATATTTTCTTTAGCATAACCAGTTCCTTATCTAGAACTCTGAAAAACCAACTAGGGTTTCTAATGATTATAATATTAAATGATGATTCTTTAACATCTCAAACATGTTTTAGAACTTTTGCCCTCTCTCAACATAAAACACTTAGAAAGAAAGGGTGGACGTTACGATATTGAGTGCCACAATGATATTTGAACAATAAAAAAAGATTCATAACTCTAGATAAATTAAAAAAATATTTCATATATTCTTGAATAGAATCTTGTTCAAGGTGAAATTATCATAATTGATTTGTCTAGTTTAGATTAGAGTGAGCTAAATTAATCAAATTACTAAAACCTAACTTATGTAGATGAATTCAAAGGGTTGATATCTTAACCAATCTAGTATCAAATTGACTTTTCATTTCAACAAATTATCGAATTCACTTTTTAGAATGGACCGTTTTGGACAACTATAATGTAGAGCCGGTTTGATATTGTGATAGTAATTGCTTTTCAAAGTATTTTTCATTTGAAAATAAATTAAAATAATAGTTTTTTATTTTTTAAAATTTATTTTTAACTTTAACATATTAAAAAAAATATAAACAAATAAAATATTAATTTAAAATAAAAAATTTTTTAATACACAAAAGCAACAGTCCGTGGTCCTAGTAGTCCACTTGCCCGTGGAAATCCCAAGGGCATTTCAGTAAATGCATAAACTTACCATAGTACTTAATAAAGCCATAGCCGAAGCAGAAAATAAAAAAACACTAAACAGATCATTGAAGGCTATCACTATTTTGACCCTATCTAGGGTTCTTAATTTCTCTCTTTTCTCCTCTTTCTTTCGCAAAACTCGAATTAGGGGTTTTCAATTCTGGCACAGACAAGTAAATTCATTCTACAGACTCAAATCTTCAAGACCTGTAAGGATTTCAAAGACTCGGAAACCATGTACGGATCCAGAGGGTATGTATAAGTTAAGCTTTTTTGCTTTCTTATTGATTCTGTTGCTTGTCTTTATGATATTTGGAATGTGTAATTAAGGATAAGAAAACAGTGTTGTGGAATTTGCTGATGGTGTGTGTTGATTTCTTGAAAGTTTAGTGTTTTTGTTGCTTTGAATGTATCAATAGTGGTTTTATTTTTGTGGAATATTAGGAATCAGAAGGAAAAATCGAGATTTAAAGTGTGGTACCATTGATTACTGGCATGTGCTGTTTGACATTGAATTTAGGTTTAATAATAATTAACTGAATTGGGAAATAAGTTACGGAAAACTTTTAAATAAGGCATTGATTTGCTGTCGTTGATAAAGGATTTGTAATTTTTCAATACAAGGAAAAGAAAGAGAAAGATAATAAACTGAAGGGTTTGTGTTTCTCGAAGAAAGATTTTGTTTTAAGCATTAAGGTTGGGTATAGAGATGAGAATAGTATTGAAAAGGTGATATTTAATGCGTTTATTTTGAAACTGCTATCTAATTAAGTTATTATGTTTTGTATGACCAAAAAGATGAGAGTGTCTTTGTGAGTTAGTGTCTTATATGAACTAAGCCTTAAGGGTTTGGTCACTGTTTTGTTTTTGTTTGTTAACCCCTTCTTGTTGCCTGTTGCATTAGTTAGTTTAAATGTTTTTACTGCAATTTGTGATTATGAAATTTGCTTTTGCATTTGGGGTTTATGTGTAGTTCTATTTTTAGGATGGATGGTGTTAAATACGGTGCATTTTGTTTAAGAGTTAAAGTTTTAGGAATATTTGGGTGTCAGGGAAGTGTGGGTTGGGATTGGTTTTATTAACAGGTTTAGTGGGGATTTTTTCCTTTTTTTCTTTTTGGGTTTGGATAATTGAAGGGCAATGTTGGGAAGCGGGGGGGTTTCGGATGGGTACGAGGTCGGCTCAAAGAGACAAAGAATGATGGAATCAAATCCCTACTTCGCAGTGAGCAGTGGTGCGAGTGGCTTTCAGCCTTATGGATACGGTGGTGGATTTCAGCCCCCACCCTTTCCTGTGGTTCGTCTGAGGGGGCTTCCTTTCAACTGCTCAGATGTTGAGATTCTCAAGTTCTTTGCTGGATTGGATATTGTGGATGTCTTGCTGGTCAACAAGAGTGGGCGGTTCACTGGAGAAGCTTTTGTTGTCTTTGCTGGACCTATGCAGGTTGAGTTTGCTTTACAGAGGGATCGACAAAACATGGGACGGAGGTATGTGGAAGTTTTTAGGTGCAAGAGGCAGGATTATTACAACGCTGTTGCTGCGGAGGTGAATTATGAAGGAATCTATGACAATGATTACCATGGAAGTCCTCCTCCATCTAGAGCAAAGAGGTTCAGTGATAAGGATCAAATGGAATACACAGAGATCTTGAAGATGCGGGGTCTCCCCTTTTCTGCAAAAAAAGCTGAAATAATTGAATTCTTCAAAGACTTTAAGCTCATTGATGAAAGGATACACATTGCATGCCGCCCAGATGGGAAAGCTACTGGAGAGGCATATGTAGAGTTCATTTCTGCTGAGGAGGCCAAAAGAGCTATGAGCAAGGACAAGATGACAATTGGATCGAGGTATGTTGAGCTGTTTCCTTCAACACAAGATGAAGCTAGACGGGCAGAGTCGAGATCAAGGCAGTGAAAAGAAGCCGACTGGCATGGGATTTTATGCCGACCTTAGGTTTACTGTTTGTATTCTGGCCATCTGTTTAGTTCACATCTGACTCAAATAAAGTTCAATGTGGTTATTGTTATATGCTTATAATGTTCAGATACGAGATACCTGTCTTTTTAATGATCTAAATTTTGCTTCTTGTGAAGATGTTATGTTTAGTGTCATTCTGCCATGGGTCAAATTTGTTCCCAGTTTTCTGGTTCAGGTTCTTAATTGTTTGCATGGAAATAGTGGAGGATTATGAAGACTAATTAGTTTTTGGAGCATGGTTTTATTAATTCTTGGATACAACAAATTTTATACAATGTGTAGTGCTCAGGGAGTTAACTAAAGATATCCTATCAGAGATGCACAAAAAGAAAAGAGAGAATGAAATCATGATGTACAAAAGTGATAAGAATATTTTTATGTAGATTTTTTTTTCAACTCATATTTTTTTTAATTAAAAATGAGTTAAAAAAATAATTAATAAGATGTTCTTAGTTATTCACTAAGCAATTTTTCTAGCTGTAGCTTGCTTTTCCCTAATACACAGAAGTTACTGCATTTTCTTCCCTGCACTTGCTAGAACTTGTGTGTCTTAACTTTTCGTTATAAACATCAGTGTGTGAGTGTTGCTCGGCAGTCATTCTTTCAGCAAGATTAGTATCGGCTTCTAGCAGTGTAGAATGAATGCCTTGCATGCATGCATCAATAGCGTGCTCGAACTCTTGAAGGGTAAAATATAGCCTCTAAGAAAGGCAACAGCCTGGCGCAATGATTTATATGTAATAGAACCGAGCATTAGAATTTGCCCCATGAATGGAGGATGATGTTGTGTGAAAAAAATTACTGTTGATGGAAAATGATACCTGTGGATTCTAATTATGGGATTTGCATTAGCCTCCACATAAATTGCACGGATTAATGTATTGCTTCGATTTTCCTTTTCCTTTCCTTTTTTTTTTGTGCATTCTTCTATGCTATTAAATCCATCCAAATTCAATTTTGTACAGCATTTTTTATTTAGAAGTTTCGAACTTGAAATCTCTTCATGAGGAGAACCAATCATAATTGAGCTATCGCTGTTTTAGCTGCCGAATCCCAATTCATACGAAGCCCGTAAGCTACTGATAGAATTTTGGACCCTGTTCGTCCCTTTGCTACTAGATAGCCACAAATTGGAAGGGTTAGGAGTGGTGCAACCACAATTTTAGTAAAAAGGCTAAAATGTTCGAAATGAAAACTGTGCGAGCAATTTAGGCTTTGGCCACTGAGAAAGTCACGGTAAAACCTTCAAAACAAAAGACTACAAAATCAAACATCTTTCAAAGTGAAACTAAAATCCTAACGCAACAAGAACACGCGAAATTGCCTATAGAACCCATCTCTCTCAAATCAAGATTTACAGCGTTAAAACCTAAGTTGGGAGAATTTGTGTAGGAAATAGGGTCTTGTTTTATGTTTTTGTCCCGAATTGTTGCAAAAAAAAAAAAAAAAAAAACTCGCGCAAGTTTAATTTGGATTAATGTGGGCTGAGGACATTATTTTGTGCAGAAAAATCAATTGATCTTATGTTAAAATCAGAAGCAAGTAAGTATGTGGAGTTCAATAGTGTTGATGCCAGTTTTGTTGGTGATGGAAATGGAAATGGAAAGTTATGGAACGTTCCTGATTCTAGAGCTGCCATAATTAAGGATAAGAGTTTGACTCTGATGGAAAAGAATCAGTTGATGAGTTTTTTCAAGCTGGTGATGGGGATGGAAATGGGAATGAGAATGATGAGAGGAAGGGAAGGCGAAGATTTCAGAGGAGGATTTGGAGAGGCCGTTTGTTGACTACTTGTCGAAAATGTGGTCGCCTCCAACTATTAAATCGTACAGACTGCTGTCACCCTGCTGTATCAGTTGAAGAGAGTAATATTATTATCTGTGTGCGTTTCCCCCCCCGATTGGTCTGAAGTTTACTTGATTTTGTTTATCTCTGCTTGTCTGCAGGATTATTCTGTATGCTATAGCAATGACAGATTATGATCAAGAGGACATGGAGGCATGTCGAGATTTGCTCAGGACTAAAGATGGAATGGATTGTTTGGCTCTACACCAGTCACCAGCTGGGAGGTTAATTCTTGTTTATATGTTTTGGTTTAGCCGTTATTCTGTGGTTTAAAATTTAGGTGGGTTTTACAGTGCTATACCTGCGACTGGTACAATATCTAGATCAGAAACACATAATGCTTTAACTACTAGATTGTACTATTTTTCTTCCCAGTACTGAAACCCACAGAAAGAATAGGACAGAGGCTGATACAGGGGAAAAGACGTTTTCGGTTCAAGTTCTCTATTGACTACTGAAAATCTAACATATCTGTTGCTGTCCATGTGTTGTGCAAATAACATTGCTCCTAAATGGGATTGACACTGTCTGATCTATTCTGCTTAGATACTTGAGTGTTGCTTGATTTTCATGAGAATGGTCACGTCTGCTTGTGTTATTTTTTCCTTGTGTTTAGTGGGAACTTAACAAATATGCAAATAATGCTTACCTAACAGGCCATAAAACTTCTTATAAAGTGGACATAAACAGTTGCGACTCTGTCAAGTCAATACGCTCACCTGCACCTGAAACTTCTGTGATACAGGTTTTGCGAATGCCGGTGATGGCGATGCTTATGGAAAAGGGTGCTAAAATACGCTTATAATTTGTTTCATGGATAGCAAATGAATATAGCCAAGCTGTAAGGTTCAGATGAATTATCTTTTCTTTTATTTCATTTTTCAGGATAGTGGGAGTTACAAAGGTGTACGATTGCCTTCTGATCAGGACATATTTAGCCAGAAGAAGCTGGTTCTGGATCCATCCTTTACACTGACCTCACTGTCAGCCTCTCCGCCACATCTTCTGCATGTAAGTTTTAACTTTTTGAGCATTAGAGATGTTAAATGAAAGGTGGCCAGAGGGATATGCACCACAAGAAGTTCCTTGAAGCCAGATATGTCAAATTTGCTGGTTAATTGTATATCCCCCTCGATGCAAGATCGGCATATAGTTTCATTTCTGTACCTTATTGGAGTTTATAGAAATCATACGGAACTAAGAGTAATAGCAAATTCTTTTATATAAGTTTTATTTTTGAATAATTAATTTATTATTATTATTTTTTTTTTTTAAAACCTAAATACAGGAACAATCTTATTTATACTAGCTAAAAACACCATAAACATTGCTAGAAAAATAGTAAACAAATTCTAAATAAAACATAAACAAGAATTCTAAATAAACTAGGAAAGCAATGTAATTCCCGCATGGTATATTCTGGACTTTATCGTAAGATCTTTCCGATATTCCATTGACTTGAAAATTTAATCTAATATAAAACAAGATCTCTAAAAACTTTTGATAAGGTTTTAGCCTGATCTAATGGTCAGATTAAAAATTATACTTGTTAGTGTAAAAATAAACATTAGAAAAAATAAGTTCAATCCACTTATAAGTAGAAAAATAAGTTGAATCCGAAAGTCTTGTAGGAAATAAAGCCCAAATATCTTAAATTAACCAATTGAAAGCCTCTTTAACTTTCTTAGCTCTTAACATTGTAATAGGCCCAATTAACACATGTAATAAATCATTTGGTGTAGTTTAGATCACATCATTCTCTCTTTTCTAAAAAGATACGATTTTGAATCATCATTTTAATTGGATGCTGACTTGTTTTTTAAAGACATATTAACTCAATTCTGCAATTTGCTTTATTTTTTTTACTCTTGCTGTAACTAGGTGCTAGATAAAGACAACGATGAAATAACAAAAATAAAAGATAAAAAGATATAAATTGATTTTAGAGTGTTGCTTTAATACCAACCGGTGCGAACCCTATAGATATAAAGATCCTGAAACCTATAGTCAAATTGACCCTTTTCCAATAAAGCTAAATTTAGGCTTGTGATTTAGTTTGATATAACGATAACCTATACTGAAACACCAAGATTATAGAAACCGAATTTCCACCCAATGCCTATAAAGAGATACGAACGAGAAGTATAGAAGACGTCGCAAAACTTGGTTAATTCTTTAACAAGTAAGAGTATTTCTATAAGAACAAAGAATAAGAGTAAACTCTAACACACAAACTTTGATTTTAGAATAATATTTGTGTTTGAGTGTACGAGGAAAACTCATACTTTTCAGTTCAAACTGAAATTGACTTTTTGAAGAACAACTATATTTATGATGCTTTCCTTATATTTTTCATTTGTGATTTACTAATTATTAGGTGGAGGTTTGAACTCTAATAGTATTGGTGTCTTGATTTAAGGTAATTGTCAAGTCATATTTTTTATTTTAAATTTGATTTTTAGCTTTTGGGAACTGTGTTCAAATTTATTTATGGGTTTTTAAATTTTTATATTCATAGGGCTCTAATTAATAAGGAGGAGTAGGTCCAAGCTAGGCCCGTCACTGATAATGTGTTAAATATTAATAAGAGAAAGCTAGTTAGGTAGCTAGAATTAGTGGGGAAAGTCTATGTATTAGTGGAAGAAGAGATGGAATGAAGTGAGTAGCACTCATTCCATTTTGTTATAAAAAGATATGTGAAGTGAAATGCAAAAAGTATATATATATATATATATATATATATATATATATATATTTTGTAGGGGATATATCCTTTTTAAAGACAAAGAAAGGAACATGTCCTTGGAATGGCTTGCGAGAAGCAAAATTACGAGGACATCCAAAATTGTAAATAATTTACCTATAAGATTAGGGAAGTTTCTTATAATTGGGACATGGTTATCAAAGCTAATATGCTGGTCCGAATTGGAAAGTTCTGTCATACAGGTTTTGTCAGCGCCAGTTACTGCCTTGCTTATGGAGAAGGTGCTAAAATATGCATATGATTAATTTGCTTACAACATGGATAACATTAAACGAGTATAGCCATTTGTGAGGTGCAAAAGAATTATCTTGTATTTCATACTTCTTCAGGAGGTATGGAACTCTTACAGCCGCGTGGGAAACTCCAAATCCGAGAAATGAGTGGAAGCTGCAAAAGAAATGATTGGCTTCTGGCCAGGATATCTTTAGCCAGAAGCTGGTTTTGGATCCATCCTATACTCTTCCATCACCGCCAGCCTCTCAATCAGATCTTCTGCATGGAAGTTATTAGTTTTTGAGCATCAGAGATGTTAAATGGAAGGTGGCCAGGAGGATATGCATTGCAAGGAGTTCCTTGAATCCAGACACATCAAACCTGCTGGTCGCATATCCCCCTCGATGTAAGGTCAGCTTAAAGTTTTGTTCCTGTTCTCTCTTCCTTGTTGGAGTTGCTTGGTATAAATACAATTCTAACTTTTTTTCTTATCCAAGCTCTCCAATTACAAGCTCTCCAGGCATGTAAATTTGGCTTGTTCTTGGAGAAGAGATGTAATATCATCTTTTTGTTTACACTTTGACTTTCTGATTCTACTGTCGACCATCTTTTATGACTGTGCATTTGATAGCAATTAGCATCTGTAACTCGTATTATTCATGCAAGATCACCTTGAAAACATAAAAGGGAGACCTGGGCCTTACCCAGTTCATAGAATTTACATGGACTCTTTGGAAACGAGTTCAAGATAATTCACGTATTTAAAAACACATATGTTAACTGTGAGAAATTGGAATGTAAAGATATGTTGAGGAAAAATTTATCGCTTATGGCTCCTCGTGTCATTAAAAAAAACCCCATGTCAACTGAATCTCAAAGGTTATGATGATGGAGCTCGTGATTTATTGACTGCTAACTTTCCATGGTGGCACAATCCCAAGCTTCTAAAAAAAATTCGGGATACTTGAGTTGATAATTCTCTGATTTTGTTTAAGGTTTGTGCTGTATCTTTTCAGCTTTGTGTGATGATGCCAATCAACGAAAGAGGTTGCTAAATGCAGCCATGAATGCCCTTCTCACAGTTCCTAATTCTGTTAATTCTGAAAGCAGTTCCACCGTTCAGCATGAGAATATCGAAGAAAAACCTCCTGTACTTTGGAGAGAGCTGTATATACAGAAGATCACTATGGTGTGCTTCTCATCTCGTCTGTTTATCTCTTGTTCATATGGTTGCATATTTTTTTGGCAGCTTAGTTAAAAGGATCAGACTTGACTAATTATTTCGGAATGGTTAAATTTTATCTTATGCGCTGGCTGGTTCAGTTTATTCTTACATGTGGGGGTTTATTTACATATAATGGTTCATGACACTGACATAATTACTTAAATATGCTGGATTTTGCTTGGTTAGGTGATGAAGCTTGTCAGGGGATTAATGGACGAGTTCTTCAGTTATCGAGGGCTGCATTAAGGCCATTTCTCTTTTATTATGTTCCTGACTATCTGGAGTTTTAGGACTATAGGACTTGATAGGTATTGGCCTTGTGTTCCCCTTTTCTTCCTCTCTCGAGTCTGTCTCCTCTTCCACTTTTTCTGCACTTACTGTACTTTCCTTTTGTCTCCTTCTATGCTCTTGATGTCCTCATTTTTTCTTTTCCTCGTACTTGTCCTGGTTGGCTGGAATCCATGAAAGTACTTGTCACTACACTTGAAAAGTCTCTTTTGTTCAATTATCAGCTGTCAGACATCGATTACCTCTGCTTCTTTTTTCATTTTTGTATCAGCATCGTCAGTTGAGTCAATCCCTAACGCTCAGGTTACAAACCAGCCTCAGTCCCTGCATAAATCTGATAATTCCATTACCCATTGTAGCTCAGCTTAATTAATCTATCCAAGAAGAAAGAGTTTAGGCTGTTGGGAAGAGTTGTTAAAACTAGAAACCTGTGCAAGTGTGCATGATACACCTGTTTTTATTGATTGAACAAGAGATGTGGGTTTTGGATGTATGAAACCCAGGATGAGGTGTTATAGATGTGCGAGCATTTCAGTTGATATTAATTTTACAGTTGATGCCATCTCGTTTTGTTTCAGGGTCAGTTTAATTCTACTGTTAGTTTGGCTTCCATGCCTAATGGAAGTCTGTACTGCAATACAACAATATTCCAGATGAAGCTGTGAAGGTATTTCATCTTTAGTTTCTCTATCATAATGCTTCATAATCGATCATGCCAAAACTCTTAATCTGTCACCTTAATGTTCTCCCATCACCGACTTTTTTCCCTCGGAAGTCATAAGCACCGTTCAACAGTTTGCAAGAGGAAAATGGACTCCAATTTTTTGCAAGAAGACACCACTTGTCTACTAACACCATGATCATGCATGGGTAAAAAAGGGCGAAGAGTGCTGGAACGTAGCTTCGGCATGCTGGTTCTGTTTTGTTTCTTGGGCTAGGCAGAGCTCCATGATATATATAATAAGCTCTGCTCAAGCGTTTAATGGGGGGCCTGGACACTTCCAAGCCTGACTCTGTTTGAGTCAAAGCTTTTTGCTACAAGACAAGAACATGAGAACTTCCAAAATCTCATGAAAGACCAACGGTTCCAGCGGTCCAAGCTCCTCAACCGAGACAGTCTAATGGCATTTTCGTTAATTCTGAATCATTCCAAGGTCTAAAGTACTTCTCCCTTGAACTTCTTTTGCCACTTTTCCAGCATGCATCCAAGGTAGTTTTGGTGAGGTTTTCATGAGCCATAAATGCCCGTGCTCTTACCACATTACCCTTGATGATTACTGTAAATATTCCAATATTTCCGCATGATGTAGGTATTTATGGGGATTGAGCGAGGGCATTTTAGAGAATGTAACTTCACAGGGGTAATGTGTAATTTTGTGGAGTAATCATGGAGATTAGTGTCAAATTGTGGTAGATGAAGAGTCCAAAAGGAAGAGGTTGTTTTCATGGATTTTAGTGATACAAGACAAAAAGGTTAAAACCGAGGATTCTTACTCCCACCAAGAAAAGCTTCCCCAACTAACTAATGTCCCTTTTAATGATCTAATTTATTTATTTTTATTATAAATCTTATATTTACTGGATCATTTTGTAACATTTTAAAATATAATTTTATTTGAATGCACTGGCGTAAATACTTTTTTAATATTTCAGAGAGTAAACTTAGTTTTCATTTGTATATAAAGGACTCAAAATACTTTATATAGTTTCTTGAAGAAAAACTACTCAATAAAATACTTTATTTGGTTTTATGAAGACAAAAATTAACTAAATGTATTCAATTCATTATTTTATTGCCCAATTCATATTACCTAAGAAGATTTATAGAAAGCATAAATACTATGTTTGATGAGTTGTTTTCTTGGTTTTATATGAATAATTGGTCGATTGGTCCTGAATTTTCTAGAAATCAATCGGCCAGTTACCTTGTTATTTTTAGTTTTATATGTATTTTAAGGTGTTTGAATTTTTCTATTGTTTACTTCATTTTTGTTTTAATTGTATTATAATGTTATTTACTAGAAATTATCAATATATAATTAGTTAAAAGTGTT
>Ga0307509_10010574_pt1 | contig 11286 bp, 17 predicted proteins | sample 10_EM_MG_FD_202245 | JGI IMG/M metagenome (GOLD analysis project Ga0307509, IMG submission 202245) | Populus trichocarpa ectomycorrhiza microbial communities from riparian zone in the Pacific Northwest, United States - 10_EM | ecosystem: Host-associated > Plants > Roots > Unclassified | place... | reverse complement strand
CGCCGGGTGTGTAGAGGAGACGGAGGATGGCTGTCTTTGTACCTTAAACAAATGCATATGATTTCAAAAAAAAAAAGAAAAAAAAAAAAGAAAAAAGGAAAAAAAAGAAAAAAGAAACGGTCACAGTAGTTAGCACGAACCATCGCCGCTACACCCCGGCGATTGAAATCTCAACATCAGGGATATCATTGTGGGATTCCACAACCACGCCCTATCCTCCCCCTTGATGGCTTTTGCCTAGGGGAGCGATGCTACAACCCCTCCTCTCCCGCTGGGGTCTACCCCCTCCTCAACGGGGTTCTTGTTCTTGTTCGTCGTTGACTCCAGCTCATGAAGTTCAGTTCTCCCCTTTACCGCCTAGTTTCTTTGCACCTCGCTTAGGTTTTGCACGGTCGGCATTCTGTCCTCTTCGCTGACGGTCAGCGCTGAGTTTTCCAAGCCCTTTGCGAAGTACCTTTCCGTCTCAATTGTGTGGAACACTTTGGTTAGTAACTTGAGCACCTCGTCATCGTTTTGCATTCGGAAAAGCATCGGCCGCGGTTACTCTAGTCGGTCGTCTCAAGTGTTCAGACTGTCCTTCCTCCTGACATCCCCCTCCCTTCACCCGCTTGGTCTTCGTCCCGTTGCTCGGTTACAGCTACACCCACACCTCCCCTTCCCACCCCCTCAGCTGGCACCTTACTGCTCCCTTCCTGCGGTCGATCTTCGGTCGCTATATAAAAATCCGCCTCGGTTATGCCGGTCCTTCTGGCCGTCGCTAATGCCGCCTGGGCACTCCCACCTGGGACCCCTCATCAGAGTCTCCTCCATCTGTTGCCCCATCCAGCAATCAGGCACCGCTTCGTTCCCCGGCACTGCTCCGGCGTGCAGGTCCATACTCTCACTTCCTAGCTCAGGCTGATTGACGTCACTTATCAGATGTAACTTTCCTTTGTCAGGGGTTCATTTATTCCTTTTGTTTTTATACTTTCTGTAGTAGATGTCGCTAAGAGTTCTCTTCTCCTTCGTGCTTGTTTCTTTCCTTTCTACTTCCGTCGGGTGTACGCGTATGTTCGTAGGATTTGGTTGCGCGATGTGGCGAGATGTGCGATTGGTCTCATAACAGAGGGACTTGGGGGTTTGAATGTTTCCCGGGGTGAGGAAGGTATGGTTTTTGTTGGCCATAGCATTAAAACTGAATGCTGTTTTTGTACCTCTTTTTTTCTTTTTTTTTTTTTTTTAAAATCATAGGATTATTGTTTTAACGTACAAAATCCTGCGTGCAGCTTACGCTAAGGCATATAAAGAACCTCCAAGTACCCCTGGGAAAAAGCCAACCCCCCAAGTCCCTCTGGTGTGGAACCAACCGCACATCTCGCCCCCAACAAGAAACCCTTCACAAGCTAAGAAGATAGATGAAAGGAATCGAATCAAAGAACAAGCAGCAAGAGTTAGGAAAACCCATGGTACGATCATCCGAACAAAGAAAAAACAAAAAGCAAACGCAAAGCAACCACTTTGAAAGATCCCGTATATTTAATGCGGGGGTGACCAGGCTCGGCATAATCGAAGTCCTGGGGAGGCCAAACGGGCCATCTATTTTGGCCGCACACATGCAAGAGCGGAACGAGATAGTGCAATATCATCCTTCCAGAGGCAGGCCGTGAGGGACCGTGGTCATAGTCCAAAAGGTGAAGAAGTAGTTATGGATACAAGTCAGGTAGTTGTGGGTACCAGCCAAAAAACTGAAGAAGCAGTAGGGTGCCAGCCGATCCGACCGTGAGGAGAAGAGGAGAAGGAGGGGTAGACCTAACTCTTTGCCGTAGAAACTATCAGTAAACGCGTTCATGTCTGAACTGGGCAGCCTCTCAAAGAAAGAGAGAGAATAGAGAAATTGACAGTGGCCTGTTGAAGTGTTTTCTCTTACTGCAAACCGTGTTCCCGGCAGTCTGTGACATGGGCATTGAGAACAGTATTGCCGACCGTGCAGATGCTCTAAGCGAGTTAGAGCAAAGGCGGAGTAGGGAGAGGAAACATCATCAAAAGAAGACGAAATCCATCAAGGTAGAGTGAAGAAAACCCAAAGGGATAAACCTAAGGGAAGGGGCGTGTAGAGGAGGTATGCCTCCACCCCCTAGAGTAAGCTGATGGCGGGGGGTGGAGAAAAGAAAAGTGGTGATAATCTCGTAGTGGTGAGATTTCAATCGCCGGGTCTGTAGAGGAGACAGAGGATGGCTGTCTTTGTACCTTAAACAAATATATATAATTTAAAAAAAGAAATAAGAAAAAAAAACGGTCACAGTAGTTAGAGGGCTAAGCAACTCTTCCTTTCTGACTGGTCTTCCACCCTACCCCCGCCATACTACCCCTATCCACCATCAACGCGTCCTCATCCCCTCATGGGCTTGGGCAAATTCGTTGCGGGGAGGATACACCAGATGCGCTCTGGCAAAATCTATCTCGCGGCTCACCCCTCATGGGACAATCCTGATGCCGACACGTCCTGCCCGTTGAGCTCTGAGGCCCCGCAGACCTTCGAACATGCCATCCTGTCCTGCCCCTCCTCCACCTATCAGAGATCCCGCCTCCTCCAAGGGGTCTCAGACTTGGCCCCCGAGGCCCCGATCTGGTCCGACCAGGCGCTGCTCATTGCACTGGCTGACTTCATTCGCACCACGGCTACTGGTTTCCCTCCTGGGATGCCCCCGCTTGCCCCCTCCCTCCACAGCCCTCCTTCAAACACCCTTTTTCAACCTACTGCCCCATCCGCCCCTGGCCCTCGAGACTAGTTAAGCGGTTTTTAGTTTCCTTGATTTTAGCTACCCCTGCTTTGCGACGTTTATTGGTCCCGTTGGGGGAAGTGGTTAAGTTTATTTCATTTGTTGATTGTTGATTTCATTGTCGGTTTTGTTTTGGGCATATGGTTAAAGATGCATGTCATTTCTTGTACCGTAGAAACAATGAACATGGGATATAACAAAAAAAAAAAAAAAGAAAGAAAGAACAGTCACAGTAGTTAACACACTTGCACTCCCCTCTTTCCCCCCCCCTACATTTCTCAACACCACGTCGTTCTGTGCACGATATCCTCGCCGATACTTTTCGTCCTCACTGTTGGGCCTCGCGTCCCCACCCACACATATTGACATGACCTCCCACCAGGGTGCCCCCTCGAGAAACCCTACTCCAGCCCCTCTCTGTCCGCTCTCGACCACAGGGAATCTGGACCATCTAGTCTCGATTTTCCACCAGACTGCCGCCGACCTAGGGCTCCCCACCGTAGGTTTCCCCCCCATTACTCCGGCGAACATCTCCACCCTCTCAATCGGAGAACAGATGCTCCTCCCTCTACTTTGCACCTCGCTTCTATCAAGCCTCCCCATAGCAACGGCTCTCGAAAATCTCTCGACTGAAATCCACGACTTGTCCTCTTAGGTTTCCAATCTAGACCTCTCCCCACAACGACTGAACCTCGCCCCACTCTAGGCATCTCTCCGTGACATTGCCTCCCGTCTTCCATCAGCCGCTCAGGCCTCTTTTCCTCCCCAACGCCCTTTTATCCCACAACAGGCCACACCCTCCTCGAGTGTGTCTCGTCCCACCCCCACCAGCAACACCAACCCCGCTCGCCAAGAGTAAGGGAAAGCAAGAGCTCCTCCAGCTCCACCCCCACCACCACCTAACACAGTCTGGCCCTCCCCCGCTGCTGACCCGGATCTCCCGACATACGACATGTCAACTTTCTCTCCCACACTATATGGCAACCCTGAAGCATTTGCCAAGAAATACCCCCACACGTGGGAAGCAGAAGAATTCACCAAAGGGAAATACTCTGCAGGCCCCTGCCTGGACCCCCGGTCATCAGGACCGCGACTGGTGTTCCCCCAACACCATGGCCTCCAAGGCCGCCCCCACCGATGCTCAAGCAGTCACACCCCCTCCTGAGGGAAAGAAAGGTCGACAGGCGAAGGCCTCTGCCTCGGATTCCTCCGTTGCGGTTGCGTCGGGTGAGGCTTTTACGAAGTCTCCCCCCCCCTCTCCCCCAAGCTGTCTGCAGATTTTTCGCCTCCAGAACGACCTTCGGACCCCACCCAGAGGCCCTCAAGATAGCAGCCCACTTCCTAGACATCGCTTCTTCTGGTCTCAGAGAAGTCAACTGCTCCCTTCCACTTTCCTTCACTTGCACGGTCAACGACAAAGGCTCAGTGTCACTGCTCGGTACCGATCTTCACACCCCCGCCTCCGCTTACCCCCCTTATTTCGCTCCGCTTACCTCGTGGTTGAACAGGGCCTTTCCGGTAGGCAACTCCCCTTGGGATCTCTTCAAACAAGCTGCGAACGAAACGCAACTTTTGATTCACTATATCCCTCTTGCGTTCCTCCCCTCAGACGATGCCCAACTCTTCCCCACTCTTGATGAGTCCATCCGCAATGCCAGGGGAGTCTCCATTCTCTCAGCATGTTACCTTAACCCAGACCCAGAATCTCGTGAGCAAAAGTCAGCAACCTCCGTGGTTGTCACCGTGGCCCCGCCGGACGCTTTCGCCATCCTCCCCTCCATCAACCTCTTCTCCCGAAACCGGAGAGTGGAGCAGATGTTCTCCTCCTCTAAGAATTCCCAATGCAAGAAATGGTGTAATTTCGGCCACATCTCTAGCCGCTGTCCCAGCACACTGCCATTCTGTCCTTTCTGCTCGCTCACTCACACCAAAGCAGAGGATCGCTGCCCTAACCCTTCCTGCCATAAGGGTGGCAATCTCTGACCTGTCCTTGCCTGCTGTCCATCCTCGGTGGCATGCTGTCCAAACTGCCAAGAAGAGCACTCTGCGCGCAGCAAAGATTGCCCCTCCCGCCCAAAGAGCACTCCAGAGACACTACAGGTACGATCTCGACAGATGCAGGACAGTATGGATCCCGCTGAAGAACAGGCTGGCCCTTCGACAGTCCTTCCTTCAGCACCAGGTGCGCCTCCTCACACCACGAGTACCCCTGTACTCCCCTGGGATGCTCCTCCACCTATACAGAGAGCGCAACGCACCATCACCATCACCGATCTCACTCCAAGAGAGAGAGCGGTGACAAATCTCTAGACTCTGACTCCTCCGATGGCTCTGCCCATTAATGGAGAATCTTTTCAATCGTTATACAGACAGCAGTGCTGTCTCTCCGTCCTTTCCAATTGTTCAACATAACTGCCTTGGTAGCTGGGATGTTTTTCTCACACTTTTTCACAGCTTTACCATGCTGCCTCACCCTCCTTTGCTTGTTGCCATTCAGGACCCCCCCTCCAGACAATCGGTTCTCCTAACGTTTCTGGGATTTATGTCCTTCGCCCCCCCCCCTCCTGGCCGCCCACGGGTTGCCATTTATGTTTCTCGTACCTTAAACCAGCACTTGTCCTGCTCAACTGTTTTTCACGACTCGACGGAGATGCTTTCTGTTGATGTTTATTCTCCGGAGGGTCTTTTTGGATTCCCGCACCGCTCCCTCAGGGTCACCTTGGTGTACCTTCGTACAAACCGTCCTCCCTCCTGCTACATATTGCCTGAGCAGGTTATTTCTTTTCTTTCCTACCCTCACCTGGTTTAAGGTGATTTTACCCTCCACCACCATCCTTTAGCAGATCCCTGCCGCTCCCTGTCCGAAAGGGAATTTATCATGTCTACACGCTACTTCGATGCCGCTTTCGACGTCCCGTACCACCTCCTCAACACCCCAGGGGTGTACACTCGGTTCCCATTTGACACCATTTCACGACCCACCGTTTTTGACCTGGCCTTCGCAAATACCGCTCTCTCCCCCCTCGTCTCCTCATGGGACACCCCCCTTCCCTCCACTGGTTCAGACCACGTTCCATGTGCGATAACACAGAAACCTCCAGCGATTATGCTACCCCCCCCTACTCCACACTGGGCCCTTCTTGACATAGACGCGGTGGGAAAGGCACTAGATGCCTTCACCACTCTACCCTGCCCAGCGAGACCCACGCCCAACGCCCTGAGTAGATGGTTTGACACCTCCACTACCTGCCTGACCTCGCTCCTAACATCCCATGCCACGAGCAAGCACCCATGCCCCCGCTCAATGCCATAGTAGTCCCCTCACTATCGTCTCTGAGAAGGGAATATCACAAGTTTGCAAGGTTATCCCGCCTCGACCCGTCCCCCATCAACTGGAGCAATGTGAAAAGCGCAAGAAGAACATACGTTAAGGCCATTGCTTCGGCCAAGAAAACAGACTGGTAGGAGTTCCTATCCTCGGCCACTGCGTGCTCCCTCTGGACGGCCAGGAGATTCACATTCGGCCGCCCACCACAAAGGTTCTCGGACTTACCAGGGGCCTCCAACCCGGCCGAGGTAGCGGAAACACTCCTTGACCACTTCTTCCCTTCCAAGCCCCCACCTCTCCCCCTCCTCCGCCTCACGCGTTACGAGGACTATACGCCCCTCACCTCCGAAGTGATATCCAGGGCCCTCTCTAAATCCTCAAATGCCTCCACCCCTGGCCCCTCCAAATCCATACTCTGTGTGGAAGTCTGTACACCGTATCAAGCCCGCCCTTTTGCCTTCCCTTCTGGACCCCCTGCTAGCCCACGGATTTCACCCTCCCTCCCTCAAAAAAGCACTTGGTATTGTCCTTGACAAGCCGGGTAAACCCTCATACGACTCACCCTTCTCCTTTAGGGTCATCGTCATTCTCTGAATACTCTCTAAAATTATGAGAGAGTGGTAGCTTCCCGCATTTCTGCCCAAGCAACGATATGCTCCCTCATCCACCCCCTTCAATGCGGGTCCCTCCCTGGGAAATCCACCGCCGATGCCGCCCTCGTCCTACCACACAATGTTGAGTTCTTCCACCGGCTCCGCTATAAAGTCTCCACTCTCTTCCTTGATGTGAAGGGGGGCTTCGATAACGTGGAGTCTCCCTAACTCCTTTCTGTCCTTCACAGAAAAGGGGTTAGCCCATACCTGGTCCAGTGGGTTAGCTCCTTCCTCAGCGTTCGTACCTGCCGCCTGATGTTCCAAGGGTCCCCTCGCCTCTTTGCTCCCGTCTCGGTCAGTGTCCCTCAAGGATCCCCCATCTCCACACTTCTGTTCGTCATATACTTCTCCTCCCTCCACCTGGAGGTCCCGAGGTCCCTCATTATCTCCTACGACGACGATTTTGCTGTTACAGTGGCCTCACCCTCATACAGAACCAACGTTCGCCTCCTCCAGAAGTCCTTCTCAGCGCTCAAAATGAAGGCCTCCCAATTCAACATCTCCTTCTCTGTTCCCAAGACCGAACTGATCCACTGGAGAACCACCAGGAGCAAGGAGCCACCATGCTCCCTCCCGGTGCAGCTGGAGGATCAGCTCTTCTATCTATGATCCCACCTGAAGTGGCCTGCCTTCATCTTCACCCCTGCCTTTGACCCAAGGTCCCACTTTTCCAGGAGGTACACACTTGCAAATGCCGCCCGAGCCACAGTTCGCCGCCTCTCCCCCCCGTGATGGGCCTTCCACTCTACCTTTCTCTCTCCTAGGCGCGTTCGCTCCTTGCTCCAATTCTCCTTAATGGGTCCGCTGTCTGGAACCCTCCCCCGTCTATCATGGGCCCGATGTCCGTCTTCCAGCATCAGGTCTCTAGGTGGATCACCAACTGCCTCTCCTCCACCAAATTAACATGTTTGCATAGGGAAGCCTGTCTTCCCCCGCTACCTGTTCTGATACACCACCAATGCCGCCTTGCTGGCCTAAGGCTCATCTGCTCCCCTGCAGAAATAAACCCGCCACAGCACGCCTCCCTAAGTCCGTCCCCAGCTTCTTGCCGCACCGTGCCGCCTTGATAGCGCGTGCGAAAATAACCTCTCAACCTTATCTCTTCTTCAACCTCGACTGGCGTTCTGCTCCAGACACGACCAGGAACCCGAGGTACAGACACAACGCCATCACAGCTTTCGCTAACACGGCTGTTCCCCTCGTACACGAAGTGGTCACCGTACCTCCCATCTCCCTCCACTTGACAGAATACCTGTCCCCGGTACCCGGGGTTGTCCCATCGTATGCACGCCTCAAATGGAGGGCTAAGCAACTCCTCCTCTCTGACTGGTCTTCCGCCCAAGCTCCCCTATATTACCCCTATCCGCCCTCAACACACCCCCATCCCTTCATGGGCTTGGGCAAATTGGTTGCCGGAAGGATACACCAGATGCGCTCTGGGAAAGGTTATCCCCCGGCTCACCCCTCATGGGACAATCCTGATGCCCACACGTCCTGCCCATTATGCTCTAAGGCCCCGCAAACCTTCGAACATGCCATCCTAACTTGCCCCTCATCCGCCTGTCAGATATTCCGCGTCCTCCTAGGGGTCTCAGACTTGGCTCCAGAGACCCCAATCTGGTCCCACCAGCAGGTGCGTATTGCCCTGGCTGAGTTTATTCCCACCACCGCCACTGGTTTCCCCCCTGGGATGCCCCCTCTTACTCCCTCCCTCCATACCCCTTCAAATCCTGTCTTTTAGTTTACCGCCCTAACCGCCCCTGGCCCTCGAGACAAGTTAAGCGGTTTTTACTTTCCTTGATTTAGCAACGGCTGCTTTGCGATGCTTATTGGTCCCGTTGGGGGAACTGGTTATGCTTGTTTCTTTTGTTGATTGTTAGTTTGATTTTTGGTTTTGTTTTGACCATATCGTTAAAGATGCATGTCATTTCCTGTACCGTAGAAACAATGAACATATGATTTGAAAAAAAGAAAAAAGGAAAAAAGGAAAAAAGGTCACTGTAGTTAGCACGAACCATCTCCCCTACACCTCCGGCTATTGAAATCTCAACACTAGGGAAATCATCATGGGATCCACCACCACCCACTCTCCTCCCCCTTGATGACTTCTGCCTAGGGGAGTGACGCTATCACCCCTCCTCTCCCTTTGGGGTATACCCCCACCTCCTCGGGGTTCTTGTTCCTGTTCGTCGTTGACTCCCGCTCATGAAGTTCGGTTATCACCCCTTACCCCGCGCTTCCTTTGCACCTCGCTTAGGTTTTGCACGGTCGGTATTTCGCTCTCTTCGTTCACGGTCGGCGCTGAGCTCTCTAAGCCTTTGGCGAAGTACCTTTCCGTCTAGGCTATGTGGTCCTGTCGGGGAACACTTCAATTAGTAACTTCAGCATCTCGTCCTCGTTTCACATTCGGAAAAGCATCGGCCGAGGTTACTCTAGTCAGTCATCTCAAGCATTTGGATTGCCTTCCCCTCCCTATCTTCCTTCTACAACCCTCTTGGTCTTCGTCCCATTGCTCGGTTACAGCGACATACTTTCCCCTCCCTCCACCTCCGCAGCTACTATCTTACTGTTCCCCTTTCCGCGTTCGACCTTCGGTCTCCATACAAAACCCCGTCTCAGTTACGCCCGTCCTGTTGGCAGTCACTAATACCACCTTGGCACACCCTCCGGCTACCCCTCATCAGAGTCACCTCCATCCACCTTTCCATCCTGCTATCGGGCACCGCTTCATCTCCTGGCACCGCTCCGGTGTGCAGGTCCATACTCTCACTTCCTAGCTCAGGCTGATCCACGTCACTTATCAGACGTAAATTTGGTTTGTCAGGGGTTCATTCATTCCTTATGGTTTTTTACTTTCGTACTAGAGGTCACTAAGGGTTCTCCTCTCTTTCCTGCTTGTTTCTTTCCTTTCCACTCGCTTCAGATGTACGCGTATGTTTGTAGCATTTGGTTGGACGATTGGTGAGATGTGCTGTTGGTCTCATATCAGAGGGACTTGGGGGTTTGGATGTTTCCTGGGGTGAGGCGGGCATGGTCGTTGTTGGCCATAGCGTTGAAGCTGAATGCTGTCTTTGTACTTTCATTTTTTTGTTTTTTTTTTGGAATTATATGATTATTGTTTTAGGGTACAAAATCCTACATGCAGCTTACGCTATGGCATAGAAAAAACCCCAACAACCCCTAGGAAAAAGCCAACCCCCCAAGTCCCTCTGATATGGAACTAACCGCACATCTCGCGCCCAACAAGAAACCCTTGACTAGCTAAAAAGAGAGACGAAATGAATCAAATCAAAGAACAAGCAGGAAGAGTCAGGAAAACCCACGGCACGATCATCCGGAGAAAGGAAAAACAAAAAGCAAACGTAGCGGAGACCACTTGAAAATTCGGCACACTCAGCGCGGGAGGGGCCAGGCTCAGCAGGATCGAAGGCCTGGGGAGGCTAAAGATGCCATCTATTTTGTCCGCACACTCGCAAAAGAGGAAGGAGATAGTACAATACCATCCTCCCAGAGGCAGGCCGTGATGGACCGTGGTCATAGTCCGAATGGTGAAGAAGTAGTTATGGATACCAGCTAGGTAGTTGTGGGTACTAGCCAGAAAGGTGAAGAAGCAGTCGGGTGCCAGCCGATCCGACTGTAAGGAGAAGAGGAGAAAGAGCAGTAGACCCATCTCTGTGCTGTAGAAACTATCGGTAATCGCGTTCATGTCTTGACTAGGCAGCCTCTTCAAGATAAAGAGAGTAGAGAAATCGACTGTGGTGTGTTAAAAAGTTTTCTCTTACAGCAAACCGTGTACCCGGCCGTCTGTAACATGGGCGTTAAGAAAAGTGTTGCCAATCGTCCAAATGCTCTAAGCGAGGCAGAGCGAAAGCGGGGTAGGAAGAGGAAACATCATCAAAAGAAGACGTAATCAATCAACCCATGGTGATGAAAGCCCAAAGGGATAAACCTAAGGGCAGGAGAAGATGAGGGGAGATGCACTCCACCCCCTAGAGCGAACTCATAGAGGGGGGTCGAGTTGGGAAAAGTGGCGATAATCTCGCGGTGTTGAGATTTCAATCGCCGGGTGTGTAGAGGAGACGGAGGATGGCTGTCTTTGTATCTTTTTTTTTTCTTTTTTTCTTTTTTTCTTTTTTTCTTTTTTCTTTTTTTGAATCATGTGATTATTGATTTAGGTACAAAATCCTGCATGCAGCTCGCGCTATGGCATATAAAAAACCTTAATTCCAAAAACTAACAAAGGAAATAACAAAATTCAAACAACGCGTGCATAAACTCTCCAAGCGGGATCATCAGAACCCTGTTGCATCGCCATCGATGACTAACAAAAAAAAAACATAACGTAAAGCCCTCCTTACAGTTCATAAGAAAAACACCTATCAGTACTAAAAACCCCCCGCCCCAACCTGCCTACTGCCACAAACAAACAGGAACAAAGGAAATTCATAAAACGTATAGAAAATACCCCGAAGAAAAACTCAAGCAGGGGAGTTTGAAGGTAGCAATACCTAGAAGGCCGGAGCCAAGCTAGGGAGATAAGTGTTAG
>Ga0307509_10010573_pt1 | contig 11287 bp, 16 predicted proteins | sample 10_EM_MG_FD_202245 | JGI IMG/M metagenome (GOLD analysis project Ga0307509, IMG submission 202245) | Populus trichocarpa ectomycorrhiza microbial communities from riparian zone in the Pacific Northwest, United States - 10_EM | ecosystem: Host-associated > Plants > Roots > Unclassified | place... | reverse complement strand
CAGGTGGTCCTCCCCCGACTCACATTGGTTTGGATGGGAGCCCGCTTACGGAGGAACTTGGGATACAGTATAAGGGTTTGAGGGAGAGTGTTGTTGCTGTGGTGAAGCAGATCCGCGATGAGGGGGTGAAGGAGGGGCTATTGGCGTTGTAAACGTATCCTCTGGCGGAGTTCTCTAATCAACCGTTTTTTGTACACCGTCGTACTTTAATCATGAGATCCGTTTTAGAGTGTAGACGACTCCGCCAGTGATCTGTTTTGTTGAATCGACGCATGAGCGTCAAGCGCAGCCGGCGCTTGAAACCGTATGGATTTGATCGATCCAAGTTTTCCTCCTCATCCCGCCTCCGCAGAGCTGATTAGATCGTGGCCATCATGGGTGCAGAGGTTCACCACCACCGCCCTACTCTGAAACAGGTGAGGGGGTTGCAACTCTCGGGTCATTTTCCAGATTGTTGAGCCGCCAGTAGCAAAACAAACGCTTCAAGTCGAAGCACGCAACAAAACATTCTATCAAAACCGCCGCTAAAGGTATTCACCACAGTATTTTCGTTCTTCGGTGGATTGAAAGGCGCGGTCGTAGGCAAAACTTTGAGACAGTCGGCAAAGTCGTCTTCAACTACCACAGTTGCTCAAGCGAGACTAAACCGACGGAACAACGCAAAACAAATCCAAATGAAGAAGCGCCAGGCTTTGGTATCTGCAACGCGATTATTTTCCGGGGCAGACGGAACGCCGAGGATCGTTGCTGTTATCCCGTTAACCGCGGATGCGTCGGCGAGGTCAACGATCCAGCGGCTAGCGGAGGTCTTGGGTGTTTCTGCAGAGGACTGCCCGGAAGGCGGGAACTGGAGGATGAGGTGAGCAAAGTCGATTCTAATGTAGCGACGTAGACGTTGAAACAATGTTACAGCGCAGAGAGATTCAAAACCTCCATTCAGTTCCTCCCCCTCCGGTATGGCGACGTATATTCTGCTCTCGATGCCTGCCGTGTGGCAGACTATGTCGTCTTCGTCTTGTCATCTACCGTTGAAGTTGACAAGTACGGAGACACACTGCTGCGAACCCTCCAAGCTCAGGGACTCCCAGACGTCGTCACAACACTCTACCCCGATGCTTCTTTGGATCAAAAGTCTAGGGCGGGGGTTTTGAAATCCCTACTGTCTTTCATCCAATACTTCGTTCCGAGTCAAACCCGAGTTTACGATATCCATTCCTCCTCCGACCGTCTCAACGCGCTACGCTCGTTGTGTGAGGGCAAACCAAATGATGTGCGGTGGAGAGAAAATAGGTCGTACATTCTGGGGGAGGACGTGGCGTGGAGCGAGGGTGTGCTACGCGTTACAGGATATGTGAGGGGTTCACAGCTGTCTCCTGATCGGCTGGTGCATATCCCTGGCCATGGTGACTACCAAATCCAATCCGTGAGTATCGCGTCCGCATTCACCCAGTGCTTATAATCCAAGCATCCTTCTTTAGATCATGTCAGCCCCGACCCGGCACTCACGCTCCAGAAATACCAGCGACGATACGATGGAAGCTGAGCCTGTCGTTCTCGCGGAACCAGATCCAGAATCCGCAGATTCGCTGATATCTGTAAACGATCCCGATGACCTTGTGAATGAGCAGACCTGGCCGACGGAAGAGGAGATGAAAGGTGTTGACCAGGGAGTCGAAGGGACGTCGTTGCCCGAGGCTAAGGCCGGTACGACGCCGAAGCACATCAAGAGGGTTCCCAAAGGAATGAGCGAGTATCAGGCCGCCTGGATTGTCGATTCGGATGAGGAAGATGGAGGCGATGATGAGGACGGGGAGGGTGATGCGGTAAGCATGGATACTGGGGGAGAAGGTGAGGGTGAGGGTGAGGCTCCAGAGGAGGAAGAGGTGGCGATGGACGAATTGATGGAGTTGGAGACCAAGAAGAGTGTCGTGGCGTTCCAGGATCTCGAAATGGAGGAAGAGACGCGACAGTAAGTGCTCCACCAAAGCCCACCTCTCCCTGTCGTTTGGATTGATCCTGTTTCAAGGCTCAAGAAATGGCGGGATCGAAAACGAGAAGAGGAGGAAGATGTACAGTTCCCTGACGAGATTGATACACCGATGGAAGTTCCGGCGCGGACGAGGTTCCAACGATATCGAGGGTTACGGTCGTTCAGGACGAGTCCTTGGGATCCGTACGAGAACCTTCCACGAGACTACGCGCGGATATTCCAATTCGAGGATTTCAAGAGGACGGAGCGGAGTGTGTTTAGGAAGGCTGAGGAAGGGTTTGGCGTGGAGGTATGGTGATTCTCTCGGTTCAGCGCTTTCAGATCTGACCGCTGACGGTGCGTAGCCCGGCGTGAGGGTCACCGTCCACCTCAAAGATGTACCTCAGGAAGCGTCCAGTCCTAACCCTGGCTCGCCATTCGCCATTTTTGGGCTCTTAAAACACGAACGCAAGAAGACGGTGTTGAACTTTACAGTTCAGAGAAACACAGAATATGAAGGATCGGTTCGTTCCAAGGTAGGGTCGCTGGTGTACCTGCTCCTTTGGCAGATGCTGACAGTAGGCCCAGGACCCCCTCGTACTATGTGTTGGTCCACGGCGGCTGCGGGTGAATCCGATCTACAGTCAGCATACCAGAGGTGGGGGAAAGGGACATAATAACGTTCACAAATCCGAGAGGTACTTGCGACACGGGGTCACTAACGTGGCCACTGTCTACGGACCCACAGTCTTTGGCAAGCAGCCTTGCATTCTGTTGAGGGAGAATGAGGGGTCTCAAGGTAGCCGTTTTATCTCTCTGCTGGTCACCCCGCTGACCCTTCATTGCCTCGATTTCTCAGTTCCAGATCTGGTGGCGATGGGGACATTCCTCCACCCGGACACGACGCGAATAATCGCCAAACGTATAGTCCTCTCTGGACATCCCTTCAAACTACACCGTAAGACCGCCACGGTGCGATACATGTTCTTCAACCCGGAAGATATCACCTACTTCCGGCCCATTCAACTGCACACGAAGTACGGAAGGACGGGTCACATTAAGGAGAGCCTCGGAACGCATGGGTACTTCAAGGCGCACTTCGACGGGCCGATGAACCAGATGGATACCGTATGTATGAGTTTGTATAAGAGGGTGTATCCGACGTGGGCGGAATTGGTGAAGAATGGAAGCGGAGAGTTAAAGGAAAAGGGGGGTGATGAAATGATGATTGAGTAGGATACGATTATGTATGTTGCGTCGACTTGTACATGCGTTGGGCTCGGCCCGTCTAGAATTCTACCCCCGTGGTCGCCACCAGTCCCCGTCCCCCTCTGATGTTCACCCAATAACCTGAGGATGCCGACGCACCTGCTGGATGGCCCGACGTCGACTTGTGGGATCTTCGAATATCGCAGCCGAGGGGTCCTCAGCTTGCGTGTGGTCGTCACCCATGTCACAATTTCAACAGGGTCAGAAGGCGTCAACGATTGTGACTGTGTACGGATATACGTCTCAAGCCGCGAGGCGAAGGCGTCATACCTCCCTTGGTTTGTCGGAACTGCACTCCGGTGACAGCCTTGAGGCGTGGGACTCATCCCGGTATGTTACTTACATTTGGCTCTGGAAAGGAAGACGCAAAGCCCCTTATGACGGGGTTTTTGGCTCCGGTGAGCCGCTCAAAGTCGCGGGTCTGCAAGAAGTCTCCTTACGTGAAATCAATATTCATTTCGGCGAAGGGGCTGGATGTGTAGGGTGTTTCAGAATCAGGTTTGATCGATATGGAGTGGAGCTTTGCTCTCGGCAGGCGAGGTGGCACCTCACCTGCCCCTCCGAACCGGCGGTGGAGCAGAGAAGGTATCGAACAGCCGCCTAGTCACGCGTTGACGCCAAGCCTCGCAACGAGGTCGAGTTGAGGCAGGTGATTGGATGTACATTGTGAGCGTCCAGATGGCTCGTGATGGGTGGAGGTGAAGAGCGCGATGTGTATGGTAGTTTTTCCCTGGCTCCAACTCAGGGTAGAGAAAGCAAGGACCTCGACGCTGCACTTACACCCATTGTCCCCGTAGGTCCTCTCCACATTCTACAGAGTGGGGCCACGGGTTTTTCATCTGGCGCGAAGCCGGTTCTGAAACGCTCCAAGTGGCGCGCCGCATCCAAAGGAGGATTACCGAACTTAATCGTTGTCCTGGAGGGGAAGCTCTGGGGGAAGCATCTCATTTCGGGGAGGCCGACCGTATGTTTTGAGGAGCGGGATCGATTCTTGACCGTAAATCGGAACCCAAGAGGCGCTGGAATGTTGCGCTCGGCATTCTCCGGCGCTTGCCCAACCCCACCAGGAAAAGTCTCGGGCTTACAGTTGGCTGCGACACCAACCGGGAAACGCAAACAATTACACCTGCGATCCAACGGCATTCTTATCAGGGCCCACGATGATCTCGGTGGCTGGTATTGACAGGAGCCCACTCGGGCCGTGGCAAACATGCCCGCGGAACTAGAAGCTTGAGCGATTACGAACATCGATGAGGATTGGAACCTCGTTTTCCCCCCATTGCCTTCATTTTACGGCCGCCGGCTCAGACAAACAATTCGAACAGATTTCACAACCCCCCTATATATTTCCGGGCAAACATATGAATTCTCAATCCCAACCCCCCCTCGTTTCCCATCTTCCATGGTGTCCATCTCGCCTCTTGGAGGCGCATTGCTCGCCATCGCCGCCTCGTTGGCTCTTATCCATAGGAGACGACGAAATGCTAGGTTGCCGTATCCCCCCGGACCGAAAGGGTATCCTCTGATTGGGAATATGCTTGACGTCCCTCGAGATGTCCCGCTGTGGAAGGCCTTTATGGCAATGGCGGAGAAGTACAGTGAGTGGATTGCTCTTGTGGCGCGTCATTGTGAGCTGATATCAGTGCTCGCAGATTCTGACGTCCTCCACTTGAACTTCCTGGGTTCCGATCACGTCGTATTGAATTCCAGTGAAGCAATCTCGGACTTGCTTGACAAGCGTTCCGCAATCTATTCGGATAGGGTGCGTAGTCTTTCATGCTTGTCTCATCCTTCTGTGTCGTAACTCGACGGTTGAATTGCAGCCACACGTTCCGATGATAGATCTGTGAGTCGTGACGCCTCTGCATCTCAACCTCGTTTTCACGTGCTTGCCACAAGGATGGGCGTATACTCGTGGTCCCTCCCGCTCACGGAATACGGTGATCGATGGAGGTCCAGTCGCCGGCTACTTCACGAATTTCTGAACATAAAGGCGTCAAAGAACTTTGACGACCAGCACCACTACCACTCACGCGACTTTATCTTGCGCATATCTGAATCTCCAGAAAATCTGTGGGATCACACGAAGTTGTGAGTCCTTACCTGAAGTCTCGCTACCCGGTGGCTAACCCTAGCCTCAGCACAACCGGCGCCTTGATCATGTCCCTGACTTACGGGTTCGATATCAAGTCTCATGAAGACCGCTTCCTGGCCGCAGCGGAGAGAGCATTGGCTACCCTCGAGGAGGCAACAGTTCCGGGTGCCTTCCTCGTCGACACGTTTCCGGTTTGTGCGTGCCAGAGAGATGATGTCGTTTTTCCGACTACTGAGCATGATTCACAGTGAAGCACATCCCATCATGGTTCCCTGGAGCCAGGTTCAAACGGTTTGCACAAGCTGCACGAAAGGACTTTGAGATCGCCGTCGATGGACCGTTGGAGTATGTTAAGGACGGTTTGAAGGTGCGACAGCGCGACCGCTTCCTCGGATCCTATTAACTTCCACCTAGTCTGGGAACACAAGAAACGCCTCGATAGCGTCCACTTGCCTGGATCGCATCGGTGATTTGGGTAATCGGGGATTCACTGAAGAAAATATCCGTATGATCACTTCTTCAATGTATATCGGTAAGGGCCTCAGGTTTCTCGTAATGCATAAGCCTGACGTCGGTGAAACCCCCACAGCTGCGGTTGACACGGTTAGCGCTTCGGTTCATATGCAGCCTTTATCCGGCTGATATGGTTCCCAGACCCTGGCCATCTCACAGGTCTTTTTTCTGCTGATGGCGATCCACCCTGAAATTCAAAAACGGGGGCAGGAGGAAATCGACCAGCTGCTGGGAGGAGAGCGCCTACCGGTACTTTCCGACCAGGACGACCTCCCTTACATCTCCGCCATGATCAAAGAGGTCTACAGATGGCACACGCCGTTGCCCGTCAGCATCCCCAAGGCGCTGATGGAAGATGACGTCTACAAGGGATATCTCCTACCAAAAGGCGCGACGGTCTTGGAGAACCTCTGGGCGATCTTTCAGGATCCAGCGGTATACCCAGAACCACACGTATTCAATCCGGAACGGTTCTTGAAAGACGGGAAACTCGATCGGTCGGTGAAAGATCCTGAGGATCGCGTTTTCGGTTCTTCGCGTAGGATCTGTCCCGGAAAACACTTTGCGAGCCGTGTTATTTTTTTGAGGTTCGCAACTATTCTTGCCACGTTCGACATTGAACCTGGCGTGAATGATAAGGGGGAAGTGGGATCGGAAATCAAGTTCCATGAAAGTGTCGTCCGGTGAGCCGGCTTTCGATGTGACGCGAAGCGCTTACTGACAGGTGCCTTACCAGTCATCCTGTGCTTTTCAAATGTTCAGTAAAGCCGCGTTCTGAGGCGGCTCTTAAACTGGTCAGGGACGCCCACGCTGTTGGGTCTCATTAATGGTTGGGTTATGTTCCATTGTGTGTTTAGCTGGAACCGAAGAGTCTGTAGCTATAATCGCCGACGGGTACTTATTGTGAAGATCGTCAATGAACGGACAATTCTCCTAAATCCTTGCCTGAGCAACTTGAATGTGGGGTGATTCCACTGAGGGAAGTTCCAGTCCATCTATCATTTCCCATCTATCTTACCTTCGTATCCCCCCTCTCCCGCTCCGGTCACACAATTAGCGCCCGTACGTCGGTGTTTCCTGTGCATCCGGTGGTTTAGGCAGACCAGTTCATGGTTAACTAAATTGCCACAACGCGTTCCCGCGCCCTCGAAGTGGTTCCCCCTTCCACCCGATCGAGTGATCGTTCGGCCATAACCACACACATTATGACCACGTCCTAATTCTGTCGAGCGACCTTGTAGTGACGTTGGGGATGGTACAAATCCACCCATATATTCTGAGGGCAAAATCTTACGGCAAAAAGGGGTGCATTAAGAGGGAATCGAAGGAACATGAATTGTGGATTGTCACAACGATGGTCTAATGGGCAGAGGATCGAACAAAAGGATGGGATTAATCGCCGCCTTCGGAGTACAGGCCAAAATAGCAAGGTAATATATAAAAATCAATCCGAAGGATCGCAAAGCACGTGGAACTGAGATCTGGCAAGCGGAAGCGAAGTCGAGCAGAATCGAGTGCGCCACCTTGATAACACTCCCCAGCGCAATTTCACACCGACATATATCCGCCCCTGCCACTATGCCTCGGTCGGAACGATGAGCAGAGATGGTCCACGACATCGCGAAGCATATACGGCACTTCTCTCCAGAAGTCTCGATGTCTGGATAGTGTTGGTGTCAGCATGAATTGTAGTAGAGGGAAGCTAGGGAGAGGCAGAGCTCACGGGATTAGATCTAAGCCGGTAGCACCATATGTCGAATAGTTGTAGTACGCTCCCAGCGCAAAGTACGACATGAATGCGAGGAATAACCTGCCGGATCAACGTAAGTACGGGGGGCTAAACGCAATGGTACCCCTCTGGATCAACTTACACGAGAAGGAACCAGCCGATTCCACTTCCCACTTCCCCGGAGTCGGGAGTCTTGTCGGGTGGAGGGTTGGTGTCGCCATCGGCGGTCATCCCACATCCAGACGGGGTGGACCACTCAATCTTGACCTCTCCATTCTTGTAAGAGGTAAATTGTGGGTCCGATTCCGTCGTGGAACAGTGTAACGTGAAGGTAACGGTGTGCATAACGGATGTGTACTCGGCACCATGGAGGGTCAAAGAGAGGCCTTTTGGTTTATCGTTTGTTGCTACGAACGGAAAATTAGTAAATGCCTTGCTGGTTCAAATAATTTGGAAGACTGAATCCGCCGACGATTGGAATGGGCGAGATGTAGGTGGCTTGTTGGGGTGTTCAGGTGGACTTGGACTTACGGGCGATATGGGAATACTTCGGGTCAAGTGCGCTCGATTGAGCGACAGGTATCACGACGACCACACGATCCGAGTTCTCGCCCTTCCGGTTCGTCTTTGTCAGACATGCTCTCGTTCCAGACGGGCACTACATGAAGTACGGATGGATTGTAAAGTGCGACCGGGAACCTCGTACTTGGGTGGCTACGAACCTGATCGCCAGCTGCCACATCGTCCTGAAGCTTTAAATCCGCACAGAGATCGAATCTGACAGAGTCAACCCAGCTCGATGGGGGAGTCTCCCGTGTTCTTGATACTGTGTGTTCGCCTTGGAGAGGGGTTAGGTCGTATGTGAGGCCGTTCGTCTTGACACGGCAGTCGAATGGGTTGGTCCCGTCTTGGGCTGTGACCCCGAGAGAGAGGAGGAGATGGGCAAAGGCGAGAGATTGCCAGAACGAAGAGTTTCTAAGAATCATTGTGGAGAGGGATATCGTTGGGAGGTCACCGTCCGTGTCTGAGCGCAGCCGAGAATGACGCGTCTGAGATGATCTGAGTTATCCTCGGACGCGCTTGACTTCCACCACCATGAACACGCTCGCCCAGTTGGTTCCCTTGATCTACCATGAACGCCAGGAGGAAGGTTCCATGCTCTGCGCCCAGCACGCCTTGAATTCTCTCCTACGTACGCCGCCCCTATTGCTGATCACTCCGTCTTGATCTCCAACTAGTTCTCGATCTATACAGAGGAACACTGGGTTTGTTCCCCTTCCCTCGTTTCTGAGCGTACAACATGAATAACCGTTCTCGACCAGTTCTCCGCCCCAGATCTTTCAACAATCGCTCGAGGGCTCGATGACCTCGAGCGATCCTACGACGATGCCCATCGGGGGAGAAGTACAAATATGGATGACACGGGTTTGTGCCCCACGACTTAGCACGATTTTGGAGGTTTACGTTACTAGGTTTCTTCTCATTACAGGTCTTACAGAAAGCCCTGGAAGTCTGGAGTCTCTCGTAGGTACCCTCCCCAAAGGCAGCCCTTCGGCGGCTGATGGGACGTCAATCTGGCGCTTACACTAACAGACTCGTAAACTGGCGGAGCTCAGAGATGAGCCCATACACGAGTCATCCCCAGTGCGTCTCGCGACCCGTTCCCGGAGAAGCTTAACAGATGAATTTTTTGTCCAGCACACAACTCGCGTTCATCTTGAACTTGGGCGAGCACTGGTTTACGCTCAGACGGTTTGGAGCCGCACCAAAGGGCGTTGATGATTTGGACCCCGGACAGGGTCACTGGTTCAATCTCAACTCATTCCTTCGGAGGCCCGAATGGGTTGGAAAGCTGTACTTATCCATGGTGCTACAACAATCTGAGGAAGAAGGTACGGATATCCCTAATTTCATGGTTCTGATTGACAGCTGAATCAAATTTAATGTTACTGTCTGTCTGCCACTAGGGTACTCTGTGTTCGTGGTAACACGAATGGATCCCACTCGGGAGACCGCGCTCCCTGAGACCGAGGCTGATCGACTGGCCGCGCGTCTCCCCGACCCGAGCAGTGGTACATCATCCCTTCCCGTGACTTCCTCACATACCCTGTCTTCCTGTGCTCCCGGTGCCTCCCGCTCTCGATCTGTTTCTCCAAATCCCCCCCCTCCTCAGCCTTGGCAGGAAGAACGCTCGCTCAGTCCAATGCACCAGCTCCTAGAAGCGGTCGAAGCCGATCGTTATCGCGATACGAGCTACCCGCCATATTTGGCGGAGCCCCCTAGACGTCCTAGACCTGAAACACACGAAGGCGGCCTAGGAGGGTTTGAGAGGCCCGATCACCCGGATGATCACTCCGATGATGACGTAGAATTTCAGGCCGCCATGGAGGATAGGGAGCTCCAAGCTGCCCTCCAAGCCTCTCTGATGTCCGGCCCTAGTCCCGTGTCTGCGACTCAGCCATTCTTCGACGCCTTCCAACCCCATAGTGACTCCGGATTAGAATCACCTCTCCCTCTTCCCGTCCCTCCCCCATTGTTACAGAATCCTAGGTTCCCCGCCAGCAGAACTTCAGCGACGACGAGCACAAGGAGATCTGACCGGCGTTCCGGTAACAGGAGTTCTGGTTCTGGTTCCCGGTCGGGTTCTGGTTCGGGGTCGAGAATGCAGTCTAGACGGGGGAGCAGATTGGCTTCCCCAACTTTCCCGCAGCCGAATGCTATTCCGGTTATTCCTGAACCGGAGATCGACCCGGGCTTGGACCCCGTAGCCGCGAGCGTCGCCCGAAATAGACTGATCATGGAGAGGATGAGACGTGAACAGGAGATGGCTTTCCGCGATACACTTGAAGATGTAGACATGGGAGATGTTGTCAGAAGGAGCGTGGAGACCCAGGAGGAAGAGGAGATGTTTAAGAGGGCTATTGAGGAGAGCGAGAAGTTAGCGTTGGAAATGGAGGGAAGGCAACGGCAGAAGGACCAGGACCACCAACCGCAATCGGGAGGATCCGATCCAACGTCGCCTCTGCTGATGTCCCCGCCTCTGATCGAGGGGCACAGGGTGTACGACGACGAGGACGAAGAGTTGCAAGCCGCATTGAGGGCCTCTCTCCAGGACGTTCCGGAAGGGTACGAAGCTCCAACTTCTCCACCTTCATTCAGAAGGCAGCCTCCCTCGGGACTCTCTTTATCTCGGAAACAAACCCTTGCACCAATGATGGGGACCGCTGACCTTCCGTCGGTCATCACACCTGCTCTGGAATCTGCCTTTGGTAGTTCTCGACCCACAGGGCTGAGCACAAGCGCGTTCCCGAAGAGTGTGAAGGAGGACACAAGAGGCGAAGAGGAAGAGGGGGACCAAGGCGTGGGTAAGGGTAAGAAACCGGAGAAAGGTGGGGACGGAACGGATTCGGAGTTTGAATCCGAGATGGAGGCGAGCTTCATCGAACCCAAGGAAGACGAGGTCAGCGTGGAGGAGATGAGGAAGAGGAGGTTGGCTAAGTTTGAGGCTTGAATAGAGGAATATAGTAGTAAGTTGGATCGAGTGCTCGTGGGGCGTTTGTCGCTGGGTGGTCCTTATTCCGACCCTTTTTAGATCAGAAGGCACTCTTGGATTTAAGGCCGAACACGTCCTGGAGGGGTGATAGTTTTCACGCGGCTGTATTTTTATCCTCATGGTTTTTGTATGCGCACAAGAGAAGACTATCTCATTCGG
>Ga0307509_10010572_pt1 | contig 11287 bp, 12 predicted proteins | sample 10_EM_MG_FD_202245 | JGI IMG/M metagenome (GOLD analysis project Ga0307509, IMG submission 202245) | Populus trichocarpa ectomycorrhiza microbial communities from riparian zone in the Pacific Northwest, United States - 10_EM | ecosystem: Host-associated > Plants > Roots > Unclassified | place... | reverse complement strand
CACTCTATCTGCCCGCGGGTATCTTGTCGGGTCTGAAGGCATTGCCTTCAATCCCCAAATAGCGACCATTACTGCCTCTGACGTTGCGAGATGACGGCGGGATGCTCGTCTAGGGGAGAGTGAGAGACATAATATCTTCTACCAGCTGTTGTCTTGCTACGCTTCCTGAGTCATTGATAGTGTACACGCTTTCGGCATAGAGCATAGAAAGGTCATTCCCGCGACTTTATCCCTCGGCCTTTCCATTGACTCTACTAGTCATTTCGCAGCCGGTTTCAACTCGAAAAGAATATATGGGAGGTATACGGACTACCTTGGTCAGAAATTGCGGGGAAGTAGATAGAAATGGGACTCACGATAGATCCATCAAGACGCCAGTGTCCAAACTAACACCCGGTGAGTCCCCGGCCTATCCAGCACTACTGCTAACTTTCCACTCAAACTCAACCAACACCCAACACCCATTCTGCTCTCTAGATTGACTGGTATGTATAGGAAGAATATCTCGTTTGGGGGTAATCGCCAGGTCAAAGATCAACATCGGTGGCTTCCACTGTCTGCACTTTTGAGACCTAATTCTATTCTTCCCACTGATATTGCTATCAATTATCCCCAGAGCATTGGCACTGTGGACACGGACGGAGGGTGGGATGCTCCTCCTGTCGCGAGAAACGCGTCTTGATCCATCCTAGCCATCCAGTCGCCACATATCAGCTGCTGCGAAGTTCTCTAAGAGACTTCCGCCAACTTGCTTTCCTGCACCACCTGTAGCATCTAGTTCAGTAGAGCAAGCTTCCGGCAGTGCAGCGTATGTGAGAGCGGATTTTGTAGAAGATATGCTATCGCTCCTCTCCCTCTTTCTGGAGTGGGTGCGCTTGACCACCGTCTAGCGGGGATTGCAGTCATCGCCTTGGAATAAATACATGGCTATCTGTCTCCACCCTCTTAGCAGGGACTTTGTCGGGACAGTCTCTTCGAGAACACAATTCATAGTTCTTAACCTTCTCTGCTCGAACTTCTGCTTCCTTGACTTGTCATCTTTCGCACTAATGCTTGTTACCCGTCACAAGAATGAACTCTTCCTATGCTTATCCCCCGTAGATTGGTCGTCAGAGTAAGGCAGTAAACAAACATCCTCTCCGGTGTGACTAGAGGAATCATGCAACTCGTGCCGTTCTGAATTATTCGGCTCCATCGGGACAGAATTCTCGCGAAGGTGGGGATCAGCTTTGTTGCGCTGGTTGGAGACACTTGCCATTTGCCATGTAGCAGGCCGTTGTAGCCAGGCCATCCTGGCTCCATTTGGTCTCAATCCTGCACCTTTTCCGCCGGGGGGGGTTCCGAGCATCATTGCAATATCCGTCCCTATCAGGTTTACCTTTATCCCTATCCTTACACAATACACCCGCAGAAGAACTACTCACCCTAGGGCTCGGTGGGAACTTCATTCCAAGGAACCCCCTCCTCGATTCTCTATGCTTTTACCCCCCTTCTCGTCCGCCTCTACCTCTTTTACGGAATGGCATTGAGGGAGATTTTTATCTTTCTCGATATGTAGGAGTCAGAGTGTAATGTCATTGTCATTCTTTTTTTTATAGGAATAAAATTTTTGTACAGGAGGCATTAAAACAACAAACACAAACAGTTTTACATGAAATACGCCTGCCCTCGGCAGTCTCCTCCATTAGCTAACTAAAGCCAGTGGACAAAAAACTCGAGCCTACGGCCATTTTACACCAAAACCAAGCACTGTTTACCAACCATTTAATCACCCCCGATGAATCTGGAGGTTCCACTTTAGGTCAAATCAAACTGGGGAATAGGTAGAGAGTAGTTTTCAAGAAGAAAATAATAGGTAGAAGGTTTATTGAATTGAGAAACCAGAGATAGCTTATAGCAAAGGTGGTTGTCATGTATCTTTTGCAGGGCGCCCTCATACTGTACAAATTCCTAAGTCACTTTCTGATCTTTGCACACCATTGTGCAAAAAATCATGGGTGGTTAATTTACAAGCTTGATATTTTCACTATAGAAATAAATAGATGCTCTCATTGTTCTTTCATTTTCTTTCATTTTCTTGCTTGGGGAGTGTTGAGGTGTGAGTTTCTAAAAATGACTGTTTTTTGGTGTAAAATAGCTAACGGCCCGAGTTTTTTGTCACCCGACTTTATGCGGTCCTTATTCTCCTAAACTTCAATTACAATGAAACCTCCAAAACTTCCCGCCTCCCAAACTTCCAATGCTCTGTTAATTCAAGTGTTTGCGGATCCCCCATATTTGACGTATGCAAAATCCCTCTGAAACTTCCAAGTCTCTTATAGTTACCGATTCCAGCATATTCTAAGGCTCTTATTTCTGGGGACCATGTCAGGAAAATTTGGTGTGAGAATTTAGTACGGCTCAGGGTATTGGAACCATGGAGAGTGCAGAGACTCCGGGAGTCGATGATTCAAAGCTGTATTTTTTCATATTTTTCTGTTGATGATAGCCAATAGTTAGTGCGACTCAGAGTCTTACTGCGATTTCTTTGAATTTATTATCCTCTACTCAATTCTTCATATACCGGGTCGCAAGTAACATTTATTTTCATCTTCGCCATCATGATATATCGCTCGCTTTGACCAGTTTCCTGTGGCCGATGTGCCAAGACCCCCCCCCTCTTTCCATCATCCCCTTATTTCCAGCCTCATGCTGCTCCCTACCTGCTGGAATTATCGGAGGTTTCACTGTATGTGGCATCTTCTTCTGAGTTCCACTAGTTTATAAAACGTGGCTTCGATACGATTTCCCACAACAGTATTGTCGGGCGGATCGCTCCTGTTTCCCGAGGCACCATCCCTGTGCGGCTCCCTCCCCGCCAAGCATCCACAACGTCCGTGCCCAAAAGCTTAACTGAACCCACAATTGCGCGGTGTGCCTGAATCCGACGCGCCCCCAACCAACCCAACCCATCGCCAAGACGCCCCACCAAACCTTCTCTCAAGTTTTCACTGCACGGAAGCAAAATTTGTGCCTCCTGGTAAAATTGTTCCCCCCACTCCTTCCCCCTTAACACACCCTCATTAACTCCCACAACGCAAGCCTAAATAAAGCACACTTCCCTCCAGGTCTATACTCCTCGCGCACTCTAACATTGCACAGTACTTGGCACTGTGTGCTCTTCCCCCGTTGAGGACCCTACGCATTTGCCGTGCTCCCGTTCACCATCGAGTTCCCTGAATAGTACCCTATTGGCCCGCCTCGAATTGAGTCCTCACCAGATATCTAGCGCCCATTGCTCAATAATGGGTTTTTCGAGTGGAGGAGTTGGTGGGTGCGTAGGGAGGGGCAGGGTACGGTGCTGGTGCTGAAGTTTGTCAAAAGCTGCTTTGATGATGGGGCGATTATCGTGAAGGAGATTGGGGGCTGGGAGGCTGGCTGGGAGGAAAGGGCTGGGAGGGCTGGGAGGGCGAGTTATGCGGAGAAGGGAGATGAAATGGTGCGTTCGTCTTGTTATTGTAACGCTGCGTGGGGTAGCGCTAATGGGCGTGTTCTAGATTTAATCCATGGGGTTGGATGAGCCCGTAGAGAAGTTGGTTATGGGTCTTATGGGTGGGGAGCGTGGGGCGCTACTTTAACCGAGGTTTATCGAGAGCTTGATTCTCATCTGGACCTCTGATTGGGGTGCAAGCATATAGAACGAGTTTTTTTTCCTAAAGAGATCTCATACCACGCCCTGTCATTTGCTGTTTTTCCCTAATGTGTTTTGCCCTCGCTGATTTCTACACGCCACGGGTTAATCATCAGTTCCCGACTATGGCCAATCTACCATTCTCGAGGGTTTCCTTTTTTTCTCCCCTTCCCTGTCTCAATTGATCGCTATAGTTGGGAATCTCTATATCAAGGGGCACGATGAATTCTGTTGAAGCATGTTTTATTATTACAAATATTTTCGTATAATATCATCTGGTGCGTTGGGTCCTATGAGTCCTGAAAACCAGCCTTACAGCATTGCACTATTGCTTCGTTGTTGTAAAACTTCGTTTCTCAACCTTGGACCCCTTTTATCATCGTCTCTCCCACGATCTGATGGGGTGTAGTTCATTACTCCCAATCACATAGCAAAACCCTCCCAAAGCCCACACCACCTGCCTCAGTTTTGTGATGGTGTTTACAAAAATATACAATTACGATCCTATGCCCTCGGTCTCTCTCCCCTTAGTCATATCCCCTCCCTCCCAATTATTTACACAACCTTGAACATCCGTCGTTCGGACACGATGGCCTCCAGTGTTCCGAACCGTCCAGTCCGTCCGTCCTGGAGGTAGGACCGGACGGACCGCCGGTGGTAGTCCGTCTTTTTTCGAGTCCATGGACGGACTAGGAGAGATGGAGTTGGGACCGGACGCCCTACCGGGCCTGGTAGCGCCCTGTGGCGTTTTGCTGTTTGGATCTCTTCTGCTTGTATGCTTAGAAACTTCAAGTTTATGATTTCATCTCGCCCATGGTTATGATCTGGCAACTCATGTTGCATATTTTTGTAAACTAATAAGCATGAAAGCATACTGATGGTATAATAACACCAGTAGTAGAATGTTGTGCCGAAGTAATAGGGAGCGTAAGAGAGTCAATTGAGTTTCCCGGAAACTCCCCTGGAAAATCCCACGTATTGGGCTGCAAGTCAACTTCGATTGAATCTGTTGTCTGGCTTTGTTGCGACATCACCGCTAGAGTTAAGGCAAAGAGTTTAGAGAAGTATTCGAAAGAAAATAAGGCCTGAAGCGGAATGATATATTCAGTCTTATCTCACTACTCGCAGGACTTGATAATCTGTTTAACCTTCTTCTCTTTCTTCCGGGAATATTATTTATTATCTCGGTTACAGGACATCACCATTTATCACTCATACTTTGTCACACACCCCCGGCCGTCATTACCCACCCCCGGCCATTATTACCCATCCCCGGCCATCCCCCTCATTTTTGTCGACACGTGCCCGGCTGTCTTTCCAAATACCGGTACCTGCCGTGTCCCGTCCTGTTCCTCTTGGCATTATCCCCGTCGTCCCTGTGGGGCCCCCGGACGGTTCGGAACACTGCAGGAGTGCACGGCTAGAACGAACATTCTCCCTTCTACTCCTCCCCCGCACTGCAAACCAAATGCTTTACCTCCCTCGAAAATTCACCGAAGCCGGTAGTCACCCATGGGGAATACGTGTACAGAATCCGCAGCCTGAAGGTGGTGAGCATGTTCTCCAACCCGGAACGCGCTCTTTCCGAAATCAGGGCTGTTCATGCCAGTGCGCAGAGGGCAGAGGGGAATGTCGATTTACACGCTATCTTCGTGGAATTGGCGCATAGGGCCGGGATGGAGAAGCGGTTTTCACAGTCTACTAGTGAGTGGTCTGTGGATAATGCGCTGAGGAAATTGAGCTTTGCAAATGACGCCACAGACAAAGCAGAATGGGCTTTGGATGTCGGTTGGGGTTGAGGGGATAGTTAGCAGTAGTAGTGGATACGCCGGGCAGTCACGGGGTATTGGCCTAAACTTTAGTGTCGTGATGGATCTATCGTGAGTCCCATTTCTATCTGCTTCGCAATTTCTGACAAGGGTAGTCGGTATACCTCCCGTACATCCCTTCCGAGTAGGGGGCGAAACGAGTCGTAGAGAAGATGGAAAGCGTGAGGGATGGAGTCGCGGTAATGACCTTTCCATGCACTCTACCGAATAAAGTGCACACTCTCAATGCCTCAGGGCGGGTAGCAAGACAGCAGTTGCTAGAAGATAATGTGTCACTCTCTCCCGCAGACGAGCATCCCGCCGTTGTCTCGCAACGTCAAGGAAGCAGTAATGGCCGCTATTAGAAAATTGAAGGCAATGCCTTCAGACCCGACAAGATATCCGCCGGCAGAGAGAAGTGTTCATTTATCCTGCTGACCTCTCAACTAGAGGACAATGCTATAGATTTACTCCCGGAGGTGTCCATGGGGCAGATACAAATTCACATGGTTGGTATTGGACCTGTGTTCTGATCCAAGAACGAGATAGGGTCTTTGGGATGGTGAATTCCGTTGAGCGCTTCCGGCCCGGGGCCTATCATGGTGGAAGAGATTCTATCAACGCTATGAACGGGTGTCTACCGTGGTGAAGCCCAGAATGTTGTCTTCCGTCTATGCCGTGCAGGGGATTTGCGAATCCTCGGAGGCCCCGTAACAAACGCTACCCCTGGGCCAGTATTTTAACCACGGCCCATTGTACATTCCGGGCGGCATGCGAGCGCGGTCTTTTCCCGCCATTTTCTATCTTGTTGGATTCACTCCTTCCGGTGCCAGTATAATTTTCACTACTTCTTCCCTTCTAGACAGCGGCATACGAGGGCGGTGCTCTGCTGTTATCATTTAACTCGTCGGGGTTGACTTCCTCCCGCACAAGTAGCACTCTCAGAACTCCCACAAGTCCGTACTAACTGAAAGTGGTGCAGTGTCCCAAACCGTCCAGGGGCACGGCGGGGCCCCACGGGGGGGGCGCCAAGAGCCCAGGACGGGACGGGACGGCCATCTGTAGTCCGTCCAAGGCGGTTGAAGTGCGGGACAACCGTACTTAGGCTGGACGGCGGGGCCCTACAGGGTGAGATATGTGTATTCGGGGTGGAGGGGGGACGGCAGGGGGTGTCAGAGGACCACCGGGGACTGTAGAGGACGACTGGGGGTTGTGAGGAACGGTCGGGGACGGTAGAGGACTGGTGGAATTGGACCTTCGGATCTGCACTTTTCATATCCACAGTACGACAAAGCCGGTTATTCACTCTTAGTGTCGGTTTATAGTTCTCCGTATTCCACTTGTTGGACTTCACCCTTCGCTCATATCATCTCTTGGTCTGTCGACCAGATATGGAATTATGTTCTCATTTGTTTCTCCAGAATCCATCTTCCAACGCCATTGAGCCGCAACATCCCGATGCCTTCTATGGGGCTCCAGTAGGGACAGTCGCGGTTAAACTCGTAACTTTTATAGTATCTTCAGAGTTGTTTCTTCACTGGTTGGGTTGGTAGCTGACGGTTGCCGCTTCCAAACATATAATCCCACACAAAGTGCGAACATTAGTAATGTGTTGAATAGTTATAATGGCAATCTCCGATTTTAGGACAAGTGAACAGAATACGTAAAGTAATTCCTACAGTAGAGGAGGTCCAAATACAGTCGGTAGAAACGGTTTTCTGTTTTTTATTCAGGGTCCGGTCTGCCGCTACAGGTATTAGTAGCACTATTCCCACCATAATACACCATATTTGTTCCGATCAGTGCTGTGGCTCCTATGTCGATGATCTTCGGCCGGAGGTAGGTTTGCCCAAGGGTGGATACCCTCTACATAGGAAAGGGAACTGAACAAACGGAAATGATCAAACCAAGGAAAGCTTTAAGCCGAACCTAAGGGGGCAATCGCCGCTCACAGAATGGGAGGTATTAAAGAATCGTCGACGGTGGTCGAATGGGGGAAACCTGGAGGAAAAAATCGTTTTCTGTACATTGATGAGACGTCGCTGTACTGTCTGTCGTTGATTTTCCCTCTCCCTGGTCCGCTTAAAACCCCTGCTCCCGGCTAGCTATTACAAATCAATTAACTAACTACTGTAGCCACTCCATAAAAATAAAGGAAAATTAAACTAGACCCTGTAGCCCGCCTTTCCACCCCACATTACATAATTCATAATGATTAGGCGAGCTGCTGGCAGTAGATTACACCGGCGGTTTATCAGAGAGGTCGACGAAAACCCCATGAGGTCAAGTAGAACAAAGCGAGAATCACCGATGTTCCGTAGAAACCCCGGTGATTCGCAACGGTAGCTCCACACCACGACAAATTTAGTACAGCAAGTCAACAGAGCTACAAAACCAGTTAACTCGATCCAATATGGTTCATCCGGGGGGTCTTGTGCTATGCCATAGCAGAAAAATACTATCCTAACCCTTCACGAAAAAAATATTGCCTGAGTCTGGAGATCGGAAGCCTTCCGGAGATAAAGTTAGCAGGTCAAAAAGGTATTTTTTCGGTACTCGTATACTATAGATCCCGCTAACACGAAGGATAAATATGTGGCGCGATTCCGAGCGGGTGGCGAATTAAGCAGATATGGGAGAGAAAGCGAGTGATAGCTCCTGTCGGCGGGTATGTACAGCACCCGGACGGAACTCATCGTTGGTGGCCCTTTTTACACCAAAAATGCTCTTTTTTAGAGCACAAGAACTCCACCATCTGTTGTGAAAATGGATCAATTCATGGTGGAATGGTCATTCTGTTGATTTCAAGCTGCCAGTTTAAATATTGAAGAAAATAGTGTAATATTGGGTGAACTATCACGATGCCAAATTGCTGATTTTGAAATCAGGTACCATTTTCTATGCATCACCATACAAATTCTCCTGGCTTGGCGCCTAAGCTCCATGAACCGTCTCCATTGACCTGCACTGGGCAGAAAACCATGTAATTCATTATAAAAATGAGAATTCTAGTATTGCTAAGCTACACGCTAAATATTGATATATTCTTCATCTTAATTAATTGAGAGGTGGTAGTAGTAATAGCGATTTACAAGACTCCGAAATTCGGTGATTTTAGTGTGTTTTAGGGGGTACTTGGGCCCACCAACGATGAGTTTTGTCCAAGAACTATACCATATTGTACAAGGTTTTTTTTTTTTTTTCCCCATCCCCGCGGGCAAAACATGCAATTTATATAAAACCAGATAATGTTTATGATACCTAGCCTCAGGTCCCTCCCTGCATGTGGACCGCCACATGAAAGTGTCAAAATATAATACCCGTTAGACAAATATTACTTCATGATACAGCTTACTCCTCCGGAACGTTCCAAATAAGAAGTAGCAACCCAGCATACACCCAGCAACGTATAAATCCTCCACAGCAAAGAGAGGATATCAGAAGCGGAGAAACTAAAAATAAAAAATGATCCTCAAGATTTCAAAAGTTCAACTCGGAAAAAAGCGAGAAGAAAAAGATACATATCCGAAACGGGGGAGAAGTATGGTAACTTATATACTAAAGAAACATACCTTGTGAATACAAAACAACCTTTTATACTCCGTTTCAAGTCCTGCGATACCAAGCGTGCGCTCACGCTTTCCTACTAGCACAATCCTGGAGATACCATTCCCGATATCAACGTCAAAAATAGCTTGTTAAAGCGCATTTCTACCACCAAGCCACCCATCCCCACGCCTCAAACAACTTCAAAACACGATACTTGGTAGCCCGTATCGGCCAAGCGCGACATACCCGCTCACCCGAAAAGCCCCCAAAGTTAGACTACCGGGAGTATGATAGAGTACGGGTGCAAAAGTTCTCGTCCGATGCCCTTTTTACACCAAAAATGGACACTTTTAAATAAACAATTCTCAACACTGCCTATATAAAAACACTTGAAATTTTTCCATCAGCTAGGGAATCACTATATATTCAAACATCTGCAAGTAAAAGTGTAAGGAATCAAAGCTGCCTTCATTGTTCATGATTGTGTCAACTAGCGCGAAAGTGACTTAGATTTTTGTATGGGGCTCCATACAAAAAAGTACATGGCAACCGATAGTAGATACTTACATAACCTTTTCCCCATCACCTGGTAATATTTAAGCATTCTGTAACCTTCTTCATGTTATCTACATGTTTGCTAATGCAAGGACAAATTTTCGCTGATTCTCATAGACATTGCGCAATGAGATTCAATCTTATTTTATTACTACATAAAAGGTTACACTGCCAGTCCAGGCTTCGGCACCTGAGGCATTACAGTCCACCGGGCAAGCCAACCAGAAACAAATCCCAAGCCATGCCACAGCCACTCTGGTATGCAGCCAACCGTAGAACCCATAGCGGAAACCGCACCACTCTGTCAACACCACTCATGGCAGGGACCCATCCAAGTATGCCGGGCTCGGGAAGGCAAAGGCAGCCCCAAGGGAGTCCCCTCCACCACGCGACCGAGGGTTCTAGCTACATGCAAGGGCAATAACAACCAATTGTACAGCCTCTCTGCTGCCTGACCCCCTAAACAAAAGAAAAACCCACCACCCAAACCGCCACCAAGCACAACGCGAACAACATGCGAGCCAACATGAGGTCCCACTCCGGCAGACCGGTCACGCAAACCAACAAAAGAAAATACCCAAAATACCAACGACCCATGGTTACAAAAAGAACTCCCGGGCCCGACGCTCCACCGCCCCCACCAGCCCTGGAAAGGGCACACCGCCATGCAAACACCCGGAGACCTGACACCTCAGGTCCTCATCCCACGCCGCCACCAGGGGTCCAGCCTCAAAACATGGGCACCCCCCTGGCCTCCCGAGCCGTCCACCAGCATGCCGTGATACCTCCCGACGAGACACCACACCCCCGCAGGGACACCGCACCAGCACCGCTCCGTGGGCATTCCGCCCCACCGGGCACAAGTGGGGAGCCGCGACCGGGCGTCCACCAATCATCTCAACGTCGGAGACTCTGCGCGCACCCCAGCTGACGTACCGGGAACTCTTCCCCTCCGCCAACACTATCACCAACTCCGGCGCCGGGGTACTCAACCCGTCGCGCGCCACCATCCTCTCTACCTCCGCCTCCCTCCGTCCCTCCGCCAATGTCTCCAGCCTCCGAGATGTCCGTAATCGTAGTCGGGCCACCGCCACTCTCACGGTCTCCCGGTGAGATACTTGTTGGGATATCTTTGGTGTTCTTTCCTTTGTTACACGGTTGTTATGAGGGATTTCCTTTGTAAGGTTTTACGACCAAATTGTATTGTTTCCTTGGTTACGCGGATATGTGACTCATATTGGGATATGAGTCGGGTGGCAAAAGGCTGAGTTAGGATTTCCCTCTATATAAGGGGGCCCCGCCCCCTGATTTCCTTGATTCTTTACGCTACCTGATATTTCTTTCACGACTCCTGTATTTCAGAATATAACGTCTTCTATTCTGATATCCAAGATCCACGCCAAGAACCCACGAACCCTGACCCTGATCTGCTGTTACGCGATCAGCCTTGACCTGAGATTATCATCTCCGAACCCTCACGCTAAACGACTGTTATCGTTTAGGCCCTTCCCGTCGTTGTGTGCCTTGGACTAACGTCCAGTGTTAAGACCCTGTTACAGCCTCGGCCCTCCTGTAACCACCCTACGATAGGTAGCTACAATCACTATCACCTTAGCCCAAATGGTATACCAAGAGGTAACCAGAGGTGGTATGGTCTCGTATACTTGATACAAATAGCTGGTAAACCTAGGATAAGGCCTAGGGA
>Ga0307509_10010571_pt1 | contig 11289 bp, 11 predicted proteins | sample 10_EM_MG_FD_202245 | JGI IMG/M metagenome (GOLD analysis project Ga0307509, IMG submission 202245) | Populus trichocarpa ectomycorrhiza microbial communities from riparian zone in the Pacific Northwest, United States - 10_EM | ecosystem: Host-associated > Plants > Roots > Unclassified | place... | reverse complement strand
GATAGTGAGAGGATTGGTTGCAGCAGTATCCGCTTCGAAGTAGACAGGACCATGCGAGTCGATAACCGGGGTGCTCCTTGACAGTCTGAAGCAGCAAGAAGGGGTCTGGTTCGAAATGGTCTTCCCACGACCGCATCATATATAGATTTCGGAGAGGTTTCTCACGATTCATCCCGAGCTACCGTTCCGTGCTGGGTCTCGAAGTGTCCTGGATCGCTTCCAAGCTAACTGACATGCTCGAGGCCTTTATCTTTCATGATCGTAGGGGGGGGTTGCGCCTCTTTTCAAATTCAATGCTACGTGTCCTCCCGATTCAGGCACGATGGGATGGAGCTGAAATCCCCTCCACCGAGGGGCCGCACCGCAGGCTTTCGGCCTCTACGACCCCTCACTGGGTGTGGACAACGACTGGGTAGGGGCTCCTACTCCCCGGAACCCAGGTATTACTCTTTTGGCTCGAGCATTTCCGGAAGAATCGCAATCAGCAGTGATCCCGTCATGCAATTCGCAAGGGCTCCACATATCAAATAGGTCTGCCGGGACTTGCTCCGGTGGTGTATCGTGGAGTGGCGGTCGCGTGCATACATTCCGTCACGAGGGCATCCGAGCCCGGAGTTTTATGGGCGTCCGACCGGCCAAGTCCACACGTTTAAGCCGCGCCAACCGGCGCCGAAGAAAACGCCCCTCCTCTCTCAACGTCTTCGATGGACATACCAGAGTCACTTCAGCAAGCCCTGGGCGACTCAATAACTTCTGGAAAGTTTATCGATGCAAAGCTCTGGGCTTTCTCCTCGCGGGGCAGGACAACAGGGCGTGTGGGGCGGCCTCAGCCACTCTTCGCGAACTCACGTGTCCTAAGGTCACTGCCATACTTCCAACATGGTCGGTCACACACATACGCTCACCTGACGGCTCGGCTTTGACCTTGTTTCAGTCTTATCGAGAGACGATGACGTTGAGGATATCCGGGAGGGCTTTCCGGATCTCCTCGAATCCTTTTCGGACAACTATGATTATTCCTCAGATAGCGACTTCGAGATTGACGATGAGGAAGTTGAAACACACAAAGTGGAAGGTTCGCAGGTGGTGGGGGAGGTAATTTGTCCAGACGAAGATACCCCTGCTGTTCTTGGCGAGGAGAAACGTGGTGATATTCCCCGCATCGAGAAAGAGGACGCTCGAAGTGAAACTTCTGGGGTCGTGTCTGTGTCAGACGTGGAATCTACGTTCGCAGAATTTGACGATATCAAGTACGTCCGTGTACCCCAAGATCCCTCCCTGTCCCCACACCTACAAACCTGACTTCCAGACATGGCACAACCGACCTCAAACACTTGGCGAAGACCGTCGTCATCTCGGATGTCGCTTTTGTAACGTGAGTTTCAGCTATTCGTCCCCTACTGCTGCCGCTCCACGATTGCAAGAATAGGCTTCGGGCGGCCCTAAGGTACTTGTACACGAACGATATCGAGTTTGCATTGCATGGGGACCCTAAATCGCGAGGTAATTCGGAGAATGGGAGGGAGTCACATCGAGTGCCCCACCCATCACCGAAATCCATCTACCGGCTGGCTGCTAAGGTAAGATGATCGCCACGCTCCCACACACATCAAGCTCAAACCTCAGATCGCCCTCCAGTACGATATCCCAGGCCTGAAGGCGCTTGCCTTTGAAGAAATCAAACGAACGCTCGACGAACGTGACATCATCGAGGAAGCGTTCAGCAAGTACACGTCTCGGTAATCGTTTTCGGCATGTTCCCACCCTTCGTCCCAGCTAACCATCCGTATAAACCATCCATATATTAGTTTCCCGGAGATCAGGGAAGTGCGAGTTGAGCACCTGGCACGCAGTTTGCTGTCCTCTAGCGAACCTTGGAAAACCGCCGCTCTGAAGCGCAAGATCGAGTGTTATACAGCGGGAGGCCTCCCTCACGCACAAGAGGTTCTCCCAGCTTTATACCTTCGGTTTTCCAATCCCCAGCTCCTGCGGCCAGTCACTCCTTCGATGCGTACCTCGCTTCGGTTCCCGGCACCCCCCGGGGATGGCTTTGATTGGCAGGTCTTGAAGGCTGAACTCACGAAATCCCTGAGTAGTGGCGCTTTCCTGAATATGGAACTATATGCTCCGACATCCAGATCCTCCGGTCGTCAGCCGAAGCTCCGTCCACTGTACTTCTGTAGTGCTGTCGGTAGTGAATGCACCATTAAGATATTGTATTGTGCGTCTTTCTTGGTTAATCATTGTCATTCTACAATTCAACTAACTGAGCGTCTGGTTAGACATGAAAGAGATCCACTCTGGGAACAATGAGGCGCCGGATAGTGTCTGTGAGTGCGACAGCGATGTCGAGGACGACGAGGTTTCCGAGTCTACTCCCGAGGACAAACCTGTACAAGTTCGAAGGTCGGCCCGCCGTCTATCACCTTTCCGAAAGTGCACTGACGCGGGTTTAACCAGCCTTCGCGAGAGTTCCACAGCATTCTTCGGCGTTCTCAATCTGGGTGCGTGGAAAACGTAAGTATTCCAATATTCTACCTAGCGTCCGGCTCAACGCACGTCATTTTCAGCTGGAGGGCGGTTTTTTACTACCTCTACACGAACAATATTGTCTTCGGGAGGCTCAGTTCTCAGCCTCCGGTGCCCGCGGAAGATGGGATTCCTGGAGGGATAAGGCGCCGACGGGTGGAGAGTTTCCAGATGTCCCCGCCCTCCCCCAGATCGGTCTACACTCTCGCATGCATAGTGGGGAACACGAGTAACTGTTGGCAATAAGCAGGCACTTACGACCGTTTGGTGTAGATCGGTGAACTATCCCTTCGCGGCCTCGCCTTCGAAGACTTCAAGTCGAAGATAAATTCGACAAACATCACTCAAGAGCTTCTCTCCCCATTCTCCGCAAGGTGAAGATTTACTCCTGCGTACCCTTTGTTATTTGCAAATTAATTACCTCTCCAGACACTCTACCATCCGAAAGCTGCTCCTCCGACTGTTCGAAACCGGCCTGAAATCCTCAGACAACGAAGAATCATTCGTATCTTCACTCAGAACCTCGGCAGATGGTCGGACTCCACACCGCAGCGCCGTCATCGGATTGGTGTTCGAGAGGCTCATCGAAGAGGGGAGGAAAGTTCTCTCCCCGCCCGTCAAACCCAAACCTTCTTCATCCACCTTCGAACCAGTGGTCATCGCAGCCGCGGCCACAACCACGACCACAACCACGACCACGGCGAGTTCGAGCGGTGGTGGTAGCGAGACGACGAAATTGTCTTCGACCAAAGAATCGGTTAAATTGAAGAAGGTCGGGGGGAAGAAATCGAGGTGGTCGGATCGTGTTCACGCGCCTCCCTGCGAATGTAGAATATGCAAGCGTGTTACGAAAGCGTCGAAGAAGTCTTAGAATCCCTGTCCATTCATTTCACACATTTTTCTCCGCTCATTTGTCGTACCCATAGCTCCTCACTCACATTTCCTCCTCCATCCGTACCTTCCCCTCTCTATCGACCCTGTACGTATATCACGACGACCTTGAAATGACACCATTCACTGTGAAAAATGTACCAACTTAAATTCAGTCAAATTCTGACTGAAAAAAGCTGAAAATTTCAGTTGGAGTAGGCCACTGAAAGTGTCCGTCTGCCCACCTGAAAGGCGACACAAATCGACTTAATTTCAGTGAATTTCGGTGACTGGATTTAAGTTGGTGTATTTTTCACAGTGATCCTCATTGGATCGACGTGCGTTCTCGGACCTCGAACGCTTTGGAGGGCACATGACATTAAACGGTCAGAACCATATACTTAGGCGAAAACACAGGCTCGATGACAAAATAATGTACATGCGCAAGGAGGTTCTGGGAATTTGAAGAGGATATGGGGTGGATGGAAAGAAAGGTTACACATGCAGCAGACACTTTCAGCGTTGAGAGGGAAAAGAGAGGAAGAAGCTTGGAGATAGGAATGAGAAAAGGAATGGAGACCAAATAAAAGAGAGTATGCATTTCGAAGCACGAGAGGGGAGAGGTAAAACGGGATGATCACAAACAGAGGGAATGAATAAAAAACAGCTTTTGATACAGATTTAACTTCGGGAGAGGGTATTAAAAAGGGGGAGAAGCGCGACGGGAGGAAACGTTCCGAAAACACGGTGGGATAGAAGTCGAAGGAAACGGGTAAAAATGATGGGAAAAAAGTCCAAGGGTGTGGGAGGGTTGGCTGTTTACACGAATGCTCCATATTCCTCCAATGAACAAGAAAAATGCCCAACCGAGTGGGTGCGTATGTGTGCTACACGGTATTTGTGGAATCCGATGCCAATTATAGATGTGTTTGGTGTGTTGTGGTTGAGTGGGGAAAAATCGAAGATCAGGCTGCGGCGCTGGAGGTGGGCGTGGGGTCAAGCGCATGCCGAATGTTGGACACCCACTTCGACCGCATGGCCGAGTCCTCAGCTATGAATGAGAGTGTTTTCGTCGCCTAGAAAATACACGGTCAACTACTGTTCGCCCTAGGGGGAAGAGTTTGACGCACCGTTAGGACGACGAGCTCGTTGTCTCCCTTTGGATCGACACTGATGACTGTCTGGTTGACGGGGTCCTTCCCCTTCCTCGCTGCCCCCCTCCCTCCACCAGGTCTGGGTTTCTCGCAACTGGGTTTCTCCTTTCCGGTCGTAGCACTTGGAATCACCCACTCCCCCCTGATGGCAAGGACCCTCCCGCCCTTCTCAACCTTGACGCAGATCAACCGATTGCTCGTGAGAACGAGCGCCCTGGTTTTGGTCTTCTTCTTGGTTGTTATCGAGAGCAGCTTGCTTGGGCGGCGCCTCAGAGACGAGGTGGAGACTAATGACTGAAACTGTATCTCTTCTCCAGGTACTAGAATCGAAGACCTGGACAAATGTCAACGAGCCGTACGTGAGAACTGAGAAGCGGCAAAAACATACCAGTTAGGATCTACGAGTCCATTCCCTTGAATGGGTGTCTGGATACGATTTCGTCCCCGATTGAGGGCGGCCTCCAACGCAGCGCCGAGTTTCTCGATGGGACTACCATCCGAGGAGCTCGTGGTCGAACCCGTCGCAAACAGATCCTGTTGCACAGGCGGCGCGGGCACCTCGATCGGCTTTGACGCTGGCGCAACAACAGGAACGGCTGGCCCCTGACCGAGAGGATGCACCGTCTCGGTCTCCTGCTTTTCCTCGGAATCCCCCGATGCATTCGAGGAGTCCTCCTCCTCTGTCTCTTCCTCCAGAGCGGCAGAGGAACTCGAGTTGTCACCGTGCTCTGTTCTCTGATCCAGTTCTTCATCCTCCTCACCGGCCCACGGAATCTCATCATGGCTCCTAGGGAACGAGACAACATGATCCCAGTCGTACTCCACATGATCCCAGTTGTGATTGGCAGGTTTAGGTTCCTTCTTCACCAATCCGGATTCAAGGGCCGGAGCAGTGACGGTCCAAAGCGCGGGCCATTCAATAGGTGCAAAGAACGGATGGGCTTTCAAAGCCTTGATATCGTTGAAGGCCCCCTGCTCCCCCGCTCCCAGTCTGTCGGTCGGTAACTTGACTAGCAGTTTCTCCACGAGGTCCTTTGCTTGTTCATCGAACCCGTCGGGGAAGGTATAATCCAGAGCTTTGACCTTCTGCCATGTGAGATACTCGGAGAGGCCGTGGAATGCGAATCGACCCGTGATCATTTGGTATAAGATGCATCCGAGGGCCCACAGATCAGAGCTGACGGGTCGTAACATGCGATCAATACCAAGGGACATCAGATACAAAATTAGATAGATGGGTACCTTCGACTTGTCTCGTTGTTTTCGAGGAGCTCTGGGGCTACGTACTGCGCAGTACCGACAAAGGTCTTCGCAGTTTGTACTGTTTCGAGAGTTAGACCAAGTTTTTAGGTGGGTTGGGATGGGGGACCGACCATCCGAGTCAAGGATCTTCCCGGTTCCGAAATCGGTAATCTTCAGCCTGAAGTCGGTGTCGAGCAACAGGTTCTCCGGTTTGAGATCACTACATTTGAGGGCTGAGTGGAGAAGTGGAGTGAGGGAGGAGCTGGGCTGACCGGTGGATGACGCCTTTTCCGTGCATATAGTCCAGCGCGTCTACGATTTGAGCTGCGTAGTACCGCGAACAATCCACCGATAGCGATCCCATCTTTGATATTCTCGACTGCAGTTCTCCATTCCTCGCCAGGTCCAGAACGAAAACTACAAGCGGGCACGTCATGAGTTATCAGACCATTGTTGATTTTCGCGGTTATTGCGGAACTGACAAAGGCTGTATTCGTCTTGAAACGTCCAGTGAAGTTTTACAATCCCGGGATGACCGGCTCCCAATTTGACGAGGGTATTCTTCTCGATAAGGGCCGTCTGAAGTTTGTTGTTACGCGCGAGGTGGCCCTTGTCGAGGACTTTGATCGCATAATCCTGTTTCGTGACTCGATGCGTCGCCTGCATAACCTGAAACGACCAGTGAGCCACGCATAAGAGCTGTGCCAAATGTGTTACGCACTGTGGAATAGGACCCCTCCCCCAGAATGTCGCCAAAGTTGAAGTCATCGGCCCCGAACCTGGTCACCGAGTTGGTGCGGGACCGCGTCCTGGAGTGCGCCCTTGACTGGAGGCCGCGAGAGGGAGAGAGTCGTGGATCTTCGTCGGGATCTGGAAGTCCCAGCTCCTTGGAGAGGTATTGGGGTGGCCGAGTGGCCCGTGGAGTGGCGGGAGGGTGGGGACTTCGGGAGCGGGGGGAAGAGAATGTTCGGATGGGGCGGGGTCGAACAGGCATGACGAAGGAGGAAGAGGAGGAAGAGCTGGAGCTGGTCGAAATGACAGAGGCATTTCTGGAAAGATCTGCAAGTGTGGGTGTGGTCGCTGCCGATGGCTCGGGGGAAGGCTGAGTTAACTGGATTTGAAGCATTCCTCGTCAAAACCATTTACGGATTTGCAGATTGGTCGACCTTGGTGGGGGACGCAGAAGCGTGTAGGAAGCAGAAGAGAGCAGAAGACGGCAGGAAAAGAAATAATGATAGGAGAATAAGAAACAACCTTCAACAGCCGGTCATCAGGCTCTCGGTGGGGGAGAAAAGGGAGAGTGATGGATTGGCGCCCATCACAACGGCTTCAGTCCGTTCCGTTCCAAAAATATTAAAAAAACGCTGAGAAAGATGCAAGGGGCGGGCCATGAGAAAACAAACGGGGTTTCAACTTTCGCAATCCTCCCTCATTGTTCTGTACACTAAAACCCCAAAACCACTAGCCAGTTTGTGGCAACGGGTGGCCGACCCCCAGCCCGCTGATCCGCACGAGGTTTGTAGTAACTGGGGTCGGAAGAGAGTTGGGCCATCCGCAGCACGAGGGTAGGCGAGAACAGCGGTTAGACCGACGGTAGTAATTACGATGTTACATCTAAGATAAACTCAACCAGTGAAAATAATGATAGGTAAGGAATGAGACGGGGTGGCGTGAAACCGTTAGGCTTCATCGGTTCATCAAACGGTCATGAAAGTCATAGCGGGGAAATCGCGGGTTCGTACAACAACATCCACAACACCAATCACATCCACCAAACCATTCCAACTCTCTGCGTCTTCCGGACGACAAACAACAACCAAATGGTCGATCGGGTGCCCTTGGTCGCACCTTGCTTGTGCCATTCCGCGGACGGCCCGGAGTGACGGCGGCCGGTCAGAGCAAACACGCAAAGATCGCAGGCAGGGAAGCGACTTCGGGTCCACTTCCAGGATTTGCAGGACCGGCTCGCAGTCGCTCTTCACCAGCCACAATGTGTCCAGCCTCGCCATCGAGCCCAGCAAAGGCTTCCAGGCCTCAGGGTCAGGGTACTCTGGGGCACGGCACCCCTGCACGCACAGTTCGCGCATCGAAGCTGCCGAAAGAGGTCCGAACGAACCGAGCGTGGACTGAATGAGCGTGCGTGCCATCGACGATACCTGTAAACGGAAAACCGCAGACGAGCTTGCCACACCCGATACCTCGATCCCATCGATCCCATCCCCAATGTTGATTTTCAATTTCCTGAGGTCTCTGATGTTGGGTAACGATGGTAATTCCGATGGTAAGGCTTGTTGGAAGATGGACCGATCCAAAGAGTCCAGGGCCATTGAAGTCGATTCCAGCTGACATCTCGACGGTAATGAAAGGGATCCCAAAAGCGGAAGGGGTGATCCGGAACCAATCTTCAATTGACGGAGATGAGGGAGGGTGATACGACGAGAGGTGGGTTCGGTTGTCGGCTCCGCCTTCCATAACTCGAGATACTCGAGGGTAGGATTGGCTTCGAGAATGTCAAGGAGGTTGTCGATGGGCAGCGGGTGGGGGACATTTCCAATAAAGAGTCGTTTCAAACCAGTGAATTGGTTCGGCGTCCAATCAGATATTCCGCTCAGCCGGACGGAGCTTAGTTGGGGCATGTCCCCATTGAAAAACAGGGGCAGGGGGCGATTCTGCACTCCGATTTTGTGGATATCGAGGGTTTGGAGGTTCGGCGCAAAGATAGAGGAGCCAAGGGAGGTGTCCAGTGCGCCCGGATGGTACACTTTCGCTGCGAGTTTTCGCACTCGAGGCATGTGATCTCGAATCTTGTCCCATATACCGTTCAGCGGTTGATGACTCGGGACATAGATATCCAGTAGGGCGCTCCGTGAGCGCTCGATGCTAATCAGAGCGCCCGGGAGGTTGCCCATCGACACCGTTGACCAAAGGGTGGCGAACGAGAGAGCTGACTCGCGCCAGTATCTGCAGACCCTCGTAACGGTGGTCCACTGGTAAAAGTCATCCCTTGGTGCGTCACTCGGTCCAAAACACCCATCGAGGACGTGTTGGAAGATGATCGCCAGTGTCTCCGGCGGAAGAGAGTGGACCGGACTAAGAGTGTTCCGGGCAAAACGAACTTGGGCAAGGACGCGGGATGTCTTGACGTCGAGTTTCTGGAACTGTGGTAGCCACGCGCGTCAATAGGTCGCGGGGTGCAGAAAGTTAAAGCGTGATAAAACGTACCTCTGAACCTGAGCAATATCTTGCGCTCCTTGCTTCCTCAGGAAGCTTCTCAAGGATGAGATCGAGTAGGATATCAACGGACAGTCCGGATGTCTCGAACGACATCACGATGTTGTAATGTATGAGCTGGGATCGGGATGTGGGGGAATGTGTGGCCGGGGCATGAAGACGAAGACTTTATAACAATCCGGGAGTAGCGCGGGAACGAGAGAACCACAGGTAAGCTTGAAGTATCTTGCTAACACCGCAGTACAGCGCTCCGCTATAATGATACAACGCAACGCTCATGCTAGAAGGCACGGTGGTCGGGTTGGGAATAGAAACCTGACCACCTGCAGGAAAAATGGTGGGCGGCCGGTGGCTTCTCGATAGAGTCTGTCGCAAACGGGTGTCGCTGGTTGTGTTGTATTGATTATTGGCAGGTGCCCAGTTGCTGTTCGGAAGGTCCCAAGTTAACACAATGCTGCGCGACTCGAACCAGGCCACTCGCGGTTTGGTAGCACCTGGTCACGGTGGCTACCCTTCGGCCACGGACAACGACCCCCTCCCCGTAACTTTGCTCCATAGCAGCTCAAGATCGGCGAGGAAAGGGGGGATTCCTGGGCCAGGTGCGCGTTTCCACTACGGGCCTCGTCGCAGATTCCACTGGTGGCCTTTGAGCACTGGAGCGCTGATCTCCGCGATCGCGCGATCGTGTCGTTGAGTCCCACCCAAATTAAAAGCTGGCAATAGGGAAAAGTGCGTCTTCAAGACTTCCGTTCGGCGGAAGTACACGTTACCTGGTTCCATCGAAGGTTGCCCCCCCTCAAAACCCCCGGCCGCGTTGGGTCGGGATTGATCAAATCAAGAACTTCATCCACGTTCCTGCGCGGGGGCGGTGAGGGTTTGGGGCCCCTTCTTTTCTGGCCAATGGACGCACGATGCAGGAGGGGGTGTGAAATTCAATGAGAGGGGGAGATCTTCGGGGCGAGTGACGAATAGAACGGAAGTACAGCCTGACCTCTAGACACAAACACAATGGCTCACTCAGAACCAGGAGCGGGAGGGGACTTAACGAGGAATTTTTGGGTCCCCCGAAACCCCCGGGGTCACCCTGTCCTCAGCGGCATCCGACTACCTCGGGATTGAACCGATCAACGTTCCCGAGTCACGGACAAGGCCCGCCGCTGCAGAGGGTAGCCTCGTATAGATCGATGATGATTAAGTCCGGCGGCGGTCAGGAGTTGGAGATATTGATACGCATAGGGGAGGTATTCCTCGGGTGGTCGACAACTGACACCATCGTCGTGATTGTTCCACGGCCTCGCGACAGTTACAGTCGTGAGTCTGAGATCAAGGGGTGGGGGAGAAAAGGGAAATTAGGGGTGATGTGGCGAGCTTGAGAAAGTGACAAAGGGCGGTAACCCTACCATCGAGGTTCTGCGCTGGGTGAACCGTTCCTATAGCACAAGCTAAGTCAAACGAGCGTCAAGGGAACCTCATGGAGATAACCTTGGAATCGAAGGTGCTGGTTTGCGTGATAAGCTTACATTTTTTTCAATGGATGTGCGGTCTGTCGTTTTCCATGGTGTTGATGGGTTTTTTGAAATTATTACGGAGATAAGGTTCATTAGTGTAGTGGTTATCACTCTGGATTTTGACTACCATCTTCCAGCAACCCCGGTTCGAACCCGGGATGGACCTCCTTTTTTCTGCCCACAACGCACTGATTAATTTTTATCAGGAGATTTCATCCAGCGCCGAGGTCGTAACCCGAATATGTCTATCATAGACAACCATTCTCCTGATACTTCTTGGAACTACTTCAGGATGGTTTGATCACAGCCCTCTGCAACTCATCGCAGTGGTACATCGGGGCTTACAGGGGACATCCTCGGGTGTCCGGGAGAGAGCGCTACGCGGGCGACTTCAATTGATGAAAGCAACCTGCGGGGTTTTTGAGTCGTACGCAAGACTCATAGGGTATTGGTCGGTACGTGGACGCAATCGGATACATCTTGGATGTACGGCTACGACGCAAGTCCGCTCGACCGGATCCCGACGTGATGGTCTGTCGGGTCCATACTTACTGTTTGAGAGGAACGAGGCGACGGGTTCGAGGGTTCAATTGGGCCTCGCTTCGGCGCAGTCCTAAAGGCTCTTCGCACCGATAACGCCATGGTAGGAAACCGAGCCACCGAGGAGGACTCAATAAACAGCGGGCCCATCTCCTCCCGGGCCGCCCAATGTGCCCCGCGAGGTGCTGAACTACCTCGGGTTCGGACATTGCCAA
>Ga0307509_10010570_pt1 | contig 11289 bp, 17 predicted proteins | sample 10_EM_MG_FD_202245 | JGI IMG/M metagenome (GOLD analysis project Ga0307509, IMG submission 202245) | Populus trichocarpa ectomycorrhiza microbial communities from riparian zone in the Pacific Northwest, United States - 10_EM | ecosystem: Host-associated > Plants > Roots > Unclassified | place... | reverse complement strand
TATAAACCAAAGGCCGCCCCACAATGGCCAGAACCCACCCCCCAATTCCAAGACCACCCGACCACCAATGCCAAAATCCAAGCCAAAGAAGGCCTCCCCCAAGCACTTTCCATCAAAACCCTACATGCGAGCCCTCCACTCCGCCCCGCCGACCACCCCGCCCACCGCGGCCTGGTCGACAACCGACGACGAGCTCCTCCTGACCTCCAAAACCTCGGGCAAAAAATGGGTGGAAATCAGCCCCCTCTTCCCGGGCAAGACCAGTAACGCCTGTCGGAAGCGCCACGCTAGACTGGTCACGAATGCGCAGCTGGAGTGGAACGCCGAGCGCGAGAAGGATCTTGCGATGGAGTTTGTCAGTGCCAAGGTCGGGTTTTTCAAGAGCCTGGCGGGGAATTTGGGGCTGGAATGGCAGCAGGTTGAAAAAAAGGTGGGCTTTCTTTCTTCTAGATCCTTCCCTAGGGGGTTGTTAATTCGTGACTAGTGCGTCGAGATGGGCTTCCGAGCCCTGTTGGAAAAAGGCAAGAAGTGCTCCCCCGGGGGGCCTCCCCCCGCCAGAATACATAGTCCCCAAGCAGACGCGAAGAGAAAGACAACAGATGGCCCCGGCGAAGAGTCCCCCGGGAGCGAGAATATCCAGCCGTCACCACCGCCAGCAGCTGCAGCTGCAGCAGCACCCAGGCTGAAATCGAAGAGGAATGGGAGGACTGCGAGGAGCGGAAAGCCTACCGGAGGAGGAGGAGGTGGTGGTGGTGAATTCGGGGTGACAGGGTTAAGGGGAATTGAGTTGGGGGTGGAAGTGCCAGTGGGGATGGAACTAGAAGTCAGGGAAGATGCCACGGACGCCGGGGACGAATTGGAGGACGACGAAGAAGAGAAGAAGGTTGACATTATGCGGGAATAAATGCTTTTGAGGGGATGTTCTTGTATCGATGAAGAGTCTGTTTTTTTTTCTTATCCCTTATTCTCTTGTTTCGTTAGCAAATTTTTTACTAATTTAATCCAAACGAACGGTCGGTCGGTCAGGTTGTCTGGTCGCACAGTGCATCACTCGGCGGCTGTGGAGTAACGATGAATTCGGCGGTCTATGATAGTTAAGGGAGTGGTATCAGGTGTCATAGTTTGTGCTGTTGTACGGCAAGATAAGGATTTGACACAGCGGAGTCCAAGGTTGCTTGTTAGCTTTCTCTCTTTCTCTCTAGTTTGTGGCGTTGATATCCGTAATCCTGTGCAATTTCAGATGCCCGCTTAATATCCCCTTTACAGACAGTAGCACTTGGATTGACTCAAAAGTGGGCACAGCACCGAAAAATCAATCACTGCCACTTATGCAAGTAGATAATATGATCCATTGAATTACCGTACTCCAGAAATATGAGACCCAACGGTGTGCGTAGATGATACAGGCAAAACAAAAAGTATGATAAACATGATAAACAAATCGTCGCAATCGTAAAAAGCCTCCCCCACCGCATATGTATACTCCGGGCTTCTATCATGCACACTCATCTGCCTTCCCCCCCATCCTCCCGCCCCGACCCATCCATCCATCCATCATAGCCAAAGCGCCCACAACAAACCCAATCAAACGCCCACCACCAACCCAACATCAAACCCCGCCTCGTCCCCAAAATACCCCCTCTGATTGGCGACAAGCCTGACCCTCCCACGCTTCCACTTTACCCAAAAGTCGACAGAAAAATGTGTATGCCCAAAGACCCAAGTCCCCACGCCCTCCCCACCACCACCGCCAGCAGCGAGTACCTCCCCAACCACATCCGTAGCAAAAGCCGAAGCGACCGAACTCCCCTCAAACACACTCTTACTCGTCCCGCCAACGCAAGGCGCATGATGCGTGGCAATGACCGCCTTCCGCCCCCGCAACCCGGCCACAGCGGCCTTCAACCACTCCACATCCTCGCGAAAAGCCCTATTGTGCGCATCCACGCTCCAGCCCTTTATCATTCTGAAATCCTGCACCCGCATCGCAACCTCCGCTGCCGCCCCCGAGGGGATATGAGTGTTTAGCGTGGCGCCGAGCACACAGACCACTTCTTCTTCTTCTTCTTCCTCTTCCCCCGAGTGCCCCCTTCCCACACGCACCGACACCTCCACTACACGCCTGTACAGCACCTGAACCCGGCCCTCCAGCACCCGCTCGCCCTCCAGGCGCGCCGCAGCGCGGAGCGCCTCGTCGCGGGATTGGTGGTAGAATTCGTGGTTGCCGAGGATCAGGAAGATTTGTCGAAACTTGTGCACGTGCGCCGCGAGGAAGTGCAGGTAGCGGGGGTAGTGGGCCGGGGTCAGGAGGCCGATGTCCCCCGCCAGGAGGAGGTAAGGGGCCCGTGGCGGGATGCGGAAGGTTTCGTAGGTGTTAGGTGGGGTCTGGGAGGCTTCGAGGTGGAGGTCTGAGAGGATTTGGAAGGAGGTTGTTGGCGGGGTTGTGCAGATTGGGGGGTTGGTGGTGGTGGCGGTCGAGGGGGAGGGGAGGAAGGAGGTTAGGGTTGGGGAGAAGAGGTGGGTTGAGAGGGATTTGGGGATTGTGGAGAGTTTTAGACGGGGCATTTCTTTTGGGCTGTGTTTTATGCTTGGTTAGCGTAGTGTATTGATTGATTGATTGATTGATGAACTGGTTGATGAGGCGGTGGTGGTGGGGGGATGTTTGACTGACTGCCTGACTACAGTACCGGTACAGTACAGGGATTTCTCCCAGTAAGCCAAAGTGGTCACTTGGGCAGTGGAACTACCAACTCCGGGAGGGTATTCTAGTTTCGTTCATCGTTTCACAAGATCGGGGTCACATTTATGCACCTGGCAGAGGTATGCAAGGCACCACCTACCGGTACGGCACTGTACCAATCTGATACAATAAACTCATCATAAGGATGGAAGCGAGATTTATGCTTGTATGTCACAAACTGTACCGTAACTTTACTGTGCACTCTATTATTGTGCGACCGGAACAACCTTCCTTCCATTACTGTATCCGCATTCATCCCTTTTTTTCCTTCTCCCTCTCGATTTTTTTATAACGTGACTATTATAGTTGTGATAGAAAAAATATGAAAAAAGTTAAATGAAAAAATACATGATCTAAACATACTTTATCACTCACTCGGTATTACATACTCCTCTGATCGCATAAGATCAGTTCAGTATCCAAATGTTAGGCTCCTTTTCTTTTCTTTTTTGTAATATCCCTCTAAATGAACGGATGAGAAAAAAGAAAGAAAGAAAGAAAGAAAGAAAGAAAAAAGAACCAACGCTATGCATCGCTAAACAAGATGTGAAAAGCAGGAATGAGAGAAATGAAGAAACCGAAAACCAATGCACCTTTTTTGAAACGAATGAATAACCCACACCATTACCCCTCCCTCCCTACTTCCCCTCCCATCATCATCAGTACGCAGGGAAGGGAAGAAGAAAAAAGAAAAAAAAGAAAAAACTCCATCCCATCCCATCCCATCCCAATTCCAAACCCATCATCAGTAGCCATGACTAGAAGAAAAAATAAATATCGAATGAACGAATGCCCTAGGCGCACTCAAGCCCTAGCCCCCGGTGCACATCCCACATCTGAGGCACGACGGGAGCCTCAATCTTCGCCTTCCTAACCCCCCAAACAGCACTGCGAGTGCCAACCCCCAACTCGGCCAGAGCCTTCCTAAGTTCCGGATGCCTCCTGACAGCCAATCCCACAGTCCTCTTGTCCAAACTCTTCGCAACAACCTTCAGCCTCTCCCCATACGTCGCAACAAGGTAGTCAACATCCTGAGCATCGCTCCTCTTCCCCCTGCTCGCGCAGGCATTCAACTTGCCCCGGAAGAGCACATCCTCGTTGGCAATGGGGACGTAGCTGGTCCCCATCTTGCAGCCCCTGAGCACTGTATTCCGACTCTCGGGGAAGTGGGCCTTGTCGTGCTGTCCCACAAACATCTCCACCAGCACCATGTGCTTCGGCTCGAGCGGGGATGTGCTGAAGGAACTAGAATTCCAAAAGTAGGCTACGTAGTCCTCTCGCGAGTGGGGGATTTCTAACCAGTCGCGGCGGTCGGAGAGGATGTGCGTTATCGTCGACTTGGGGGCGGAGACGAGGACGTCTAGGTCTTTTGACTCGCGGTGGTCCGCACCTGTGGCTAGGATTGCGAAGCCGCCGAAGAAGGTGTGGTGGATTCGGTGGAAGGTTAGGACTCGTGAGAGGGCGAGGGCAGCATCGTTTAGTGTTGTTTGGTGCATTTTGTAATTATTATTATTATAGATGGATAGTTTGTTGAGTGAATGTAGGCCGTTAGGAGCACGAGGAAAGAATTGATGAACGAAGTGAGTGCGTAGGCAGTATTAAAGTTATATATCAATCAATCGGTCCACTTGGTAAGAAAGGAAGAAGAAAAAGAAAGGAAAAAAAAATAGGGCGGGCAAGGAACGGAAGAAAGGTAAGACCGAAAGGAAAGAAGAGAGAAGAAAAAAGAAAAGAAGTGCTGAAGAGCGGTGAAATTCGGAGTATCAAACTCTAGGCCTGGAGGGTATTTCCCTGTATGTGTATGTATGATATCGTGGGATGCACTAGTAGTTGCCCGGGGCGAGTGTAAGCACTGTACTGCACCGACGGAGCCCTCACCGCATTAACATACAAGATTATAAAAAGGAGAGTGATGGTGGTTTGTCAAAAAAAAAAGCGGGTGCAGGCACGACCGTTTTAACAAAAACTCGAAGAAAAAAGAAGGAGAGGGAAAAAAGTAAAGGGTACCCGCCGTCTGATATAAGAATGAATGAAAGAAAGAAAGAAAGAAAAAGGAAGGAAGGAAAATCAAAACAATGCAGATGAGCAAGATGCAGAAGATGAACAAATAGGCAACAACAAGAATTTGGTGGAAATGAAATCGCTCTATATAATAAAACTCCCCAATCACGCGGTGGTTATGGTTGAGCACTGTGCAGCTAATGGACCGTATATTTCCTCACCACGAATATCTTAATTTGGATATTCCCCCCTCCCCGATGATAAAAACATGGCGAGTATGATAAAATAAAATAAAAACCCCCTCGGGAACCTGAAGAAGTGGGTTCGTTTCAACAAATTAACCGCCGGCCCGCAAGGGAACAGAATCAACAACTAACCAATGAGGGGTCATCCTTCGGGGAATAAATAAATAAATAAACAAATACCGAGGAATCACCAACAAAAAAGGAAATGTATGATGGGTTATGTTTCAAGATCAGGCCAACCAGAGCCGACAGCCCCTGATCAACGTCGCCAAGCGAAACCCTAAAATCTCCGAAACGGGAGATAGTTTTTGGACATGGGTGGGATAAAAATGGTGTCTTAGAGGCTGTATTATGATTCCTGCTGTTGTTGTTGTTGTATTATTCTGAGGAATTGTTCACGTCTATTCGCGCTGTCACTGGACCTGGAGGGGCGATCAGGAATTCCTGACGGACGGACCGTTTGGTTTTAGATTTTTTCTTCTGAAGCAGCGGTAACGAAAGGAAAGCAGGCATTGCGTAGACTGTCGTATAGTACCTGTATCATATAGTACCCGCACTCTCCCTCTACTCGAGTACCGTACCCTACCGTAGAGTACCGGCACTGTACCATCCTGGGGGCAACAAAAAAAACCCCCCATCGCACGTTTCAACCGGGCAACCTCAACTAATCTCCGACTCCGCATACCATTCCGGTATCATCGCAATTTTCAACCCCCCAAATTTCAAAATTGCGCAATAACCCCACCCCATCTCTCCCCTCCGTGCATCATCTCCTCTGCGTTTGATGGACCAATCACTCCTTCAGCCCCGCCCGTCACCACAAATTCACGAGTACCGGTATTGTGTCATACCAGGAACCACAGCAAGCTGAATATTGTTTTTGTTTCGTTTCGCGTTTGTGCTGGCGCTGTGGGGGCCTATTACCTTATAACTTTCCGCTGCGGAAGAAGGGGCGATAGATGGCCAATCAAGGTGGCGGGTCGTCGTCGTCAACGGTGGTTGTGCTTGCCTTTTGGGGGAGGTTGTTGCGGGGTGCTGGAGGGATGGAAGGCTGGGCTGAGGCTGGGATGGGAGTGGAGGTTTGGTTGGCCACGATGGCCCGAAAACCAGTAGACTATGACTTATGAACGCTGGCGGATTTGCTAGAATGTCAGGCAACAGCCTGAACCGGGCCTAACTATACCGATACCGGTATTCGAGTACCATCATACGATACCACATCGTACCTGCAGCAGTCCTCTGCTACCGTAACCTTGACTACCGTACCAAGGGTTGAGTTCGCCTGTCAGGTACGGCACCGCCTGCCGTAGGCACCGTAGCACAACGCCTTCGGCCTCTTCGACGTTTCTTCAGATAAAAGTTTTTTCTTTCCCCCCCCATAACCAGGCTACGGCAATGCGCAGCTTCTCGCCCCTCACTAGTCCAAGCCTCAATCGTGTCAAAAACCGCCCCATCATTGTCATCAGCCTCTCCAATCCAGGGGCACTTCAGGCCTAGCTTACAGGACCAAGCTACTGTGCTCGCAGGCGCACGGAAACAACCCTTTTTATGGTATGCTCAACTCCGACAAATTATCCCCATCACCGACATGATCGGTCCGAGACTAATAGGTCTGGAACATCCCTGCGAGGGATAGCACAAAGCTCTTTTGGCTTTTATGGTATTGTCTCATGATATTAATGCGCGTGATCTGAGCAGTACAGAATTGTATGTGCCGAGGGACGTTCTGACAAAGTACCAGCGTGAAACTGAGGTTCTGACTTATCCCAAGTCATAAGAACTGCCCTATCCTTGACATTGCGGACCTCTCTCTTGGTTACCGTAGGTTGGGTTAAGCCCGGCCCTTACTTTGTCCAGCGCATGTATTATCCCAAACCGGGATCGGTGCATTTTTTTCCTTCTTTACCATCGGCTTAGAAAAAGGTCATTAAGTTAGAACTAGAATTTCTCAAATATTGTTTTTTCCTCAAGCCTTATTTTCCAGAGCCCGCCTTCCTCCCCTTACCTCTCTCGGCTAGGAAACCGACCTAAACTTCACTTGTGATGTCCAGAGAAAGAAAGAAAAAGGAACAAACAAAGTCGAGAAAGTCGAGAAAGTCGAGAAGTTGGGGGACTGGGAAAACGACAATAGCACGGCACCCCACGTCATGTCATCCCCAGACGTGTGCAATTGCCGGGGTACCAGCAGCCAACGCCCTACAAGTACGAGAAATAGCGCTACTCGCGCCTGCGAAATGGCTTCTTCCGTCCTCATCGCACGAGCAGGTACTAGTACCACCTCGGCGTCTAACAGGACAACAACGCTCATGTCATAGGCCGGCTTTCGCGAGGCATCTGCATTCCGTGACATCGTAACACATGAGTATCAGTAAGCATACCAACTCACCGGAGCGCAATATCAATCTACGCCATATTGGGGGGTGGTTTGCTTGCTTCTTTCATTTGCCTGGAAAGTTCTTTGCATGAAGCGCTCGGACCGGGTCTCGTCGTTTGTCTCGGATCGGAGCATAACTAACATCTTGGACTGTGATGATGGCGGCATCGGCATTGGAATGAGGTGAGGAGACTAGGGTTAGGTAAGGGGGTGCGCAACAGCGTATGGGAGGACTGGTGCAGCACAATTATCGCGAGCAAGGGGGAGAGGGGTGAAAAGGGAATCCTGGGTGTGGAGGGTGGCTGTATAAACTTACTGCTGCTCGGGTCCTTGACGCCTGCTCTCGCATTGGGAGTGAGAGTTTGCCAGTTTCCAATTGGCTACGTAAGCTACGATGTGTGGAGAGGTGCAGTATGGTTCAATTCGATATATTACACTGACTGTGTATTGCACTTGTATTATATGATCTTATGGAAACGACCATCACTATTGACAGCGACGGCCGTCGTATATGGAGCTAAAAGCGAGTCGTAGTTTGTGAAGGACATTCAGAGTTCACCATCCTCACTGACGACTAAACAGTGCTCGAGTAACTTGCCAGAGCATGACGACACATGGCTGTGAATAGTATTATCTCTTTTGGATATCGCATTTTCCATTACCCTAGAAGTTGCCTCCTCCAGTCCGCCTTCCTGACGTCTTAACTCCCAGTCTAGGGCCCATCCTAACCTGAGGCATCACCAAATATGGCTCAAATTCTGTGATACAATCAAAAAAAGTACCGTCGAAATTTTCCGGCACCAGGATGTTGTATTAATATCCTAACTATCGACGCCGTCCACGTGAGATCCGACGGCGGCTCTCTTGTCAGTCTTGGCGCGGCTCAATTGCCAAGTTACTTTTCTACGATTTTCAACTGTTTTAGCAGATCGTGCGTAACAGCAAAAAAAAACCGCGGTGTTGATATCATACATACAGAAAAGTTTTGCCTTGGCATAAATTTGTAAGGGTATTCACTTTTTCTTCTTTTTTTTTCACTCAAAAACTCCCCTCTTACCTCTCCCGACCAATGCTCAATTTATGAAAGAATTAGGTTTGTAGGATTAAAGAGGAGCTAACTTGAGTAGCTCTATCGAGAGTTTTCCCCCAAATAACTTTGTTGTCGCTGGTTGATCTCAGACACCCCGGCACCGTACCTGTTCCACCATCATGTCGACACTCCTCACTTCTCGAACCTTTCGCTTCGCCAGGCAATTACAGAGCGTGGTGCAAGCTCGTCGGTTTACGGTCCTCGCCATAGAGACCTCCTGGTGCCCCGCCCTCTTCTCTCCAAGGCCATGAGAATCGTGGGCTAACTGATGTACCAACTCCAGCGATGATACCTCAGTGGCCCTTCTCCACAGCCCTCCCCAATCACCAAGTACAGCAACCCTCCTGGCTCATAGGACCCTCACATGCCCGAACCGAATCTACGGTGGCATCCACCCTCTCGCATCCCTGCAATTTCATCGGCGGAACCTGATGCCCCTCCTACAATCCCTAGAGATATCACAGAAACCGGGATTAATAGCAGTGACTCGAGGTCCGGGTATGCTTTCTGCACTAGCAACAGGGGTTGATACGGCCAAGGGATTGAGCGTCGCGTGGGGCATTCCATTGATCGGAGTACATCATATGCAAGCACATGCTCTAACACCTCGACTAGTTGCTGCGCTAAATGGTGGCGAGGGCGGTGTTGAATTTCCATTTATGACCTTGCTAGTCTCTGGGGGACACACCATCTTATTGGAAAGTCGTGGTTTAACCAGTCACAAAATACTCGCCGAGACAATAGATATTGCGTTAGGTGACATGGTGGACAAGTGCGCCAGGAGGCTATTGCCCGGAGAGGTCATGGATAGCCACCCCGAAGCGGTATCTTATGGGGCGGCGCTTGAGAAGTTTTGCTTTCCCGAGAAGGAGCCAGAGTATGCGTACCATCCGGGCAAGACTCCTGAGAGGAAGCAAGAAGATGAGGAGAAGGTGAAAAGATGGGGTGAGTGGAAGCTCTGCCGCCCCCTGACTAAGAATGAAAAGGTGCGCTTTTCTGGTGCCTTTTCATTTTGTGGGCTGGGGAGTACTCTGGATAGATACTTTGAGATGAAAGATGGCGGTCCCGGGAGCATCTCAATAGAGGAACGGAAGGCCCTGGGAAGGGAAGTTATGATGGTCGCATTCGAGCACGTTGCGAGCCGAATTGTCACTGCCCTTGAAGCTTTCAAAACTCCGCCGAGTGCCTTGGTGATAAGCGGTGGTGTCGCGGCGAATAAATTTCTGAAAAACATGTTTGCTCTCTATATCACCTCCCCCGCTCGTGCTAACGTCCTATGGCTTAGATTATCGGACTACCTTTCCCACAGCGGTCACAATATCCGCATCGCTATTCCTCCACAAAAGTATTGCACCGATAACGCTGCCATGATAGCTTGGGCAGGATTGGAAATGTACCGAGCAGGGTACACATCCGCACCGACTGCTACTCCTGTACGCAAATGGAGCTTGGACAACGATGCCCATTACGAAGTCAATGGCATTGATTGCGAAGCCGGCGATAAAAACGGCCCTGGTGGAGTATTGGGCATTTCGGGTTGGGTAAAAAGAGAGGTGGAAGAACGGTAGCACTGTCCTGACCCTTGCATCACAACAGCTGTGGGCTGCCGGTATTTGAGATGTTTATGGGAGTAACGCGCCTCGCTGCGTGTCGGGAGGGGGAAGCCCGGGATGCCGAAAAAGCAATAACTACTCCTTCTGATTTGGGCTACGGGCAGCGGAGAATCGTCCTACCCGAGCTCAGCCGAATGCTATGTGTTTCAAGGGGGGGCGCACTCGAGGACTGGTTCAAGATCCGGTATGAAGTATTCGGACACTGGGCCAAACATTTTCATGGTAAATTACCTACGTGCACACGAACGCCCACGCTAAATTTAGACTCAAATGTCAATTTATTTTTGTCCTACTCGGATGTTCGGGTGCCCGTAGCAGGCAAGAAGTACCCGCGCAATGCCCGAAACAGGCATTGGCAAAATTTACGGCAAAAAAACCGTGGGTATCTGAGCGCCTATACAAAATCCACGACCCCCTGTTTTCGGGTAAGCGCTTCTTGCCTGCTGTGAGCACTTCACACCAAATACTAGTGCCCGCAATCCACTGGTGTACGAGAGAATTGTGATACGATATTCCCATTTCTCTTGTGGAATTGCCCTTCATTTTCGGCTACGGTCCATCGAGATTAATAGTCCAAAAGGGGTATGGTAGGGATTTACCTTGAGCAAACATGGTTCTCCTTCATGAAATATCACTCGTGTAACTCCCAGCACCCACCCTTGCATGTATCATAAGCTAAAAAATTCCTGAGCTAAACACCCTACACCTTTCCGCAGGCGCTAAGTGGCCAATGAAGTCATGTGCCGTATCCGAGATACGATAGAACCCCAAGCCTTCCTAACAAAAGTGCTCCGAATCAATCGTATGATGGGAGCATTACCAAGGCCCAAGTTTGCCTGAAAGCCGCACCATAGCCCCACGCAAAGGTGCCTCCAGCAATGGACCCAAGTACCATCTGGCTTGGTAAACGGAATGGATTTCCCCAATGGCGAGTTGTGCGCTCTATTCAGCATGTGGAAAGGCCCTATGTTAGGACATCCTTTGTAAAAAAGGGAAGGACCGCGACCCACAAGCGATTGGAGGATATAGAGCATTTGTAACGTACTCTCCGGTGGCCTACGGATAATAATAGATCCCCTACATTCTCCCGCAGTTTCGTGACTAATGTCGTCAACGCCGATGGAGAATCGAGCGGTGGACAAAGGATGCTCGTGGCAATCATATAGGGGCGCATTTTGGTGGTAATGCTTCCGCGAGAATCCCTCAATGACTGTAGACAGCTAAAG
>Ga0307509_10010569_pt1 | contig 11290 bp, 12 predicted proteins | sample 10_EM_MG_FD_202245 | JGI IMG/M metagenome (GOLD analysis project Ga0307509, IMG submission 202245) | Populus trichocarpa ectomycorrhiza microbial communities from riparian zone in the Pacific Northwest, United States - 10_EM | ecosystem: Host-associated > Plants > Roots > Unclassified | place... | reverse complement strand
GTGAATGACCCCAGGTCGTGTTGTTACCCCACCTTCCCCCTGTGGGTCCCATCCAAGACGAGATGAAGGATGTATAGACTGTTACACGACTGCAGTCCGGAGACGGAGACAGACACACATTGGAGGCTGCATCAGAAAACGTAGCGTCGTTGTCTCTTAGCTAGACGATCAAAAAAGACTTTCATGTATTCGCACGGGACACGGCGACTCCCAATAGGTCATTCTGAATCGACTTCCAAGGGCGTCGGGGGACCTCCCAAGAAGGACCTTTGAATAACCAATAAAGAGAGGTTTCATGAGGCTAGCGTTTCCTGCAACCCAGCTTAGGTCGAATGGCGATAGTGAGGATACGAACGGGAAAATAATAAAACAAACGGAACGCACTATAAGAGCAGTTGGGGTTTACGGTAGTTATCAACGAACTTTTCCCCAATGGCCTCCCTTCTCACTGTTTCTGAAGCCAAGAAACCCATCCCTGGCAGGTATATCATCACCCTCAAGGAGGAGGTGTCCCTTGCTGCCCACGTTAGCTCCACCCAAGCCAGCATCGCGTCCACCACAAGCAACATTACCCACGAGCTCGACATCATCAACGGATACGCCGGAGAGTTCAACGAGGATGACTTGAACGATTTGCGCGCCAACCCGGAGATCGCTTCGATCGAACAGGACGGCATCGTTAAAACCTGCGAGGTGGTCACTCAGTCCGTTCCCTCGCCCCGCTTACCCGAACAAGATCGAGTTCTGACCAACTTTTGACAGGACTGACGCCCCTTGGGGCCTTGGCAGGATCTCGTCTCAGGTGAAATTGACCGGCAGCGACCGTGACTTGAATTACAAGTACAAGTACGACAGCAGCGCTGGGAAAGGCATAGATGTCTACGTCATCGGTATGTTCCCCTCCCTCGCGACCTAACGCATCTCCACTTACTATATCCAACAGACACTGGTATTTACATCAAACACCCCGCCTTCCAAGGACGTGCCTCGTGGGGTAAAACCTTTGGCGGATACAAGGACGCGGACGGAAATGGTCACGGCACTCACTGTGCTGGAATCGCTGTTTCTAAGCCATACGGTGTTGCCAAAGCCTCCCACGTCATCGCTGTAAAGGTTCTGAGTGATCAGGGCTCTGGTAGCAACTCGGACGTGTAAGCCTTCTTCCTCCCTTCTTGTCACCGACGGCAACTGATCCACGTCGCTGAACTACAGTATCGCCGGCATTAACTGGGTCGCCCAAGAAGCAGCGAGGACCGGCAAACCCTCTGTTGCTTCTATGAGCTTGGGTGGTGGTGCTTCTGTCTCCACGGACAGGGCTGTCGTAGCGGTATGCGCTGAACGGATAAAACGCGACGGCGATACTGACGAGTGATTCCACCCCTAGCTTTACAACAGCGGTGTTACCGTCGTCGTGGCCGCCGGGGGTAGCGGTGACGCGAGCAATGACTCTCCCGCCCGCGTTAAGCAAGCGATTACCGTCGCCGCTTCCACTATCCAGGATGTGAAGGCCGACTTCTCCAGTTATGGTGCCCCAGTTGACATCTGGGCTCCTGGCTTGAACATCATTTCCACCTGGAACGATGGGAAGACCAAAATGATCTCTGGATCTTCCATGTCCACTCCTCTCGTCGCTGGTTTCGCCGCATACCTCCTCGGCCTCGACGGCACTTTGACTCCAGCCCAAATCGCCAAGATTATCGATGAAAAGTCGCTCAAGAACGTGCTCGGTGGTGTCCGTGAGTCCCCCTGCTCCATTTTGCATGTTTGACCCCCGGAAGCTGAAGTCAGCGCTACCCGTAGCTCCCGGCACCGTCAACAAGTTGCTCAACAACAAGCTGTAGGAGCCGCTCTTGGTTTCCACCTGCTTCATTCTGGAGAAGTAGATGCCCACGCCCATTCAACCCTCCTACCCTGCTTTCCCTCTTGCTCCGTTGTACCAACACTCCTTGTTGGACGAACGTAAAACTACGTACTCTAACGACTGCGTTTCCATCTCCCCCCTGTGAATCATCACAGAACGGATCCCCAACCATAGTGCTGGTCCCAGTCCCACTTCTGGCGCCCTCGATGACAAGTAAATAAAGCCCCACGGTCTCGGCGGGCCGTTCATTGCAATCGAATCCGTCCCCGCCCTGTTCAGAATCCTAGTGCCCTCATATAGAAGCAACGTTTCGTGGGTGGCTGTGGATCCATGGTGCTGGGTGATGGTCGATCAATATTCAATGCCGAATGAATTCCAATTACCCAGAGGGCGGGGTACGTGAGATAACAACACGACCTGAGACTTTCCGCATCGTCACCCACATCCACGTTCGTTGCTCATCCCAAAATTCCTCACCCCGCCCTTCGCCGGAGTCGCACTGACATATGGTAGGAACTTCCAGGGGCTCTGGGTGGCGTTGTGCCTTGGATCCTCACTCGCACGGTCTTCTGGCCGATGCTACCTACGAGACCTTGTTAAAGCGACCGTTCTCAGTCCGCTGCTTATTCGTACTATTCAAACCTCCATCAGCAAACCGCGTTTCTCTTTCTTGCAATCAGCCGTATCATGGGGAAAGGTAGAAACCAACAGAAAAGTTCGGACTTATGTAGGTTGAGCCTTTAACTTATCTGAGCCGCATGAGTGAGCCCGTGAGATGCAAGAAAAGTTTGGCACAAGTGGTATTAACAGCCGTGACAGTTGAGGGATTGATGTCAAACGGAAACGTGTTCAACATACGAGACACGGCGGACAGATATGTACAGGGACTACAACTTGGCATGACCCCTTAGCTCAGTGGTAGAGCGTGTGATTCCAGTCCACAAGGTCGTCCGTTCAATCCGGGCAGGGGTCAGCTCCTTTTTACCCACCCCGAGCAGAGTCCACCCTCGAGTCCTCAAGAGTTCTGTCCGGTCGAACTCCTTGCTAGGAAGTTGGTATGTGGAAGGAACTCGTGAATTATTATCGACGATGGGCGGGCGAGGCCGTAGTAACTATATATAACTAGACATCTATAAGGAGTGGGAGCAAGGGGGAATAAGAATAAATACAAGCGTCCGCGCGGGACACGAATTATAAGCACAAAAAATGAAGCGGGTATTAAGATTACGACTGGCTACCTGAGCGCTTTGCGTCCACGTCTCTAGAAAGGTGTCAAGTGAATAGAAGGGTGTGAGCGATCACGGAACGTTCTGGCGTTTCGATTTAACACCGACCATCTCCAAACGACGGTATAGTTCGTCGAGCCTCTCAACCAGCTTTTCCATCCTCGTCCTATTCGAACTGTAAAGATCGCTCAGTACCGTGAATCCGAAAGATCAGCAAAATGGCCCTCCTCACGTTGTAAGGGGCGCCCGTTCTCTTTTGTCGAACGCGATGTATATTTCATTTGCCTCAGGTTCGTCGACCGTCGCCTACGTGGGATAACGTCAGCGATCAGCTGTTGACCAAACCGCCACAGCGTCTACCTGGAGGAATCCCAGGACGGCCGTCTTCTCTGCCCCTCCAGCGAGGACCGCCCTGTGCCAAATCCGGAGCAGACCTCTGCTGTCCAGCGCAAACGCCTTGAGAGCCTCCAAGATATCATGGGTATGTGGACTGGCGCTGACTTCGTCCTCCATTGCGGCTTGAAACTGCTGAAGGTGGGAGATCCAATACGAACATGAGTAACCCAGTGGCTTGTTCATCGTGTCCGCGATCTCTTTCCCAAGTCTGGCCTGACCATGATCAACGTATGCACGATGGAGGCGTTCCACCAGATACGTTAGGGTCCGAACCGTCATCTTCGCCGAGTAGACCCGCAGGTCCAAGGCCGGCATAATTGAACCTGTGGGTGGCTGTTTCCGAGATGCGACAGCGACGAATGTCTTCCAAGTGTCGTGGAGGACGCTTAGCTCCTCGCTGTCATCCCTGGGCATGGGTATGACAGCACGAAACCTTTCAAGCGCTGCTCGGACGTTTGATGCCTCAAAGCCGAGCAGGTCTGCCAGGGTGTTGATTGATGATGGGTACTGGGTCACGGCGGAACAACCCAACACCATCCTAACCTCTTCGTAAAGTTCTGGGGTCTCCTTGGACTTGGATTCCCTCCGAACTTCATCGAGAGTGGCGGTGATGATATGAGCGTAAACCTCATTCAACCTTCGTATCTTCGCATCTGCGTTCCCACCGAACGGCACATCCGTCAATCGCAAATTGAAGAACCTCCTCATCCTCTCCCTCGGATCGGCGGCATCCTTGGACGTGATGTGCTTGAAAATAGTGCTGGCGATGATGAATGGGAGGCCCACACATTTGGTCACGAATCGCCTGAGCTCGTCTTCCCGTGGGAATGCGAAGGTATCGCGGTAGGCCACCTCGGTTTTTGTCGAAGACGAAGGAGAGTTAAGACCTTTATACTTGGCGAAACCTGAGCGGAGGTAGGTCCCGATATCACGACGGTTAAAGTCGTCGTATTTGGACGCCTCGAGGTCAATCCTTTTAACGGCCCGAATGGGAAGTCCCGCCTCGTCTTTGCCCTCCTTGGCCAGAGCGTCGGTAAGATCCATTCCCCTCCGCAGCCGGGGATCGTTCCTGCTTGAGATAAAGAATTTGAGATTTGCGGGCAGTTTCCCCAGGCACCTGCCAAGGTACGCGATGAGTCTTGCGGCCTCATCGATGTCGACGCACTCGTCAAGTCCATCGATGATTATTACGGCGGGTTTGAGCATGGTCGTGGCACCAAACGGTTCAACAAAGAGTTTCTGAAGTTGGGTGCCCAGGCTCGCCCTCCTCCCGATCAAGTTCGAGGAATCGCCCTGGGCGGGCAAAGTCTTTGCCAGGGCGTCTCTGAATCGCTGCCAGTTGGGTCTCTGCGAGAGCTGCGCGACAAGGGTGGGTATAATTTTCTTGGCATCGCTGGTGTCCCTCGAGGATGATGAGCAAAAGAATGAAGCGACGGCGCGGTCGCCAAGCGAATTGACCAAGGAACGAGCAATGGCGGACTTTCCGATCCCAGGAGACCCGATCAGCCAGCAGATGCGGTCCTCTGCGGAGGTGGTGGTATCGTCTGGGGCTGGGGATAATAAATACGACGTTATCTCGTCGAGCAGTTCCGTGCGGGTGTTCGGCGCACAGGGAATGGCCTTGCCACGTCTGGCACCACGAGTTACCCTGAGTCGATGGAGGAGCTCTGATGGGGGGAAGGGTAGGATTGAAACGGAGGAACGAGGAATGGAAGGGGAGGTTACGAACCATCGTAAACGGGTTCCTGTACGGTTGTTAGATGAATTCCCTTTGATGAGACTGAGGTTGGGGACAGAACGCACTTTCACAGGACCCTGTCGGATCTCCGGTGGCTCCTGCGGAACAACATCGGAATATTCGGGTTTTCTGGATGGGTCGACCAACAGGACCGCTGCCTTTGAAGGGTGAGGCTAAAAAAGGTCGAATCTGATCGAATCGGCATACCTTGCATATCGACTTGATTTTGAGCCCGTGCTCAGTCTCGTGGTGAGGAAGGTGCCGTAAATCAAACTGTATAGCCATCAGGGCCCTGAGCCAAAAGGGGAAGTCGGGCGTCAGTCACGGGCAGCACGTTGAGTTCACATCAGGACGCGAACTGTAGCCGACGGCGTTCGTTGTTTGCGCGCCGGGTCATACACCAACGTACCTTACGATGGCCTCAGGTGACAACGTATGCTTTTCGTCCTTGCTGACCGCCTGGCGGAGGCCTTGGACCCTGGAATTTATGTCGCAAAGAAGGGCGGTGTCATCTCCGTTGGTCGAGTCGAAGTTTCCGGTGAACTGGGAGCAGTGAAGGGAATTTAAGCTAATGAGCAGGTGATCATGATGGGGTTGTCGCGCACCAAAGCGAGGGCGGCGGCCATCTCTTCGACAGCAATCTTCAGGGCGGCCCAGTCTACCTCTGGGCGCTGTTCCTGTTGCTCGCATGTGGATGGCTCCGACATGAGAGAGGGGAAGGGAGGGAGAAGGAGGAGACGGTCGTGGTCGGTGGGAAAGTGGTGAAATGAAAAATGCGAGAAATTATGGAAACAGCAATTGACCGAGTCCCAAATCGTCCAACCTCGTCATCCTCAACATCATTGATAATCCACCATCATCCCGTTCGTCGCTCCCCACGGTGGAGAGATATTCCCAAGTGATCTCTTCCATCTCCCCCGCCGTCCGCCCAAATATGAGACCGATTGCTTCTGGATAGTTGAGGGAGGCGAGGACGAAACAGACGGTCGAGCCTGTGTGAGAGCGAAACCGATCTAGCACATAGGCGGCAAAGATGGAGATGAATGGAAAGGTGCATACAGAGTCCGCTGATCTCCTGCTCTGCCATCAGCTCCGGGTATGCCTTGTGCGGAATCCGAGGCAACTCCAGACCCTCCAGTGGGCTTGTTAAAATATCACCCGTCTGGAATATCCTCCAACACGCAGGACAGACGCGTGAACGTCGGCGGCTCTTGTTGTACCACACGCACTTTCATTACCGCCCACCTCAGTCTCAACGTTATCGCGCCACGATATTGGGTGCTCACCAATGCCATCTCGTCAGGCAGGACAGACCTCAGCATCTCCACCATCTCTTCTTGCCCAAATTCCGCACACAGCTCGTCGTCCCACGTCGGCTCGGAAGCGAAACTTGACCGAAGAAATTCACCCATCGATTTGACCCTAGGCCCTGTTCCAGGGTCGTAGACCGGAGGTTCCCGAAGCAGCAACTCCTCCAGTTTATCCAACTCGGCACCCTGCTCCACCGTAACGACGGCCTCCTTTCCCCGTGTCTGGTTCGCTGGTGTCGCGTCGAGCTCTGGAGTGGCAACAGGCTTGACCTCCACCTTACACGGTGGTGATCCCTTTCGTCTCTTCTCCTTCAGCGCGTTCAGTTTCTTCTGTCGCTTGGGGTTTCGTGGACCGGGCATTCGTGCGTTGGCGGTAGTGAGGCAACAGGGTGACAATTTCAACAGGAAACCTCGATCGATGTCCCCGAACAGGGCGGCATTGACATCATATTTCAAACCTTGGACGGACCCACAAACAGAAAATCCATACATACGCGAATTTTTGGAAGCCCGGATCGTCGCGACCGGTATCAGTCAAATACCCTAACCTGTACAGTCCACAGTGGTAAATGTACACATGCCTCTAATTGTCAACCTCGACTCGTTCCAACCTCGGCCCAGCACCCTTTTTCGTCACACCGAAATCCGCCTTGGACAACCTCAAAACAGCATAGGCCATTAACCTATACGCAACAGTTACCGCGACCAAGCCCGCGATGTTCGAGGCGAGGCTCGTATGGTAGTTTAACAGGTCAAGGACCTGTTGTCCCGTTTGGATGGGACAACTGCCGTCAGGAAGCTTTTGCGCGTCCGTACAGGTGAACTCGAAGCCCGTGAACGTCTTGATCGATACGGTAGCGGCAGCGTATTTGCTCGGGGAGAGGTAATTTATCCCCTCGAAGAACGCAGGCATCTCGATAGACATGACCCCTATAAATGTTCATCTCAGATCCGAAACTCACTAACAAATCGAAATGCTCACCGGCCATCGTGAACGTGATCGAAATCAAGGAGCTGGTGATGTTCAACGCGAATCCTGTGCTGTCGAGGATGAGGGTATTAAAGACGATTCCGAGCGATTCCCCGCAGCTAACAATGCAGAACGAGACCAGAGCGATAACGAAATACATCGACACGGTTCGCTGCAGGTCCACAGCGACAAGCAGAAGAGAGAACAAGAGGCCGGAGGCAATCTCAAACGGTACCTCGAGGATCAGGTATACGAAGAAGAACGAGTCGACAGAGTATGCTCCGTCCGCATAATCCTATAAAGGGATCAGTAAACGCACAAGAGGCGCGACAGATACCGCTCTACCATACCCTATAAAAGGCATCTCGCTCCAACGGGTATTGGCCGACGTTCTGCAACAGCCCCACAAAATACACTTCCAGACGGGTAAGCTCCCACATCACCAACATGGCGAAAGGAAACCGGAACTCACTAGCAAGGATCTGTTGGATGACACCAAGTCGATTTTGGAACGAGATGTAGTCCCTCTTCAACGGTGCGAAGAAGAGCGCAATAAAGAACCCAAGTCCCACCACCTGCATGATCCGCGCAGCAGCTAAATCTGGTCGCCTCTTGAAGCAAATCAAACCCCGTCTGAGCAAGATAGGTACCGCGACCCGCATCGGGGTGTGATCTCTCCCTTCTAAACCCGCTATTCCCAACTCCTCTGCTTTTGGTTCACCCTGAACCGCAAGCTTCTCCGATTGCTGAGTCACTGCGAACTGGTTAATCAAGCTCTGCACTTTCTCTCGGCTAACCGCTTCGTTCTTCTCTTCACGGAGATCGACGGAGACAATATCCAATGCGAAATCGGCAGGGTTGGTAGTTGATGGACAGGTCTGTCCGAGGGAAGCAAAGTGTCGAAGCATGCTGCTCCCTCTCCCAGAGTAAGCAACTTGTCCACCCTTCGCAAGGAGCAGGACGTTTCCGAAGTGGGGGAACAAATCCGATCGGCTCTGGTGGATTGTCGCGATCACCGTTCGGCCCTCTTGAGCTAAACCTTCCAGCACCTTGATGATAGACGAGGCTGTGAAGGCATCAAGGCCGGACGTGGGCTCGTCGAGGCTGCATAACGTTTGGTCAGCGAAACTTCACGGAAAACGACAGCTCGGTCATCATTACATCAGGATTTGAGGTTCAGTGAGAACTTGAACGGCGATACTGACACGCCTCTTTTCTCCGCCACTGATGCCTTTCGAAAGTTCGTTGCCAATCAAAACGTCAGCGCAATCCCTCAGTCCCATCTTCAACATCACATCATCTGCCCTCTTCATTTTCTCCTCCTTGCTCATCCACCTTGGGAGCCTGAGGCCCGCAGCGAACCTCAACGTTTCCCCAACGGTCAAATACGGCAACAGCGCGCTGTCGTCTTGCGTGACATACGAGCACAACGACCGGACTTCCTTATCCGTCGGTTGGACGCCGTTAAACAACATTGCACCCGACGTGCGGTACCTCGTGAGGAGCGATGATCGGAGTCGGCGAGCCATGGTGTTGAGCAACGAAGATTTCCCGCTTCCGGAAGGTCCAAGGATGACGTTCAGTTCCCCCGCCTGGAACTTGGTCGAAATGGTCTGGAGTACGTTTAGGGTCCTCCCCTTCCCGCGCCTGGGCGAAGGCTTGTAGATGTCGAGGCAGAGATCGACCAATTCAACATTCACCTTCTTGACACCGTCACCATCCCTGCTCTTCTTCATGATCTCCTTCCCTGCAGAAGCGTCGGGATCGTCGGTTCGTGCATGGGCGGCAGAGAAGTGTACATCTACCGTCCAGAACTGAAGAAGGAGACAGGAGGAAAGGGCGAAGAATGCGACGAAACCGCCTAGAGCACAAAGGGGCACAGTGATCCAATCATCCGAGAATGCAAGGTTCTCGAGGATGAATGAGCCCCGGTATTGAATACATGCGGGATCTGTCCGTGCGTCGCCGGACGGGCAATCATAGTAGCGGCCGGCAAACTCGTTGACGGACGCCGCTCCAAATCCGTAGAACTGTAGCACAGGCAAGTGAGCATCAGTGATCGCGGTTTAAAGGGCCCCGACTCACAAAGTAGGAAATGTATTTCATCCATTGGACGTATACCGGAATTGTCGATGCTTGTGCGAAGAAACCCGAGCCGTACGTCTGCACCGTAGCGAACAAGTTCGCTACCAGTGCCGCCCACGAGAAGTTCCTCAGCAGCGCAACACAGAACAACGCGAAGCTGACCGCAAGGTAGTGGATCAATACTACGATCGCAAGGAAGATGCCGATGTCGCCTTGGAACCCAGCGAGATAAGAGAAGGTGAAACAAAATAGGAACGGGACGATGAAGTCTTCGAGGATCCCATGGGCGATACGGCGGCTGACGATCCATGCGAGGGCGGAGACCAGGTTTTCCCCCCGTTCTCGATCGAAGACTTGGATATCGACACGTGTCAACCTGTAGATCTCGAATAGGATGAAGAGATAAGAGTGTCCAGCACATAACAGGTAGAACGCTGCCTGTGTCGACCGGATCCCTGCCAAGTTGTGGGGGATTTGATAAAATACCAGACCACAAACGAGCCCCATGAACACCGCCTGCGACCACGAACCAACCAAGCCGAAGGGATCGCGAAGAGTCGTGAGCAGCGTTCTTGAGGTAAGCACCTGGACCTGTCGTAGAAATGGTGCTGATTGCTTCATTCGTTTTGCCCTCTCGTCTGGTGCCCGGGGCTCCTCCAGCGCTGTCTTCTCTGTTGCGAGACGGGACCCGGATCCTTCGCTCCAAGCAACCAACAGCCTATTGAGTTTCGCCTGTGATTCGTCCTCCGCATCCTTGGTCCGGTTATCCACTGCGACGATATCGATCAGGTAGTCCGCAGGGTTGACATGTGGCCTCAACCCTCCAGGAAGCAACCCATCAAACCACGACAAACACTCGTTCGTTGCACCCGTGTATGCAACATTACCCCTCGATAAGAGGGTGAGCCTATCGAACAAGAAGAAGATGTCTGATCGAGGTTGATGGATGGTGGTGATGATGGTCCGGCCCGTATTCGCGAGGTGCTTCAAGGTTTTGACGAGGTGAAAGGCGCTGGTGGCGTCCAATCCAGTCGTTGGTTCGTCGAGGAACAGGATACTCGGGTTCCTGAGCATTTGAACCCCGATGCTGACTCTCCGACGTTCTCCCCCAGAACATCCGCCCTTTTTAAATCCGTCGCCGACCCACGTACTTGCGCATTCCTTGAGACCGAGTTCGAGAATGATCTCCTCCACCAACTGACTACGCTGCTGAGGAGTGGTGGATGATGGGAGTCGGAGGGATGCAGCGTAGAGTAGGGTTTCGCGGACGGTTAGGGACGGAAGTAGCATATCTGTTTGTGTAACATAGGCGCTGGTGACTGTGAGAAGGTTTGAAGATCCGTTGTATCGTGTGCTTCCGGTGATTGTGAGATTTGATCCCCGCATGCGATGAGAGAGAGCATTGAGGAAGGTCGTCTGTTGGAGGAGTTGAGGATGAGATCTGATTGTTCGGGTGTAGTGTAGAGGAAGGTGGAAGGATACCTTTCCGCTCCCGCTGCCCCCGATGATCGCAGTAAGGGTTCCAGCGGGAAATTCTGCCGAAACATCCTTCAAGATCCTTTTCCTTCGAACACCGCCCACTGCACCACCTTCCACGTCGTCAACCTTGGACCTGGTGAATTTGGCTTTCAAAGTGTCCACAAAAGGAGCGGCGGCGTCCACTTCGACCTCGAGATTCTGAACGGTGATGTTGGCGGGATGAAC
>Ga0307509_10010568_pt1 | contig 11291 bp, 12 predicted proteins | sample 10_EM_MG_FD_202245 | JGI IMG/M metagenome (GOLD analysis project Ga0307509, IMG submission 202245) | Populus trichocarpa ectomycorrhiza microbial communities from riparian zone in the Pacific Northwest, United States - 10_EM | ecosystem: Host-associated > Plants > Roots > Unclassified | place... | reverse complement strand
AAGCAAACCTATTAGTGGCAATAATGTTGTATACGGAACCCGGGACCTGCTGACTTCAAAAGGCTATACACATGACGACATCAATATATTCAAAAAGGAAAAGGTCGGGAGGATAAAGATAAGTACTCACTAAATCTCGTCGATCGCTCTGGAGTTTCCTCGTATTGGAGTTGCAGAAGATGTCCCAGATTGGAAGAAGGTGGGTCCAGGATATTAAATCAACGCACGCTTCCGATTCATTAGATAGTGGATTACCACACTGCGCACCTTCTGACCTTACGCGTGCCTTTCCCCGAGTCCACCTATCGAATCCGGGGTGATGAGTCAGCTTTTAGCTGGATTGAAAACCCTAGCCCAGGCCACCTTGAATGACAAAAGCCATAATAAGTTGTAGTTCAAACTTATCGATGATCAATGGGTGTTAGTTGAGGGGCCCAAATGGAAATTAGCGCCCAAGTGTCAGATTTGCTGAATAGATTTTAGAAAGACCCCAGAATGAAGAGATGTCTTACAGCGCTGAACTATATGCTAATGGCTAAATGTTGACAGCCGAAGATCCCTCGGCGCTCCATAGTGGTGTATTCTTATGCTGCTTCTTGATTTGGAACGAGTGGAGCTCACATGTATCTGGACTTCTGAAAACAAGTACACACGTCAACGCAGAAACGAGAACGGAAAAACGTATCTGTATTCTAGAGAGAGAGATAGGAGCCGATGATTCCAAGATGCTCAAATAAACAGAGAGGCCCTTGTCCAATCACAACCGAAATCAAACAGGCTCGAATAGTCCGAGATTACACACCAAAAAAACCCTCGATACAACCACCGCCGTCCGGGAATGTCGGGAAAAAAATTCGTGGGTATGACAAAAAGAAAACATTCCGGATACCGGGATTATAAGACATCTAAGAATTCGGTTAGGACGAAAAGACCACGGTAAATGAGGAAAAGAATAGCGTGAGTGAAAGATCTCCGCCGTTCAATACATGATGGGAACTCTTGGCTCCAGTTCGTGTTAGGCGCCGGGGTTCTATAGATGAGGGAAGTAGGGGCATTTGCTGAAGCGAAAACCGGAGTTGGATGCTTACCATTTGATAAATGAGGTCGGTTGTAACGAGTTTCTCTGATATGCTGCTGGCCCTTCAATACATCATGGAATGGAGCGAAAAGGCAGGGGAAAGAATCCTGCAGTAGTGGGTTTGACCCTGTCGAGGATGACATTCGCCGGAGGGGCTGGGCGCAGTGAGGTTACAGCACTTGTTCTGTTCTAATCGACATGCGTGAGACCTTGCAAGGCGACTTATCTCCACAACGGAAAACGCGCCGGATGCGGTATTTCCTTCCGGAGAGCCGAATGTCATGAGATAAAAAAATTATGAGATGAGTTCGCCACAGCGTCACTGTTGCCGCCTAAATGAAAGAGTGGAAAGAACCGGTGCGTGTGATCGAAGGAGGGTTGAGCATCAGCACTGGTAAGCCTGAGGCCGTGTCGCACCGAGAAAGACTGCACCAGCAATCTGGCAAGCGAGTGGAAGGCAATTCATAGCTAGGCAAAATCGGGCAGCAAGGGGATATGGATCAGCTTGTTTGACATCCAAGTTTGTTGAGGTGAGGATAATATCTGATATCGGCATATGGCACAAAACGGAAATTGATGAGCCGCGACCTCAGCTCCTTGACTGACAGGAAGACGGCATTGCTACATCAGAAAGACAATGTGTAAATGACAAAAACACCAGATCAGACGAACTCCGAAGCATATGTAGAATTGCTTAACTTAAATAAAAAAAAAGAAAATGAATGGGATCTTGAAATCGATGGGCGAAAGATCGATGGAATCAGCAAACTTAGCCAACACGTCGAACGTCGATGACTGGGCAGATTCACTTCAAAAAAATAGGTTGTTGCCAAAGACGAATCACGGAGAAGTCCTTTTCTGGGAAGTTTGAGAGAGAACGACGTCCAAGATGACGGAGATTGGTCAAGCTCAAGAACCAACAAGGTTGTTATGTAATGTAGTTGAACTGTCTGATGACAAATCGAAATGGTGAATTCGAAGAGATATGCGGGCTCCGTATTTTGTATCAATCAAGTCTGATCCTCGGCCTCGTAATTTGGTAAACCATCGCTACAACTGCTTGTTCGCAACAGCCTTGATGACTATACTTAGGTTGTTCGAATTCGCATCCAGAGAGAAGTAAAGAAGTGATCGTCCCCGTGGGGCGTTGACTGCCTCTAAGAAACACGAGTTGAGAACATGGAGACCCAAGATTTCCCATTATCACGGGCCCCGTATTTCATTTCTTGCTGTATCAATCAACACTGTAATCGTGGCAAACCGTTTCTGCATCTGTTGTTCGCAGCAGCCAAGTTGATGTTGTTCGAATTTGTGTCCAGAGGCGACCGTTCCGGTAAAAGGGCCTCCTGTATCTGTTTCTGAAAGGGATACAAGCTGAGAAGCAAAATTAGAATCGTAATTCATTGGATTGATGGATCGATAGTCCCTAAAGCTAGCAATACATGAGTCATGCAATTCATATCTGTCTGGACGATATGAATCAGTCGGGGCAGGTTATAAACAGTTGTTAAATACCTATCATATACTATAAATCTCAGTCGATCCGGGGTAGAAGCTCGCCCAATTCCATCTCCTCCGCCTGTAGGTCGTCTGGTCTGATAGGCGCGACGGTGAGCCCTTCCGACATTTCGCGCTTCACACATAGCTGCTCAGCGACGACAATCGTCAGAACTGCACCACCAAGAAGAACAAGCCAGAAGAATAATGATGTTGGGAGCGCCGCTGAGTAATACGTCGTTAGAACAAGGTGGTTGAAAACTAAAGTCAATGAAAAATCCAAGATAAGCCGCGGTCGACGAATGAGTTTGTATAGGTAATAAATACTTTTAATTGAGAGGGATCAGCAGAGATCGCATGATAGTAAATCAATGAAACTCACTCCGCAGAACATGCCACCATCCAACAAAAAGCGATAATCCAGCCGCGCATTGGGTCCATCGTCCCATCCCATTGGTCTGCTTTCCACCCAAAACCAACTTTCCTCCCACCATTCCAGGCCCACCATCTCTCACCGATGGGCATCCCTATTACAGTTGGCCGACCAGCCATTTGTCGCCAATCCATAATCATGCCTGTCAGAGCCGTAAGTGCATGTATCCCAGAAGACGCTTGGAAACATACCAACGCTGGCTGCACCTCCTTCATAATCAAGTGACGTCCTATCAGCAAACGCTGCCAATAGTGGTGGAATAATGAGAGATAAAGTTAAATAATGCAGCGTTTGCATCGACACGATCTAAATTATCAAGGCTGTGTGAATGGCAACTCGAACCATTTAACGAAGTGCAGCTCACCTGGGAAAGAAGGAGAATGGGGTCCCAGTTCGAAAGAGTAGTTTTCGCAGGTGCCATAAGTGCTCAAGAAATGAAAACTGCAACTAGAAGGTTACACAGGGTGTCCATAAGGTGAAGGTGAAGACGAAGCTTGTGTGGCGGTGCGACCATAGAGCCAACAACCATCATTCCGGGTTAGGGTTTAATTAACGATCCTGCTCGGATCCCACCATTCACTAAACTCACTTCTTTTGTTGGTCTCCAAAATGCGCTTGTCAGGCGACAACGGGCTGTCTGCGAGCCCTAATAACCCACCAGAGGCAACAGAGATGCGACAGACCAAACCTGCGTTTGTAGATCCGTTAATTACACGACCCAGGATTTACTACGGAGATGGACCATTTGACCCGCCAAGCTCAGACGACGAGGACGACCTGGTGGTTAGAGGAGACTCTGACAGCGATGCGGAGAGTATGTCCCTTCTGGACGCCAACAAGAGTGGGCCGTCTACTCCAGGAAGAGCAGAGAGAGGCGAACCAAGTCCACATCGGAACCCTGACGTTGAGAAGGTTCGTCTGGAGGTTTACACCTTGGATGGAATGCTAATTTTTGTACTTAGAAATATTCTTCTATTCGAATGCTCGCAATCGTCCTAATAAGTCTGGTAGCTCTCTCTGCTATTATTGGAATTGTCGCTGGTTTCACCCACTCGGGCGCACCATACCATGCACCAGGGCAGAAGAAAATTACGATGGACCATGTCTTCAATGGCACTTTCTATCCGAGCCGCCCTGCATTGAACTGGGTCGCTGAAGGTCAGTTGAAATCATAACGTGTCCACACGGAGGTGCTGATGTGCTGGCTGCTACTAGCTGGAGACGGCGTCTTCTCTGTTTCAGATGGGGTGTTCATTTCGCTTGTGGACCTGAAATCAAATACAACAACTAATCTAATTTCGATCTCGGATGTAAAAGACGTGAGCATTTCGATTCATGGTGCTGGCTGTACGCGGTTCTAGAAGGTACTCCCATTTTAGGAGAACGGAAACCCTCTTTATATATTGGACTGGAAGCTTTCGGATGATCTGAAACATCTCCTTGTCGAGACTGACTATCGAAAGGTGAGAATAACCTCCACGCAGGTAGGTAGAGAACTGATGACATCCCCGTGATAGCAATGGCGATGGTCTGGTTATAGCAACTATTATGTACACAATATCGCACAGAAAACTACACACCCGATTATACCCCCTTCCGATCCATCAAATACGGCATACGCAACTTGGGCGCCCACTGGAAATGCTATTGCATACGTGACGGAGAACGACCTATATATTCTTCCCTCCGCCGAGTATGTGTTCATCTTACATTGTATGACTTTTGGCGGCTGACATTTTTAGACCTAATACCAGTCCAATTCGCGTTACATCGACCGGCAATACATCTCTCTTCCACGGAGTCCCTGACTGGGTGTACGAAGAAGAGGTCTTCTCAGCTAATTTTGCCCTCTGGTGGTCGCCAGACTCTAGCAAGGTCGCATATCTCACACTTGACGAGACAGCAGTCCCAGAGTTCACGTTCCCAATCTATAACCCCACGGTGGACTCTACTGCTGTCATCCCATACACAAAGGATGTGTCGATGAAATACCCCAAACCTGGCTACGACAATCCTCTTGTCTCTGTTCATGTCTTCGACCTCAGTAATTATTTGTCAAACGATGCCAGCTTGGGACGTCCCGTAGCAGAGGATATTGTCACCCTCGATTGGGATCACCGACACCCCAGCGATAACAGCATTGTTTCGGAGGTCACTTGGGTCGGGAATACATCCCTGATTGTGAAAGAGGTGAACCGAAATGCAGACCATGGAAATGTCGTACTTTTCGAACTTGGGGGTGCAAATCTCCAGACGAGGGCTCGCGGGAACGTTGTCAGAAGCCTTGGCAAGAATGGCGAGCAGGGCGATAGTGGCTGGATTGACCATGTAGGGCGATTCCACCTCTCCTGTGTCCCTGATGCTTATCCCTGGTTAACTTCCTCATCTTGCAGGAACAAACTATCCACCCAGTGCCTGCAGGACTTGGATCATTCGCTGGCACCAACGCTTACCTCGACATCGTGCCCACGCCCGAAGGATTCAATCATATTGCTCTCTTCAACCCTGCCAGTTCTGCCACCCCTCTTTTCCTCACAGATGGTGAATGGGAAGTTACTGGAGGGATCAAAGGCGTCGATGCCAAGAAGGGGCTCGTGTGAGTCATAATACACCCGCCTTTCCTCTACGTCTTCGCCCTCATAACATGCCTTGGGATTTAGTTACTTCACAGCCGCCAATCCATCCACCGAGCGACACGTCTATTCCGTCCCAATACCGACTACAAGCTCAGAGAAGCTCGTTACGCCCAAAGTCCTAACCGACACCACAAAACCTTCTTTTTATTCAAGTGAATTCTCTCCTGAGGCGGGATTTTACGTCTTGAACTATCAAGGACCAGGTACGCCGTGGACGAAGGTCGTCGATACTAGCAGGCCCGGTGAGTTGTTTCTCCTTCAGTCCAGTTAGGATCTGGTTGTTTGGCGGTCCAGTAATTGACTCTGGACTCGCTGCGTGTGGGAGCCATTGGTTACTGAACCTGTGTCTTTATTCAGATTTTGAACATGTGCTGGAAAAGAATGATCGGTTAACCAACGCAACGCAAGAGTACGAAGCAGCGACAATTGTGCATACTACTTTCACAAACGAGGGCTATGGTGAGTTATACAGTTTTAATAGTAGAAGTGCCGACCTTCTCATTTACCTCCCTCTTCAACTAATTCTTCCGGGTTTTTGTAAATGACAGAGCTGAACGTAAAGGAAATCAGACCACCGCGGATGGATGACTCAGGACGCACAAAGTACCCAGTTCTGTTTCGTGTGTAAGTGCCTTGCTTGCGCGGTCTAGTCCTCCTTGTCTCGTTGCTTTACTGACAACCTCTTCTCTTCTCTCGGTTATCCCTTATTCTTTAATATTGCTCTTCCTCTTCATTTCCTTACTCGTCGCGTCTCATGCTATTCCCCTTCCTTGCCGGACGAACGACTGAACCGAACGACCAACGTCAACGCGCTAAACATATACTCCCGGCCTTTCATCTGACGGCGAACTAATTCCACGGGCTTTGTAAACCACTTGCCAACTCAATGTCGATGCTATCTTTTGACGCGTGGCTTGCACGGTGTATATTTGCCATATGGTCTGGCCCCTGCCCATCCTTGGTTTGTCCAATCAACGTTTTGTATCTGGCTTGCAAACCCGTGTATTACTGCTGGACGAACTATCAATATCTTCGATTCGTTCGTTCGCTCATTAATTCCTCCGCATATGCGCTCTGGACTCTCTTTGCTCCACAACCTCTGCAAATATCTATCCCCAAAAAAACCAATAGATATGGCGGCCCAGGAAGCCAATTGGTTGACCTCCGTTTTGGACGCGATTGGCACGAGTATCTGGCTTGTGGACTGGATTATATCATAGTTACTGTCGATGGTCGTGGCACTGGGTTCAAAGGTAGGAAACTAAGAAATCCTGTCAAGGATAACCTTGGGTTTTATGAGACGGTGGATCAGATCGCTGCGGCTAAGTGAGTGTTCTCCTTGTTCTTTTGAATCTTTTTTTTTGTTGTTCGCTTTGGTGTTCCCCTGTTTTTCCTGGTGTTTTTTTTTTCTTTCTTTTATTCTTCTTTTTTTGTCCCTCTCCCAGGCGCTGCTCTGCCTGCTCTTATTCGCTTCCTACACTCGCTATTGGTTCCCCATGCGAGGCTGTGCGGCCAGGAACAAGGCCGCCGAGATCAAAGCTGTGTCAGTTCGTCGTCTTCGCCACGGTCTGGAATTTTTTGATGTCATCGACTTTTTCTTTCTCTTGACGGGTTTTGCGCTGGCTCAGTTATTCGGGTCCTGGTTTGTGATTGGATGGGTTGATTCATTTGTCGGTTCGTTGATTGGCGTTGTCTACAGACAGCCCGACTGACAATTTGTGCTGTTGGTCTTTCTCAACTCTCTCCCTCAACCGTGCAACCGTGTTATCTCTCCTTCGTTCCATACATCACCTTTTCCCATTCATCCTTTTGTTCGTGGTGTCTGTCTCCCAAGGTAGCGAGTCGTTTCCTGTTTCTATTAGTGGCGTTGGGTTTATTATTGGAATCGGGTGAAGGTCGAGGCCCCATCCAATTGTGGTCGTTTGCCAAAGGACTTGCTCTACGCTGTCTTCATCTGGTATTTTCTGTTCTTCGCTGAGCAATTGATGTTTCTGGGAAGGATGTCTTGATATTTGGGCGATCTCATTTCCTTCATTGGTTTTGTTTCGTTAACACTCGGTTGACCTTGTGATTGGATTCGTAGGTTCTGGGCGAAGAAACCTTATGTGGACCCGAAAAGGATAGGAATTTGGGGATGGGTAAGTGTCTTTTTCAAATACCTGTGCCCTGGCTCCGTGTTTCGGTTTCCAAGTGGGTTTTATTTGAACCTAATCCTTAAGACCGCGCCGAGGTTATTTCTCGCCGGCTCGCTCGCTTGCATAACGTGGAGCAAACCGTTGAAGCAATGGTTTGTGGTCCAGGCTCGTTGGCCGATCCGTACGTCGCGCGGCAGGGCTATTTTTGGACGTTATGTGCGGCTATGCAATGAGCGCGACAGGGCGGTCGGGGGTGGCGGCATGTGCGGTTTCGGGTTGTTTGTTGGCTGTACAGTTCAATATGGATTGCTGACTTGGTGGTTTATAGTCTTATGGAGGTTTCATGAGCTCAAAGGTCGTGGAGGCAAATGCGAAGATCCATTCGCTTGCTATGGCAGTTGCTGTGAGTTTTATTTTTTGCGATCGGTCTGTTCTTGCTTGTTTGAGGTGGATTGGAATTTGTTGCTTTGGCTTCGTTTCGGGCCTATCTGGGGTCAGGTGGTTGGGTTATGGAATTGAGACCTTTTGAAGTCTCAAACACAAGGCCTAGCCCCCGCCATCCGGGGCTCAATTTCATCAACTTCGCACGGAGAATAAATAAGGACAGGAACATCCGTGCTGACTGATCGTTTCCAGCCTGTGACCAGCTGGAGACTGTATGGTGAGTTTCGGGGTAAAGTAGGGGCTGCGGGGTATCGCGTGCTGACAATTAGGCAGATTCCATATACACGGAACGGTATATGAACCTTCCGAGCCTTAACCCGGGGGGCTATGTGAACGCGTCGATCTCGAATGTGACAGGGTTCAAGGACGTGGACTTTTTGCTTGCGCATGGGAGCGGGGACGATAATGTGCACTATGCAAACTCTGCGCATCTGTTGGATATGTTTACTGCGGGGCAGGTGCGGAAGTTTCGGTTCAGAATGTTCACGGACAGGTGAGTTTGAATGGGGGTGAGTCAGTCTGTGTTGACGGGCGGCGTTGCAGTGATCACAGCATCAGTCGACGAGGAGCACAGCGAGAGATCTATGAGTGGATGACGGAATATCTAATGGAGAAATGGGGCAAAGGAGGGCGACGGCGTGTGTAGAGAGCCCAGAATCAGAGTCTAGACATTCGTGTTTCCAAGCAAACCAAACAAGGGTCCAGATCGAACCGAAAAAAAAATAAAGAGAGTTGGTTCAGACTTGGGCCTTTTCGGCTCGACTGCTATATATTTGCTGTCCCTGTTCTCCCAGCAAACTTGTTTTCCCTTTTCCCTCACCGTCGTCCACAGCGCCAAGGCCACAATGCCCAACGCTGATAAAGCGCTTCCACGGCCAAGAGGCTTGTGGAAGGGCCGTGGGACTCTTTTGGCAAATCACGCCCTGGAGGATAAGCCGTCCCCCTCTATCGGCTTCCACAACCTCGTCGCCGATTCCCTCGCCTATCTCGACAACGATTCTGATAGTTTCGCTGACCGCTGTTGTTCTGGTGACGAGTCTGATTATTCCTCTTCCTCTTCATTCTTGCGCAAGCGGCGCCGATTCGCATCCGATTCACCCCGTACATCGGAGGAGGAGGACGTCCAATATTGGGATTATTCGCGCAAGTGCGGTCCTCAAGACCCTCATCGACTAACAAAGTGGGCAACAACGAGTAAGCTGATGGATACATCGTCCGTTGTGGGCCCAGGCCAACCTTACCCGGACCGGACTTCATGCGATCTCGAAGATTGGAAGGACCTCAAGGAGCTTTTTGCAAAGGCCGCAGAGACGTATGAAAGTGCGTTTTGTTTTGCGCCTATGATCGCGCTGAAAAAATCGGTTGAACTTGAGTTGTATCTTATTTTATCCCAAAAAATCTAGACCAGAGCCCTGCGGAGTCGATATCTCTGTTGCGGGGCGTGATCCATGAATGTCATTGGTTTTTGAAAATTCATTACGACCCATCGGTGCTTTATGCGACGCCGATGTCGGAGAAAATTTTTACATCCACAACGCCACCCCTTGGAAGGCGCATCAAGGAGGAGTCGTTCCCCGAGCGGCCGCTTTATCCCCCTCCAGGTGCGGAGAAAGTACCACACACTATTACACATCCCGGACAGGAGAAGGAGAAGAAATGGTACGTTCCCGCGGGTTTTACTCAGTTAGCTTTTTTGCTCCATCTTATCATATCGCGTTCCATCTAGTAAATGTAAAGACCTTCCGACCTCGTTCTACACGATCCTAGGAACGACACTCTTCTTTTTTGGAAATCTTATCGAGCAGGAACCATCGCTGGCACTCGAAGGTGAACCGGCCACCCCTACTCCGTACTGGCTTTCTGCTCTAGATGTCTTTGAGACCGGCGAGAACCTACCCGCACGCACAAGCGGACGCGGGTGTCCCAGTGCACCCGAGGACTGGCGTATGGCGATCATCTGGGGTCGCACACTGGTAAATCTCACAGAGGAACTCTTGCGCCGCCAGAAAGAATCTGGAGAACTAGCCCCAGCCCCAGAGCCCGAATTCGTCGTTTGCCCACCCGGGCAATGGGGGATGCCCACCGAATTGCCAAAACTGCCTAGTACGAACCCTGACAAGCCTACATGGCCGCCCTCATCTTTGTTCGCCGCCATCGAAGCCCGACGCCTGCCCATCTCCACGCGCATCGATCTGGACAATACTACGCCGCACGAGCTCCTGCAATTAGCGCAGGACCAGTTCTCCCGCGGCATCTTCCACATGCCGCATCCACTTCACAATTCACAAATGAGGAACCCCTATGCGAACGCCCCGCTGAACACTACGATGTTCAATAGCGTCACGCCGTTTACGTTCACGCCGCCATTTGGCAAGCTGAAATCAGTCACGCCGATGCCAAAGCCCTCCACCACGCCGAATACCGATGGCAACAGCGGCGAGGACGATGCAACGAATAAGAACTTCCTCCCACCCGAGACATTCTCCCGTGCGAAAGAACTCTACACGATCGCGCTAGAAATTTTCATAGTCGCTGAGAAACTCGAACTTGCTTCGGAGCGCACGACGTGGGCGACTTGGGCGGACTCGGTGTTCTCCCAGATGAAGATGGAGGCTGACATGGATGCGTGGCGCGCGAGTATAACCAGTGCGCGTGGTCGATGTCATTTAATCGTCGGGAGCGCGTTGGCGGAGGAGGTGGAGGCGAAGTTGGCCGACGACAAGGAAGAAGATGAAGACGTTTGGGAATGTGAGGATGCGAGAGACGCGAGAGATGCCCTTGTGAAGGCTATTGCGTTTTTGGAAAAGGCGAGAGACGCGGTTGTACAGCAGCGTATGGAGACGGAGGCTATCCCCGGTGGTGATGATGTTACTGCTGCCACCATCGCAGATGACGAGGATTCAGAAGAGGAGATCGTCATCGTTGAAGCCGATGAAGAAGCCGAGCTGAGCGGTCTGCTGGCAGAGGCGCTCCTAACACTGGCGAATCTGACAAAAGATAAAACGGAAAGAGAGGCGCTATATTCGCGGGCGCAGAAGGAGGGTGGCGACGCGGTGGCGATTGAACTG
>Ga0307509_10010567_pt1 | contig 11291 bp, 8 predicted proteins | sample 10_EM_MG_FD_202245 | JGI IMG/M metagenome (GOLD analysis project Ga0307509, IMG submission 202245) | Populus trichocarpa ectomycorrhiza microbial communities from riparian zone in the Pacific Northwest, United States - 10_EM | ecosystem: Host-associated > Plants > Roots > Unclassified | place... | reverse complement strand
AGGTAGGGTAACTTGGGTTCCTCAGTAGGGTAACTGGGACCCATGGGCATAATGACCAAATTCCCAAGGTAGGGTAACTTTGTCCTCTTATGCCTTTAACCGCTCAGGAAGTCCTCCAGGCGACCACTGAAGTCGTCTCGGAGGTCCGTGTAACATTCCCATAATTCTCTTGACCTTATGCGAATGTTCTCCCGAAAGGTTACCCTGCCTTGTAGAGTACCTCAAGGCTACTCAACTATTCCCTAGGCCTTATCCTAGGTTTACCAGCTATTTGTATAAAGTATACGAGACCATACCACCTCTGGTTACCTCTTGGTATACCATTTGGGCTACGGTGATAGTGATTGTAGCTACCTATCGTAGGGTCGTTACACCCAGTAGCTTCCAGATCCTAGGGCATTTGGTGTGACTCCTGTTAGGTTCAGGTATAATCGAACCGAAGTATACCATGTCTGAAAGGCTTCTTCTTTGAGATCGTCTCCTTCGCCACTGAAGGTTCGTGCCTGGTGTAGCTTTGCTGCTAACCTTGTCATCCTCGCAAGCACTGGGCCTGGTGGAGGTGCAGGAGGATCTGCTGGTGCTACTTCTGACATGTTGTCGTTGCTGTCGCTATCTCTATCACTGCTTGAACTGTCTGCATCTGGAGGTGGTGCCAGTTCCCCTTTCTTCTTGGGTGTCAATGGAAACTCTCCTGGTCTGTGTCAGCAAAAGATTACCCTGCGTCAGATATGGCACCGTTGCGTCCTGACACACGCGATGTTGAATCTGCGTCCCCTGTGTCCTGTGCGTCCTGCATTGTGTCCCCTGCATCCTGTGCGTCCTAAGTTGCGTCCTCTCAGTCCCTGTGTCCTGTGCGTCCTGAGTTGCCTGGCCACGCCCACTCAAATTCCATGCGTCCTGAGTTTCCTCGCAATGCCGGCTCACATCCCATGCCACCCGGGTCGTGCTCCGAGCTTCTTTGTGTCAGGATGGGAGGTTGCCTCATAGCAGCGTCCTGAATACCACCAGGCGCCCGCCCGTTCACGTTACTTCAATCTGCTAATGGATGCAGCCTATTATCGTGTCTTCGTTGCGTCGGCTGGCATCGGGAGTAGTAGCACCTTTTCTTTAAATCATGTCTTCCGCGCGCGTGTCATATACTACTGATTATCCGCCCTTGTAGTTTATAGATCTGGTGATTCTACTCTATAGCTTGTTTATTCATCAGTAGATTTTATACTACTATACTAACACTAGGTTTCTCCCACAATCAATCCCTGATGGAAAAATAGCCTCGCAGATGCCTTCAGATATCGGGATCCCTTAATATACCTTGTTAAATGTTCTCAAATCGATACGGCTATTGACCATCCAGCGCAGATCCCCCTCTGGGATAAGGTGCCCCTAGCTGAGAATTGTCTCTATGTCAACTACAGTAAACTCCCGAGCATCCGCCTTCATTTGGACGGTAACAAGGCTATATACGTCTGATATCTGCCCTGTGTTCACTGCGCTCACAAACTGAACGCCAGCGAGGCAGCGTACTCAATCCTGGCATCTGTAGTCTCTGATTTTGAAGAGTGCAACCAGCTTGGCTGGAAGACGGCCCCGGAGTGTACCATACATGTCTTCCGTTCCGGCCAGCACCCAAACCCAATGATTGCGACTCCTGTGGTTCCCAAAGTTGAGAGCCCCCGTGCATCGTGCACAGTAGATGTCGTATATTTCCGTTTCTTGGAAGGCAAGAACTGGCATTTCTAGTTGTGTCAGTAGCTCCACTGGAAGTGATTCGAGTATCTCAGAGTCCTCCGGAAGACGGCACTCTGGCGGCAGATTATGCCGGGTGTGTAACCGGTACAGGTTACTAGTTTTAGGTTAGTTTGTTTTATGTTTTGTTTTAGAATACGAGCTCAGGAGAGTCGTTAGCCTTGTTATTTGTTATTTGTTTTGTTTTAGGATACGAGCTCAGGAGACTTGTAAGCCTTGTTATTTGTTACTTGTATTGTTTTAGGATACGAACTCCAGAAGTTTGTAACCCTTGTTTATTGTTGAATTGTTTATGGGTTAGGTATCGTTTGATGCCTTAGGATTTGGATATGATTGATGCGAGATGGATTATCGCAAGTGTATTTAAAGACCTGTATCTCTCCGGACTTAGAGAGATCAGACTTCGACAGACAGTGTTTTCAATATACTTGGTTGAACAGTTATCTTCTATTCCGTTAAATTCGAGAATCTTTGAGCTTCGCACAGGCTTAAAGCACTCGGCCTTCGCTAAGTAGTTTCGATCAAAGCAATAGAGTCTATTCAATTACTTGTTGGCGTCTCCGGTACTTGAACTCGTCTATACCACCGGTTTCGTTAGAGTCAATACTGATCCTCCTTTGCAAGACCGCTACCCCACAGGAAGCGTTTACAGGCTGTATCAGATCAATCCACGACATATAATTTGAATGGAAACCCCCAAAACCCGACCAAAATGGGCCATGTTGCACACATCGTCCCGGTGTCCCTTCAGCATCCTTCTACGAATGTCAGGCGCTGTGGTTGTCCTAGTTGTGTCCAACTGTTCCACCACGTCGGGAGAGAGATCTGCACCGCTACGTCGCAGAGATTCCAGATTCAATAGTCTCATTCAGATACCATGCTATGGACTATAGCTCTGCACAATTTCCCGTGATGCATCATTTTTATTTGATTGCCGCCATCCAGCCTTGATTTGGGGCTTATGCGCTAGCTCGCCGAACTCGGTTGAATACATCAGAATATTGCCAAACTGGCGTATATCATCACAAAAGTAACTGAGCAAATGCATCTTGATGAAGTTGGAATGCGATTCAAAAAAGATCAAGTCCATACGTCACTCGGTTTCTTCTTCCCTTTCTGCATCGTGCATCCGGCGCCGTTTCGAGGGAGCGATGCGCTCCCTTGTCCTATGACTATCATATCGCAGCCCCCTTCTTTGCTCATCGATCTTCACGTGTATGCGTTAAGTTACTCGAAACTCTAAAAAGATTTCCGTCATCTGGTGCAACGTGTCCAGCTAGTCTTCCATATAGGTGATTGTTTCCGCTGGGTGGCTTCAGTATTGCGCTATCATATTGAAATCAACCAGCGCCCTGACGCATCCGAGAGCCTGCTTGAACGGTATGAGTTGGGCACTCCCAGGCTGATGCACTGCCACACCCAGAACGCCTAGAACACACCGCCCAAGGTTCCGCATCTCTTTCCCTTGCCACTGCGTAACCTCGCGGTAGGCTTTGTTGGGTACAAGGAATCCTGGGTAAGGCGGTAATGCCTTCCAAACTTTGTCAAATGCCTCAAGTCGTCCGTGCTTTTCCAGAAAGCCCTGGAGCCAGTCCATCATGTGCTTGAATAACCCAAGATAAACTGTATGGAGCATGTCTGGTTTGTGTAAATCTGACGGCAAAACCCGGTTGTGCCCGTAAAAAACATTTTGACCAAATCTAATACCAAGACTCTCAGGCGTGATGTCGGCGTGCTCGGTTTCTCCGATCCAATTTTCATAGTTGTACTAGTGATATATTGCATAATATCTAATTCGATAGACTTTCATGTTAGTGCCTAATTCGACCACAGGCACCAGGCATCTAGGACAGAGGTTGGATTTTATTCCATATAGCGCAACATTGTCCATGTGGTCCGCAATCCACGGGGCCAAGATTGGGAAGGACCTCCTGACCTTCCCATCGGCGCAGTCAATTGGTACGCCGTCATGCGCCGGATCTTGTAGAGGCGCAAAGATGAGTTCGAATACGTCCCGTAGGGTGTCAGCGTTGATTTGTCTCTGGTGTTGATGTGCTTTGGAGGACTTTGATAGTTTTGGGAGAATGGGCAATAATGCAAGAAGCAGAAATGCCCTGGATGTGGGGCTGTTGCGCCGGCCGTACAGAAGATTTCCAAGCGTGATATAGACAGGCCATGCTTTCTTGTCGCTGGAGAAGTTTGTGAGATGCGTTTGATCAGACATCCCTATGATCGAAACAAGCGTCGCACCTGGCGGAAGTGTCTCCTGGTTTCAGTAAGCGATTTTTTACTTAAAAAGAGTTATGAAGCTGTACTTGAAGATCCCACCACCAGTCCGCTGTGTGTATTTCTGCGTATATCCGTTGTCCATTGGTGTCGTATTCGCTGCGCGACGCGTAGACGAAGTCATCTCTGTAGGCGATCTGGCGTACGAGATAACTGACGCAATCTAGAACGTTGCGATACAAGAATGCCAATGTTCGCTTGCAATCATCAACCTGTCCTTTGTTCCATTGAAGATATGCACTGTGAGGATCCAATGCCTGGAGGAGGTTCTCAAGTGTATGCATGGAACTATACCCGGCCGATGAAGCATTACCGAGACCACACGAGAAGTATTCCTTGATTCCAGACTTAGGTACTTTACCATCAATGAACCAAGACGCTAGCTTGAAACCGTACGCGCTACTAAATGGGGACCATGAGTGCTGACACAGATTGCTTTGTTCTTGCTCAAAACCCTTGACATCTCCTATCGATTCGCTGGCCCCTTCATAAAGTATCGGTTTACTGGGTAATGGACTTGCAGTTTCATTGAGTATCTCTGTATCAGACTCGTGACTGATCTCATCGAATGGGCCGTACGCATGTCAGGTGGGATCTGGATCCGATTCATAATCGGAATCCAGCCGGAAATGTGCCTTGTGGGGCAATATGTTGTTGCCTTTGTTATCGTTAGTAGTCGGTGAGGATGCATATTTTATTGTAGAGGCAAAGACAATATCCAGATTTGCCTGCACATTTCGCAGATCCTTCTCATATGCACCAGACCGGCTGTATTTCCGTCAGCAGAATGTACATTTGTTAGGCATTGGGCGAGATTGCTCAGATGATCTCTGCCTTGTGTAGTTTCGAGTCGGCGGCTATCGGGGTGATGTCAACAACGCGTGTGGATCGCACATAGAGTCAAGCAGCCCGAATGATCTAAACTGGATCAAGTATTTTGAATTGCTTAGCGTAAAGGTCACGTGCCTCAGCCTTCGATTGTTTGTTTCAGGTTCTTGATTGTAGACCGAGAATATTTCCGTTCGAACACAAGAGTCTTTATTCCGCTTCATTTGTTCAACTTGAATCAGATTATAGTGGTGCCCTGTGGTAGAGCGTCAGATCCCGGTTCCCTAATAAATTGTTAAAAATACTTCCATCTTTCAACCGGCCTAAAACATCATAGTGTTTTATATATAATGGGAACAGATCAACACAGGAGGACCTTATACCAAGAATCATCTGCAATTCAGAACTTCCACAAAATCCACAAGACGCACATCTCTAGCCTCTCATATTTATCAAATCAATATACTCGAAAACATATTCCATATGGCGCAGAATATCAACATCATTCAATACGCACTGAAGCCACCTGGCGGGCCGCAGCTGCCACCAGCAGGTCAGACATATCAGCTTCCTGCTAATTCTCTCATTGGAGAAATCTTATTTTGACGCTTGGACAAAAGAAAAATCACTGAGCCTAAGAGGTCAATAGGCATCGCGGTTGGTCTCCAAGGTGACGCCATATACGGTGCATGGCAGGATGCTGTTAAGGATTAAATGTTAGCCAGGGGTTATCAGACGGATCTTCACCACTTCCCGGACGCAGAATTCCTGCAAATTGTCGCCGGCTTCTGGCAATTGAGACCCGCCTGCGATGAACTGGCCACTGCGTCTGCACTGAACAACATACCAGGTATGCAGGAGGTGGATGAGGCAGTGGTCCAACTGGTTAAGGACTGTGGGAAGAAGTTGACTAATACAATCAGGTTGAAAAATAAGCAGTTTCCGCAGGTGCCGGGAGTCCCTCAGGCGCAGGCCATCGTCCTGAACATATTACTCCCTACGAATGCCCCACCTGGGAGCCAGTGGGGTCTTGCAAAAGCTGTACAGAATGCAGGCGCTGGCGCCCCAAGTGCTCCCACAGCCAGTGCACCCAGGCCAGCTCAATACCAACCTGCCCATGCTGCTGGTCCATACCAAATCCCTCCTCGGCGGCCGAATCCCCAAGGGCCAATACAACTTCCCTCGCCAGCATCTGGAAATCCTGGTCCATCAGGAAGCGCTAGACAGAATATGCCTCCCCCGGCAATGCGCCCTCTCAAATTGCGGTTGCGCTCGTCTGCTACCACACTCCAAATATCAGGTGCTGCATCGGCAAATAACCCACAACAAATATTTCCTCAGGTGGTGGTGAATAACCTGCCATTAAACAATCCTCCTGAGACAGCCGGTGGTGCAAACCAAATCAAGGCTCCCCCGCTGAATCCCCAAGGGCCAAACCAACCTCCCTTGACAGCGTCTGCAAATTCTGGTCCATCAGCAAACCAAATCCAGCCTCTCCTGGCAAATCCCCAAGGGGCACACCAACCTCCCTCTATAGTGTCTGCCTGTCCTGGTCCGTCATGAAGCGCAACGCAGAATAATCCTCTCCTGGTGATTGCGCCTGCGATATTGTAACTGGGGCACCCTGTAGAGAGGTGAACTCTAAGGTTGCGACAGCACCAAATACTCAAAGGAGAAGATAAAGATGAGGTAAAATAATCCAGAAGAATCAACGGTAAAACTTAATATACTTAAGCTCGAAGCTTGACTCAATTTAGTTCTCTCGAGGAAAAGTTGGTTGTCGAAGTAGAATGCCAAACGCTTAAACTTAAGTAGATATCAGATTTAAGCCTTTGACATTCACCACTACTTCCGACCTTGTGCGAGCATACTGTCCTGCTCAGGGTCTGTCCGAGGTCTACCCTCCATCAGGATTTATCCTGCCGGAAGTGTCGGACCAACTCGGGTTCACTTAACTCCCTCAATAGGATATGAGTTTCTGCAATGCATCTCCAATACAACCGCAGGTGGAAAAACTCTTCCTATCGAAGTCATACCAGTGGCTAGCTGTTATGACACCAACCGGTGTCAATACCAGGGTGGTGGACTCACTGCCCCAGTGGCAGTTTCGTCTATACAAGCTATGCAGTCTATCATTTAATCTACGCCACTATCCAATGTGATAAATTGACAAGCAAGCTCCCCCACTGGGATGTAGCCGATGGTTGGCTAAGTGGGCGCTACCCATAGTCATCCCCTCGGGACATACTCTACCGTGATAAGACTCATACCTCTAGAGTCCAATAACAACCCATATTAATGCTAGAAATCAAGGGGAGAAAGTCTGGGCTGGTTACTGAGGTATTAGTCTCGAAAGCACCCTGGCCTTCTGAGACTACCTGAGTGCCACTAGGAAGACAACCCTACAACCCGTAGGCTAGAATAGACTCCTAGATGCCCGAGAGACCATATATGGATGACCACCATTTTGGCGGTTACCCATACTCCCCTTATATATCCTGTGAACGACCTTCAGTTGGACGGACGGCGACAACTTATACGGTGTTACAGCTGCTGCTCCAATGACCTCGTTTGACTAGCAAACGAGCAACTACACCGCCGTCTGCCTATGACGCGCCGTCCCAACGCCGGGACCTTCGGGGGGTGTTAGCAAAACCTCCCCATTTTCAATAGTATGTTCGGGCCACCCTTACACACGCGTGGGGTCTCCCCGCACAGATGCGTGTGTGCCCAAGAACATCTAAGAGCCCCATAGAATGTGAGGCAATCGACCTCTAAGTTCTAGGATGACTTTGCCGGTGAAGGTAGGGTAACTTGTGTTCCTCAGTAGGGTAACTGGGACCTACGGGCATAATAGCAAAATTTCCAAGGTAAGGTAACTTTGCCCTCTTATGCCTTTAACCGCCTAGGAAGTCTTCTAGTCGACCACAGAAGTCGTCTCAGAGGTCAATGTAACATTCCCATAATTCTCTTGACCTTATGCGAATGTTCTCGCGAAAGGTTACCCTGCCTAGTAGAGTACCTCAAGGCTACTCAACAATTCCCTAGGGCTTATCCTAGGTTTACCAGCTATTTGTATAAAGTATACGAGACCATACCACCTCTGGTTACCTCTTGGTATACCATTTGGGCTGAGGTGATAGTGATTGTAGCTACCTATCGTAGGGTCGTTACAGATATTGAGATTGCACTCGTCAGGAGTCAGAATGCACAAAATGGGTGCTCCCCTCGTGAATAACTCTCCGCAAATCCACCAGCTGCCCCTATAACTATTCTTGGTACGCCTGCGCCTGCCAATTATGAGTCCCAGATAATTCGCCATGCGTTAGATCAGCCTAATGTAAGCCAAAATGTGCCAGATCACTATGATGTAAGGCAAATACGTGAGTCTTTTTCAAAATTACCCCAATGATTTGTGTGGTGACTTACTAACAAATGAGATACACACTGGAGGGCTCTACTTGGTCGCACAAGGGCCCTGCGCTTTGTTTGGCAACGAGATCCGGTTGATAACGATGCACCACGACCCTATTATCACATCCTCTATTTGCGCTATCCTCATATCAATGGTGTGGATTTTGCAGAGTTAAATTCATATGAAATTGAGGGCTTGTCATCAGCAATTTTAAGATGTGTAGCCTGGGACAGCATTCGCTACATATTTGGCGCCACAGCCGATGCCCGGCGCGAGCTTCATGAAGACCCTACACACGCATTACATTATTCAAATTATATTTTCATCCAGAGTGATGAGGACGTACGTACCTGGCTCTTGTTGAATCAACCTAATGAGGACCCGCTTGACGTCCTCGTTTATTGTCATCGCCCATCAACGCCAGCTAGACCAGCTACACCACCGGAGCCGAGACACAGATACCTCGCACCAAATGCTGTCTCTAATTGGGCCAACCCCTTAGCTGGACGTAATGTCAACCCGGCAGCTGAACCGAAGGGAAAAGCTATTCCCATGAATAGTACTAAGGCCAGTGGATCACAAAACCCACAAGATTCTCCCCTTTTTCTTCCGGGATGGTCCAGCTCATCATCAGATGTTTCAGACAACTTTGATTCGCACCGTAGTAGGGTTGTCAGTATGACATCTCCTGTTGACCAGGGCGGCGATTCCACAGGACGTCGGATACCTCTCTCAATTAAACCGCAGGGAATGCTGAATACACATCGCATCATGAAACAGCTATGGAGTCCCACGCATGACGATAAGGCACAGAAGCGTAAGGCGCAGTTTGACGTCGATAATTGGGATGAGTGCAGGTCCGAACTCCAGTGTCTTGTTGCCTCTGCTAAAGAATTTTTGAAAGAGGACCAGCTTCAGAAGCGCCAAAAGGTTTTCGAAGACAATAGTAAGGACGAGCTTCAGGTTAAGAGACTATGTTTGCCCGGAGAGTGTAATCCATATTATGGTGGGTAGATTGAGGCTGCGTCTACAGAGACGCCGAGTGTATTAGCATTTGAGATTGATAGTTTTAATAGAGTATCATAATTAGACTTAGAATAGATTCAATTTCTCATATCACGTCAATCTAGTCGGAGGTGTTCATCTTCGTCAGCCGAAAGTCATGATGCTCTGCAGTTGTGTTCGGTGTGTGATGCGCAGCAGGGTTGGGTTGACATCTTATTCCCAGCCTTGGCCCTTTGTGGACACCAAGGGATGCCAAGATGCATCGCAGTACGCGACGTCTCGTGGTGTCAAACTCACATGAGGCTTAAAAAGATTTTTGACAACACGCCATGGGAGACTAACCCATCAATCTATTCTACACATTTGGTATATGCTCCCTTTGCAATTCGTTCTTCTAGCCACGATCATTGTTAGTCACGCCCGTGATACTTTACCACGAAACTGTCTTCTACACCCAACCCTACCCCAGGCACCTACAGTACACGCCGGACCGTAAGGGCGACAAACAAGGAAGAGCAAGAGCAGACCCAACGCTCTTGCTCTTGACGCCTATAAGAGGTCCTCTCATACGCCCCATCCACATCTCCCTGTTACCTCCAGACACACCACACTTACCATTGCGCTTTTCGAAAGCGCCCCGATGGCCTTCGTCGGGAGAGATATTTACGTCAACTACAATCCATACCCTCTAAGCCTTACTTGACGTCGTATCAATAGCTTTAGTCGGCCAACCATTTTGTTTACCCTGGGGGCTTGATGCAATTCATTCATCCACGTACAAATGGCGCCCCCAGGGAGAGCAAGACGTCAATTATGCGAGGGAAAGTAAGCAAATATCCACGCCTATCTTTAGAGATCGACGTTAACTCTCTGCTTCTCAGAGGTCCCTGGATCAGCCTCGCATGCCAGAATTTCACAGCGGAATACGAAGAAGAACTCTCACAGGTTCGGCTGGCCGTCACCCCGCGGAAGACGCATTGTGAGCAATCATTGTCCCCCCTGCCGTGCTTGAATAGAATAGCGAACTGACAAATCTTTCATTTTTTCAAATGAACAGAGAACCAGAGCCTGTTGAGCGTGCAAACTTCCAGCCGGCTGTCGGGGATTCTGGGTATTTAGATTCAAAGTATCGAGTAGTCTGAATTGGTTATACTGACTGTCTAACTCAAACCAGGACTGTATATGTCGACATTGGATATGCGAAATCGTGGTGTGGATTCAAGCATCCGCGTGGCGCATCTTCCGTCTATGCTACATGGCGTGAGCAAATCAAGGCCTATATTATAGCTCCCCTTCTTGGCCCCGGTCGCCTAACTGAATCGCAAGTTGACTCAATTGTTTCGTTTGCTCAGAGCCTTTCGCCAGTGAAAGAGCGTATTGAGCTCATCAAAAGCCAGCACCACCTGAATGATCTTGGAGAGTTGATCCGTCATCTGAAAATTCTGGTCAAACATTCGGCCAAGAAACTGCAGATGTCCAATGAGTGCCAAAAAGCTGGGCGGGATCTTTGTGGCGACATTGCGGAACCTGCAGGTGAGTATTACCAATATTTATTCTGTTAGCCCTTGACTAATAGCAGATCGCAGTGCCTTGCTCGGATTGGCACTCCGCATTTTCCCCGCATGCTTTGAGAATGCATATTATTGGAAGGAATAGTGTGCTGCCTACCATGCATCCGTTGCGCGGCGACCCATGGTTTGTAAAAGACTCCGACAGGAGAATCGCCTGGGGGGTTCTGACTACACCGAGCATCATGGATTTACTCCGGGTAGTAAGAGGGCAAGACGTGGAAGATGAAATTTGATGCCTCCGCTATCTAATTGGGGTGACAGGAGAAGGTGCCGCCATGCTACGTGTAACGGGGGCGCCCTATAGAGAGGTGAACTCTAAGGTTGCGACCGCACCAAAACTCAAAGTAGAAGATAAAGATAGAGTCAATAATTCACGAAGAATCAAAACGGTTAAACTTAATATCGTTAAGCTGAAAGCTTCACTCAATAAGTTCTCTCGA
>Ga0307509_10010566_pt1 | contig 11292 bp, 8 predicted proteins | sample 10_EM_MG_FD_202245 | JGI IMG/M metagenome (GOLD analysis project Ga0307509, IMG submission 202245) | Populus trichocarpa ectomycorrhiza microbial communities from riparian zone in the Pacific Northwest, United States - 10_EM | ecosystem: Host-associated > Plants > Roots > Unclassified | place... | reverse complement strand
ACATAGAATTTACCCCATGAAACTTCAGGCAGACCGGATCGAAGGACAGAACGCCATCGCCCGGCACGGGCCGGACGGCGTGATCGTCAACGGCGTCGAGCACCGCAGCAGCGTGCTCGTGCCGGCCTCGGGCGGCGTCACGGCGTGGCCGGTCGAGCGCTTCGAGGCGCTGACCGAAGCGCACTTCGAGGCCGTCGCCGCGCTCGCGCCCGAGCTCGTGATCTTCGGCAGCGGGCCGCGCATTCGGTTCCCGCACCCGTCGCTGCTCAGGCCGCTGATCACGCGGCGCATCGGCATCGAAACCATGGACACCGCTGCCGCTTGCCGAACCTACAACGTGCTGTTGGCCGAAGGCCGCGCGGTGGTGGCGGCACTGCTGTTCGAAGCACCGTAAGACCAGCGTGGCGACGGCCGGGCAAAGGCGGGTCGCGGCCTCGCAGCGCTTATAATCTTGGGCTACGCCTGCACGGGCGCAACCAAACAGAATACTCCATGACGCCAGCCCTCAACAAACCCCTGCCGGACTTTGAAGCGCTTGCAACCGGCGGGGTGAAATTCACGCCCGCAGCCTTCGCCGGCAAGATCGTCGTTTTGTATTTCTACCCCAAGGACAACACCCCCGGCTGCACCACCGAAGCGATGCAGTTCCGCGATCATCACAAAGAGTTCACCAAGGCGGGCGCCGTGGTGTTCGGCGTGTCGCGCGACAACATGGCCTCGCACGACAAGTTCAAGCAGAACCTCGAGCTGCCGTTCGAGCTGATCGCCGACACCGAAGAGAAGCTCTGCCACATGTTCGGCGTCGTCAAGAACAAGATCATGTACGGCAAGAAGGTCAAGGGCATCGAGCGCAGCACCTTCCTGATCGATGCCCACGGCGTGCTGCGCGGCGAGTGGCGCGGCCTGAAGGTCGCCGGGCACGTCGAAGAGGTGCTGAAAGAAGTCAAAGGGCTCAAGAAGCTGGGGTGATTCCGGTCACCTGGGTTGTGCATAATGGGTGTCATGCCCGAGCGTTTTGAACCTCGCATCCCAGACAAGCCGCACAGGCGACTGTGCGGCTTTTTTGTTTTCTTGCACCACTGACCGCCACCGCCAATGCCACTGCCCAAGCCGCCTGCCAAACGAGCCTCCCTCCTCAGCGCCGCCGACTTCGATTCCCAAGCGGCACCGCAGCCTGGTAAACGCCCCAACAGCAAGACCCGCGGCAACGCCGAGCCCGCGGCGCCGTCGCTGCTCGAACTGACCGACGCCACCTCGACCGCGATCGCAGATGCGCGCCGGCCCACGGCCGAAGCGCCCAAGCCGACGACCGCGATGGCGCCGTTGCGCAAGCCGCAGCCGCCACAGCCCGAGACCCGCGCGCGCAAGCCGCGCGGCAACGGGCCGGCGACGCTGTTCGTGCTCGACACCAATGTGCTGATGCACGACCCGACCTCGCTGTTCCGCTTCGAAGAGCACGACATCTACCTGCCGATGATCACGCTCGAAGAGCTCGACGGCCACAAGCGCGGCATGACCGAGGTCTCGCGCAATGCGCGCCAGGTCAGCCGCGAGCTCGACGCGCTGGCGGCCACGATGCCCAGCCGCGATGCGTCGGGCATGTCCGACGGCCTGCCGCTGTCGCGCACCGGCCACCGCGAGGCCGGCGGCAAGCTGTTCTTCCAGACCAACCTGATCAACGTCCAGCTTCCGGCCGGCCTGCCGCAGGGCAAGGCCGACAACCAGATCCTCGGCGTCGTGCAGGCGCTGCGCGATCTGCAGCCGGGCCGCGATGTCGTGCTGGTGTCCAAGGACATCAACATGCGCATCAAGGCGCGTGCGCTGGGTCTGCCGGCCGAAGACTATTTCAACGACAAGACGCTCGAAGACGGCGACCTGCTCTACACCGGCGTGCTGTCGCTGCCCGCGGACTTCTGGGACAAGCACGGCAAGACGATGGAGAGCTGGCAGCAAGGCGGCCTCACCTACTACCGCATCAGCGGGCCGATGGTGCCGGTGCTGCTGGTCAACCAGTTCGTCTACCTCGAGGCGCCGGGCGCCGCGCCGCTCTATGCCAAGGTCACCGAGATCACCGGCAAGACCGCAGTGCTGCGCACGCTGAAGGAATACACGCACCAGAAGAACGCGGTCTGGGGCGTGACCGCGCGCAACCGCGAGCAGAACTTCGCGCTCAACCTGCTGATGGACCCGGAGTGCGACTTCATCACGCTGACCGGCACGGCCGGCACCGGCAAGACGCTGATGACGCTGGCCGCGGGTCTCAGCCAAGTGATGGACGACCGCCGCTACACCGAGATCATCGTCACCCGCGTGACGGTGCCGGTCGGCGAGGACATCGGCTTCCTGCCCGGCACCGAGGAAGAGAAGATGAGCCCATGGATGGGCGCGCTCGACGACAACCTCGAGGTGCTGTCCAAGACCGACGGCGGCGCCGGCGAATGGGGCCGCGCGGCGACCAACGACCTGGTGCGCAGCAAGATCAAGATCAAGAGCCTGAACTTCATGCGCGGCCGCACCTTCCTGAACAAGTTCGTGCTGATCGACGAAGCCCAGAATCTGACGCCCAAGCAGATGAAGACGCTGATTACGCGCGCCGGGCCGGGCACGAAGATCGTCTGCCTCGGCAATCTGGCGCAGATCGACACACCCTACCTGACCGAAGGCAGCTCGGGCCTGACCTTCGCGGTTGACCGCTTCAAGGGCTGGCCGCATTCGGGCCATGTGACGCTCGCGCGCGGCGAGCGTTCACGCTTGGCCGACTTCGCGTCCGAAGTGTTGTGACGGATGGCGGGCCTTCAGCCCGCCATCAAGTGCTTCGCCAGGGCGTGGTACGCCGGCAGCGTGGTCGGGTCGAGGTTCATGTTGCCGGCCATCGGGTGCGATGCAAAGCGCGCGATCACCATCTCCGCGGTTGGATCGATGTACACGCCCTGGCCGTGGATGCCGCGCGCGCAGTACGCACCGTGTTCGTTGTGCGTGACCCACCACATGTTGCGATAGCTCGCCCCCGGCAGCGTGACGTAGCCGGCCTTCGCGAAATGGTCGGTGTCGGCACCCTTGCGGATGTCGTCGATCGCGGCCTGCGGCACGATGCGCTGGCCGTTGAACACGCCGTCGTTCCGCATCATCTCGCCGAAGCGCGCGAGGTCGCGCAAGCAGACGTTGAGGCCGCCGCCGGCAAACTCGGTGCCGGCGCTGTCGACCATTAGATGGCCGTCCTGCTCGCAGCCCAGGCGCGACCAGATGCGCTCGCTCAGCATCTCGTTCATGCGCTGGCCGGTGACGCGCCGCAGGATCCAACCCAGCAGATCGGTGTTGACGGTGCAGTAGGCGAAGGCCTCGCCATGCGGGCCGCCTTGACGCAGCGTCACCAAAAAGTCGCAGAAGCTCGCCGGGCCGTCGTAGTCGGCCGGCCGCGACAGCACGCCGCCGGCGCGGCCGTGCTGCCAGATGCCCGCCTGCGGGTCGGTGTAGTCCTCGGAGCAATCGACCGACGTCGTCATGTCCATCAGCTGACGAACCGTGGCGTGTGCCAGACCGCTCGCCGCCATCTCGGGGACATAGGCCACGACCGGCGCCTGCGGATCGAGCCGGCCCTCGGCCACCAGCGACGCGGCGATGGTGCCGAAGAACGACTTCGTCACCGACCACGCGATGTGCGGCTGCGGCGCAAACAGCGCGCCGAAGTAGCGTTCGGTGACGATGCGGCCGCGGTGCAGCACGACGATGCCGTCGGTGTAGTTGGCGGCCAGCGAGTCGGCCCAGCTCATGCGGCCGGTGCCGGCCAGCGGAGTGAACATGACCGCGTCCAGATCGTCGCGATCCGCCCGCGGCAGCGCGCACACACCGCCCTCGCCGCGCGCGACCGTCGTCGTCGGAACCAGCTGCGGGATGTTCGAGTACGACCAGCGCAGCTTCGGGAAGGTGTACATGCCGCCATCGTCGAAGCGCACCTGTTTGTCGAGCGGCGGCGGCGAGCCCTGCATCCAGCCCATCGCGACCGGGTCGCTGGCGAAGGCGTCTAAGGTGTCTTGGTCTGGGAGTGCGGCAGGTGCGTTCATCGCACCATTGTCCACAAGTCCACGGTGTTCAGCCGGGCGCGACCAAGGTCTTGATCTGCTGCAAGGCGGCCGGGTCGTCCATCGTCGTCAGGTCGCCGGGGTCGCGCTGCTCGCACACGGCCTGGATTGCACGGCGCAGCATCTTGCCGGAGCGTGTCTTCGGCAGCAGCGACACGAAGTGCACGCGTGCCGGGCGGGCGAGCGCGCCGAGCTGGCCGTCCACGGTCTTCATGATCTCGCCTTCGAGCTTCAGGCGCGCCGCGGTCTCGTCCAGCGCGCTCGCATCTTTCGCGATCACGAAGGCCATCGCGACCTGGCCCTTGAGCGCGTCGGCCACGCCGACGACCGCCACCTCGGCCACGTTCGCGTGGCTGGCAATGCTCTCCTCGATCTCGCGCGTGCCGAGCCGATGGCCGGCGACGTTGATCACGTCGTCGGTGCGGCCGAGGATGAAGTAATAGCCGTCGGCATCGCGCACGGCCCAGTCGAAGGTGCTGTAGATCTGTCGCTTCGGGATGTCGCTCCAGTAGGTCTTCACGAAGCGCGCATCGTCGCGCCAGACCGTCTGCATGCAACCGGGTGGCAAGGGCCCGGCAATCGCAAGCACGCCCTTCTGGCCTGGCGCCGTGATCTCGTCGCCACTCGTTTCGTCGATCAGCTTCACGTCGTAGCCGTACATCGCGACGCCAGGGCTGCCGAACTTGCTCGGCGCCTTCTCGACGCCGTTCGCGATCGTCAGGATCGGCCAGCCGGATTCGGTCTGCCAGTAGTTGTCGATGATGGGCTTGCCGAGCGCGCCGGCGATCCAGGTCGCGGTGGGTTCGTCGAGCGGCTCGCCGGCGAGGAACAGCGCCTTCAGCGAACTGAGATCGCAGCGCTTGATGAACGCCGGGTCCTGCCGCTTCAGCACCCGCACCGCGGTCGGTGCGCTGAACATCACGCTGACGCGGTACTTCTCGACCAGGCGCCACCAGATGCCGGCGTCCGGCCGCGTCGGCAGGCCTTCGTACATGATCGTCGCCATGCCGCCGATCAATGGGCCGTAGACGATGTAGCTGTGGCCGACGACCCAGCCGATGTCACTGGTGCAGAAGTAAGTCTCGGCGGGCGCGCCGCAGAAGATGTTCTTCATGCTCGCGGCGAGCGCAACCGCGTAGCCGCCGGTGTCGCGCTGCACGCCCTTCGGCTTGCCGGTCGTGCCGCTGGTGTAGAGCGTGTAGCTCGGCGTGGTCGACTCCAGCCAGACGCAGGGCACGACGGTGTCGAGGTGCTGTTGACGCAGCGCTGCGTAGTCTTCGTCGCGGCCTGGTGTGCGGTCCATCGCGACCAGACCGCGGTCGACCAGCAGCACCTTGGCCGGTTGGTGGGCCGCCAGTCGGATCGCCTCGTCGAGCAGCGGCTTGTACGCGATCAGCTTGCCGGACCGGCTGCCGGCATCGGCGCTGACGATCACCGCAGGCTGCGCGTCGTCGATCCGGCTCGCGAGACTGCCGCTCGCGAAACCGCCGAACACCACGCTGTGGATCGCGCCGATGCGCGCGCACGCGAGCATCGCGAACGCGGCCTGCGCAATCATCGGCATGTAGATCAACACGCGGTCGCCCTGCGTCACGCCGAGCGCGAGCAGGATGGCTGCCATGCGCTGCACCTCGGCGTGCAGCTCGCGGAAGCTGTAGACGCGCTCTTCGTCGGTCTCGGTCGAGACCCAGATCAGCGCGTTCTGGTCGGCGCGGTCTGTCAGATGCCGATCGACCGCGTTGTGGCACAGGTTGGTCGTGCCGCCGACGAACCAGTTCGCGAACGGCGGGCGGCTGTACTCGCTTACCGTCGTGAACGGCCGCTGCCAATCGATCAGCGTGGCCTGCTCGGCCCAGAAGCCATCGCGGTCCTCGATCGAACGGCGATGGAACGCGGCGTAGTTCATTGGAGTACCTTCAGGCTGCGCCTTCCGGTATTCGCCCTTGGGGCGGCCCGGCGGGCTCATGCGCCGATTCTGATGACGATCCGCCCGCGCACCTTGCCCTGCATCAACTCGTGCGCCTTGGCGATGGCCGACTCCAACGGCGCTTCTTCGGTGATCGCCGCGAGCTTGGCCGGGTCGAGGTCGCTCGCGAGCCGCGCCCATGCCTGGCGCCTCATGGCGATCGGCGCCATCACGCTGTCAATACCCGCGAGCGTCACGCTGCGCAGAATGAACGGCATCACGGTCGCCGGCAGGTCCGCCCCCTGCGCCAGCCCGCAGGCCGCGACGACACCGCCGTAGCGTGTCTGCGCCAGCGCGTTCGCCAGCGTGTGGCTGCCCACCGCGTCGACGACCGCAGCCCAGCGTTCCTTCTGCAGCGGCTTGCCGGCCGCGCTGAGTTCGGCCCGGTCGATCACGGCGCTTGCGCCGAGCGACTTCAGGTACGCGGCCTCGCCTGGCTTGCCGGTCGCCGCTGTGACGCTATAGCCGAGCTTGCCGAGCAATGCGACGGCCACGCTGCCGACACCGCCTGTCGCGCCCGTGACCAGCACCTCGCCGTCGCCGGGTGCTGTGCCATGGCGTTCGAGTGCCAGCACGCACAGCATCGCGGTGTAGCCGGCCGTGCCGATCGCCATCGCTTGCGCGGTCGAGAATGCCGCGGGCAGCGCCACCAGCCCATCGCCCTGCAGGGACGCGCGTTCGGCCAAGCAGCCCCAACGCGTCTCGCCGACGCCCCAGCCGTTGTGGATCACCCGATCGCCCGCTTTCCACGACGGGTGCCGGCTCTCGATCACGGTTCCCGCGCCATCGATGCCGACCACCATCGGCCATGCCCGCACCACCGGCCCCGTGTTGGTGATGGCAAGACCATCCTTGTAGTTCAGCGTCGAGTGCTCGACGCGCAGCAGCACGTCGCCGGGGGGCAAATTCGCCTCGTCGACGGACTGAATCGAGGCATGGAAGCCGGATTCCGGCTTTTCGAGCAAAACGGCTTTGAACATGCTGGCTCCAATCAAGTTGACGGCACGATAGCGCAAGCTGGCGGCATTTGCCGGCGGCGGCGCGACGCCCCGATCGCAGCTCTATTTCCACATTACAAAACCGCGCCAAGCTATTGTCACGTAATGATTTTTCTGTGGACGCGCCCGCCGTCTTTGCCTATGATGCGCGCGATGCTGCCACGCCGACCCGCCTTGAGACACACGCTCGCCGCCGGCATGCTGCTGGCGATGCTGAGTGCCAAGGTCATCGCAGCGCCCGACTTTGTGCCGATCCCGCCGGCGGCTGCGGCGGCATCAGCGGCAGATGCGCTCAATCGATTCCTTGTCGACAAAGGCCTGCTCGCTGCGGGCCCGGCCGCGACCGCCCTGCCCGCCGGGCCGGCCTTCGTCGAGCGCGTGCGCGACAAGGCCTCGGACATGGTCGTCACGGCGATGAACTTCCTCGGCGTGCGCTACCGCCGCGGTGGCAGCAACGCCGACAGCGGCTTCGACTGCAGCGGCTTCACACGCCAGGTCTTCGAGACCAGCCTCGGCCTCGTGCTGCCGCGCCGTGCCGACGAGCAGGCCAAAGCACCCGGTCTGGTCGCAATCAAGCGCGACGAGCTGCAGCCCGGCGACCTGGTGTTCTTCAACACCCTCAAACGCACCTTCTCGCACGTGGGCATCTACGTCGGCGACGGCAAGTTCATCCATGCGCCCAAGCCGGGTGGCGAGGTGCGCGTCGAAGACATGCGCTTCGTCTACTGGGCCAAGCGCTTCACCGGCGCACGCCGCGCCGAGCCGGCACAAGAGCAAGCCGCCGCCAGCAGCGCGACGCTGTCGAACACCAGCGTGAACACGCTGTCGTCTGCGCCCACGCTGCACTGACCCCTCGCGCCGGCAGGGCCGCACGGCCGCAGGCACAATCCGCGCATGGCCGAAAGAGTCATCATCCCTGTTGCCGACCACCGCTACGCCGCGAGCGTGCCGCGGGTGCCGGCACTGGCCACCGCGCCTACTGGCCTGCTCGGTGACGCGCTTGGCCGGCCGCTGCGCGATCTGCGCATCTCGGTGACCGACCGCTGCAACTTCCGCTGCAGCTATTGCATGCCGAAGGAAGTCTTCGACAAGCACTACAGCTTCCTGCCGCATTCGTCGCTGCTGAGCTTCGAAGAGATCGCCCGTGCGGCGCGGCTCTTTGTCGCGCACGGTGCGCGCAAGATCCGCCTGACCGGCGGCGAGCCGCTGCTGCGCAAGAACATCGAGGTGCTGATCGCGATGCTCAGCGCCTTGCGCACGCTTGAGGGCGAGCCGCTGGACCTGACGCTGACGACGAACGGCTCGTTGCTTGAACGCAAGGCGCAGGCCTTGAAGGACGCCGGCCTGAACCGCATCACCGTGAGCCTCGATGCGCTCGACGATGCGATCTTCCGCCGCATGAACGATGCCGACTTCCCGGTCGCCGAGGTGCTAGCCGGCATCGCGGCCGCGCAGCGTGTCGGGCTCGGCCCGATCAAGATCAACATGGTCGTCAAACGCGGCACGAACGACGACCAGATCGTGCCGATGGCGCGCCATTTCAAAGGCACGGGCGCGGTGCTGCGCTTCATCGAATACATGGACGTGGGCGCGACCAACGGCTGGCGCATGGACGAGGTGTTGCCCTCGGCCGATGTCGTCGAGCGCATCCACGACGTCTTCCCGCTCGAATCGGTGATGCCCACCGTGCTCGGTGAAACCGCGGCGCGCTGGCGCTATCAAGATGGCAGCGGCGAGATCGGCGTGATCTCGAGCGTCACGCAGGCTTTTTGCGGCGACTGCAACCGCGCCCGCCTGTCGACCGAAGGCAAGCTGTTCCTGTGCCTGTTCGCGAGCCATGGCCACGACCTGCGCGCGCTGCTGCGCGGCAACTACAGCGACGAACAGATCGCCGGTGCGATCGGCCTGATCTGGCAGGCGCGCGATGACCGCTACTCGGAGCTGCGCGCCAGCGCCGCCGCGGCACCGAGCGGCGAGCGGCGCGTCGAGATGCACTACATCGGCGGTTGATGACGCCGGTCACGATCCGCCGTCTGGTGCCGGCCGATCTGGCTGCCTACAAGGCCTTGCGCGATCACATGCTCGCGGCGCACCCCGAATCGTTCACGTCCGACCCCGCACCCGAGCGTGCGCCCGAGAGCTACCTGTCGCGCCTCGGCCTGCAATGCCCGGAAGGCGGCGAATTCACGCTCGGCGCCTGGCAGTTCGGACGTCTCGTCGGCGCCGTGAGTTGCGAGCGCGATGCGCGCACCAAGGTGCGCCACATCGGCCACATCATCGGGATGATGGTGCGCGCCGAAACCCGCGGCCTGGGCATTGGCCGCGCGCTGCTCGAGGCCTGCATCGCGCAGGCGCGCGCGGCCGACGGGCTGGTGATGCTGACGCTCACGGTGACGGCCGGCAACGCCGCCGCCGTCCACCTCTACGAGCGTGCCGGCTTCGTGCGCTATGGGCGCTTGCCGCGCGCGATCCTGGTCGATGGCGCGTATCACGACAAGGACCAGATGAGCTTGTCTCTCTAGACCGTGACCACCCGGGTCAGCGGCTCGCCAGCCGCTGCCAGGTCTCGACCACCGAATCGGGGTTCAGCGAGATCGAGCCGATGCCCTCGTCTGCCAGCCAGTTCGCGAAATCCGGGTGATCGCTGGGCCCCTGGCCGCAGATGCCGACGTACTTGTCGGCCGCGCGGCAGGCCTTGATCGCGCGCGAGATCAGGAACTTGACGGCCGGGTCGCGCTCGTCGAAGTCCTTCGCGAGCAGCTCCATGCCCGAGTCGCGATCGAGCCCGAGCGTGAGCTGGGTCAAATCGTTCGAGCCGATCGACATGCCGTCGAAGTGCTCGAGGAACTCTTCGGCCAGCACCGCGTTGCTCGGGATCTCGCACATCATGATCACGCGCAAGCCATCGGTGCCGCCATCGGCCGCGCGCTTCAGGCCGCGATCCGCCAGCATTCCGATCACCGCCTTGGCCTGCGCCAGCGTGCGCACGAAGGGCACCATGATCTCGACATTGGTCAGGCCCATCTCGACGCGCACGCGCTTGAGCGCCTCGCACTCCATCGCGAAGGCCTCGCCGAACTCTTCGCTGACGTAGCGCGACGCGCCGCGGAAGCCTAGCATCGGGTTCTCTTCTTCCGGCTCGTAGCGCGAGCCGCCGATCAGCTTGCGGTACTCGTTGCTCTTGAAGTCGCTCAAACGCACGATCACCGGCTTGGGCCAGAACGCCGCACCGATGGTCGCGATGCCTTCGGTCAGCTTGTCGACGTAGAACGCGCGCGGCGACGCATGCCCGCGCGCCACGCTCTCGACCGCCTTCTTCAGGTCGCTGTCGATGTTCGGGTAGTCGAGGATCGCCTTCGGGTGCACGCCGATGTTGTTGTTGATGATGAACTCGAGCCGCGCCAGGCCGACGCCGCTGTTGGGCATCTGCGCGAAGTCGAACGCGAGCTGCGGGTTGCCGACGTTCATCGTGATCTTCACCGGGCACGGCGGCAGCTCGCCGCGCACCACGTCGCTGACCTCGGTCTCGAGCAGGCCGTCGTAGATGTAGCCGGTGTCGCCTTCGGAGCAGGCCACCGTGACGAGCGCGTCTTCCTTCAGCACGTCGGTCGCGTCGCCGCAGCCGACGACCGCAGGGATACCGAGTTCGCGCGCGATGATGGCCGCGTGGCAGGTGCGACCGCCTCGGTTCGTGACGATCGCGCTGGCGCGCTTCATCACCGGCTCCCAGTTCGGGTCGGTCATGTCGGTGACGAGCACATCGCCGGCCTGCACCGTGTCCATGTCCTTGATGCTGTGCACGATGCGCACCGGGCCCGTGCCGATCTTCTGGCCGATCGCGCGGCCCTCGGCGAGCACCGTGCCGGTGCTCTTGAGCTTGTAGCGCTGTTCGGCCTTGCCCTCCTGCTGGCTCTTCACGGTCTCGGGTCGCGCTTGCAGGATGTAGAGCTTGCCGTCGGCGCCGTCCTTGCCCCATTCGATGTCCATCGCGCGGCCGTAGTGCGTTTCGATCGTCAGCGCGTAGCCAGCGAGTTCGGCGACATCGGCGTCGCTCAGCGAATAGCGGTTGCGGTGCTCGTGCAACGTGTCCACGGTCTTCACGAGGCGCCCGCTCGCGGCCTTCTCTTCGGGCGTGGCGAACTCCATCTTGATCAGCTTGGAGCCGAGGTTGCGGCGGATGATCGCGCTCTTACCGGCGCGCAGCGCGTGCTTGTGCACATAGAACTCGTCCGGGTTCACCGCGCCCTGC
>Ga0307509_10010565_pt1 | contig 11292 bp, 13 predicted proteins | sample 10_EM_MG_FD_202245 | JGI IMG/M metagenome (GOLD analysis project Ga0307509, IMG submission 202245) | Populus trichocarpa ectomycorrhiza microbial communities from riparian zone in the Pacific Northwest, United States - 10_EM | ecosystem: Host-associated > Plants > Roots > Unclassified | place... | reverse complement strand
TGGCTCAAAGGGTAGGGAAAGATGTCAGGCGGTCGGTATAACATCCGGCGGACGGTATAACGTTCGGCGGACGAGAAGAGTGTGGAGGGTAGAGGGAGAAAAAAAGAGGAGTAGGAGAACGTCCGGCAGATGCTGGAGAATACGCAACGGGCGTCCCGCGGACGGGAAGGATGGGGAGGGTGTAGGAAAACGTCGGTGGATAAGGGAGGAAAAGGGGGAGGTACAGGAGCGTTTGGGAGAGGTTCAGAGGGAGGGGAGTATCATGGGAAGGAACTGGGCGCATCTGGTAGGAGAGAATTCGCGGTCAAAAGGCTTCTGAGGGAGGTGGCAGGCGAACGGGTGCTTCCGGCGCTGCAGGGGGGAGGGGTTTTGCGTTGGGGGTATGGTTGCTAGGCAAACTGCGCCAGGGTGCACCCGGTGCGTCCGGACGGAAAAAGGTAGCGCCCGGACGAAACAAGCCCGGGCGGAAGCACCCAGAACTGGAGTTTACGTTATAAGCGCCTGGAACGTCCGGGGGACGGGGCGAACAGGATGCAACAGGGCGCAGGGCAGTTTTTTTGCTGATGCAGTCAGCGAGGAGTGACTGTAACAGAGGAGCTCTGAGAGCTTGGTAGGTGACGGAAGGTATCCTCGACAGCGGGAGCGCTACGAGATCGGTTGAGGCAAGTGGGAGGATAGGGATTTCCTCAATATGGTCTAAAACTTCGTGACATAGGGAGTCTAGTGGTAAGTGCTTGGCTGAGTTAACCGCCAGGCCAAGCCATGAAGTAAGGTGGACGGCTTTGGGGGAGCCTCGGAGGAGAAAGTGATGATCGTCCGCAGAACGGCCCTGGTCCCAGGTGGGCACAGATTCGGGTATCCGGGCGGTTCCAGGGTTGAATTCCGAAGGGGCGCAGACCAAGCGGATGGCAGCTGACCGACGGTGGTGTTTGCAGATGGAGGAGAGATGGAGGAGATGGGTGGTAGTGAGGCCTCACGGTACAGAGCGCCGAGGGTGGTGGTGTAAAAGCAATTGGTTGTCCATTGGAGCACCACATGCCAGAACGAGTTGAGTTTCCTAAGAGTGGCTGTGTCCGGAACAAACAGGTTGCAGCCGTAGGTGAGAACAGGAAGAATGGCGCCGAAGACTAGCTTTCTGTTAGACCAGGAGGAAAGGCCTTTGCCAGCTGCACTGAGCTGCCGGATTGTAGTGAAAGAGGCTTTGGCTAGTGCCAACCGTCTCAGGAAATGAACAGAGGAGTGTAGAGTAGGGGTGAGCCAATAGCCAAGCCACCTTACAACTTGGGAGGGTGGAAAAAGCATGTCGTTGATCACAATGGGGGCGAAGGAAAGATCAGAACGGTCCTTCAGGGTTCTCCAGTGAATGAGTTCAGTTTTGGGGACAGAAAAAGCCACCCCCAAGTCGGGACCCTGCCTTTGGATGATGCCGAAATAGTATTGAAGAGCCCGGATATTGGAGCGTACAGAGTCCGAGCGAACCGTGATGGTGAGGTCTTCGACATATGAAATCGCCAGGCCTTGAGGGTGAGTTGGGTGGAGGCTGGCTATATAAAGCACAAACAGGAGAGGAGAAATCGCAGAGCCTTGAGGAGTGCCAACAGCCACCAGGCAGAAAACCTTAGGTGCGCCTTGGAATATGAGACAGCACTGGCCTTTGGAGAGGAAAGACTTGATCCAGGCAACAAGGTACGTGGAGACACCTCCTCTGGTGAGGATGGTAGCCAGCTTGTTTGCGCAGACGTTGTCAAATCCACCTTTGACATCCAGGAAGAGAGTTGAAACGTTGAAAGCAGCAGCCTGAAGTAGGCGGACTTCGTGGGTAAGAGTAGCGACAGTGTTGAAACAGCCCAGACCGGCTAGAGACCCAGACAGGTTGGGATGTAAGAGGCCCAGGGAACGGGCGGCACAGGCGAGACGAAGAGCAGAAAGTCTTTTGAGGATCTTGGAAACAGTTTCGTGCAGGACAATGATGCGAAAGGAAGAAGGAGTACGGTAATTAGGCTTGCCTGGTTTGTCCAGGACAATACCGTTGGCCTTCTTCATGGCTAGTGGGTGGTACCCGTGGGTGAGGAGAGGAGTAAACAAAGATGGAACATGCCGCTCGTTGGCCTTATGGACTTGCTTCCAGATAGAGTAAGGAATGCCACTTGGGCCAGGGGCCGACGTGTTGGAGGATTTCCGAAGTGCGGAGGACACTTCTGCTGGTAGAACGGGAGGGACGTCTTTAAACGCAGGAAGGATTAGTGGAGGAGGAGGAGAGGGTCTAGAAGGGAAAGAATGTTGTAGAAGTGTGTTGTTAATTTCGGTGGGGGAGGAGGCGTTCTCGAGTGTGGCGAACCGATCAGGGGCTCTGCCGGCCGCAATCTTTCTGGCATCCTAGACTGATCGCGCGTCAACATTGGCCAGAAACTGCGACCAGTGGATTCTTTTGGCAGATTGGATAGCCTTGAAGTATGTGTTTCGAGCCACACGGGCCAGGGCAGGCGAGGTCTGATTCTTTCTCATGAGACGGGAGGTATGGTGATGGATGCGTCGTAGCTGTGTAAGTTCAGGAGTCCACCACGGTTTAGAGTAGGAGGATGGGCGTTTGGTTGGGGTGTTGGAGGTGATGAGGTGCGTGATCTTGGCGAGGCAGTCATCGAACCATAGGTCGAGTGAGTGCGGAGTGGGGAGAGCAGGGGGAGTTGCAAGCGTAAGGTCGGCGAGCAATGGGGAGATGTGATTCCAATCCGTATACTTCCAGTTGAGGCCCTTGGGCGGGGGCTTCAGGAGCGGAGTGGAGAGAATGATTGTGAGGGGGGTATGATCCGAACCAGTAGGCGGGAGGGAGGGTCCCAGGACAAGACGAACAGTAGCAAGGCAGTGTTGGCAAAGGACAAGTCAAGAACTGCAGGGCGATGATTGGAGGTGAACGGGAACCTAGTGTAGACCCCGGGTGTATTGAGGAGAGAAAACAACTGCGCCGATGCTCTGTCAAAATAAGGAGAACTTATAAACTGATCGCGGTTGGAAAGCAAACGACTCGGGTCGGAAGTGGAGTGATGAATGTTGAGGTCCCCAAGAACAAGTGTAGGAAAATCATGCTGAGGAAACAAATCAACAGGAGAAACTGACCTAGTGTGACCACTAGGGATGGAGTAAGCATTGTACAAGCGAAACAAATTCTGAGAAGTATCAAAAAGGCCCTCAGGGGAGTGAAAGTTCACTGCAATGAGGTCACCCCTTTCAAAAAACAATGGAAGAATAGAAATAACACTTAATAGCCTCTCGTGAACATAGGTTGCAACCCGAGGCTTATAACTGTCAGTTGCTGGAGGAAAAAAACATTTATAGTTGCGAAAAACAGGAGGACAGTTCCTCCAAAGAGGAATATCCTGAAGAGCCACAATATGAGGAGAGCTCTCCACCGAAGTAAAAAAACTAAAAAGAGTTTGAAAAACATTACTGCTACGGAGACAATTATGCTGAACAATGGAAAGATTTAAACAACCAGGATAATGGAATGATTGTGATGGTGAAGGACTCTATATTGGGGCTGGGCTTGTCGACATCTAAAGATCCATGTGGACGTCGGTCGGCGCCGGCTCGCTCCAGTCGGCACCGGTGCTTGCTCTGAAGAGGGTGCTTCCAGTACCAATGAGATTCCTTCGCAGGAGGGGAGCGGCGAGGTTAGATTGGGCAGACGCGCTGCGAACCAATTGAACAGTTTCGGGTTGCGTAGACTAGCTAGAGGGAGGGAAACGAGGACCGTGCCTGGCTGGAGTGGCCGGTACGGTTGGGTGAACAGTCGGGCCCTGGGGGGTAGTTTGGGGGGGGCCCACATCGGGGGCATCGGGAATGTCTTGGTCCCTAGGAGGATGGAGTGCGGAGAGGATTTCGCGGCGGATGGGACAGGAGCCATCAAACGAGGCGTGCTGACCACCACAGTTGACCCAGAGAGGAGGGGTGGCGTTGCAGCACCCCACGACCGACTTCTCAAAGCCCCCTTTCGGACAGCTTTGATTGGCGCATCTGTGGGCCGAGCGATGATGGAGGAGAGTGCAGATCGGTCAAGCTTGTGCCTCTTCATTGCATAGAGGAGCAGAGTGCCCATACAGCCAGCACCTTCGGCACTGTGTGGATTTGGAGGCTGAGTAGGCGGGGGCGACCGTGCGGGCGCGGGAGAAAAGCCCAATGGATTCGCCGAACCGGGAAACATGGAGTGGGTCGACCGCCACAACCACCGAGGTTGTGCGCCCCTCAGCCCTTTTCACCGGATCTGACTTTACAAATCTAGCCCCAAATATGGGGACGTCAATAGCATTGCTAATTGATTCAAGGAGTGAGGGAAACAGGTCAGTAGGCTCGTGCGGGAGAATAGAAAGAGGAAGATTGTGGATGAGAAGCTCCACACTTGTGGGAGCTTCCCTGAAAATCTGGAAAGGATTATCGCGAACCGGGAAACTCTGATTGAGTTTCTTAGTCATTGCATCAAAGAAGGGGGAGTAAGCGGAAGACGGGGTGTAGGGATTGGCTGTGAGAGTAACAGCCCCATTGCAATTGACGGAGGAAGTAAGGGAGAGGGGTAGAGAGCAGTTGGCCTCTTTTAGGACAGCGGCCATGATGTCGGGGAGGGTAGCAGTCATGATGAAAGAATCATTCGGGAGGGTTGGAGAGGTACGGGGGGCAAAGAAACGACGTTGGGCAGCTGGGAGCGGCGGGGTCCTTTGGGGACACTACTCTTCCTTGACGCAGCGACTTGTGCTGCAGTGCCGCTTTTCTTGCCCTTACAGCCCTTCCTGGTAACCTGTGCCCAGGTTTGCTCTTGGGGCTGCGGGGGGTCAGAAACTGTGAAACCAGGAGGGGGACCGGTATGGAAGAGTGAAGTAGCTGGGTATCGCTCCGAGTAAAGTTTTGCTTCCTCTGATTGGGGGTGGCCGGAGGCGAAGAGGATAGCCGCCTGGGGTGAATCCGGGTGGCGTTTAGCGTATGTGACTGGGTTGCCATACCACTTTCCCTCAGAGAGGAAGGGGAAGTCCGGGGCGGCGACCGTACGAGACGTGAGGCGGGTGGCGAGTTTCTTCTTCTGCTGAGCAGGTTTAGCTTGAGCAGCAGGGGCGGGAGGGGGTGGCGCTTGAGGTTGCTGGGGTGCCACTTGTGTGGCGCGGTGTGAGGAGAGAGCAGCAACCTGAGAGGACAACTCCTTGAGGGACGCCTCAAGGTTGGATGTGGCTGGTGGTGAGGGGGTGGCTGAGCGCTCTGCCTGAGCGGAGGTGAGGGACTCAACCTGCGAAGTTAAGAAGGTAACAGCGGCACCAAGGTCATTAACCAGGGCGATGAGTTGGGCGAGAAGCGGGGCCATAGCCAATTGACTATCGGGGAAGGTGGCGGCGGAGGCATTGTAGACAGTGGGGAACGAAGCTGGGTCAAGGCGAACGAGCCTGGCAGCACGCCCAAGGATATTGGCGACATTGTCAGCCTCCCCCGAGAGAGAGGCGTGACTGGACTGAGATGACGACGAACGAGAGATAGGATCAGCCCTACGGTCCTGACGAGAGGAGACAGAGCGAGCAGGACCAACAGCCGAGGCTGGGCCTGCACCAGTGGAAGCGAGAGGGGTAGACGACATCAGGCCAAGGATAACAGGCCAGGCCGGAGGACAGGGAGGAGGGGGAGAGAGAAAGTAAAGTCAAACTACCAGTTTGACTTTTACAAGAATGAAAATCCTCTCAGCAAAGGTGAAATGTATATTTCACTTGAAAATGAAGCCCAAGTGAAAAGCCAAAATAGATGTATTGTGACGAAATAAAGACCAAACCCTGAGGTTTATGTTGGCCGAAAGCGGTAAGTATTTTAAGCGAGAGGTAAATAGAGGGCGCGGAGCGTGCTGTCTTTGTACCTTAAACAAATGCATATGATTCAAAAAAAAAACAAAAAAAAAAAAAAGAAAAAAAGACTTATCCATTAAAGCATGATCCATCTCCCCTACACCTCCAGCGATTGAAATCTGAACACCAGGGAAATCATCCTGTGATCCATTACCACCCCCTCTCCACCCCCTTGATGGCTTCTGCCTAAGGGAGCGATGCCATAACCCCTCTTCTGCCTCCGGGGTCTTCCCCCTCCTCTACTGGGTTCTCGTTCCTGTTCATCGTTGACTCTACTCATGAAGTTCGGTTCTCCCCCTTACCCCGCACTTCCTTTGCACCTTGCTTACGTTTTGGACGGTCAGCATTCCATTCTCTTGCCTCACGGTCGGCGCTGGGTTTTCCAAGCCTTCTGCGAAGTACCTTTCCGTCTCGGTTTTGAGGTCCTGTCAGGGACCACTTCGGTTAGTAACTGCAGCACTTCATCTTCGTTTCACATTCGGAAAAGCATCGGCCACGGTTACTCTAGTCGTTAGTGTCAAGTGTTTGGACTACTCCTTCCTCCTCCCACCATTCTTCCTCCACCCTCTTGGTCTTCGTCCCGTTGCTCGGTTGGTATACAAAAACCCGCCTCGGTTACGCCCGTCCTCCTGGCGGTCCCTAATGCCGTTTTGGCACACCCTCTGGCGACCCCTCACCAGAGTCACCTCCATCCAACTTTTCATCCTCCCATCGGGCACCGCTGTGTCCCCCGGCATCGCTCCGGTGTGCTGGTCCTTACTCTCACTTCCTAGCTCAGGCTGATACACCGCACTTATCAGACATAATTTTCCTTTGTCAGGGGTTCATTTATTTCTTTTGTTTTTAAACTTTTTGTACTAGATTTCGCTAAGGGTTCTCCTCTCCTTCCTGCTAGTTTCTTTCCTTTCTACTTCCTTCGGGTGTACGTGTATGTTTGTAGGATTTGGTTGGGCAATAGGCGAGATGTGCGGTTGATCTCATAGAAGAGGGACTTGGGGGTTTGGATGTTTCCTGAGATAAGGAGTGTACGGTTTTTGTTGGCCATAGCATTAAAGCTGAATGCTGTCTTTGTACCTTTTTTCTTTTTTTTCTTTCTTTTTTTTCTTTTTTTCTTTCTTTCCTTCTATTTTTTGCTTTTTTTTTCTTTTTTTTTGAATCAAATGATTATTCTTTTAGGGTACAAAATCATGCATGCAGATTACGCTATGGCACAAAAGAAACCCCCAAGTACCCCTGGGAAAAAGCCAACCCCCCAAGTCCCTCTGTGTGGAACCAACGGCACATCTCGCCCCCAACAAGAAACCCTTCACTAGCTAAGAAGATAGACAAAAGTAATCAAATGAAAGAACAAGCAGGAAGAGTCAGGAAAACCCATGGCACGATCATCCGAACAAAGGAAAAACAAAAAGCAAACGTAGTGGAGACCACTTCAAAATTCAGCACCCTCAGTGAGCGAGGGGCCAGGCTCGGCATGATCGAAGTCCATGGGGAGGCTAAATATGCCATCTATTTTGGCCGCACACTCGAAAAGGCGGAGAACAGATAGTGCAATACCATCCTCCCAGAGGCAGGCCGTGATGGACCGTGGTTATAGTCCGAAAGGTGAAGAAGTAGTTATGGATATCACCCAGGTAGTTGTGGGTACCAGCCTGGAAGGTAAAGTAGCAGTAGGGTGCCAGCCGATCTGACCGTTAGAAGAAGAGGAGAAAGAGGGGTAGACCCAACTCTGTGGCATAGAAACTATCGGTAATCGCGTTCGTGTCTTGACTAGGCAGCCTCTTAAGAATAAAGAGACTAGAGAAATCGACCTTGGCCTGTTGCAAGGTTTTCTCTTAAGGCAAACCGTGTGCCCGGCGGTCTGTAACATCGGCGTTGAGAAGAATGTTGCCGACAGTGCAAATGCTCTAAGCAAAGCAGAGGAAAAGTGGGGTAGGAAGGGGAAACATCATCAAAGGAAGACGAAATTCATCAACCCAGAGTAAAGAAAGCCCAAAGGGATAAACCTAAGGGAAGAAGAGAGTAGAGGAGGTATGTCTCAACACCCTAGGACGAATCCATAACGGGGGGTGGAGTTTGGAAAAGTGGTGATAATGTCGTGGTGTTGAGATTTCAATCCCTGGGTGTGTAGAGGAGACGGAGGATGGCTGTCTTTGTACCTTTTTCTTTCTTTTTTTTATTTTTTTTAGTATCATGTTAGTATTGGTTAAGGTACAAACTCCCGTATGCAGATCGCTCTAAGACAGGAAAAACCTCCACCTACAGTCCATCCCACATCCCTTGTGCTAAAACCCTCTGACCCTGCCCGACACCAAAGCAGTCCGGTACTATGGGTAGAAACTACAGAAGAGCGTACAGGCCTGAATACAACGAACCAAAAAAAAAAAGCTCCACAGACGTGCAGCCCATAAGAAAACTCCCCACCCCAACAGTGAACAACCATGGAAAGTACAGAAACCTCACAAAACTCAAGCAAGAAAAATCCCAGCCGAACCGATAAGCAGCCCATAGCCCACGAATGACCCCATTTTGCCGCAGCAGGGGAGGGACCAAGGAGCCGCAGGACGATGCCGTAGGCCAATGATCACACACTAAGAGGTAGCTATATATGTACCTGGGGCTCTTACGTCCCGGACCCAAGGGCAGACAAAACCACTAAGAGAAAGATCGGTAAACGAAACCAACACAAAAGGAAGTGTGTGGTAGGGCGAAGTAGCGACCGTAGGCCCACCGGAAACGAGACCGGAAGGGAGTGCATGTTACCCGGAGGCAACAGAGGTGGCAGGCATGAAACCCCTACCCCAAACACAGGCAAAAGCCAGGCACGCAGCCATGACAATCACCCAAGCCCAGAGATCAGAAGGGAACAGAGGCCCAGGGTGTAGAAGCAGTAGGGTGCCAGCCAGAGAGCGAAGCAGTATGGTGCCAGCCGATCCGACCGTGAGGAGAAGAAAAGAAGGAGGGGTAGACACAAACTGAGAAGTGGGAGGGAAGGCGACCGAAGCGAGACCACGACTTTTCGACGATGCCGACCGTACCGGACAGGACTCTCAGGAGATAGTGCAATACCAGAGAGCAGAGCCACCGGGGCCACTACTTCACCAATAGCCCGAGACTGCAACCGACCCGTTGACGAGGTAAGGGGGTTGCCGACCGTGCAAATGCTCTAAGCGAGGCAGTGCAAGTGCGGGGTTGGGAGAGGAAACATCATCAAAAAAGACGAAATCCATCACCCAAAGTGAAGAAAGCCCAAAGGGATAAGCCTAAGGGAAGGGAAGTGTAGAGGAGGTATGACTCCACCCCCTAGAGCGAGCCCATGTCGGGGGGTGGAGAAAAGAAAAGTGGTGATAATCTCGTGGTATTGAGATTTCAATCGCCGGGTGTGTAGAGGAGACGGAGGATGGCTGTCTTTGTCCCATTTTTCTTTTTCTTTTTTTTCTTTTTTCTTTTCTTTTTTTTTCTTTTTAGCATCATTTTAGTATTGTTTAAGGTACAAACTCCCGTATGCAGATCGCTCTAAGACAGGAAAAACCTCCACCTACAGTCCATCCCGCATACCTTGTGCTAAAACCCTCTGACCCTGCCCGACACCAAAGCGTCCGGTACTATGGGTAGAAACTACAGAAGAACGTACAGGCCTGAATACAACGAACCAAAAAACCTCCACAGATGTGCAGCCCATAAGAAAACCCCCCACCCCAACAGTGAACAACCAAGGAAAGTACAGAAACCTCAGAAAACTCAAGGAAGAAAAATCCCAGTCGAACCCATAAGCAACCCACAGCCCACGAATGACTCCATTCTGCCGCAGCAGGGGAGGGGCCAAGGAGCAGCAGGACAACGCCGTAGGCCAATGATCACACACTAAGAGGTACCCATATATGTACCTGGGGCTCTTATGTCCTGGACCCAAGGGCAGACAAGACCACCAAGAGAAAGATTGGTAACAAAAACCAACACAAACGGAAGTGTGTGGCAGGGCGAAGTAGCGACCGTAGGCCCACCGGAAACGAAACCGGAAGGGAGTGCATGTCACCCGGAGGCAACATAGGCGGCAGGCATGAATCCCCTACCCCAAACTCAGGCAAGAGCCACGCACGCAGCCATGACAATCACCCAAGCCCAGAGATCAGAAGGGAACAGAGGCCCAGGGTGTAGAAGCAGTAGGGTGCCAGCCAAAGAACGAAGCAGTAGGGTGCCAGCCGATCTGACCATGAGGAGAAGTAAAGAAGGAGGGGTAGTCCCAAACTAAGAAGTACGAGGGAAGGCGACCGAAGCGAGATCACGAATTTTCGACGATGCCGACCGTACCAGACCGGACTCTCAGGATATAGTGCAATACCAGAGAGCAGAGCCACCGGGGCCACTACTTCACTAATAGCCCGAGACTGTGACCGACCCGTTGACGAGGTAAGGAGGTTGCCGACCGTGCAAATGCTCTAAGCAAGGTAGAGCAAGTGCGGGGTAGGGAGAGGAAACATCATCAAAAGAAGACGAAATTCATCAACCCAGAGTGAAGAAAGCCCAAAGGGATGAACCTAAGGGAAGGGGAGTGTAGAGGAGGTATGACTCCACCCCCTAGAGCAAGCTCATGGCGGGGGGTGGAGAGAAGAAAAGTGGTGATAATCTGGTGGTGTTGAGATTTCAATCGCCGGGTGTGTAGAGGAGACGGAGGTGGTGGCTGTCTTTGTACCTTTTTTCTTTTTTTTTTGAATCATGTGATTATTGATTTAGGTACAAAATCCTGCATGCAGCTCGCGCTATGGCATATAAAAAACCTTACTTCCAAAACTAACAAAGGAAAAAACAAAATTCAAACAACACGTGCATAACTCTCCGAGCGGGATCATCAGAACCCTGTCGCATCGCCATCGATGACTAACAAAACAAAAGTAAAGTAAAATCCTCCTCATGCCAATAAGAAAAACACTTATAAGTAATAAAACCTCCCCGCCCAACCCGCCCACTGCCGTAGACAAATAAAAGCAAAGAAAACCCATAAATTGTATAGAAAATACCCTGAGGAGAAGCTCGAGCAGGGGAGTTTTGTAGAAGTAGCAGCACCTAGACTACCAGGGCCGAGCTAGGGAGATTTTGTGTCAAGCACTATCTGAGCCCGAACCCGGCTCAGGAGTAGAAGTATTGGCTCGAATGCGCAACATGTTTGGAGGAAAACCTGTGCGAGTAGCGTAGAGATACTCAGCTAGCCCCCTGAGGAGGGGAACCGAGAGCCAGAGGGGACCGTCAGGGCCAATGTCGTCCACACCTGAGAGATGGGTGAGGCGGGGGTGGGCCTTAGCAGGGCAGTGGAGAATCGCGTGTTGGAAGGACTCATCGCCTTCCTCACAGAACGGACAGAGTGTGCTGGAGTCCCTGCTCCTCCAGGATATATGCGCGGCAAGGTAGCTGGCACCCGAACGCATCTGGT
>Ga0307509_10010564_pt1 | contig 11293 bp, 16 predicted proteins | sample 10_EM_MG_FD_202245 | JGI IMG/M metagenome (GOLD analysis project Ga0307509, IMG submission 202245) | Populus trichocarpa ectomycorrhiza microbial communities from riparian zone in the Pacific Northwest, United States - 10_EM | ecosystem: Host-associated > Plants > Roots > Unclassified | place... | reverse complement strand
TTGACAAGTCACGGAGCTAGAAATGGTGATTGATGAACATCGAAATTTGCCGATACTTCACGCAACCGGCGGGTTGATAAGCCTAGTGCGATAAGCGTTCCTGAACACCTGACTCTGGGGCTCGAGATAGAGAGCCCGTCCCACTCATCGTCTTCAAACCGTATCACACCCGGCTAATTTCTGGGAGTAGTGGTCGTGGGAGAAAAGTGGCGACGTTTGGAGCGACTCCCGTGATCGAGTAAGTCCACCACCCGTGAGTCTCTGGATGGTAGTACTTGCCAAGGCTCCGCAGAAACCGCCTAACTTGGGGTCAGAAGAAAAAAATCAATGAGCGAGATTGCCGAGGGATCAGACCGGGCCCCAGCGTAAGTATACAAACAGGAGGGATCAAGGGCAGGGGAATCAAGGGTAGCGATCCGTGCCCGCCGGCACAGATAAGCACCTGAGCAGACCCCCAATATCCCGAAAGAAACCCCGGAACAGGCATGTACTGCAGCGGCCACGGGTCATCACCCCGTCGTAACTCAAGTCTCGGCCAACTGAACACCTCCCCCCAGCCCCACTCGCCTGCGCACATGAGAGTCGAGACCCTCGGATTCAATCCTTGGCCTGTTCCGCTCGCACCGCATCGGGTAGATGTGCGGCCCGTGACCCCGTGACCCGTACCCCACCGGCTACACAAATGCTATGCCCAATTCTATCTGAGAACGTCCGTTACAGGTACTGACCACGATAGATACTCTATAGGTCTTACCCCGCGACCGCCGCACGGGTGAGTGCCTTCAAGGGCCATCCGACGCCAATAATCAACACATCACGCATCGAATACGTGGCCAACCTCCGAGGGTGTACACCCGTGTCATCGGATACTTACTAGATCAGCCACCGACCACATGTCCCACATTCATTCCGCTCAGAATGAAACCCTCGGGTTCAAGCCGTACAACCGTTATCTTACCCGAGCCTAACCAGTTCAAGTGGCCCGCTGCGGCTTGGCGTTCTCCCACTCCCATCTCGACCCGCGTGGAACTTCTCCAACCCATCACTGCGTGATGCATCACGCCCATACATCAGCAGGTACATACTTACGCGGAACCGGCCTGGAACTTCTCGAATCAAGGGGGATTCGCAAGAGAGGAGTTGATGTACAGGGGGGGGGTGATGTGCTCCGCGAATCGTATAACTTTTTTAACTCGGCTTTTATTGTATGGCCAGCAAATACAGGTACAAATCTCCTACACGTACAATAAAATGGTTGTAGGATGTGCGAACCTTATCCCATTCGTGATGTTATGCCAGAAGCTAACACTGTATTAAAAAGAAAACCCATACCGGGTGTGAGGGAAAGACGACCACTGTGAGAAACGCACAGAGAAAAACCAAGAGTGATGGAATAAAAGAGAGTAAGATAGGGTAACGGAGGGGGGTCAAGTTTAGGCATCGTTGTCTCCAGACTTGTGGGTATCCTTGAACCCATCACGGTCACCGGTACCGATGATGTTCAGAGCAGCCTCAGCCCTATCGAGGTTGAGGAAAGTCCAGTAGAACAGCGTTCCGATAATCACGGCGGTGACGGCGAAGGAACCAAAGAGCCATGTGAACTTGTTCTCGGTGTTGAGCGAGACCAGGGCAAAGTTGAGGGCGGCCGAGAGAGCGGTCTGGAACTGAGAGAAGGCCATGACGAACGACTTCATTTGCTTGGGAGCCTTGGTGAAAGCGTACTCCAACGATGTGATGGAGGCGAAGATCTCGGCGATACCCACGAGGATATAAGGTCCAGCAACGATCCAAACGTTGATCGGGGCCGGGTTGGGGAAACCATCAGCGGTCTCACACTCGGATGGTAGGTTATTGTGGCAAGGAGACTTTTCGAAAATGAACTTTTGAAGGATGGCGGCATACAACATGGCGAGAGCGGCGACGAGGAAACCGGTGTAGATACGCTTGATGGGGGTGAAGTTGATTCCGAGCTTCCTGAGACCGGGGTAGATGAAGTGGTCGAAAACGGGGATGAGGACGACGATGGAGATGGGGTTCAGGTTTTGGATCAAATCGTTGGGGGTTCCGTTCAAGGTCATACCGGCAGCGACGGTACCCAAGTTACCATCGATCTGGGAGTAGCACAACCAGAAGAAGGGGAACCAACAGAACACCTTGCAAGCCTTGAAGGTACGGGAGACTTCGCCAACGAACTGGTCGTCCCAGGTGATACTGGAGGGGGCGGTACCCTTTTCGTATGTGCTGGGCTTGGCGGGATCCCAGAAGCCAGGCTTCTTGAAGTTGTTCCAGGTGGTGACGGGGTTCGCGGAGATCCTGGCGGCGGCGGCGATCCTAAAGACACGGATACACTGAAGGAGAGGGAGGGGGTAAGTGACCGGACAGAAAGAATCGAAAGGCGAGAGAACGAACCTCGAGGATGACAGATCCACGGGGGGGAGTCTTGATGTAAGACTTCTTGCCCATAAAGAGGACGATGGGGGTGATAGCGAAGACGATGGTGGGGACGAGGAAGGCGACCCAGTAACCGTGATCACGAGCGATGAAGGAAGCGGAGATGGCGGCGGTAGCACCCAAGTTGATGGAGGCGTAGAAGTACATGTAGATCCTCTGGTAGGTCAAGGCGGGGCTGATGATGACGGTCTCCCCAGACTTCAAAACCCTCTTCCTGATCTTTCCGGTGTACTGCTCGGCCATCAAGGGGGAGACGTTGGCTTTGATAGCGCCGGCGCCGAGACCCATGATGAAGATGGCGACGACCAAACCACCGAGAGAAGCTTCGGGGTGTTTGAGGGCAGAAGGAGCGGCTGTTCCAGTAAGGATCGCGTGACCAAGCCTAGGAGGGAAATCGATGTCAATTCATGGAGGCCGATTTGGAGAAATGAATGGATTGGGCGCACAAGTAGACAAGAGAGAAGACCAGGATGGTGTTGTAACGGCCCAACCAACAGTCGGCGATGATGGCACCGACGAAGGGCATGGTGTAGACCCAGAAAGTGTTGAAAGTACGGATCGCAAAGGATTTTTGCTGACCCATGCCAAGAGCACCGGCGACACCGTTGGCGCGATGAGCCTTGGGGACGGCCCCAGTAGTCGAGCCAGGGGGCAATTTGGCACGAATGTAGTTGTTGTAGATGTTGGCGGTACCTATTGGTGGAGGTGTCAGTCACAACGGACGATCGTGATCGAAAATCGGGGCGACGGGGCAACGAGGACACTAACCGTAGTAGGAGAAACGCTCAGCAAACTCGATGATGACGACCAAGAAGGAGGAGAAAGGAAGGGAATCGGGGATGTGACGGAGAGTATCGAATTCTGCGTGGGTGACATCCTCGGAGCCTTCGACGAGAGTTCCGGAGGAGGACTCGTGGGAGGACGAGCCATCGATTTCGAGTTTCTCCTGAAGAGGAGCGGCGTGAGCCATGGCGAGTTCGTCTCTGTCGGTCGGATAGGTGGCCATTGTCGCGGGGGACTACCGGGGGACAGGGAGTGTGAGATGGGGGCACCTGGGGGAATGGGGAACCGCGGATGGGGAGACTTTATACTGATACGCTGAGTGCATCGGTGGAGTTGAGGGGCGACCGGTTATGACCGGCTGTGAATTGGACGATAAGACACGCGGAACCCGAGCGGTGATGCCATGCGGTTAATCTCCATTCCACTCGCTTGGCATTGCGAGGAAGTGGGAGCGTTGGACATCCCCAGTTCTTCGGGGGCGAGTTGGCGATCTCTTCCGTTCCTCGTCACTGCACGCTTTTTTTTATTTCTGGTTTCCGTGCATTTGTTACTTGCAGCTTCGAGGAGAGGAAGATGGAGGCATCGTTGAAATTGGAATGTGGGGTGCATCGCAGAACGGGAGAAGTGCGGTAAGATTTCCTGATTGGGAGCGAAGCACATGGAGTGATCCCGGGTTTGCCGGTGGGTTGATGGAAAGTGATGGCGATCTGAGATCCGCCACGTGCGCGGCTGCCGTAAGCCGGGAGAGAGAAGAGACGACTCGGCCTTTGTTGCCTCTTGGCCCCGGCGTCGGTTGGAATTAATCTCGTCTCAAACTCGCCTTTGGTGCCCACGCGCACACGCACACAGACACCCACCTTTGCCCGCACTTGCCACTTTGCAGCGCACGACCGCCAACGAACTACCTCGACCGAAGCCGTCGCGCGAGGGTTGTGGAGCCGTAAAAGGCAAGTTGATGGAGGTTACCACGGGGCGCTAAAGTCGACAGGGCTCCTTCTCCCCGACCCCCCATTGACCGAGGCCAGGTTCCTCGTTCCGCCATAGACTTGCCAGGTGCAAGCATCCCCGCGCACACACAGTCTGCTGGTCATGGCCACTCTTTCACCTTCCTCTTCCACCCTTTCCCAAGGACCAGCAGCGACTCAACCCCAGGCGGACCCGTTGCCAACCAAACGAGGCGAGATCGGATACAGGGCAAGCCTCAACCGTCCAGTGTCTCTCAATCCCGAACCTGAATCGGACGTAACCGCCCAGGATGCGACTCCCGTACGCCACCCCGCCGACAGAGAGCCGCAACCAGCAACGTCCCAGTCTGAGCCTTCTCCGATCACCAGCGAGAATGGCGACCAGCCAACTCCCGAGTCGCTGCCATCGTCCACCCCCATTCTCTCCTTCCTCAAGCCAAAGTTCAGCAAGTTCGGGGTCAGGCCGTCGACCATCTTCCTCCTAGTCGCCCAGAGTTCCCTTCTGTTCATCACTATCGGCTTCTGGATCATCCTCGCCAGACTCATCCTCCCGTCCTCCAAAGTCGGTAGGAATACGACCACGGGCGTTTTCATTCACCTCTCGTTTGTCATCGGTACCATCGTTCAAGTGGTTCTCCTCGAACGCCTCGTGTTCCGCTATCGCGCAGAAAGATACGCAGCACTCCACCCAGGCGAGGTCATCCCGGACACGTTCAACCGAGGCGAACAAGTCTCCACTAGGCTCGCTCTCGCTCCGTGGAACAGGCCCCCCTTGCCAACCGTGAGTCTGATCTTTCGGCTACCCGAGGCCGGGAACGCTGATCGTCTCTATCAATCCTGCTTCTAGTACGCGGCCGTCCTGATGGAATCCGGAGTGGGTACCGGAGATGTCGAAGACAATCGTATCGCCGTCCCGCCTCCTCCGGCCTATGGTCACACTAGGGGCAGTACCCTGCTTCTGGCTGGGTTCATTGGTCCTGAACTCCAGGAGCAATCTCGTCTCGCTCGAGAGGCACGCGGCGAACGGGTCAGTCGAGCCACGATCGCCTCTGTCCAGTCAAACGAGCAGTCGATCAAGAGTCGGCCAAGGAGTTACATTACCGTCGATTCCGAATGGGACGCGACATGCGACATGAGTCGGGCTACCTACCTTGCAGAGACTCTGGCCCGATTAGAGGCTGAGGAAAGAGACTTGACGACGATCCAGGTGATATCACCTGCACCCACACAAACTGGATTTGTGATTTCCGGGCCGTCACCAGGGCCACCGCCGCCACCGAAATCACCCCGCCCTGAGCAGCTTCCGTCGGCCTCGCCCCCCTGATTTGCGGCTGTCCCTCCGGCGCTTTAAACCATTCACGTGGTATGTTATCTTAACTGACGCCAATACCTCGTTTTTGGTTTGCAGTATCACAACCTTCTCTTCCCACTTCCTCTCTTTCTTTACCCGGGGCGGTCCATTTCTCCCCTTGTCGAATGCCGCCCGAACCACTCTTTCAGATATCCTGGGGCCCCGACGCGACGAAGAAACGACATCCGTTTCCTCCGAGTCTCGAGAGTCCCTCTCTGTCTGCACCCTTTTTCATCGTTTACAATTCTACGTTTTGTTCAGTTGTTTCTGCTCTCGAGAGGCTGTACGTCCGCATATATAGGTATGCTTTCTGGAAATACGGGTGTATACAGTTCCCCCCCTTGTTGTATGAAACGAGTGCGATGCCGCTATAAAATGAAGAGACGGGTCTCACAACAATACTGCACACTCCCGGTGCGGACAACGTTCACTGCATACCCACGTTTTCGCCCGACCTCCAACGTTGCCCTTGACCGTGTCCACTTTGTACGTCCGCCCATGCGGCGGCTGTTTGTGAGAGTATGGCACTACTTGAGCATATTCGCTGGCACGGTTCTGTCGGCTATACTCGTAGGTTGAAGGAAAACTCCGTTTATATCAGCAAACGCTGATTTTGTTCAGCAATCGCCCTGGGTCACCTCCCTTGAATTCAGATGAGCACGAGGCTCGTATACAATATCGTTTAACTTGGTGTGACTGCTGGCTTACGACAGTGATCTTGCAAAGGGAAAACGATTTACGACTGTTTGAATGTACCCCGAGCCTCGACGTGACCGTGAACAGCCACCCAAGTCGCCTGGCCGGGATGTTTCGTGTGACGCCTCCGTGACCTCCTTACTTGGGGAATTTTCACCGCGATCGATTCCATTCTCTTTCGCGCTGCCCACAATCTGACGGTAGGGCCGGGGTCTCTGCGCCCCCAGAGCCTCCGGGAATCCATGTGCACACGGTGTAGCCTTGCTGTCAGCCACTCCCCGCTTTCCGCACCTATTACACACCTCCAGTCGCACTCAGGACAACAATGACGTGCCCCGTCATCCCGCCCCCCGCCTGAAATCACATGCCATGTGGTTCAGGAACCTGGTCGTCCCCGTGTCTTTAGATACCATGGGGACAACATTTAGAAGAGAAGGATTCGAACTTCAGATAAGGGCGGCAGAATTGATGATGGAGTAAGTCAGCTCGGGTACCGACTTTCCGACCGTCGATCTCGCTGGCGATCAGTGATGGTTGAACCCGCACCACGCGTATCCTCGACGTGCGTTCAGGTGAACGCGTTGCGATGCGACGTTCTGTTGACCACCGTAGTTTTGGGTAGAGCTTCATAACACCCAGGATGCGTGGCTGCTTTCCAGATACACACCACACCGCGGAGATGGAAGTCACCTCCTTGCTGCCACAGTTGCTACATCCATGTAGCTCACGACTCGGCTTTAGCCAAGGTCGCCACCGCGTGGACAGAATCAGTTCATCACTTCAGCCGCGTTCTATCAGACTACGAACCACTCCAGGGTGTGTTCACAATGGATCACGGCCATCGTCGCAGCGCCATCCCCATGTTGGCTCTCTCCGCCGCCCATATGTTTGCTTGTTCTCCGGTTCGGCCTTGGTCCTACCACTCGTGCGCAGCTGGGACCCGTAGGCTATTTAAGCCAGGCTCATTCTGTTCTAAGGTCTCATTGGAGTTGACTCGCCAATCGTCTCCATACCTTCGCTGCGATGTTCTCCTCTTCCCTCCGTGCATCCCTCATCGCTCTCGTCGCCTCTGCGGTCGTTGTCTCCGCCGGCCCTGGCTTGACAGTCAAGACCTCGACCCCCAACGCCAAGGTCGATGGATTGGGGAACTTGAAGGTCACCGCGACCGTCACCAACACCGGTGACCAGACCCTCAAGCTCCTCAAAGACCCCCGTGGAGTCTTGAACACCTTCCCTGAGAACACCTTCAGCATCACCGGTGCTGTTGGCTCCAGCCCGTCGTTCAACGGTGCCAAGGTAGATCACGCGTCTGGTTACTTAACAAACACACGTGCTCATGCTTTCGGTTTCCGTTTCTAGGTCAAGTACAGCCCCACATACACCACTGGTCGTAATGATCCCAAGTCTTTCACTGTTCTCGCTCCTGGTGCTTCTGTCGACGTCGTTCACGATCGTAAGTTGAAGCACGTCGCTTGCTTTTAACTCAGCATCAGCTCATGGAGTGATCACCATCAGTATCCGCTGCGTACAACTTCACTCAATCCGGTGCTGGAGACTACTCCATCGGGCCATCGACCCTTTTCACCTACGTCGACGCTGACGGCACCATCAAGGACCTCGACGCCACTGTTGGGGGTGTCGCCAAGGTGAACCTCTCCGGCACCCTCGCTGTTTCCCGTGGCCTTGCCAAACGGGCCACCTTCAACAGCTGTTCGGCCACCCAGCAGACGCAACTCAATACCGCGGCTGCTGGTGCCCAGACCTATGCCGCCTCAGCGCTCGCTTATATTTTGGGTATCTCAAGCGGCACGACCCGGTACACCAGCTGGTTTGGTGAATACGACTCGGCTAGGAAGGGCACCGCCCAGAATCACTGGCAGTGGATAAGCGCCCGTCAATTCGCGAGCTTCACCTACGACTGCACCTGCACTGAGGAGGATACCTACGCTTACGTCTGTGCGTATATATTTCAACCGTGAGCTTATTGCCATGCGGCCACTGATGATTCTCTCGATCAGATGCCAATGATTTCGGAAAGATCTACCTCTGTGGTGCCTACTGGCCCGCCCCTGATACCGGTACCGATTCAAAGGCTGGAACGCTCATCCACGAGTCTTCCCACTTTGTCTTCAATGGGGGCACCGCCGACAACGCTTACGGTCAGAGTGCTTGCAGATCCCTAGCTAAAAGCGACCCGGCCAAGGCGGTCATGAACGCCGACAGCCACGAGTACTTTGCTGAGAACACCCCCGCTGAGGCTTGAGATGTTTTCGTTAGTGGATTTTATGGAGGGGGTCTTAGGGGGGACCTCCGGGATACCCTGATCTGTAGGTAGATCGTAGTCTGACGGAACAATACGGGTTGCATGTAATAAAGTAAAGCAAATATGAGCTTGTGAAGATTCGCCGAAATGTTCCCAGTTGCGTTGGACGGAGGACTCGAATGGTCGGTTCAATGGATGGCGGTGTCATCGGGTCGGGCGAAAACCCCGTAGCTCCCGTAGATCAAGAGGTCGGTGGGTGGTACCCGTTCGGGCCCGCGGAAGATCCTATGCAGTAGAGTTTGGTTTTCTCTGGGGGTCGGGGTCAACCACGGATGCCGAACGTCAACGACTCTGGGTTTACCTACGGGCGAGTTGCACTCAACTGAACTTCCACCCAACCAAAGCTCTTTCGAATCACCAACAAAGTGATGATATCCCCCGTCCCCGGGTGACCGATCCTCTCGAGGGCAGTCGAAGTCAGCTTCCGATGTTGACTTACGCGCCCTAGCTCGAAAGGGCAGGAAACGCAGTTACCGATGACAGCACAGAATGTCGAGAGCTTGGAGTATCCGCCAGCACTGGTAACAGAGTCAGCAGCTCTTCTATACAGCATGTGCTCCTTACCCTGTCTAACGAGGTCCTCCGGTTTCTCCAGAGTAGCCTCTCCAGGATGTCTCCCGGGACACGTCCGAACTACGGAGGCGATGGGTTTCCACCGACGGGCTGGAGCGCCGTATGAAACGGACGTCGAATCACCCATACAGATCATCATCCCTCCGGTGGAGGGGAACATCCGATTTGCTTCCGGGCCGAACGACGCACGCCGCGCGAAACCAGTGCAAACCCTAGAGTAGACGTAATGGTTCGTCCGCTGCGAATATCAGTAAGCACTGTTCTGGGTGATCCGGGGACGAGAACTGGGCTCGAGATGCGATACTTCGTAAAAAAAACGAGCATAAATATTGAGACCCGAAGGTCTTCCACTCTGGAAAAGCGTGTCATCCTTGTGCAGGGGCCATGCTAATCTTCTCTGTATCGTTCCAATTTTTCGTATGTCACTCCGAAGAGGACATATAACCTTGGAAAGGTTCGTGACGCACCAACGCACAAATGAATTGCGTTTGGGTGGCGGGTTTCAATGTGGGCGTCAGATTGGCGCCCACATCTGATACCGATCACCGACTTCAGGGTAGCGGGATGGGCTTGGCGTGATGCTACAACCAAGTCAATTCGCTCATCATGGCAATACATCACCTTCCATTCGAGGCGGAACACCACCCTGCAACCATCGTGTGTCGCCGACCGCACACTCGGACACTCGTCCAAACGCCTCGCGTTTGAGTGTTTCGGTACCGATGGGCTATAGCTGCACTACATAGGGATCTGCACCCGTCATTTGTGCGGAATAACTTGGCCGCACTGTGGCACTTTGGATACCAAGTTGAAGAGAGGCCCCCGATAGAGAGCACTGCATCCGAGAGTTTGAGGCTCTCCATCAACAAGAAGCTTGTCAACACTACGATGAAACACGCGCCCGCACAGGACGGGGTGGAGACGACAATGGGACGCCCGGGCGCTGTTTCTTGTGGATATAAAAGCCCTCCACCCAACTGCAGACTTCCCCAGGCTAGCAGTGCGAGCACTCTCCCCTTCGTCTTTCCCTCCTACCAGTCTTTCATCCTTGGGCCCGGTGCCTTCTTACGACCAGTCATCTTTATCGTCCCAACCAAGCCGATCTCTTTCATAATGTTTGCCAAAGCCGTCTTCTTCTTCTTCGCCTTCGCCACCTTCGTTAACGCCGCCCCCGTCAAAGACTACTGTATGTCCCACTTGTTCTCGGTTATCTCCTCTCGCTCATGTCAGTTACAGCCGCATACCCAGGTGTCCGCCCGCTGCGCCCGTTCGAGGTTGTTCAGGCTCTGCCGGGTGGTGGACACGAGCTCCAGCCTATTGCTTCCAGGGGTCTCTCTTTGGACTTCACCAATGACATCGGCCCCGACCTGGATCTCGACTTGGACGTCGATGTTAACCTCTCTCTTCCTCCGAATAAGAGGAGGCTCCTCGATTCCCAACTCCTCGATGGCCTCAGGACTATCGATAACCTCGGGACTACCCTCGGTCTCAAGGTGAACAAGAGAGATACTGCCGACCTCAACGCCCTCGGTTCCCAGATCCTCAATGGTCTCAGGTCCCACGGACTGGATGAGTACATCGACGTCTTTTCCACTAGGATCCAACGGTTGAAGGACCTCCCCAGCAACGTCCCGCCTTCGCAGATCACGGCTGAGGCCAACGTCCTCCTCCGTGAATACAACCAAGTCCTCGCAGGTCTCCGCGTGAACAAGCCAGTCGAGGCTCGTGATATCGTGATCAACGCTCAGGACCTCGTTCAGCTCCAGAACTTCATCTCTAATACCGTCAGCTTACTCCGTACTCTTGGCAAGTCCGATGGTGAGCACCTTCACCTTTCTGTGCACCCCAGTGAATGCTGAGCCCGTATTCTCTTCGTAGCTGTCAACACCTTCCTGTCTCAGGTCAACAACCTCAAGGCTGAGGCTCGGAACGGGTCCCTTGATGCTGGCGACCTCCTGAATGCCGCCCGTGACATTCTCGCTTCCGTCCTCTGAGAGGTAGTGACCTCGATTCACGGCGCCTGCACACCCCCGCTGGTCGATGATGGTGTTGTGTTACGAATTTGACGATGACTGGAAACAATTTACGACCTCCCTTTTACGGTTTGGTTTGGCCAACGCTCGATCAATGACGAACTACTGGCCCGTACTT
>Ga0307509_10010563_pt1 | contig 11293 bp, 16 predicted proteins | sample 10_EM_MG_FD_202245 | JGI IMG/M metagenome (GOLD analysis project Ga0307509, IMG submission 202245) | Populus trichocarpa ectomycorrhiza microbial communities from riparian zone in the Pacific Northwest, United States - 10_EM | ecosystem: Host-associated > Plants > Roots > Unclassified | place... | reverse complement strand
AATGAGGAATAAATGGATACGCCTGGGAGTTGTTGACGTGCTTCCAGCCCCTTGTTCGCCACCTTCAACCAATCCCGCTGCTCGGAGCGCACAGCAACTCGGTAAATACCCACTGTCGCCACACACCTTCTCACTCTCATGCCCTCATGTCTAAGGACCTCGTTTACACGCTCCTACCGATAGCTGCCTGGTTGCCAAATTACGGTGCGTGTTCCGCACCAATGATCCCCATTCATTCCTGTTCTGACCTCCGAAGATCCCCGATGGCTTTACGGTGATGTCATTACAGGTTTGACCGTTGCGATAGTCAACATACCCCAGGCTCTCTCCTACGCCAGCGTGAGTACTCAAAAAACCCATCGTATCCCTTGCAGACTTACTGTATGTGCTACAGCTGGCTGGCTTGCCCCCTCAATATGGATTATACTGCTCGTTCATCGGAACCACCGTCTACCCTGTACGTTCAATCCATGCGGGTATCCGTCAGAATCCTACACCTGTCAGTTCCTGGGAACCTCCAAAGACATCACGCTGGGTCCGATTGCGGTTGTCTCATTATCGGTCGCAGAAGTTGTTTCCAATATCCACAGGGGGTATCCCGGAGTTTGGAGCAGCCCTCAGATCGCTGCCATGCTTGGATTTTTATGCGTAGGTACCGTCGGTTCCCACCTTCCTCCATCGCTAAGAGAACCCATGGTTCCCAGGGTGTTGTCATTTTTCTTCTCGGCGCACTTAGACTCGGCTGGTTAGTCGAGTTCATCCCAGCCCCGGCGGTCGGCGGATTTGTAACGGGGTCCGCGATCCAGATCATCGCCTCACAACTTCCTCCCCTCCTCGGAATCAAAAGCAAAGGGGATTCCTCATTCGAGATCTTCTGGAATACCCTGCGCAACATACGTCATGCGCGGCTGGATGCTGCCCTCGGAATCTCCGGGCTCGCCTCATTATATTTATTCCGTTGGATCTGTCAAGTTCTGACAAAAAAGTACCCGCGACACGGTTTGTCACCTCCAACACTACTTTACCTTCTCTCGTTGACGCGATTTTGTTCTAGCCCAGACGTTCTTTTTCGTCTCTGTGATCAGGAACGCGTTCGTGGCTGTTGCCCTCACCTTTATCTCATGGGTGATCATCACCAATTCCCATGGTAAACCGCCAATCGCTGTCCTTGGCGAAGTCCCTCGTGGATTCAAAATAGGCATTATACCTTTCGATAAGGAGTTGGTGCGGGTCGCTTTCGGCCAATTACCCGTGCCGTGCGTCGTCCTGCTTCTCTGTCACATCGCCATAGGAAAATGTAAGTGCGTTAAACCTCTCGTCTGACACGTCCTCCTATCGTACGCCCCTCTAGCCTTCGGTCGTCAGAACAACTATAAGATCGATCCGGATCAAGAGCTAATCGCGGTCGGCATGACCAATCTCTTGGGCATTTTCTTTTCGTCCTACCCCACAACTGCCTCTTTCTCCGCCACCGCTCTCAAGGCCAGGTGTCACGTTCCAACTCCCCTATCCGGCCTCTTCACCTCTGCGTTGGTCATCTTATCCCTGTACGCGTTGACCGGCGTGTTCTATTACGTGCCCACAGCGGGTCTCGCAGCCGTCATCATCAGCTCCGCCCTGGGTCTTGTCGACGGGTCGGAAGGAATCCATTACTGGCGCGTTTCGAGAATCGAGGCCGTCATCTGGATCAGTAGCGTCGTTGCCACCGTCTTTGCTGGGGTCCAGTACGGCATATCAATCGCCATCCTGGCGTCCCTCGCCTTGCTTCTCATCAGGGTCGCTAAGCCGCAAGGTCGGTTCTTGGGAACCACGACCTTGAGACTCGTCGACGACAAAGGGAACGAATCCACCCGCGAGGTGTTCATTCCGTTGGAGCTCGGGGACGATGGCGTACTCAACATGAAGACGGCGGTGAAGCCCCCCGCTCCATGGATCGTGATATACAGGCTGGGAGAGAGCTTCACTTATCCGAACGCGTCGTCGGTGAATATGTCAATCATGGAGTATTTCAAAGAGAATGCGAGGAGGAGCCCGCAGCTGGCTCACAATAAGAAGGAAAGGTTATGGAACGAGACGAATACCCCGGACAGTACCAGTGAGAATGAGAGGGAAAAAAGTAGGAGACCGATCAGGGCAGTCATATTTGACTTTGCCTCGGTGTGCGTATGCTCATTGTGCCCTTTTACGTATTTTCCCTTCTGACGGCTCATCTCCTTTCCTTGCGCGTAGCTCCGTTGTCGATAGCACCGGAGTCCAAACTCTCCGAGACACCAAAGAGGAGGTGGAGAGGTGGACTGGACACACAGTCGGCGTACGTCCTCCCAGCCTGACGTGTTTCCAAGATTTCGATTGACCCTTCCTCGACAGTTCCACTTCGCGAACATCCACCGAGCAGATGTCTACAGCGTCCTTGTGGCGGGAGGGTTCGGGGTCCCAACTCCACCCCAGCACCCGAGATTCTTCCCTCCCACTCTAGTTCTCCGTGAGACCGTACCCGTGCGAGCCCATTTCCAGGTGTACCGGAGCGGCGGCGAGGAGGTGTTGGTTGCCCGTGGCACAGTCTCCGGGGACCAAGGATATGTACAAGAACCTATCATCTCGGACGGCACGCCTTTCTTCCACGTTGACCTCATCGCGGCTGTACGGGTCGCAGAAAAACTCGGATTGGAAGAGGAGGAAGAGGAGAACGAGAGTGGTGAGGGTGGGCCGAACGGGATTCCTCAGGGTGACATCCTGATTGATTTGCACGATTGATTTATCCATACTCGAGGCTTGCAGTTTGTCTGTTTCTTGGTTTCTTGGTCTTTGGTTGGTTTGGTCTGGGGGTGCGTTGGTTACACGGATGCGCTCACAATTTCACGGACAGTCGCCCAGTCACCTGTTACTTCGACGGAATGGTCCATCCTATGCGTGCAGCTGACCACCATGTACAGTAGCCGCGCGGTTTATAGCATTGCCGCGGAATGTTCACCACATTGTCGTTTCTCCTCACTGCCGTGAGTCGATAGTCTTGGCGGACAACAACCGAGGGCAGAGGCACCCTCCCCTCCTCTTGGTGCAGAAATCCCTTAACTTTGAAAGGTATGTGTCAACCCTCTCCCCTTCCCAGTGGTTCCCTGCGGATGTTCGCTCGGTACAACGAGCTCAGATCCCACTCAACAAACTGGCCCCGGCGTGGGGTGTATGGAATTAACTGCGCCGCCGAAATATTTTGCGGTGCTGGCCTGTCCCAGGCTCGCCGTATTCTTCGCGAGAGGGCACCCAACAAATATGCCTCTCCGGATGACTTGTGGTGATGATGTCCGGTGGAAAACCGCCTCTAATGGACGTTAAGCAGCACCTTGTTGGATCTCCGAAGAGTGGAAGTTTTGTATTGTTGAAGGGAAAATCGACGGAAACAGTTCAACATCTGGGGTGAAGGGTAGTGGGCGCGCTCGAGGGGGAGGGAGGTGACGGACGCAGACAATCTGTCTCTTTGTCTGCAGGAGGGGCTCGGGTTGATTAATGATTCATAACCGAAGGTCAACCATCCGTTGAGACCTAAAATCAGCCAACGATCCCTGCACGTGATGGACAGCAGGAGGGGATACGAATCCCGCCGATCGCTTGGATGGGGCGATGTGGATAGTTCTATACGTGGATTATAGAGAAGGATATTACAAGAGATGATTACGTTGTGGGGAGCATTGTGAACGCGAACGGTCGTCCGGTTCTCGGAGTGTAAGTGATCCAGCTTGAGAAATTCCTAGCCTGCCGACCATCAATAAATGCGCTGTCAAAAATAGTACACTTTAGTTAGATGGGATGAGGAACGGCGGCGTAAACTCACCTCGTCCCGCACCCAATAAAGTGTCAAGTGTAATTGATGTGCAACACGCCATATTCCAGAAACCGACTTACGAGGTGATCGAACTTGACTGGTTTGGCGGGGTTGCGTCGGGGCCAGATGTTGTTGAGCTGCAGGGTCAACCTGCACTCCGTTTCGGACACCCGCTTGGCGAGGAGACTCAACGTCGTGTCCAATGAGCCCCACGTCACAGTTCCGTCATCCCCATCGCTCCAGTCGTCTTCGTCGTCCGAGTCCGAATCCCCTTCGTTGACAAATTCGACGAAAGACAAGGATACCTTCCGAAGATTTTGGGAGGTTATCGATGACAAGAGGTTCACAACAGATTGGGTGAGTCTTTTGTTGCTACTAAGCAGGGCGTGGATCTCCTCGAGCCTATCGCAGGAGGCTAATGAGACGTCTGGAACGGGCCGATCTGGGGGTGTGAAAAAGTAAGGACAGGTTGGATGAGTCCCGACAGTTTCCCAACACACCTCGATAGCTCCCTTCAAAGCGAAGGGTTACCAAGGTATGCCGGCAGCCTGTCAACAGCATTTGGTATGCCTCAGGTTCGTAGAAGGTGCACCCTCGAATGCTGATGGTGGTGAAGTGTAACGGAAGGGCGGCGACGGCCTTGAGAACAGGATGGTCAGAATTGAGGTCGGCCAATGACAATGTGCCATGGAAACTCGGGGTGACTTCGGGGACGTCTGGGGCGGTGTCGAACGAACCGGAATGTGGGGAGGGACAGGCGATTTCTAAGTCTTGAACGTTTGGAAGGAGGGAAAAGAAATTGAAGAGGGTCGCTGGCTCCAACGTGCAAAATCGCAGACTTAATGCGCCCAGTGACTTGCCAAAGTGACCGAAGTGAGGTTCGGACGACCCGCCATTGAAAAGCGTGGCGTTCCACTGGATGAGGGTAAGGGACCGGACGTTGCTGAATGAGGTCAAGTTTGAGAGGGGGAAGTCCGAGCTTTGTGGGTTGATCCATGGCGAAAGACGGTACTCCTCCAGTGTCAGCGTGCGTGTGTAGGACGCGGGCCCGTCGACGTCCGGGGAGACGTTCTCAACCCAACGCTGGAGGTTGGGGGGAGCCAGATGAACGGACTCGAAAAGGTAGGCTTGGCCCCAGCTAGCCCAGGCGGTTGAGACTAGGGATGCGGCCGAGAGGGACTGTGGATCATCGCGGAGATATTTGAGGATGCGATCGATGAGTTCAGGGGGGAAAGTCATGAGGGGGCGCGGACGTTGCCGATCCCCTCGAAGGGTCTCCCACATCCGATTGCAATCCCAGATGGGCGCACTCTTGCACGATCCAGCTTGCTACCCTGGACTGACTATCACAGCCTGGAGGGTGGACCAAAAACTGAGCGCGCGCGCTGTTTAGCGGGCTGACCCTTGTTCCAAATTCGGCCCAGTCATTGTCGATAATTTGGGGTGGACTGCTGGTGGATTTGGGCCTTTGTTTGCGTAGTTTTTCCTCGTCAACAATATACGTACATGCATTATATGTACCCTTTCCCTCGCAGAAAACAAATTTGGGTGGCTGTGGCCGGGACCGGCTTGATATGGATGGGGAATAAGCGCCTTGATCTGGCACTTTATAAGAACGTCCGTCGACGACGACGACGACGACGGCGAGACGAAGAGTGACGACGAAGATTGGCTCTGCTCTGCATCCGACGGTCTCTACAAAACAAATCTACTGCAAAAAAAGTATCGCTCTACTCATCTGCTGCTTGTTTTAACCTTTTCTCTTTTGTTCCTCAACTTCGCTTTCGTTTTTTCTCCATCGCTCTCCGCCGTTCCAAAGCTTTGTTTCCCAGTTTTCCTCGCACATTTTTTCGCCTCAGGATCTCGTTTCGCCCGCCAAATCCGCCATGTCGTCGGCGAACAACTTCGTCCCCCATTCGAGGTCTGTGGCCTCTCCCGACACATCTGCTTCTCGATCGTCCGGAGAATACCTGCCCGGCCCACAGGAGGGTTGGAATTCTCCAAACATGTTGAATCGAACCCAGTTCAACCCCCCAGGCTTTTTCTCTCCCACTAACCACCACCATCACCTCCCATCCTCTCCTCCTCTCCTCCCCGACCCCGCCTCCAACCGTTTCTCCTTCAACGACCGCGAGCCCAAGCTACTGCGTTTACCTCCCCAATCTAACCCCACAGTGATTGGCCAACCCAATTTCCCCTCTCAATCCGTCACCCACGCCCTCCACCACTCCGTCGCTTCCCTCTGGTGGGGAGAATTGGAACCTTGGATGGACGAAGAGTACGCCAAGCAGGTCTGCACCATGAGGAACTGGGATCCCGTGACCATCAGGGTCCCTCGTCCTCCCCCCGACCCCGTCACCGGTCAGCAGCCGAACAACCCGGGCTATTGCTTCCTCACCTTCAGCTCTCAAGCTCAAGCCGCCTCCGTCCTTGGAGAGATCACCAACTCACAAACCCCAGTCATCATGCCTAACTCGAGTAAACCCTTCGTTTTCAATTGGGCCTCCTCTGTTCCCGCATCGCCTCCAACCTTATCGCTCCCGATGGCCACACCGACCCAACAGTCTACTCATCAGCAGCAACCGCCCAATTTCACCAAGGAGTACAGTATCTTTGTTGGCGATCTCGCTCCGGAGGTATCCAACTCTGATCTAGTGGCCGTCTTCCGTAATCCAGTTCTCGGTCTTCGGAACGACCGGGAGCCACGATTCATTCGTCCCTTCCTCAGCTGCAAGAGCGCTAAAATCATGCTCGATCCCGTCACAGGCGTTTCCAGAGGGTATGGATTTGTTAGGTAAGTGCGCTTGTACCGGCACATTCGGATCTCCCTGACTCGATCCGGTCAGGTTCACCGAAGAGTCTGACCAACAGCGAGCGCTCATCGAGATGCATGGTCTCTATTGCCTCTCCCGCCCAAGTTCGTTTCCCAGATCACGTCTCAGTTTGAAGTTTGCTCACGTTCCTTCGGTCATAGTGCGCATCTCGCCTGCCACTGCGAAACACAAGGGTCAACAAGCGACCGCTCCGGCGTTCCCTGTTCCGAGTCAATATGCGAGCCCAGATCTCCAAACCGCACTCTCGCTTCCCCCAATGCCTTCCCCGATGACGACTCAAAGCATCTCCGGTCCACTCGCCACGTCGTCGACCCCAAATTCTGGGTCAAACAACTCGCTGCACACAGCCTCTGGGTCTATCTCTTCCGTTCCGTCCTTGAGCTCGAACAGTTCCTCCACAACCTTGTCCAACGTCTCGGACGACATCATCAAGGCTCAGAACGTCGTCAATCCTTTACTTGGTTCCCCACCCCCCCAACCGGGGCCTAGCAAGCCGTCGGCGAACCCGAACGGAGTGAACTCTATCACCTCAACGTTCGCCGTTCAGCAGGTGCAAGATATTTCGTCCTCACAACCGTCCGTGTTATCTGAAGAGTTTTCGAAGCATCACGCACAGGCGCGAGCAATCCTGTCTAACCTAATCGGCCCCAACGGGGAGCAACTTTCTTCATCAGACCCATACAACACGACGGTGTTCGTCGGTGGTCTGTCTCCTCTGATTTCTGAGGACACGCTGAGGACGTTTTTTGCACCGTTTGGTGATATCCACTATGTTCGGCGTTTAATCGAGTAGGATTCTGAACCACGACTGACAGTGCTTATTCCCATATAGGTCAAGGTTCCGGCCGGGAAAAATTGCGGTTTTGTCCAATTCATCCGCAAGCCGGACGCTGAGCGGGCAATCGAAAAAATGCAAGGTTTTCCCATTGGAGGCAGTAGGATTCGATTGAGTTGGGGGCGCAGCCAGTGTAAGTGAAACTGATCCGGGTCATGTGGAGGTCGGCTAACTTCGTTTGGCATAGACAAAGCTGCCCAAGCCGCCGCCCAGGCCGCGCAAACTGCAGCCATGCAAAGTCACTACCAACCACCTCCGATGCAAACGCCGATGCAAACGCCGATGCAAACCTCATCGCCGCCCCCTGTTCCGCAACAGCAGCCTCAGCCTAGCATCACCGGAGAACAGGCCATCGAGATCCTCCAGAAGCTTGGACTTGCCAACTTGCTCAATCAATCGAACCTCACCTCCGACGCTGGGATTATCGGACGGCTGAGTTCGCCACCCTCTGGAGGCGGCATTCCGTTCAGAGATGATGAGAACGTTCGTTCTTCTGCCGAGATGTATTCCCACTACCGGAACCAAGGTGTTGGCCCGATCGAGGCCCCCAATCTGCGTCCTCCAATCCCCACCTCGTTCTCCCCATTCTCACCCGACCTCAGGGTGCACGCTGACGACCGCAAGACGACCCAGGAGCCGGTTGGAGCCCGACCGAACAAGAGTTTCTCCCCCGCCGTCGGCGAAAACTCATCCAACCTTCCCTTGAGTGGCAAAGCTTCTCCGGTTGGGTCCGGGTCCGGATCGCGGACGGGTACCGGCGCAACCACTCCGCGCTATGGCCCATTCTTCGATGCTTCTGCCAACCAATTCTTCCCTCGGTCTTCGAGCCGACAGGACAGCAACACATCGGCTCATCGCGACTCGCCTGCTCGGACTCTTTCCCCTGGGCGCAGCGAGTTCGACGGGCAAGACCCTATTCACGACCTGAACGGAACGCTAGCGAGCCTTGACCTCGATAACAACAACAGTCAAAGCGTTCCAACTTTCAGGAAGGCCGTTGGTTCACCCACCGGTTCCACCTCGTCGTAAACCACCGGAGGTGGCGTCGTCGGCAGCACAAACTATTAGCGCTATCAATACCCTCCCCTCAAAACGGCTCGCTCTGCGCACGTACTTTTGTCGTTTCCACTTTTTATCATCCTCCTCGTTGTTCCCTCGCACGCCGTCGTTGTTATAATCGCCCACCCTCTCGTGAAATCGTTTTCCAACTTGCGCCTTTTTGTTTGTGCTCTTTTTGTCACTTTGTCCTCCACACTAAACCGATCCAAATCTCTTCCCCGTTGCTCTCGCTTTGTCCTTCTCTACTATCCCCCTTGTTTCGCACGATTTGTTCTTCCCTGACCCTCTCCCGGCCATTTGTTTTATGCTGTGGCTCGCGTACATGAAGTAGCATACTCCCCTTTCTCCATGAATCTTCCCTAGTATGTTTGTTTTTACTCCACTCCCTCTTGTTCGCGCACACGCCTTCCCTAGCCTTTTGTCACCACACTGCCCCTCCGACGCCCATCTCTCCTCCTAAGGACGGTTCACTTTTTCGTTTTGTTTTGACACCCCCTACTACTCTGACCTGTCACCCAACTCTGAAATCAGCTCTCTCAGATACACAAAGCAATGCCGTTTGTCCAGTAGCTTTCCTCTTCTATCTTGATATGGTTTTGTTTCTCACTTCGAAATTCACATCTCGAGCGTTGTTCTCCACCCTAATGCGAGTACCGAACGGATGGTCTTTCCTCATGACGGATTTGGGTAAGCTTAGGGATTGCAGTGACGGAGGCGGAACACAGCCTAAACTTTTTGTTTACCTTTTGATCGCACGGGGGCTCGGTACTCCGGCACGATGCGACGCCTGCACATGGACCCATGATCGCATTGATCGGCCAACCCGAGGAAGGCGACCATACGCTTCCCCATGGATCGTGGGTCGCTGACAGTTATACAGACCGAAGAGCGGGTGGGAAAACCTGGTTTCCCGCCTGCTGAGGTCAATGTGAGAAGTAACCCAACACCACCGACGTCCACCGCGATGAGTACCCAAGCACAACCTTCAAGAGCCCTCTCCTGGCTTTTATTCGATCCGACGAGGAACCCCGTAGGCAACGTGTACATCATGTCCGTCCCTGGTCACGGCCCAGGATCTCGCGGAGGATAGAGAGGCGGACGTTCCCGAGGAGGAGGAATCGCCGTTGTAGGCGATATACCGTCGTGAGTCTGAGGTCTTGACAAGCCCTTTCCAGGTTGCTTTAAACATCCTCAGTCCCGCGGAGCGAGAACACCCTTGTCGGTCCCACCTTCTACCGCCGCCACGTTACCGGAGTACGACAACTTGTAGAGGAATTCGAGGACCGTAACATACGACGGGTTTTACGCACACGAAAGGTTGCAACCAGCAAGAACCACCATTGCGCCCGCTATCCAGATCTTCCACCCAGTCTTTCAGGAATTCTCGGACAGGATCGACAACCTCACGTTCGAGCCTGATGAGGCGGCTCTCGCCTTCGTCCACGACCTGATGCCTATCGTCTCGGAGATACCCCTTCCAGAGGAGAATGCTCTTGAAAAGCTGCGCCTTCTCCTTGATCGCCTGTTGAACCGTTCTGTAGAAATGGTGACATCAGCTGGGGAAGGTGCTGCGGATGGCATGGTGTTCAAGGAAGCCTGCCACCACGCCACTCCTCTCCTCGGCGTCCTGTACAAACGTGCGTTTGGCGAGGGTGGGTACGATCCTTCGACCCGGGGCTTCGTTTTCCGTTCGAGAGTGTCTTGCCTCAGATCATGTTCATGATTCTCATGTGTTTTCGCACGTCCACTAACACAGTCCTCAGGTCACACCCTTTTTGGAGCGTTGTTGCCCGCTTTTCCTCCTCGCTGGCCCCGGTGCTTACCTGTCCATGCTTGGTGTCGTCTTCACCGACAAGTTCATCGTTCAGCGAATAACCGACATCATGTGGGTTGGGGAGGCCACCACTCAGGAAGATGCCAGGATGTATCGCCTCCCACGAGTCTTTGCGTCATTACGCCTCGCAGTAACGGCGTTGGACCGGTACTATGACCAGATCCTGCAAGCTCCGGACATCCCCACTCTCGACCCCGCTCTGGCTTCCGATCAACCCCATCCACGTTTCTTCCCCTACCCTACAAAATTCCAAGGGTACCGCACAGAGCCAATGCAGCAGATGATGATGTGACGCCCGAGTATATCGAATTCGAGTACATCAGACCCTTGCAGCGGGGCCCCCGCCAATGTCACATTTCTCATCAAGGTCAAATCGTCGGGCCAAAACTTGGTTATCAAGTTCGTTGATTGGTATGGGGTTGATGCCCACCAACTGCTCACTGATGCAAGAATGGCGCCCCGGCTCCTATACTGTGGTCTATTGGACGGCGGAGACGATGTCAGGAACGCTGGGAGTCGTGCTGGGGGCAGAACCAAAGGCGGTGGCTTATACGTCGGTCCAACCCGCATGGTGGTAATGGAGTACATCGAAGGAGACACTGCGGCAGAGTCTGCCACCTGGCCAAACGATGCTCGCGAGACGGTCGAGGAGGCGGTCCGGAAACTGCACTCGTCTTTGGAGATCTGCGAGGACCCAACGTTATATTTTCAGAGGGTGGAGCGTTCCTCATCGATTTCGATTGGGCTGGAAAGATGGACGAGGCGCGGTACCCTCGAAACCTCTCGAGGAACCTGAGGTGGCCGGGAGAGGTGGATGGATCGGAAATGAAGCCCATCCTCATGGATCATGACCGGTTCATGCTTGACCAGCTCTTTCCCAAGTAATCGGAATAGGTGGGTTGTTGAGCGAC
>Ga0307509_10010562_pt1 | contig 11294 bp, 3 predicted proteins | sample 10_EM_MG_FD_202245 | JGI IMG/M metagenome (GOLD analysis project Ga0307509, IMG submission 202245) | Populus trichocarpa ectomycorrhiza microbial communities from riparian zone in the Pacific Northwest, United States - 10_EM | ecosystem: Host-associated > Plants > Roots > Unclassified | place... | reverse complement strand
AAAGTAAAAACGATAATGCAATCAAGTGGGCGAAAAGCCTGCATTTAAAATTACAACCAGTCACCGACATTTATTTGAACAGGTACCAAATCGGAGAGGGTGCATATGACGGCTTTGAACATGGCGATATCCGGCACTTGTGGTTGTTCGGTTCTATTGCTTCCTTCATCCTCGTAATTGCTTGCATTAACTTCATCAATTTGTCGACAGCGAAATCGGCCAACCGTGCAAAAGAAGTCGGCCTTCGTAAAGTGGTGGGATCGCAGCGTAAGAGTTTGATGAAACAATTTCTCACAGAGTCATCCTTGTTCAGTTTGATTTCATTTTTACTCGGGCTGGCGATGGCTAGGGTTGCACTACCTTATTTCAACTCACTCATGGCCAAGTCGCTGATCTTTCCCTGGCGAGAGTTGTGGCTAATTCCGGTTTTGTTGGGTGGCTCACTTGCGATCGGGTTACTCGCTGGATTATATCCGTCCATTTATCTCTCTTCATTCCGGCCAGCGCAAGTATTGAAAGGCAACTTGAGCCTTGGTAGCAAAAGTGCTTCTATGCGAAGTGCACTGGTTGTATTTCAGTTCACGATTTCTATTGTATTGATCGTTGCCACACTCACTGTCAGCCGGCAGATGGATTATATTCTTACCAAAAAAGTTGGCTTTGATAAAGACCAGGTGCTCATCCTCCAGGACACGCACACGATGGGCGACAAGATTCAAACGTTCAAAAAAGAATTGGTGCGATTGCCAGAAGTAAAACATGCCAGCATCACAGGCTTTCTTCCCATTACCGGAATGAAACGCAACGGCAACCCGTTTTGGCTTGAGGGAAATAAAGACACTGAACAAGGTGTGCAGGGACAGATATGGTCAGTGGATGTGGACTACGTGAAAACGATGGGCCTCCATTTGGTGGCTGGTCGTGATTTTTCTGAAAATATATCGGATCAACAATCCATGATCATCAACAAAGAAATGGCCAAAGAGTTGAACCTGAAAGATCCGATCGGGGCAACTATCGTCAACCCGTGGAACGAAAAGCGGATCGTGATAGGCATGATCGATGACTTTAATTATGAATCATTAAAGTCGCCCATCAAGCCCCTCTCAATTGTTTTGAAAAACAGTACTAACATGGTATTAGTAAAAATAAATTCGAAAGAAATGCAGCAAGCGATTCAATCAATCACAGCAGTCTGGAAACAATTTTCACCAAACCAATCGATTCGCTATACTTTTCTTGATCAGAGTTACGCTAAGATGTATGATGATGTGGCTCGCACCGGAAGACTTTTTACTGCATTCTCTCTTCTCGCCATCACGATAGCATGCCTTGGATTATTTGCTCTGTCTGCATTCATGGTGGAGCAGCGTAGCAAGGAGATCAGCATACGGATTATTTTAGGAGCAACGGTGAATAACATCCTTCGGCTGCTTACTCAAAATTTTGTAAGACTGATCCTGATTTCATTTTTATTAGCGGTTCCGGTTTCCGCCTACCTAATGCAAAAATGGTTGCAAGAATATGCCTATCGAATAGAATTGAAATGGGATGTATTTGTTCTTGCCGGTGGGATTTCCATTTTTATCGCAGTGCTTACGGTGAGTTATCAATCCATCCGGGCTGCGCTAGCAAATCCATCACAAAGTTTGCGATCTGAATAAGATGAGCACACCTCCAAAAATATTTACCCGTTTTTTCCGCTGGTATTGCAACGATCATTTGTCGGATGCGATACTTGGAGATATGGAGGAACTTTACGTAAGACGAAAAAAGAAGCTTGGAAAAAGAAAAGCAGACTTATTATTTCTATGGAATGTGCTGTGCTTTCTTCAGCCATTCGCCATCAAAAGAAAACCATCACCCCAAAACAATATCGCCATGTTTGAAAATTATTTGAAGATCGCCTGGAGAACGATGATCAGGCAAAAAATGTACACCGGCATTAAAGTAGGCGGCTTCGCTATCGGGCTCGCCACTTGCATCCTAATTTTTCTTTTCATCCGCAATGAGATGAGCTACGACCAGCAATACGCCAACAAAAATCTCTACCGGCTTTATAATGAATGGCGCGGCGAATCGGCAGGACATTGGACTTCCTTTCCGGCCAACATCCACACCATTCTAAAAAAAGATTACGCCGAAGTGGAGAAGGCAGGGCGCTTAATTCCATTTAAATGGTTTAATGCCGGAAGCAATTTGATCAGACGGGATGACAAAATGGACAATACGTACGAAGAGGGTTTTGCTTATGCCGACAACGAACTGCTCGACATTCTTGAAATCCCGATGGTGTATGGCAGCCGGGACAACGCCCTGATAAAACCGATGTCCATTGTGCTCTCCAAAAAAATGGCGGATAAATATTTTCCGAATGAAGATCCTCTCGGAAAAATAGTTATCCTCAATGAAGACAAAACAAAACCCTTTGAGATCGGTGGCGTGATGGAAGATTTCCCCGCCAACTCGCACCTGCATTTTGACTTCTTCATCACGCTCGCCAATGTAGAGTTCTGGCCGGGCGAACAAACCAGTTGGTGCTGCTGGAATTACAATGCTTATGTGAAGCTCAGGCCTGACACGAACATACCTGATTTCAACAACAAGCTAACTTCGATGAAGGACACCTACCTACTTAGCCATCTTGAAAAAAATGGTGATCAATCTTTGGCTGACGAAAAAGCACATCACTTCTTTGGTGTGCAGCCGGTCGAAAATATTTACCTGAGTTGGGACGACATGGGCGATGACCACGCCGATATCCGATACATCTTTTTATTTGGGGGCATCGCCATATTCATTCTGCTGCTGGCGTGTATCAACTTCATCAATCTATCCACCGCTAAGTCTGCAAACCGTGCGAAGGAAGTGGGCTTACGCAAAGTAGTAGGTTCGTTCCGGAGTTATCTTGTTCGCCAGTTTCTCACGGAGTCATTGATGTACAGTTTTGTGTCGTTCGCACTGGCGCTCGTGTTGGTAGTGCTCGCGATGCCGTTCTTCAATTCACTCGCAGCCAAACAACTCACTGTACCGTGGACGATGGGTTGGTTCTTGCCAACATTGTTGCTTGCAGCTGTTGTCGTGGGTGTAGTGGCAGGAATTTATCCGGCCTTTTATCTCTCTGCCTTTAAACCAGTGGACGTGCTCAAAGGAAGTGTGAGCCGCGGAAGCAAAAGTTCTACTATGCGCAGCGCGATGGTGATCTTTCAGTTTACTACTTCCATCATCCTCATCATCGGCACATTCGTCATCTACAAGCAGATGAACTTCATCATGAATACGAAACTCGGTTTTAGCAAAGACCAGGTGATCATGATTCAAGGAGCGAATACACTAAACAGCCGCCACGAGGAATTCAAAAACGAATTGAGGCAATTGGCCGATGTCGAAAATGCTACCAGTAATAACTATTTGCCGGTGTGGGGTGGGAACCGCGACAATAACGGCTACTGGAAAGAAGGAAAAACAAAAATCGACAAACCCGTGTACGGTCAACATTGGGCTGCTGATCCGGATTACATCAGTACACTCGGCATGAAACTGGTGGACGGAAGAGACTTTGATAAGAAACTCAAATCCGATACGGCTTCTATTATCATCAATCAGAAAATGGTGAAAGAGATGGGTTTCAAAAATCCAATAGGCGAGCGCATAGGCAACTGGCGCATGTATACCGTAATTGGTGTGGTGGAAGATTTTCATTTCGATGACATGCGACAGGAGATACGGCCGTTGTGTTTTACCCTCGGCAAAGGTGGAGATATTGTATCCGTCAAAGTAAAATCCAAAAATGTGGTGGGTGTCCTGCAGTCAATCAATAACGTGTGGAACAAATTCATGCCGCACCAGCCTTTCCGCTACACGTTCATGGATGAGAGCTACGCGCGCATGTATGACCAGGTGGACCGCACAGGAAAAATTTTTGCCTGCTTTGCCTGCCTCGCCATAGTGGTGGCCTGTCTCGGGCTGTTTGCTCTCTCCGCTTTTATGGTGGAGCAACGAAGCAAAGAGATCAGCATCCGCCTGGTGATGGGTGCTTCGGTCAAAAATATTCTCAGGTTACTTACGCAAAATTTTGTGAAGCTCGTGCTCGTATCATTTATAATTGCCACACCGGTTTCGTGGTATATGATGGACAAATGGCTGCAAGATTATAAATATAAGATCGCCATTACGTGGGATGTATTTGTGATTGCTGGAGTGATGTCGGTCTTGATTGCCTTACTCACCATCAGCTACCAATCAATTAGTGCAGCATTGGCAAATCCGGCAAATCGGTTGAGGTCAGAATAAGTGATCCAATCACTCCGATCTCAAACTATTTACCGGATTTGCAAGGGCAGCTTTGATGGATTGATAACTCACCGTCAACAAAGTAATCAACAATGCACCCATACCAGCAGCAGCAAATGTCCACCAGCTGATTTCCATTCGGTATTGATACTTCAGAAGCCATTTCTGCATGAGGTAATAAGCAACCGGGGTTGAGATTAGAATGGAGACGATCACCAAGAGTACAAAATCCTTGGAAAGCATTTTCCATAGATTTACAACCGAAGCTCCCATCACTTTTCTAATTCCAATCTCTTTCGTGCGTTGCTCTGCTACAAATGACGCTAGTCCAAATAGGCCAAGACAAGAAATGAAGATTGCTAGTGCAGCAAAGAGGGACGCTAATTTACCGATGCGTTCTTCTTGAGCGAATTTCTTCGCATAGTCCTCATCTACAAATCGGTAATCAAAGGAGGCAGAGGGCACAAGCCTATTAAATACTGCCTCAATTATTGGCAACGCTTCGCGAGGGTTAATGGAAGGTCTAATTTTAATATCAATTTGACTTGATATAGTGTAGCGATAGTCCAAAAAGAAAAATGCTCTTTTTACCGGTTCGTATGGAGAACCCATAATAACATCTTTAATCACCCCAACTATAAGCAATGAATTCTTACCATTTTTAACATATTCGCCGACCGGATTTTTAAGGTTCATATACTTCGCGGCTGTTTCATTGATGATCAATGCTGCAGAATCAGAAGCGAGATTACGAGAAAAATTGCGACCGTCAATGAACTTCCAACCGGCAACTTTTGCGAAGTCATGAGTGACATGAGTTGCATTGAAATCAGAAGCCAGCTCTGGATCTTTTCCCTTCCAATCAAATCCGCCCCAATTGTTCCATACCTCGGTCAATGGACTTGTTGAAAACGCCACTTCTGCGACCATATTTGTTTTAACCAATTCATTCTTCAGAATTTCGTACTTGCCTTTGTAGTTCGGATCATTCATGGGCACTGTTATTATTCCTTCACGGTCATACCCTACCGGGCGATTGCGAGCAAATTCAATCTGCTGGTAAACGATGATTGTGCCAATGATTAAAATCACGGAAACTGTAAACTGTACGACCACCAAAATTTTTCGTGGAACGGCAGCAAAACGACCAACGCGAATGGCGCCTTTCAAAACTTTCACCGCCTGAAATGAAGAAAGATAAAATGCAGGGTATAAACTTGCCAACAAACCAGTGACCAGAATAAATGCAAAACTGATCAACCAAAATACAGGTTGAGAAAATGGAAGCGTCAGGTTTTTTTCTGCTAATGCATTGAACCACGAAAGGGAAAGGGAAACCATGAGCAGAGAAAACACAAACGCAAGCAGCACCACTAAAAAAGATTCGCTTATGAATTGATTAATCAGTTGGCCTCGCAAAGATCCGATTGCTTTTCGTACGCCCACTTCGCGGGCACGTTTTTCAGAGCGTGCTGTGCTCAGGTTCATAAAGTTTATACACGCCAACACCATCACAAAAATTCCTATAATGCCAAAGAGCCAAACAAAAGTGATTCTTCCTCCATCAGGCAATCCATTTTTAAATTCTGAATACAAATGCCATTCACTCATGGGATACAGCAGTAATTCGGGTTTGTATTTCTTAACAACTGCCTCTAATTCTTTCGGTCCATTTTTATACCAAAAGTCTTTAATTCCTCCGGCTGCAGTTTCAAGCGAAGTAGACGGCTGAAGTTCAGCATAAATAGTAAAAGAATTGTTGCCCCAATTATTTTCAGCGCTTTTAATCCAATCGGTAGAAAGCACTAATAAATCCCAGGGGCAAAAAAACTGCACGTCACCAAACTTAGTATTCTTGGGCAAATCTTCGTAAACACCCGTGACGATAGCATCAATGTGGTTGTCAAGCTTTAGTGATTTGTTCATTGGGTCTTCATCACCGAAAAATGCTTGGGCTGTCGATCGAGAGAGAATAATTGAGTGAGGATCTTTCAAGGCCGAGGAGCCTCCTTTCATCATCTTCAGCGAAAACATATCAATAACACCGGGCTCAATCCATTCTCCTCGCTTATTGATCTTTTTATCTCCCACCGATAATACATAATCACCAACCCAGAAAGACAAAAGAATATGTTTAAAGTAATGACCATAGTTACTTTTGAGTGCGGCCCCAAGCGGAAACTGCATTGATTCCGTGTTGCGCGTAATCCCAGTATTCGGATCAGTACTTTTCATCCTTATTTGAGTAATCCGATCATAATGAGTGTGGTATTTATTGAATGAGATCTCATCATACACCCAAAGTCCAATGAGCATCGTCACGGTCATACCCAAAGCAAGGCCACCAATATTGATGAAAGAATAGCCTTTGTTTCGAGCTAAATTCCTCCAGCCGATTTTGAAATAACTTTTATACATACCGTAAGTATTTAAATTTTTATATCCTTCTGTTGGTTTTATAATTCCGCGCCTAAAAAGAAGCAGTACATCGATGATAAATTTTCTGTCAGCTTTTCTTTTTCCAAACTCTTTTACTCTTTCTTCATACAACTCCATCAAATCACCTTCAATATGATCTCTCAACTTCGGATGGCAGAACCAGCGGAAGAATTTTAAAGGCAGTTTTGGAGGGTTAGCATTAATCATTATTCGGATCTTAAACTGTTGACTGGATTTGCAATGGCAGCCTTGATGGATTGATAACTCACCGTCAACAAGGTAATCAGCAACGCCCCTAAACCGGCGGCAGCAAATGTCCACCAATTAATTTCCATTCGGTATTGATAGTTCATCAGCCAATTTTGCATGAAGTAATAAGCAACCGGGACAGCAATAAAAATTGAAATGATCACGAGAAATAGAAAATCTTTTGACAACATTTTCCAAAGATTGAAAACAGAGGCGCCCATTACTTTTCTCACCCCAATTTCTTTTGTTCGTTGGTGTGCTACAAAAGAAGCCAGACCAAATAACCCCAAACATGAAATGAAAATGGCAAGTACGGCAAACAGTGAAGCAAGCTTTCCAATGCGTTCTTCGCTGGCAAATTTATTTGCATACTCCTGCTCAATGAACTTAAATTCAAAAGGAACGGAAGGGACTATAGATTGAAAAACTTTTTCAACACGATTGATGGCTTCATGCGAACTCAAATTGGGATTTAGACGTACGTTTATCCAAACATCGCCTAGTGTATTTTGAAAAAACTTGCTTTGCATGAAAAAGACGCTCGGCTTTACTGGCTCATAAGGCGAATCCACAATCACATCCTGGATCACACCGATGACGTTGAATTTCTTTTCGCCCCAGGTGATCTCTTCGTCGATTGGATTCTGCCAACCAATCAAGCGCGCTGCGCTTTGGTTGAGAATCACAGCGGAAGAGTCTGTAGAGAACTCACGAGAGTAGTCGCGCCCCAGCATAAAATTCCATTTCATGGTAAAGCCATACTCAGGGGTTATGGCCGTACAGGCAAAACCAATCTTCGCACTCGGGTCTTTGCCTTGCCAGTTCAAATCGTTGTTGGTGAACCACGTTTCGGTAGCAGGGCTTGCCGATTCGGCCAACTCTGTGATGGCGTCCGCCTGCTTCAATTTGTTTCTGAGTAGTTCGGTTTTTCCCCAGAAGTCATGAGAGTTCTTTCTCACCATGATGAGACCTTCACGTGAATAACCAATCGGCCTGTCTTTTGCAAATTGAATTTGTCGCCATACCGTAATCGTGCCAATGATTAATGTTATTGATACGGTGAATTGCACCACTACCAATATTTTGCGAGGTGTGTTGGCGAATTTGCCAACGCGGAATGTTCCCTTCAAAACTTTGACGGGCTGAAAGGAGGAGAGAAACAGCGCTGGATAACTTCCTGCAAGAAGGCTCGTGAAAACTACGAATACCAAAGCGATTAAAATAAATGTTGCGTTCGTCCATGGCATCGTCATTTCTTTTTCGGCCAATTGATTGAACCCAGGCAGCACCGTACTTGCTATACCGATTGCTAGTACAAATGCAAATAATACAATTAAAAATGTCTCGATAAAAAACTGCCCAATCAATTGTGAGCGTACAGAGCCAATTGATTTACGAATACCCACTTCCTTTGCGCGCATCTCCGATTGCGCAGTGCTCAGGTTCATAAAGTTGATACACGCCAACGCCAAAACAAAAAATCCTATAATGCCAAACAACCACACAAACTGAATACGCCCGCCACTTTCTTCTCCGTTCTTCCATTGGGAGTGTAAATGCCAGCGGCTCATGGGTTGGAGAAAAACCTTGGGGTTTTCCCTGATTGCTTGCTCGTGGGAAAGCCTATTAAATTTTATATTCTCAATTTTCCTTGAGACAGCTTCGAAGGAGGTAGTATGTTCAATCTCCACAAGCGTAATTATGTCTGTGTAATTGATAGCATCGCTGTTCCAGTTGTTTTCATCCTCCCTCATCCAAGGGTTGGCCGACATCCATAAATCCCAACTGGAAATAAATTGCAGTGAATGAAACCTGGAGTTGGAAGGGTTTTCCTTGAAGACTCCCGTCACCTTCACGTCCATGAAGTTGTCAATCTTTAACATTTGACCAATAGGATCGAGGTCACCGAAGAGCACTTGGGCAGTGGATTCAGATAAAACAATCGAGGATGGATCATCTAAGCTTTTCCAAGAACCTTTTACCATTTGAAAAGAAAACATTTCTAGTCCATCCTTTGTCATGAACACACCATTCCGAGGAATTTTTTTCTCTTCTATAGAAAGAAGATGGCTTCCCTCCCACCACATTTGCACCACATGCTTGAAGTCATTTCGATAAATGCTCTTCAATTCAGCAGCAAGCGGCAACGGCACGGCTATGTTTGTTTTTATTTCACTGGAAACTGTTTGGTGCTGATACACCTGTGCGATGTGATCGTAATTTTTATAATATCTATCGAAAGACATTTCATCCGACACCCACATGCCGATCAATAAAGTCACAGCCATCCCCACGGTGAGACCGACAATGTTGATGTACGAATAGCCCTTGTTTTTAACAAGGCCTCGCCAACTGATTTTGAAATAACTTTTATACATACCGTAAGTATTTAAATTTTTATAGCCTTCCGTTGGTTTAATGATTCCACGCCTGAAGAGAAGCAGTACATCGATGATAAATTTTCTATCAGCTTTTCTTTTCCCAAACTCTTTTACTCGTTCTTCATACAACTCCATTAAATCACCTTCAATGTGATTTCTTAACTTGGGGTGGCAGTACCAGCGAAAGAAACGCAGCGGGAGTTGAGGTGGCGATTTTTTCATTCCGATTTCAAGCTCTTCACAGGATTAATCATAGCCGCCTTGATAGTATGGTAACTCATCGTAATTAATGCGATGCACAAGGTTGCCAGGGTTGTTACAAAGAATAACCACCAGTTGATATCTATCCTGTAAGCAAAGTTCGAAAGCCAGTTATTCAGAGCAAGCCATGCGATGGGTGTAGCAATGAATGCGGAAATAATTACAAGCTTTATAATATCCTTCGATAAATTGTTTACAATACTGACAATGCTCGCGCCAATGACTTTACGTATTCCGATTTCCTTTCTACGTTGCTCAACAGTAAAAATGGTAAGTCCCAACAATCCAAGACAAGAAATGAAAATGGCAATCATTGAAAAACTATCTGACAGTTTGCTTACAGTTTGTTCGCTACGATATAGTTTTTGATATTCATCATCGGCAAAATAATAGCGCGGCGGAAACTCAGGTTCCACTTGTTTAAAGACTTCTTCCAGACTGGCAATGGCTTCTTGTGTTTTTCCTGGCTGTGACTTAATCAGTACATATCCCCAAGAAGTATTTTCACCAAGAAATAAAATAAGTGGCTTGATTGGTTCGCGAAGAGACTTCAGATGGAAGTCTTTCACTACGCCAATAATTGTGCCCTTACGCTGAAAAAAATTGAGCGGTTTCCCTATCGGGTTTTTGTATCCGATTATTTTTAATGCAGTTTCATTTATAATGAAGGCAGTACTGTCAGAGATAAAGTCTTTTGAAAAATTCCGCCCTTGTAATACGGGAATACTCATCATCGGTAAAAAATCATAACCGATCCCATTGTGAATGGCGATTACTTTTTCATCCGGGTTTTTGCCCTCCCAGTCGAGGTCATATTCATGTGTATTAATGTGTGAGGGCGCATTCGTACTACGCGTGACATTTTGAATCCCCGGATGATTTAAAAGCTGTTGCCTGAAGACTTCGTATTTGTTGATCAGGTTACCCTGAAAAGGAACATAAAGAAGGTTTTCTTTATCAAACCCCAGGTTTTTAGATTGAATAAAATATACCTGCTGAGAAATCACAATTGCTCCTGTGATCAGAATAATGGAAAGAGCGAATTGGAAAACCACTAGTGCCTTACGGAACAACAACGTGTTTGAGTTAACCTTCAATGATCCCTTTAATATTTTTACTGAATTAAGCGATGATAAAAAGAAGGCAGGATAACTGCCGGCTATAAAACCAGTGAAAGACAAAAGCGCAACTAAGCTGCCCCAAAAGGAGAGTGAAGTAAGGGGCAACGTGATGTGTTTATTCGTGAGGATATTAAAATAGGGCAACACAGAGGCAACAATTACGAATGCAAGTATCATTGCAAAAAAAGTAAGTAACACGGCCTCGCCAATGAATTGAATGATTAGATAAGAGCGAAGAGCACCCACTGTTTTGCGGATGCCCACTTCTTTAGCACGCTTTACAGAACGTGCTGTAGCAAGGTTCATAAAATTGATGCAGGCAATCAACAAAATAACGATGGCTATTAAACTGAATAATCTTACATATTCAATGCGTCCTCCTTGTGGCACTCCATTTACAAAATTGGAGTGCAGATACATTTCACGATAGGCTTGTAAACCAAGTTCGGTGCGATAGCCTTCTCCATTATTAGCAGTTAAAAACGGAGTAAGAAAGTTTCTTATTTTGGCATCTGTTATCGCAGGGTCAACCCCGGGATGAAATTGAATA
>Ga0307509_10010561_pt1 | contig 11295 bp, 7 predicted proteins | sample 10_EM_MG_FD_202245 | JGI IMG/M metagenome (GOLD analysis project Ga0307509, IMG submission 202245) | Populus trichocarpa ectomycorrhiza microbial communities from riparian zone in the Pacific Northwest, United States - 10_EM | ecosystem: Host-associated > Plants > Roots > Unclassified | place... | reverse complement strand
ACGGCTGCGAGGTGGTGCCCGCCATGGAGGCCACCGCGCCGTCGACGGCGTCCGCGCCGGCCTGGATCGCGGCGAGGTAGGTGGCGAGCTGGCCGCCCGCCGTGTCGTGGGTGTGCAGGTGCACCGGAAGGCCGAACTCGCGGCGCAGCGCGGAGACCAGGGTCGCGGCGGCGGGGGCGCGCAGCAGGCCCGCCATGTCCTTGACCGCAAGGACATGGGCACCCGCCTCGACGATCTGCTCCGCGAGCCGGAGGTAGTAGTCGAGCGTGTAGAGGCGCTCGCCCGGGTCGGACAGGTCCGAGGTGTAGCAGAGGGCGACCTCGGCGATCGACGTTCCGGTGGCGCGTACGGCGTCGATGGCCGGGCGCATCTGGCCCACGTCGTTGAGCGCGTCGAAGATGCGGAAGATGTCGATGCCGGTGGCGGCGGCCTCCTGCACGAAGGCGTCGGTCACCTGGGTCGGATACGGCGTGTAGCCCACGGTGTTGCGGCCGCGCAGCAGCATCTGGAGGCAGATGTTGGGGACGGCCTCGCGCAGGGCGGCCAGCCGGTCCCAGGGGTCCTCGGCGAGGAAGCGGAGCGCGACATCGTAGGTGGCGCCGCCCCAGCACTCCAGGGAGAGCAGTTGCGGCACGGTGTGGGCGACGACCGGGGCGACCGCGAGGAGATCCTTGGTGCGGACGCGGGTGGCGAGGAGCGACTGGTGGGCGTCGCGGAAGGTGGTGTCGGTGACGCCGATCGTGGGCGACTCGCGGAGGTGGCGGGCGAAGCCCTCAGGGCCGAGTTCGGCGAGCAACTGCCGTGAACCGGCCGGGGGTTCACCGGTCGGGACCGGCGGCAGCTTGGTGGTGGGGTCGATCAGGTCGGGGCGTTCACCGTGCGGCTTGTTGACCGTGACATCAGCGAGGTAGGTGAGCAACTTGGTGCCACGGTCGGCGGAGTGACGGGCCGTCAGCAGATGCGGGCGCTGCTCGATGAACGACGTGTTGATCCGTCCGGCCTGGAAGTCCGGGTCGTCCAGGACCGCTTGGAGGAACGGGATGTTCGTGGCCACACCGCGGATGCGGAACTCGGCGACGGCACGCCGGGCGCGGTTGACGGCGGTGGTGAAGTCCCGTCCCCGGCAGGTGAGTTTGACCAGCATGGAGTCGAAGTGCGCGCTGATGTCCGTACCGGCGTGGGTGGTTCCGCCGTCGAGACGGATACCGGAGCCGCCGGGCGAGCGGTAGGCGCTGATGCGGCCGGTGTCGGGGCGGAAGCCGTTGGCGGGGTCCTCGGTGGTGATACGGCACTGGAGGGCGGCGCCGTGCAGGGTGACCGTCTCCTGCGAGAGGCCCAGGTCGGCGAGGGTCTCCCCGGAGGCGATCCGCAACTGCGCCTGGACGAGGTCGACATCGGTGACCTCCTCGGTCACCGTGTGCTCGACCTGGATGCGCGGGTTCATCTCGATGAAGACATGCTTGCCGTGCGGGTCGAGGAGGAACTCGACGGTGCCCGCGTTGCGGTAGCCGATCTCGCGGGCGAAGCGGACGGCGTCGGCGCAGATGCGGTCGCGCAGTTCGGGGTCGAGGTTGGGCGCGGGGGCCAGCTCGACGACCTTCTGGTGGCGGCGCTGCAGTGAACAGTCGCGCTCGTAGAGGTGGATGACGTTGCCCTCGCCGTCGGCGAGGATCTGCACCTCGATGTGGCGGGGGTCGACGACGGCCTTCTCCAGGAACACGGTTGCATCGCCGAACGCGGACATGGCCTCGCGGGCGGCGGCCTCGATGGACTCGCGCAGGGTCGCGGGGTCCTCGACGCGGCGCATACCGCGTCCGCCGCCACCGGCGACGGCCTTCACGAAGACCGGGAAGCCGATCTCCTCGGCGGCGCGCACCAGTTCGTCGACGTCCGTCGAGGGCTCCGAGGAGCCGAGCACCGGTACACCGGCCGCGCGGGCGGCGGCGATCGCCGTGGCCTTGTTGCCGGTCATCTCCAGGATGTGGGCGCTGGGGCCGACGAAGGTGATGCCCGCCTCCTCGCAGGCGCGGGCGAGTTCGGGGTTCTCGGAGAGGAACCCGTAGCCCGGGTACACCGCGTCGGCGCCGGCGCGCCGGGCCGCGCGGACGATCTCGTCGACCGAGAGATAGGCGCGGACCGGATGTCCGGGCTGGCCGATCTCGTAGGCCTCGTCGGCCTTGAGCCGGTGCAGCGAATTGCGGTCCTCGTGGGGGAAGACCGCGACGGTTCGCGCGCCCAGCTCATAGCCGGCGCGGAACGCCCTGATCGCGATCTCTCCACGGTTGGCGACCAGCACCTTGCGGAACATTCCGGATCCCTTCAGCCTGCCGGTGACGTGCACCATGGTGTCGGCGTCACCCCTATAACGCCATGTGAGCCGGGACACTAGTCGCAAACGTGTCGCGCGGCGCGCTTCTACGGGCCCACGGTAAAGAAATCGTATGGTCTAGTCCAAAGAGCAATTTGGTCCAGTCCAATCCATTGACGTGGCCGCAACAGCGCCAGAAGCTGATTGCCTCCCCCACTCCCACCGGAGGCACAACGTGACACGTCTTCGCGCATGTCTCGGCGCGGCAGCCGCAGTGACACTCGCCGCCGCGGGCACGACCGCTCTCATCGCGACCAACGCCCAGGGCGCGACCAACGCGGCCACCGCACTCAGCAACCGCTGGTACGCCGCGGCCCCCTATCTGATGCCGACGGACAACAACCCGCCCGACGCCGGCACCATCATGGACGCCACCGGCCTCAAGGCCTTCCAGCTCGCCTTCGTCCTCGCCCCCAACGGCGGTGGCTGCACCCCCACTTGGGGAGGCACCTCACCGGTCTCCTCGGACACCGCCGTCCAGTCGGTCATCAACACGATCCGCGCCAAGGGCGGCGACGTCTCCGTCTCGATCGGCGGCTACGGCGGCACCAAGCTCGGCCAGGCCTGCTCCGACCCGGCCTCGACAGCCGCGGCCTACCAGCAGGTGATCACCAAGTACGGCCTGCACGCGATCGACTTCGACCTGGAGGAGCCGGAGTACGAGAACACGGCGGCCATCCACAACGAGATCGGCGCGGCCAAGATCCTCCAGCAGAACAACGCGGGCCTGTACGTCTCCGTCACCACCGCCGGTACGGCGGACGGCACCGGCTGGTTCGGCAAGCAGATGCTGCTGGAGGCGAAGTCGCAGGGGTTCACGCCGAACAACTTCTCCATCATGCCGTTCGACGGCGGCTTCAACGGCGCGGCCTCGCAGACCAGCGCGCTCACCAACTTCAACTCCATCCTGCAGTCCACGTTCGGCTGGGACCAGGCGACCGCGTACGCCCACGAGGGCTTCTCGGGCATGAACGGGCGCAGCGACACCGGCGAGTACTTCACCCAGGCCGACTTCCAGACGGTCCTGAACTACGCCACCAGCCACAACATGGACCGCTTCACGTTCTGGTCCCTCAACCGCGACCGTCAGTGCAGCCCGGTCGACAACGGCGGTACCACGTCCGGGACTTGCTCCAGCGTGGCGCAGAACGCGTGGGACTTCGCCAAGTACTCGGTCCAGTTCGCGGGCGTGACCCCGCCGACCACGACACCGACTCCCACCCCGACTCCCACGCCGACCCCCGGCACGTGCAAGACGGCGTGGAGTTCCACGGCCGTCTACACGCAGGGCAACGAGGTGTCGTACGGCAACCACAACTGGGTCGCCAAGTGGTGGACCCAGAACGAGGTGCCCGGTGCCTCCCAGTGGGGCCCCTGGCAGGACGAGGGCGCCTGCTGATCCGGCGGGATCGGCAGGATCTGGGCCGCGACGTCGAGCAGGCCTTGGGAAGAGTCTGCTCGGCGTCGCCGTCCGTTGCTAGCGAAGGATGTTGACCGCCCGCGCGACCACCAGGACGACGATCGACACGGAGACCGAGGACTGGCCCATCATCAGCATCTTGGCCCAGCGCGAGAGCGGCATCACGTCGGTCGGGCTGAAGGCCGTGGAGTTGGTGAAGGACAGGTACAGGTAGTCCAGGAACGCCGGTTCCCAGTCCGGTGGCGCGGTCTCCGGGCTCTGCATCTGGACGAAGAGGAAGTCGGCGTAGGGATGGCTGCCCATGACCCGCGCCATGGGCCCGCCCCGGTCCCACTCCCAGTACCAGAGGGCGAACACGATGACGTTCGTCAGCCAGATGCCCCCGCCGGTCAGCAGCAGCGGCCCGGCGTCCAGTCCCTCGGTGCCCCTGACCAGGCCCACCACCAGCCTGGCCGCCGACCAGCTGTTGGCCAGGCTGATGACCCCCGTCAGAACCAGACTCGGCCAGCGCAGCCACCGCGTGCCGGGCTCGATCCGCCGCGGATTGGCGACGAACAGACCGACCATGAGGACGAGTTCCAGAGTCGGCAGCAGCCAGTACGGCTGCAAGGCGAGCCGGTGCGGCAGCATCAGCTGCACGGCGACCGCCACCAGGATCACGGCCGACACGGCCCACCGCGTCTCCCCGTGCGTCACCCGCCGCCACGCGGGCACCACATCGCGACTGCCGTCCTCCAGCAGCCGCTCGATCCTGGCCAGGCGGCTCTCGGGGTCGTCTCTGTCGTCCGTCATGGCACCGATTGTCCCCGGCCCGGGGTCGGCTCCATGACGCCCCCCACCCTGCATGGGCTGATCGCGGTCAACCCCGCAGCGGTTCCGCCAGTCGTCCCAGCAGGCCCGCGACCAGCGCCGTCTGCCCCGGCACCGTATCCGGATGGATGAACTCCCCCTGCGCATGCGCCCCGTCGCCCACCGCCCCCATGCCGCACAGCACCGGCAACCCGAGCGCGGCGACGAAGTTGGCGTCGCTCGCGCCGCCGACGGCGGTGTCGCGCAGGGGGGCGCGGCCCTGCTCGCGGGCGACCTCGCGGGCCAGGTCGAGCAGCGGGGCGGAAGCCGCGTTGAGGGTCATCGGCGGGCGGTTCCAGGCGTGGTCGATCTCGATGCACACGCGCGGGTCGCTGACCTTGATGGCGTCCAGCTCGGCGTCCACCCGGTCCTGTTCGGCCGCGCTGCTCACCCGGATGTCGACGCCCGCGGTCGCCTGCCCGGCGACGACGTTGATGGCCGAACCGCCCTTGATGAGACCGGTGTTGATGGTGGTGCCCCGCTCCGGGGCGGCCACGGCCGCGGCGGCCACCACGAACTCGGACAGTGCGGTGATCGCGCTCGCCCCGTCCTGCGGTGCGAGCCCCGCGTGGGACTCGACACCGGTGGCCGTGACCTGGAAGATCCCGGTGCCCTTGCGGGCGGTCTTCACCGCACCGTGGGCACTCGGCTCCAGGACGAGCGTGACGTCCGCCTTGCGCGCGAGCTCCTCGATCACCGGACGCGAGGACAGCGAACCGATCTCCTCGTCGCCGTTGAAGAGGAAGGTGACGGTGGGCAGCGGCGCTCCGCTCTCCCTCGCCAGCCTCAGGGCCCAAATGCCCTGCGCCAGACCGGTCTTCATGTCGAAGATGCCCGGCCCGCTCAGCCGCGACCGCCCGTCCTCGGACGCTCCGGGCTGCTCCCACCCGGCGAGGGTCCCGGTCGGCCACACGGTGTCGTAGTGGCCGATGAGCGCCACATGGCCGGCGCCGGAACCTGCATAGGTCAGGGTGAGGGTGTCGCCGCACTCCCCGCCCTGGTGCCGCTGTTCGTGGTCGGGGCGGCCGAGCCGCTCCACGGTCAGCTCGCGCAGCAGGTCCAGGCCGGTCGCGAGGGCGGGTAGGTCGTAGCTGCTGGTCTCGTGGCGGACGAGGGTCAGGATGTCGTCGACGATCCGCGACGAGGCGTCCTGGGCGCGGGTGGTGAGGATGACGGCGGGTGCGGGTGAGGCGGTCATGGTCTGCTTTCTTCTCCGAACCGGCGGGTGGTGTTGCTCAGTCGGGGTTCAGCCGATGCCGAGCGGGATGCCCAGCAGGTACCAGGCCACGAAGAACGCGACCCAGACGACCCAGACGACGGCGGCGATGGGGATCGTGAAGGAGGCCAGGGTGCCGATGCCTGCCGACTTGCGGTACTGCTGGATGAAGCCCAGGGCCATGACGAAGTAGGGGCTCATCGGGGTCACGCAGTTGGTGACAGAGTCGGCGACGCGGTAGACGGCCTGGGTGGTCTCGGGCTCGATGCCGATGAGCATCAGCATGGGCACGACGACCGGTGCGGCCAGCGCCCACAGTGCGGAGCCGCTGGTGATGACGAGGTTCATGAACGTGATCAGCACGGCGATGCCGACGAGCACCGTCCAGCCGTGCAGGTGCAGGTCGCGCAATGCCTCGGCGCCCTTGACGGCGAGGATGTTGCCGATGTTCGTCCACTTGAAGTAGGCGAGGAACTGGGCGATCGCGAAGAACAGGACGAGGATCGGCGCCATCGAGCGGGTGCCGTCCACCATCGCGCCGATGCTGTCGCGGGCGGCGGTGAACGTGCCGGTCATCCGGCCGTAGACGGTGCCGAGTACGGCGAAGAACACGCCCAGGACGAGCGCCATGCCGCCGATGAGCGGGGAGTCGACGATGCCGCCGCCCTCGCCGCGCAGGGGCGAGGAGGCGGGGATCATGCCCGCCGCGAGGAACGCGAGGAAGCCGACGGCGACCAACCCGGTGGCACGCAGGGCGCGTTGCTGCCGTTCGGTGATCTCGATCGCGGCCAGTTCCTCGGCGTCGGGCGCGGCGACCGGCTCGTCGGGCTCCAGGTCGGAGCGGCGGGCGAGGACCTTGTCGACGACCAGGGTGATCACGAGGGCCACCAGGATCGACGAGCCGAGGCCGAAGAAGTAGTTGGCGACCGGGGTGACGACGTAGTGCGCGTCGATGGTGTGGGCGGCGGCGGTGGAGATCCCGGAGAGCAGGACGTCCGTGGTGGTGAGCGACGGGGAGGCGTCGTACCCGGCGGCGATCGAGACGTAGGCGACGACACAGCCGAGGACGGGGCTTCGGCCGGCCGCACGGAAGACCAGGGCGCCGAGCGGGATGAGGGTGACGTAGGCGGCGTCGCCCGCGACATGGCTGACCATGGCCGTCATCGACAGGGCGAAGGTGAGGTACCGGCCCGGCACGCGGGCGACCATGCGGCGCAGCAGGGCGGAGAAGAGTCCGCTCTTCTCGGCGACGGCGATGCCGAACATCACGGTGAGGATGGTGGCCAGCGGCGGGAAGGCCGCGTAGTTGTCGACGGCTCCCTCCACGGCCATGGTGAGGCCGTCCTTGCTGAGGAGGTTCCGTACCTCGATGGTCTCGTGCGTGCCGGGGTGCACAGCGCTCAGACCGGTCGTCGCCAGGACGGCGCTGAGGACGGCGACGACGCCCGCGAGAATCCAGAACAGCCAGAAGGGGTTGGGGAGTCTGTTCCCGATCTTCTCTATCGCCGCCAGGCCCCGGAACGCGGTGCGCAGGGCCCTCGACCGGGGCTCGGTGGACTGCGGCTGAGGCTGGGCCGAGGTGACACTCATCGGTACCTCTTCACACAATGGGGGGATGTTCCTGCGAACGATGGCACTCAAATGAGAGATTCTCTATCCCCTAGATGTAACGGTGGGATTAAACGGCATCTAGAGTGAGGCCTATGACCCGTCCTCTCCTCGACGAGCTCGACCGGCGCCTCATCGGCGCGCTGCACCTGGCGCCCCGGGCCACCTGGGACGACATCGGCGAGATCCTGGCCGCCGACGCCAGCACGCTCAAACGCCGCTACGACCGCCTGCACGAGGCCCGTATGGTGCGCGTGATCGGGCAGGCCGACTGGGGCATCCACTCCACGGCGATGCCGGTCCACGTCTTCCTGGACATCACCGGCGAGAGCCCCCTGGCCGTCCTCCACCGCCTCCGCGGCCTGCCCCATCTCCAGCTGCTGGCGCAGATCTCGGGCGACTACCCGCTCTACGCCGTGGTGCACGCCCCGTCGGAGGCGGCGACCAGCGAGGCGATCGACCGGATGTTCTCCGTGCCCGGTGTCCGCCGCGTCAACGCGCTGCCCGCGCTCAGCACCCTGCGCCGGGGCCGGACCTGGGACCCGCAGTTCCTCACGGACACCGAACGCGCCGAGCTGCTGAAGCTCGCCGGCGCCCGCCCCGAGGGCACCGCGACCGCGACACCCCCGGCGAAGCCGCTGAGCGAGGCCGAGCGCGGCGTCGTCGCCGAGTTGCTCCGGGACAGCCGCGCGTCCGCGGCGAGCGTCTCCCGGGCCACCGGCCTGGCCACCTCCACCGCGCACCGCGTCGTCCGCCGGGTCCTGGACGAGGGATGGGTCAAGCCGCGCCTGGAGATCGTGTCGGAATGGCTCGGCTTCCAGACCGCGTTCATCCTGCGCCTGCGCGTGGCGCCGGGTGCGACCCCCGAGGTCATGCACCGCATCGACCAGCTCCCGCAGACGCGGCTCGCCGCGCATGTGGCCAGCGACATGCCGGTGCTCGCCACCGGCCTGGTGACCGACCGCTCCGCCCTGGCGCGCTTCGTCGACGCCGAGCTGGCCAGGATCCCCGGCCTGCTCGGCGTCAGCGTCGCCGTCATGCTCGCCGAGCCGCGCCGCTACTGGCTGGACCGCGACCTGACCGCCGGCCTCGGCACCTTCCACGCACCGGCGCTGCTGTGAGCGGACCCTCGCGCGTCAGCCGGTGCCGAAGGACCCGGTGGCGTAGGCGCACTCCGTGTAGATGTAGCCCGACCTGAGCTTGGCCGTGTCCGAGGCCGGGCTCGCCGTCGAACTGTCCGGCCGGTGCACGAAGTACGTGGTGCCGGTGGGCAGGCTGATCGTCTTCTGCGGGTAGTTCTTGCCGCCGCTGCACGGCTTGAACCCGGACAGCAGGGTGGTGGTCAGGGAGTACGTCGTGCAGCTGCCGCAGGCCTTGAGCGTGAAGCTGCCGGTGACCGGCCCGGTGTACAGGACGGTGATGTCGTCGGGGCTGTCGTTCTTGACCGTGACGGAGATGCTGCCGCCGGACGCGGTGGTCGGCAGCCTCTTGCCCGCGGCGGGAACCGTCTGGGCCACCTCGGCGGCGATCGCGATCTTCTTGGCGCGGGCCCGGTTCTTGTCGTGCGTGTTGTTCTTCACGAAGTCGTTCATCGTGCTGAGCGCCGAGTCGAAGTCGCCGGACCTGTACTGCGAGACACCGCACTGGTAGGCCCCGGCGTCGGCCTGGCTGCCGGCCCGCGTGGCGTCCGCGCCGAGCGCGTCGGCCACACCCGCCTGTTCGCCCTGCAGGCTCCCGATCTGGGTGGAGAGACTCTGCAACCGCTCGACGGCCGCGCACGGCTCGCTTCCGCTCACACCCTGCGCCGCCTTGGTGACAGCCGACTTGACGGCCGGTTCGACCTGGCCCGCCTGGGACGACTGCGGGAAGGTGGCCAGCAGATCCCCGAAGTTCGTCGGCCAGTCGGCGCTCTGCGTGGCCAGCGAGGCGGAGGCGCATTCGTAGAGGGAGGTGGCCAGCCGGTCGTCCGGCCAGGTGGTCAGGGCGCCCAGCTGCTTCTTGCCGATGGTGCCGGGGACGGTCCGCAGATACTTCAACTGGGGTATCGCGTCGCAGTAGTTCTTCTGCGAGTAGGCCCCGGCGACCGTCGTGTAGAACGTCTTCAGCCGGTCGGGCACCTTGTCGGCCGCCCGCGATCCGGAGTGCGCGGTGGTGAGGTCGTCGTACACGCCCAGCGCCTGACGGTAGTGGGGTTCGGCCGCGGAGAACGACAACCTCCCGCTGTCCGCCACGAGTTGGTCGGCCTTCTCCAGCCGGTCCAGGAGCATCTGCTGAGTCGCCTCGTCACGGGCGTTGTCGTACAGCACGACTCCCCCGGCGGGTACGGCGAGCAGCACCAGGCCCAGCACGATCGCGAGCGGTGTGGGCGCGGGCCAGGCCAGCCGGGTGCGCAGACCGACCAACGCGCCGTGGACGGCGGCGAACACGAGGAACACGACGTACAGCACGACGAGCGGGCCCGAGACGCCGTCCGGGTCGGCGGGAAGCGCCACCAGCAGCAGGACGACGGTCGCGACCCAGCACACGGCCATCAGCAGCCAGCGGCGCGTCAGCGCGTAACCGAGGCCCAGGCCACTGAGGTTGAGCAGACCGACTGCGACGGATCTGAGTCGGTCCGGCGGCGCGGGTGGAGGTGACGTGGGCATGGGTGGAACGGCGAAGCCCTGATACCCCTGATTTCCCTGGTATCCCTGATAACCGCCGTACTGGTCCCCGGACATGATGCTCCCCCCGCTCAACAACGCCCCCGTTACCGTGACTTGTCAGTGTACGGTCGGGTTCGCCGCTAGGACAGTGGGGACCGCGGGGCACCTCCGCCCCTCAGCACCCTGGACAGTCCGAGCGCCGCCGTCCGTACCGCCGGGGCGAGTTGGGCGGGCCGGAAGCGGGTGCGCGGTACGGCGACCGAGAGGGCGGCGACCGCGGTGTCGCCGGCGAACACCGGGGCCGCGATGCAGCTCACGCCCGAGGCCGCCTCCTGTTCCTCGTAGGCGAGGCCGGAGACCTGGATCTTCTCCAGGGCCGTGCGCAGCCGGGCCGGGTCGGTGATCGAGTACGGGGTGAGGCTCGGCAGCGGGCGGGACAGCACCTCCTCCGTCAACTCGGCGCCGGAGAAGGCCAGTAGGGCCTTGCCGACGGCCGTACAGGTCAGGGGCAGACTGCCGCCGATGCGGGAGGGCAGCCGCAGGGCCTCGTGGCCGTGGATGCGTTCCAGGTAGACCACCTCCATGCCCTCGCGGACGCCGAGGTGGATGGTCTCGCGGGTGGCCTCGAACAGGTCCTGGAGGAAGGGCAGGGCCGTCTCGCGCAGATCGCGCCGGTGCGGAACCAGCGAGCCCAGCTCGAACAGCTTCGCGCCGAGCAGATAGCGGGGGCCCGAGCGCTCCAGCCAGCCCAGCCCGACGAGGTCGGCCGCCAGCCGGTGGACGGTGGGCTTGGGCAGTCCGGTGCGCTCCGAAAGTTCCGACAGGCGGTACGGTCCGCCGCTCGGACTGAAGCAGTCGAGGATGAGCGCGGCCTTCTCCAGCATGCTGCCGCCCGCGATGTTCCGTGTCACGGAACAAACATTGTCCACTGGAGGGGATGCTGTCTATACCGAGGGGTGTACCCGCACTGCTCTCCCAGGAGGTAACCCGTGCCCACCGTGCCCGACGGCGCCCGCCCGGACGCCGTGTCCCCGGCCGTGGTCAAGGCGGCCGACCTGCTGGCGGAGGCCACCCGTACCGGGGTCGCCTGCCCACCGGTACGCGACCTGCTCGACGGCGGCGATCTGGAGACCGCCTACGCCGTGCAGCAGTTCAACGTCCGGCGCGGTCTGGACGCCGGCCGCCGGAT
>Ga0307509_10010560_pt1 | contig 11297 bp, 13 predicted proteins | sample 10_EM_MG_FD_202245 | JGI IMG/M metagenome (GOLD analysis project Ga0307509, IMG submission 202245) | Populus trichocarpa ectomycorrhiza microbial communities from riparian zone in the Pacific Northwest, United States - 10_EM | ecosystem: Host-associated > Plants > Roots > Unclassified | place... | reverse complement strand
TCGTCGGCCCTGCTTGTCCCTGCTGCTGCTGCTGGATATGCACCATCCCCAACGGCGAATGCACATGCACCGGCGCACCCACCGCAGCATTGATATGCGGGTTCGGGCCCGGTACGTCCCCAGCGCGTCCGTAGAACGTCCCGGGGGACATGGCAACTCCAGGCGAGAACGCCCCGTGTACACCTGCGAGGTTCAGTCGCATGAGGATCGGAGGCGACGGTAACGCGGGTGGCTGTTGGAGTTGGAGCTGTAGCTGAATTGGGTGCGCTGGGGGCTGCTGTTGGTGGTGTTGTCCTTGTTGGTGTGGGTGCTGCTGCGCCGCGTATGGGTGCGCATATTGTGGAGAGCCAGCGGGAGGTGGGAAGATCAACCCAGGAGAGGGAAGCGGGATATGGAAAGCCGCATGCGGCGTCGCCGAGACGGCATACATAGGCGGTTGTTGGCGCCCCTGAGAACGCCTACCACTACTGCTTCCGGCATTGGCGCCCGTAGCGGTAGCAGAAGTGCGCGCCGAAGAACGAGTAGCTGTGGGCGAGGGTGAGTTGGTGTTCTGAGATGAAGATGATGACGCGTCTACGTCATCGCTGTGCATACCAGGATGGCGTTGAGGGGGTTGTTGTTGCGGCGGTAAAAATGTGAACGGTGGCATTGAAGGTGTTATTGGGGGCAAGCCCTGCGGAGTTACAGCCATACTCTGGTGGTATGCGTGTGCAGCGGCTGAGGAAGACGGATAAAGGTGATAAGGAGACCCATAAGGAGATCCGTAGGGTGATCCCAAGTTTGGATGATGCAGAGGAGAAATTTGTCCATAGGATGGAATAGGAAATGAGACGGGGGTTGGAGGGGGTAATGTGATGGGGCCTGGATGACGTGGGTGGTGATGTTGCCGAGGTTGTTGTTGTTGTTGTTGTTGTGGGCGTTGCTGTGGAGGCTGTTGTTGTTGGTAAGACTGGGTGTATTGTAGCTCCTGAAGATGAGATGATTCCTGCTGGCTATGATTTTGAGTTGGAGATTGCGACACGGAAGAAGCACATGTAGAAATAGACCGTTCTGATGATGAACTCGCTGTGTTACTCGTCGATGCTGAACCCGACGAGGTGGTACTTATTATTGGGGACTTGTGCATGGGCCGTGGTTGTGGAGATTTCTCCGCGGAGAACTGGGTAGAGGCCAGTTGAGTCGTCAGGCCATCGACATCTAGACCCGACTGCGAACCGAATAGCCGCGAGTGGAGCTGTTGGCGAGGCTGCCGTCGCGACGAGTGGAGCGTGGGCTGCAGGGGGTGTTGGGCTTGCGGTTGGTGCAGCAGTTGAGATTGCTGATGACGTTGCTGCTGCAGCTGGTATTGTTGTTGGAGCTGCGAAAACAACTCAAAAGGCGAGCTGGGGCCGGAAGGTGTGCCATAATCGTAAACAAATCCCGGAGGCAGCTTTATCTGCATTGGGGGATTATGGGTATGCGAGGTCGGGTTGACGCCTAGAGGTAAACTAGTGGTGGGCAGACTTGCAGAAAATTTGTCAAAGTGCACTTTCAGGACACGATTATTATAGTCATATCTGGAGCGAAAAGGGTGATTCAGGTATAGTGTACCTTCGGAGGTAGTGGGCGCGATTACGTACCCGTTGAACATCTTGACGGCGCGTGCAGCGTCATAGTCTGTCGCAAAGACAACAGTTCCGAACCCACGAGATCTCCCGTCAGGACCGAGAGCAACATCCGCGCGCAACACAGTTCCGGCTTGACGAAACAAGTCCTTGAGATCCTGCCATTGGCAGTGAAATGGAAGCTGAAAAAAAAAAGATTAAAATGTGGGATGAGTGGGGCAACATTGTCCTACATTTCCGACAAAAAGATTACGACATGAGTTTGGGTCGTTGGCATGATATAAGGACATGAATTCGATTTCCTCAGCGTTTGGAGGTGAGGTGCTCTTGGAAGTTGGAGGTGGGTAAGTTTGGGAGCCGCTGCTGCTCGCAATTGAGCTGGCCAACGGGTCTAGATCAGGCAAAAGCCTGTCGAGGCGGACTTCGAGAACTCTGGTCTGCCACGAGTAGCCATTGAACATATCGACTGCACGACCAGCATCCTCCGCGGTGGCAAGCAAAACGGTGCCATAACCGCGTGATCTGTTGTCGGGGCCCAGAGAGACATCAGCTCGCAAAACCGTTCCCGCTTTTCGGAAAAGATCCTTGAGGTCCTGCCACCGCACACGATATGGCAGCTACTGGTGGTCAGCGAGAGGGGTGGAAACCAAAAAAAGAAGCGGAGACGGACATTTCCAACGAACAGCTGAGTTCTCGTGTCCCTCAGAGGTCTCCCGTCAGGCGATGGACGCGCAGAGGTTGCCTGCTGGATGATGGCCTCGATTGCATCGTCTGTAGGGGGACGTGGACTGGTGGAAGCTGTGGGCGGAGTGGATTTGAGGGCAAAGTCGGCGAGAAACTGATGCATGAATGAGAACACGCAAGACGCCGATCCATGTAGCTGAAAGATTGGGCGCGTTCAACCCTCAATTTTCCTTGTCGACACGGGTCAATTTTTTGCTCCACGCCGAGATTTACACATCGGCTATTATGTCTTTCTTCCCACCACAACACAACACTTTTGGATACACAATTCCACACCATCTTCTCTTTCTTTTTTGTCCATTCTCAGCCTGAGTAATTGACCATGTCAACAGGCTGGAAGACGCTGATGACGTCACACCGTGGGAGCAGACGACTCCACCACCGCCCACAAATTAACATTAATCCCCCATTTCTCTCTGATTGGCTGATCTTGGGCCTAGAGCGAGGACAAACAGACGTATGTTTGTCCTCGTTCTATTTTAATTCTTGCCATGTTCTAGAACCCTTCTAATCTATAATATATCAAGGCCTCTTCGCTCCCACCTCAAAAAAGATACGTTGTCTGCCTTTTGGATCAAATATTGCTTCAATCTATGTTCTTTCTGAGTTTCTCTCGTTGGCAAGGATATGCAGCAGTAAGCCGTTAGACTGGTCCAATACTGGTGTCCGAAACGTTGGCAACTCATGAAGTCGAGGGTCGGTGTTCGCACCCTGATGAATTCTTTGACTTCGGACTTTTAGCCCCCAGGGATCTCTTTTGGTGGGGGACCTTGGCCTATTAGCTTCGCAGACTGCGCATCTGCCACCTCGCTACCGGCCACACCGGCGTCACCGAACAACAGCTCCGCCTTCCAAATACGCACATTAAACTCTACCCTTCTCCACAACTTTGCCTTGCGACTCCGGACTTTTGCCGTTCAACCTCACGCGCTCAAGGGGTACTGAGGCGGGCGCCAAATTGCTCATTTCGGCGTTTGCCCAAAATCCCCCATCATGATCATGTGTGGGATTTAAACTTCGCTTATATTTGGGATGCGTAAATGGTAAGTTAGCGTTACTTGAACATTAGGTATTGTAACTATGTGGATGACACGGCTCCTGGGTTTTAAGGTGGACGTTATGCCTTCTTGACTTCTCAGCGCCACTGCGCTGACGGTTATTTTAGGGTGCAATGGCCCTCAAAGCTCAAGCATTCACCAATAAGCACTCGTGAGTACGATGTGTTTTTTCTTAAATAAAAAAAACAATTAATGCTCGTTGGGCACGTCTTTGCACAGGGGAGCGGCTCCTTGGCTAGGGAGAGGACTGGGCGCATTAAATCCGAGCAAGGTATATTGTAATCTTGTCCGTGCTCGGCTAATGCGGGAGTGTAGAGGTGGATGGTGGAGAAAACGATCGAACTCATGTAACCATACATGCAAACGGCGAAGTGCAAAAAAGCATTGACCATAAGCAGTAGGCATATACTAAATGTACAAACCCCAACGTTCAGAGATCTGGCTAAAGAACATAGTCCAATAATTATAAGCGCCAGACGTCACATCATGATGGCGGACGATGGCAACACAGAACTTGATCTAATGGAAATGTATTTGTCAAGTCAATGTTTCAACAAGGGAGGGAACCTTTTCTTCCAGATACAATCTAGATATAATTTAGTGCGCGGTGAGAATCCCAGACGTCAAACTGGACCATGGCAGATTCTGTCCCAAATGTACCAGGTCTCCTCATTGGATTCCGGGTGTTTGGTGCGCCAATGATGTCACTGTTGTGCGACATAGGGAGAGAGCGACAGCTGTAAGCAGGAGAAGGCCGTTAGACTGAGGCGAGGAAGAATATTAAAGGGGAACGCACTAGAGAGAGGAATAAGATCCGCCATTCTCGTTGCGCCTGTAATATCTCGGTCCGTTATCTGCCAATGCGGAGGTGTCGAGGACGACGACAGAGAAAACGAACGATGTGGAGAAACGCATATTGATATTTGGAGTTGGGTGAAGTATGGTGTATAAAGAGGATTAACATCTCATAATACTGGAAGAGGGACTCGGACGTACAAGTGACCAGAACTGAGATATTCATCGCACCACATGAGAATATCAGGAGGTTGTTGAGTTGCCAAGGGGCCGCCTACTGCATAGGGAGGAGAGCTGGTTCTCCATTGGATATATACATATGTCTTTGATGTGCAAGTGAAAAGTTGAGACCTTGTAAAAACTACATTGCTTCTGCAAGGCGAAAAGCGTCCAGTGGATAGCTGTCATTCAACTGGAAATGTTCAAGACGTCCACAACATGATGAAAGAGAAATCCTGCAAGGAGAGTCAAGGGAGATATTAGTTATATTCCTGAAGTCAAACAACCCTAAGTACTTACACCATGAAACCCGACAGACCCTTCGGAACCTTGTCAGGGCTTGTGCGCCGTGCAACGACGGCTATACATACTTTACGTGGAGGCAGAGGAATGGCAAGTGATTTGCCATTTTCCTGCACAGTAGTTGTTTAGAATCGAATATAACAGGAAGGTTGGATTCCAAGTACGCCACATCCTTGAACATCTTGAAGACATGTGCAATATCCGGATAGAATAGCGTTTCTATGTCAGAGCCCAAGGTGCGTAGACGACTTGCGGAAGATCTCGGCAGCCTTTTTCCAGCTCTAAGTGACCAGATTGGGGACGAAACTAGTAGAATGACCACGTCTGTGTTAAGAGTTGGCTATCAATGAGCATATTTTGGGCAAAAAAAAAGTTGAGAAAGTACGTGCCAATGGCTGGAGGCAGTTGGGCACTGTGTTGTCTCTCGGTTATGATGCATATTAGCACATAAGATTGCAGGGGTTGGGTGTCGAAGGTGCTGTAGGCCCTTCTTTGGTTTCCACTGATGTATCTCTGATTCTTTACGGTGTAACCGGAAAATTGGAATAGGAGTTGCAAGATGCAAGTCGTGGACGAAGTCACGAGGAGCGGATAGCGGCTGCGGGCCGTCGCACCCCGAAAATTCCATTTTTGGAAATTCAAAATCGAATTCAAAATCAAGAAAAGTACAAAAACGTGGGACGCAGAAAACCTTGAGAAAACGTCTTCATTCCCTCACTACGATGTCTGAAAAATCCTCAGTGAGCCGCCAAGATCCTAATCAATCCACTTCGATGCATGTGGATAATAATGTTCCACCGCCAATTGCTGGTATGTACACCGCGTACCATCGACACAAGTACTCTCATTCTTACATGGCGAACCCATTGTAATAGCTCCATTCAAAGATCTCAGCATCCAGGACAAACTTCTTTCTCCTTTCATTCTCATTGCCATGATCCTCGGAGTAGTGATAGGTGAATTTGCACCTAACGTTCGCAATGCCTTGGACACCGCCAAGTTCGAGAGCGTCTCACTCCGTATGTGCATAGTTCAAATTCATCTCTCCAGTTTGGTTTGTTAAATTTGAGCACACAACAGCAATCGCAATAGGGTTAATCGTCATGATGTGGCCTGTCCTCACTAAAGTTCAATATGAAACCCTTCCCGCGATATTTTCGACCTCCAGGCTGTGGAAGCACATTGGCATATCCTTAATCCTAAATTGGATTATCGGCCCTTTTGTCATGCTCGGTCTATCTTGGGCAACGCTTCCTGACCTACCCACCTACAGAACAGGTGTCATAATGGTTGGCCTCGCACGTTGCATAGCCATGGTCGTTATATGGAATGATCTTGCTGGGGGCGATTCAGAATACTGTGCCATTCTGGTGGTAGTCAATGCAGCGATGCAGATCGTCCTCTACTCCCCTTATTCTGTTTTGTTCATTAACGTCATTGGCGGGCATCATCAACAATTCCTCCATGTCTCCTATGGGACTGTAGCTATTTCGGTTCTCATCGTGAGTTTTCAGAATCACTTATAACAATGGTGACACTTTATTAATGCAGAAATGCACAGTATCTTGGAATACCTCTCCTTGCGGGCGTGCTCACTCGATATGGACTTATTCTACTGGCAGGGAAAGACTTTTTCACCAAGAGATTTTTGCCTATATTCTCCCCGCTCTCCCTCATCGGCCTCCTGTACACCATCATTGTCCTCTTCGCTTATCAAGGTCACCGAATCATTCACAACATCGGTCCCGTATTCCGCGTCTTCGTCCCACTGATCCTTTATTTCCTCATCATGTGGATCTCAACATTCGCGTTCATATTCCACCTAACTCGGAGGGAGGTGCCTCGGGCTGGCCATGGCCGAGTGTATGGGTATGAGATGGCCGTTGTTCAGGCCTTCACAGCCGCCAGTAATAACTTCGTACGTCTTCATGTTTCCTTGGAATATGCATATCTTTACGATTCACATCCCTGCAGGAGCTCGCGATCGCTGTCGCAATTGCGGTATACGGTGTCAACTCAGAGCAGGCGTTAGCAGCCACCATTGGACCCCTCATCGAGGTACCAGTCCTCCTAGCGCTCACATGGGTGGCGCTTTACCTTCGACACAAACTCAATTGGACGAAATCCTCCTCCAACCCGGAAGCACCTGACAAAGTGTAGGAAGGTTCTTATCTCGAATACCCAGACTTAGGAGTAGCAGTCTAGCTATAATAAACCGTAGGCTGATAACAAGTGATCGATTTTTTCTGAAGGATTCTGAGGTTCCTTGGAGCCAGTTGTGGTGAATTGCAGTGGAAGCTCTCCAGGATACTCTCCTCTATGTATGGATCCCGCGCAGGCGAATCACTGGAAATCAATTACAACGGCCTGTAGTCTCGTCTGGATATGAGATGAACTTACAGATTACACGCACGATAATATTCTGGGCCTTCTCGTTTTTCGGTCTTGCGTGTATATATATGGCAATATTGGTCCGTCGCAGTGGAAAACCGATGACGTCATTCGAGAAGTTGCGCGGCATTCTCATACGTCTGTTGCACTGAATAAGCAGCTTTACAAAGGAATCGTCGAGATTATACAGCTGTCATCTGTATAATAGCGAAAGTCCCCTGCAACCTTTCTACACCGATGGGATTTCTAAGCCCAACATTGCTTATCAGGACGCCGAAAGCTTCTGCAACAGACGGAAAACCTCGGTGTTGAGCACGGCAGTATTCGGCAGCCCTCAGATTCACCGATAAGGAGTGCCAAACGCACCATAAACACGGAAAGGTTGGAGGGGCCCATCGTTATGATAACGGCTGTAAACCCACAGTGGGAAATGGGAATAATGGAAGAGATTGCTTTGAAACTCCGGAACTAGTCACTGGACCCGCGAATTTGATTTTAAAATTCAAAATCGCCAACATTCGTATATTCCAGAGAATCTGTGCGCGTCTTTTGTTACGAACCCACTTCCCAACCTAAATCTTCTTGGATGGCCTTATATTCTACACTTCCAGACGATTTAAGACATGCTAATTTTGTCGCTACCACGAACATCAAAGAGGTGGTTCTGATTTATTCCTTATATGCTCACGAATATGAAGCATCTTCACCCTTTATCGATAGGGAGAAACAGTAGTTTATCTTGGATCAGGAAGCGGGGTTGGTGTCTTCCTCGCTGCCAGGACGGTAGGACCGGCTGGTTCCGTCATCGGGTTGGATATGTCTGAGGTACGCTATCTTCAACCTTTCATTTGTGCATTACGATTTCATCTACCATAATTCTCTGGCAATGACCAGGATATGATCACTCTGGCTCGAAAGGATGCGGCAGAGAAGGCGCTCAAACCTCCACAGGTTGCTTTCGTGAAAGCCGTTCTAACCGAGAAGCTCCCTATTGAATCAAATTCGGTTGACTGCATCCTCTCCAATTGTATCCCCAACTTGCTATCCATGGAAGGCAGGGTTTCTCTCTTCAAAGAGCTATACAGGATCCTAAAGCCTGAAGGACGAGTCATTTTGGACGACGTAGGACATTTCCTAAAATTTCCCAAAATACTTTCGTTCACAAGACCGCTAGATTGTCGCGAAAAAACCAATCCCAGACAACATAAAGAACGACATCAGTGCCCACTTTTCTGGTCCCATTATAGTGGAGGAGTATCAATCAATTCTCAAGGAAGCTGGGTTGTCGGGTAACACTGGAATTCACGTTTCAATTACCGCGATGCTGATTTCTCTATCACAAGATGCTGTCGTCGTCCAGACCAAAAGCGACCTCAACGTTTATTATGAGGACGGAACGACAACCCTGGGTACCTCCGCCCCTCCAGGGGTTGCCGCGTCGAAGCTGAATTATGACATCAACGAATGGGTTGGTGCGCGCTTATTCTGCCTTTAAATAAATCGAAAATTTTCTTATTCCCATTTCCAGGAGTCTACCAAATCCACGCAGTCAAGTGTGTACCGCCGGCTGAGAAGCACTCTAATGTCCTTTCTCGCTGGTGGGATGCTTATCCCACTGCTAAATCATCACCTGCATTCATGACGGCCGAAGAAATCGTTGCACTGAAGAAGGATCCGGCTTCCAGTGCTGAATTCATGGTGATTGATGTCCGTCGGAATGACCATGGGGTGTGTATCTTATCACTCACCACCTGTTTCTCAAAATTTCTGATGGTGTAACCTGTCCGCCTTAAGGGTGGTCACGTTCGCGGAAGCGACAACTGGGCAGCACAAACATTTTATGATGATCTCCCCGCTTTCTACGAAAAGTACAAAGACACACCGAGGGTCATTTTCTATTGCTCAAAGAGTAATGGTCGGGGCCCGAGGTGCGCTGGATGGTATGTTTTTTTTTTTTACATGGCTTACCTTAAATATGATGTTCACGGGTTCAAAATACATAGGTATCAAGACTACCTTGACTCTCAGGGGGCTCATAAATCGGCGTCCTACGTCCTCAAAGGGGGTGTCAAAAACTGGCTTGCACAATATGGCGACCACGATGATCTTGTTGACAGAGATTGATTTTTCAAGCACGGAATTCGATGGCCCTATTAATCTGCCCATGGCATGTTGTCGTCCAGTTGTAGAATGAATTATTCACCATATTATCACATAAAATTTCGCTTTATAAGTTGAAAAGGCGCTTTATATCACTTAAGCGCCCAACGCCCATCGTCATCGTTACCCTCCAATCTCTGAATCAGTTATAGCTACCGCCTCCTTCGTTCTCTTTCTGCTCCCCGACATTCCTGGTCACAATATGACTCCATGTGCCCTCACTGAGATGAGCCAGCCGTTCTGTTTTGCTCGTACCCAATTGCCGTCGAGCCAAGGGTTTTATGGCGTCACCTCGTGGTTGGAAGTGTCCGATTCACCCACGTGCTCAATAATGCACTGGCCATCCTCGTCTAGTTTGGCGCGGTATTCTCCATGTCATCGGGTCTTGACTCCTTCTCCAGAATCGTTTACCACCGCATTAACAGAGACTCTGATTCGACGATGTGGCAATGGGAAGGAATCTTGGAATGAGATTTTGAATATGGAGTTAGGGTGGGGTAGGGTGGCTTCTGGCAGGAATAGAAGGTTTGAATGACAGACTGAGATATTGACAAAGATCGGTGGCTCGACGGTGGCAGCTGGTTAGAGGGACAAAAAGGTTGACTTCTTGACCTTGTGTTTCCGACGTTTTTTTGTGAGGAAATTGTCCGTGGCTTGAAGTTTTACTAGTAGTTTAACTTGAGCGGTAGGCATTGCGCTTGTAGTCATCGTTGATGAACAGGTGCTTTTTCGTTCAACGTACTGGGTATCAAGTATGAGCGGTGCAGCAACACCCTCCTCATTCAACTTAAATACGATTTTCAGGATTTAGTATTTTTTCCCTTAGACTTCCTGCTTGAGCCAAGAAATTGTGAAAGAGAAAGGCTTCAAAAGAGCTTCAAAAAGGCGAACAAAATGTCAAAAATTTCCCCGCGAGCCCGAGAACATTCCAAACCACTTAACAGAGTTTCCAATGGTTGGTCCAACTTAGTTTTATCAATATGCCCGCTACAGGGTCTTAGGGTGCTCTGCCGTGCTCTCGGGTATTGGAGGCTAACTATTTTTTTCTATTCAAAGCTATGCATAACTTCATGGCACGGTCCCACAGTCGCTCCATAAACCTCGTTGAAACGTCTCCCTGTTTCCCTGTTGTCTCTTCTTTACTTATGTACTGGGTTTGCATAATTCACTGAACTTCTCTTTTTTTGCTATGTAGTCATGTGCAAACTTTCAGCCGAAGTGCGTGGGCCGAATCGGCCGTTCGTATCATTTACTCTTGGCTTCCATTCCCATCAAAAAATGTTGCCCCCTTTGAGTCCTTTTTGAGTTAGAGTTGTCCATAACGAGAGATACATTTAAGATAATATATTTCACTAATTCTATCTTTTATCCGTTATCTGATCTTTTCTTATTCGCAATTCGAAGGAATTTAGATGTTATTTTCGAATCCAAACACATAAGTACCCATGCACTCTACCAAGGCTTCTGGACAGTAGTACCAGGCCTCATGATGGTTATCTCGCGTGTTAATTCAATGAATTGTGCAAAACCCAGTACTTACCCTGATCTTCGTTCACGCACCAATCACGGACCGTCATTTGCTGGCTTTGCCGCTTGTCGGCCTCAGGTTTTATATAAACCCTTTTAGATCCAGCGTGACCTATTTTTATCTGTTTGAAGCGTTGTTATTTGAGGCAAAGATCCGTCCCAGAACAAGTGCGGCATATAGGGATGTGGCTGTGTAGCGGCGGATAACATTGGAACAAGGTAGAATAATTTTCACAGCACCATGGGATCCCTTATTTTTAAGGAGATAATTACATTTTAAAACTTGTTAGCTATACAGTAATACATGGATAAAAACGAGAAAAGCGCCCAGAATAATTCCAGATGAGGCTAGCCATTCGGCCTTTGCCGGGCAGATAAGATATCCCGATCACGGCTACTACTTAACACCGCAATCGCATTTGTTGAAAAGCTAGAGGGCGTCTAGACCGCCACCATGATATATATGAATTTGATCTCTGGATCTCCTAGGCAAAAT
>Ga0307509_10010559_pt1 | contig 11298 bp, 8 predicted proteins | sample 10_EM_MG_FD_202245 | JGI IMG/M metagenome (GOLD analysis project Ga0307509, IMG submission 202245) | Populus trichocarpa ectomycorrhiza microbial communities from riparian zone in the Pacific Northwest, United States - 10_EM | ecosystem: Host-associated > Plants > Roots > Unclassified | place... | reverse complement strand
TCGCCGCATATGCGCCCTTCCCGGCGCGGCCCGGAACTCCCGCCACGCGAGTCCTCGACATCCTACCTCCGCTCCAGATGGGATTCCTGCAGCAGGCCGTGGGGACGGTCCTCGGGGGCGTGTACTGCACATCCCTCGGCCAGTACGGAAGCGAGTTCGCCACGTCGCAGATCGCCGAGGCGCTGTCCGCATTTCAGCGAGCGCTTCAGCAGATCGAAGCAGACATTCGCCGGAAGACCGCGCTCGACGAGCGCACGCGGTACACGACCCTCCTACCGTCGCTGATTCCTCAGAGTGTCAACATCTGATCAATTGATACATGAATGAAGCAACGTCGCGGAGTTGGCCTGTGGATCATGTGCAGCTACCGAGGAGAAATAGGATGCTCGCGAGTCTTTCTCTCGTGTGTATGGTCGCGTGCGGCAAAGCTCCGCGGTCCGGAGCCCGCTGGCGCACACGCTGTCACAAGCGACGGGCCCCAGCGCGACGGAGCGGCTAGGCTGGGATCATGCCGAGCGTCGAGCGCAGCACCGATTTCGTTCTACCCTGTCGGGCGTGCGTTCCGGGTCGCGACCCACAGCTCGATCTCTCCCAGCATCGTGTGAATGATGCGGCGTAAAGGCTTCTGGCAGCGCTTGCTCGGCCGCGACACGGTGCCGCCGCCGGCCCCGGCGCCCGCGGTCGAGCCGCAGCACCTGGGCTCGGCCGACGAGGTGTTCCTCGCCAAGCTGGTCGCCGACCTCGCCGACGGCAAGCGGCGCGGCGAGCTCAGCGCCCCCGAGGTCCTGCGCTGCGTCGACGGGCTATGGAGCTCGGGCCACGAGCGGCTCGCGATCGAGTGGATGGAGAAACTGCTGTCGGTGCCCGAGGTCCCGGTGGCGGCCACCGTCGGGCTGCGCGCGCAGCTGGTCGAGCGCTACGAGCAGCGCGGCGAGCTCGACACCGCGCTGCCGCACCTCGAGCGGTTGACCGGCGACGACCACCACGCGCTGCGCGCCCACTACCTGCTCGCCGAGCACGCGCGCAAGCGTGGCGACCACGAGCGCGCACTGCGTCACTACGAGGCCGTGCTCGGCCACGACGTCGATTACCCCAACGTGCGGATGCGGGTCGAGCGGCTGCGCGCGCTGACCGGGCGCGCGGCGCCGGTCGCCGGCGAGACCATCGCGGCGGGCGACGTCGTCGGCGTCCAGGCCGGCGCGCGCTACCGGCTGGTCCGCGAGCTCGGCCGCGGCGCGACCGGCGTGGTCTACCTCGCGCGCGACGCCGAGCTCGATCGCGACGTCGCGATCAAGCTGCTCCACCCGCACCTCGCCGGCACCGACAAGCAGGACGCGCTCGATCGGTTCTTCCACGAGGCGCGCGTGATGGCCTCGCTCCGCCACCCGAACGTGGTCGCGGTGCTCGATCTCGATGAGGCCTCGCGCCGGATCGTGATGGAGCTCGCCGCCGGCGGCACGCTGCGCGACCTGCTCCGCGAGCGCGGCCCTCGCACGCTGCGCCACGCGATCCAGCGCCACACCCAGGTCCTGTCCGCGCTCGCCGCCGCGCACCGCCGCGGCATCGTGCACTGCGATCTCAAGCCCGGAAATCTCATGTTCCGGCGCGATGCCGACAAGCCGGGCGTCGAGGTCATCCTCGGCGACTTCGGCGTCGCTCACCTGCCCGACGAGACCGGCGCGGTCGCGTCGGTCCAGCGCCGCGCCGAGGCGATCGGCACGCTCGCGTACATGGCGCCCGAGCAGCGCCGCGGCGACGTCACGCCCGCGAGCGATGTCTACGCGAGCGCGGTCGTGCTCTACGAGATGTTCACCGGCCGCGTGCCGTGGTCGCGCGAGGCGGTGATGGCCGGCACGCGCCGCGCGCAGGACTTCCAGTTGCCCCGCGCGATCTTCGAGGACGCGCCGTCGCTGAGTGAGACCGTGCAGGGGCACCTCGATCGACTCGCGGATCCCGATCCGGCGAAACGCCCGACGACCGCACAGGCGCTCGCCGAGGCGCAGCGGTTGAAAGAGCGAATCATCGCTGCTGGTGCTGCGTAGCCGGCGCGGTTGCGCCGCTGGCATCGATTCCTCTGCGAGCGCCTGCGCCGTCGCGCCAGCGCGACCGCAGTGCGTGCGCGCACGCGCATCGCGGGCGGCGCGAGCCTCGCTTGGCCGGCCTTACACCAGCCTTACAGATCACGGCCCGCGCCGACGCGTTCAGCCCACATGCGCTTCACCTACCTTCCCCTGCTCCTCCTCGCCCTCCCGCTAGGGGCCTCCGCCGCACCGTCGTCGACCTGGACCAAGATCTGGAACGGCCCCGTCGAGAAGATCGCCGATCACTGGACCGTCCCGAGCCTCGACGCGCGGCTCGACGGCGTCGAGCTCGTGGTCTCGGTCGGCATCGCGGTCGGTTCGACGAGCGAGCTCTCTGCCAAGGACGTCGCGATCGAGCTCCGCGCCGGCACCCGCACGATCGCATGCACCGCGGAGCCGATGGGATTCACCGAGACGCTCGCGATCACCGCGCAGCCCGGCGCGCATTGCCGGAACCCCGGCAAGCTGATCCCGACCGAGCTCGTGGTGACCGTGAAGGGCACCGCGCACGCGTTCCCGATCAAGCTCGCGTCGCTGAAGACGCCTTAGTCGTCTTTGACCGGCGTCGCCTTGAGCGCGGCCTTACCGTCCTTCACGTAGACCGTGAAGCGGACCTCGCGGCAACCGGTCTTCGACATCAGGTCATCGCGGTTCTTGACCAGCTTCTCCGCGAACTTTTGAAACGTGAGCCCCGCGGTGTTCTCGCCGCAGCTCTTCTTCACCGACACGAACTGGTCGTAGACCGACTTGAAGTACGCGTCCGGATCGCTCGAACCGCCCGGCACGGCACCGAGGATGTCGTCGTCGAGGCTGAGCGGCTGGGTGCTGTTGTGCGACGGCTGGATCTGCGGCGGCGGCGGCGCCACGCCACGCGGCGGGGTCGCGGCCGGAGTCTGCGGTGGGGTCATGCGGACGGGCGCCGATGGACGCTGCTGGACCGGTGCGGGCACCGGCGTCTGCGCGCGCGGGGGCGCCATCATCGCCGGCGCGGGATCGTGAAACTTGAAGTCCGACGGTGGCGGCGCGGCGGTCGCGACGGCACCGCCGGGACGCGCCGCCGGCAGCGCACCGGCGAGCAGATCGATCGTGCCGAGGCTGCCCTCGGGTGCGGGCCCGAGCAGCTGGTCGAGGTTCGTGCGCGCGGACTTCGCGTCGCGACCGAGCTTGTCGATGTGGATGTTGACGGACCGCGCGATCGAGCCGTACTTGCCGCCGTGCGCATCCTCGGCGAGGCGCTCGGCCTCGCTCTTCGCGAGCTTCACCGCGTCGGTCTGGAGCGCGCGCAACGGTCGATCGGACTCGATCCACATGAAGCCGATGCCGAGCGCCAGCACGAGCAGGAACACGAGGCCGACGACGATCAGGATCTTCGTCGAGACGTCGCTCTTGCGAACCGCGTCGAGCGTGCCGCCGAAGCCGCGCGCCTGCGCGGTCTTCGCGAACACCGCGTAGTACGCGCCATGGGTGCGGGCCTCGCCGGGCATGCGCGAGATCATCGCGGTGTACGCGTCGGAGCCGGCGGTCACCGTGAGCGGCTTGTTCGCTTCGCAGTCGCGGCTGACATCCCCGCCGGTGAGGCCCTTCAGCGCCTCGAGCATCGGCTTGTGGTCGAGCGCGAGCGGCTTCGACGACGCGACGTCGTCGTTGCCGAGATAGAACGCGACCTGGGTGTCGATCGCCGACAGCTTGTGCGAGAGGTCCGCGGCGAGATCGTTCGTGACCTTGTGACCGATCACGACCGCACCGACGTAGTCGATCGGCGGGTTCGTCTTGATCACCGGCACGGCCGACACGAAGTACATCGTGCCGTTCTGGGTCCACAGGTCATCGCGGAGATAGCCGGCGAGCGCGTCGTCGACGATCGGGCGTCCAGCGAGGACGTCCCCGAACTCGTCCTCCTCGAACTTGAGGCGCGCGACGACGCGGCCCTTCTTGTCGATCAGGATCGCGAAGTCGGGCGGCTGGCCGCCCTTCGCACCGGCGAGGAGCTTTCCCGCGGGCTCGCGGACCTGCTTCATCCGGTTCGCGTCGAGCTCCTTGGCCTGCGACGCCGCGTCGAGCGCGCCGACCACCTCGTTCGAGCGCGCGAACGTCCCCGCGAACATCAGGCGATCGCGTGCCGCATCGGCGAGCAGGATGTCGATCACGCTGCACGCGGTCGTCAGGCGCGCGTGCTCCTCGTCCACGAGCTGGCGTTGCGCGGGCCGCGGCATCACGAGCGCGATCGTCAGCGCGATGGCTGCGGCGAGCGCGACGAGAAAGAACCAGATCTTCGACAGGAACACGGCGGTCTCACTTCTTGGCCGGGCCGAACGCCTCGGCCGCGAGCTTGGGGTTGATGTCCGTCTTGCCCTTCGCGTTGATCTCGACGGCTTCGTCGGGTCGCTGCAGCCAGCCGGTGTCGTAGAAGATCTTCAGCTTGTAGGCCCCCGGTGGGATGTTCTCGATCTCGAAGTGACCGTCGGCGTCGGGGTACGCGATGTACTGGGTGTTGACGACGACGCAGCGCCCGACGAGGTGCGCTGCGTCCTTGTCGACGATCGTGTAGACCTTACCCGCCTCGGGCGGATGAAACGTCGTCGGCCCGCTCGGATTCAGCGGCTTGGCCTCGAGCAGCTTCGCGTCTTCTTTGGCGAACAGGAACCGCGCGGTCTTCGACTGGTTGACGATCGTGACCTCGGCACCGGCGGCCGCGGCGATCACGGGATGCGAGAACGATTCGCCGACCAGGTTCCACTGGACCCGTGGCGGCGCGGCGGGCTTCTCGTCGCCCTCGACGACGATCACCATCCGGCTCATCACGTTCACCGGCTTCACGGGCATCACGGAGTTCTCGTAGCGCTCGACGAAGCCGGGCTCGGCCGGCTTGGGGCGCGCGGGCAGCTGCGCGGGTGGCTCGATCTTTCCGACCAACGTCCCGGCGCTCGCGACGGAACCCGAAACGGCACCGAGGACGGCGCCCACCAGCACGAGAGGCCTGCGCATGCGTGACGATCGTACGTGGGTCGCGCGCGTGGCCGCAACCTACGTGGCCGGAATCGTGCCGAAACTCGAAACTCATTCACCGCGCAACCCGGGCCGACATCGGTCGATATCGCACCCATGCTCGCGCTGCGCCCTCTGGCGGTCGCGGTCGCGTTCGCGGCCGTTCTCGCCGTCGCGCGCCGTCCCGGGGCACCTCCCGCGCCACCGGCCGGGGCGACCGCCGACGATCGGTCGATCGATCGGGTCGAGGGCGTCGTCACCGGCATGCCGATCGCGACCCCGCTCGGGTTCGGCGCGGAGCTCGCGACCGAGACCGCGACCCTCTGGCTGTGGAGCTCGGAGCGGATCCTCCCCGGCGAGCGCCTCGCCGTCACCGGCCGGCTGCGCACGCCGCGCGGCCTCCTCGATCCCGGCGCACCACCCGCCGACGCGCGGGCGCCGTTCGAGCTGTCGGCGATCGCGATCGAGCACCGCGGCGAGGTCCTCACGTGGCGCACGGCGATCCTGCGCGCGGCTGCGCGCACCCAGGCCGCCTGGGTCGCGACGATCCACAGCGCGATCGGCGCGGACCTCGGGCCCGGCGCGGCGGCGCTACAGGGCATCCTCACCGGCGATCGCGGCACCGTCCCCGCCGCGCTCGACGATCGCTGGCGCGCGTGCGGCATCTTTCACGCGCTCAGCGTCAGCGGGCTCCACCTCGCCGTCGTCGCCGGGCTCGTGTTCCTGATCCTGCGCCGGCTCGCGGCTGCCTCGCCGTGGGGCGGTCGGATCCGACCCGCGCGCTGGGCGGCCCCACCGGCGCTCGCGATCGCGGTCGCGTACACGCTGATCACCGGCGCGCAGGTCGCGACGCTGCGCTCGCTCGTGGTGATCGCGATCGTGATGATCGCCGAGGTCCTCGATCGCGACGTCCGCCTCGTCGACGCGCTCGGCCTCGCCGCGATCGTGCTGCTCGCGTGGCGCCCCGACGACCTCGCCGATCCGTCGTTCCAGCTGAGCTTCGCCGCGGCCCTCGCGCTCGCCCTGCGGCCGAAGGCGATCGCGTCGCTCGCGCGCACGAACCGCATCGCGCGCTGGCTGCGCGAGGGCATCGCGACCTCGGCGTGGGTCGTGCTCGTCACCGCGCCGCTCACCGCGTATCACTTCCACCAGATCCAGCCGGGCGGCGTCATCGGCAACCTGGTGCTCACGCCGCTGCTCGAGCTCGTCGCGCTGCCGGTCGGGCTCGCGGGCCTCGCCGTCGCCGCGATCTGGCCGGCCGCCGGCGCGGTGCTGATCCGGATCGCGGCGCACGTGGTCGGCCTCGTCGACACGGTCGCGGGCGGGCTCGCGCGGATCACCCCCGTCGGCGCGGTCGCGGTCGGCTCGGCGATCGCGGCCGCGGTGCTCGTCGCGCTCTCGCTCTGGCTACTCGCGCGCGAGCAGCGCACGCGGATCGATGGCCTCGCCTGGCTCGCGCTGACCTGCGGCTGGCTCGTCGCGCGCACCCCGCCGCCGCCGGGCGCGCTCCGCGTCACGTTCCTCGACGTCGGCCAGGGCGACGCCGCGATCGTCGAGCTGCCCGGCGGCGACGTCTGGCTCGTCGACGCCGGCGGGCTCGCGGGCCGCGCGGACCTCGCAGCTGCGGCTGCACCCGGTCGCGCGATCACCCGCGCGCTCGAGGCGTACGGGCACCGCGAGGTCGCGCTCGCGATCATCTCGCATCCCCACCCCGATCACTACCTCGGCCTCGCCGCGCTCGGCGTGCCGGTGCGCGAGCTGTGGACCGCCGACGGCGATCCACCTCGCGACGAGCCGCGCCGCGCGAGTGCGCTGCCGAGCTTCACCTCGATCGCCGGACCACTCGCGCCGATCCATCACCCGCCGCTCGGGCTCGCGCGCCGCGAGGGCGACGTCGAGCTGTGGGTGTGGGCGCCGCGCCTGCGCGAACGCGACGGCGAGCCGGAGCGCGAGGCGATCGATCCGGTGCGCACGGTCAACGACAACTCGCTCGTCGTCGAGCTGCGCTACGCCGGCCGCTCGATCGTGTTCGCCGGCGACGTCGAGGCCGAGGGCGAGGCCGCGGCGGTCGCGGCCGGGCTCGGCGCCGCCGACGTCGTCAAGGTCGCGCACCACGGCAGCCCGACCTCGTCGTCCCCGGCGTTCGTCGCCGCCACCCACCCCGCGCTCGCCGTGATCTCGTGCGGGGTGGCGAACTCGTTCGGGTTCCCCGCACCGGACGTGGTCGAGCGCTGGCGCGCCGCCGGCGCCGAGGTCGCGCGCACCGACTCGAGCGGCGCGATCACGGTGACCATCACGCCCGGCGAGCCCCTCGACGTGGACCGATTCCGCAGCCCAGTGCCGTGACAGCGCCTGGGTTGTCTGTGATCATGAGGGTGGTGGCGACGCCCGCAGCCGACAAAGAGGCGATCGAACAGGCGGTCATTCGCGGCAGCGAGCTGTTGAAGACCGGCAAGCTGGAAGAGGCCCAGAAGGCGTTCCGCGCCGCGCTGCTCCTCGACCCCGACAACGCGCGCGTGCTCGCGCTGCTCGGCCTCGCGCACTTTCGCGGCAATCAGTTCGATCAGGCGCGCGCGATCTACGAGGAGCTCGTCGAGCGCGCGCCGACCGACGCGTCTCACCGCCTGAACCTCGGCCTCGTCTATCTCAAGATCGGCGACGGGGCCAGGGCGATCAACTCGCTCGAGGCGAGCCGCGCGCTCGATCCGAGCCAGGGTCGCGCGGTCAGCTACCTCGGTCTCGCGTACGCGCGCGCCGGCCGCTACGCCGAGGCGTATCGCTCGTTCCTGCTCGCCGGCCAGAACGAGCTCGCGAGCGAGATCGAGAGCAACCTCACCGCCGCCGAGCGCGACGGGATCCACAGCCAGCTCCAGCGCTCCGGTCTCGACGTCCGCCCCGCGGCGGTGAAGCCGCCGTCGCCCGACGAGCTGCGCACGACCGGGCTCGGCGTACCGACCGCCGTCGTCAACGAAGCCGTCACCGCGCGCGCGACGACCGACGAGGCGCCGTCGCGACCGACGCCACCGCCGGACCGCGATCGCCCCCGCACGACGCCGCCGTTCCCGCCGCCCGGTGGCCGCACGCCGACCCCGCCTTCGGTCGTTTCGATCGATCCGGCGGCGCCGCTGCCGATGGCGAACGATCCGAACGCGCCGCGGATGACCGAGTCGCTGCAGTTCGTGCTGCCGACCCGCGTCGGTCCGCCGACCGCGAGCATCTCCGACGCGCTGAAGACCGCGACGCCGTCGAATCCATCGATCGCGTTGCCACGCGACACGCGCGCCTCGCAGCCACCGATCCCGCTCTCGCAGCTCGCGACCGAGGAGCTGGTCCGTCCCGACGACGGCGACGACGTGTTCGAGGTCGCGGCGTCGGGCGCGCTCGTGATCCGCGTCGCCGGCAAGATCCTGACCCGGCTCGACGGCGTCCACGTCACCGGCGGTGACCTCGCGTTCGAGCCGGCGATGCGGCGCTCGCGCGGCCACCTCACCGAAGAGAAGTTCGATCACGGCGGTACCCAGCTCCAGGTCGTGTCGGGTCAGGGTTACCTGATCGCGGTGCCGGGCAAGCGCGCGTTCACCGCCGTGATGCTCGACGACGACATCTTCTATCTCCGCGAGGATCTCGTGTTCGCGTTCGAGGCGTCGCTGCGGTGGGAGAACGGGAACGTGCCCGGCCTGCGCGGGCGCTTGCCGGTCGTCCAGTTTCGCGGCGATGGCGCGGTCGCGCTCCGCACCGAGACGCAACTCGTGCGGGTCAAGCTGCCGCCGCAGGGCATCGTGTTCGTCGACGCCGCGCGGCTCGCCGGCTGGATCGGTCGCGTGATCCCGCGCGCGGTAGTCCCGCCGAGCGGTGGACCGATGGGCGATGTTTGCGTCGAGTGCACCGGTGAGGGTGTCGTGCTCGTCGACGCGACCGCCGGCGCGCCCGCGATCCAGATCGTCGCGCAGGCGGAGGCGAAGGCGCCGGAGCGCCACACGCCACCACCGCCACCCTCGATCCCGGCGGCACCGATCGAGCTCGATGCCGCGAAGTCGAACTGGCTCGACGACGACGCTCCGAGCGAGCCCGGCCGCGACGAGATCTAGTTGGCGGAGCCGCTCTCTCCGATCGCGCTCGCCGCGCGGCTCGCCGGCAAGCGCGGTCGCGTGCTGCTCGACTCCGCGCGCGACGACGATGGCCTCGGCACCTGGTCGTTCGTCACCGCGATGCCGAGCGCCGTGCTGATCGCGCGCGGTCGCTCGCTCGTCCGGCTCGACGCGACCGGCCGCGCGGTCCAGCGGTTCACCGCCGATCCGTTCGACGCCGCCGAGGCCTTCCTCGCCGAGCACGATTGCACCGCCGCGTTCGGCAGCGATCCGCCGGTTCCGCGCGTGATCGGCTATCTCGGCTACGACCTCGCGCGCGTCGTCGAGACCTTGCCGGGCGGACCGACGCTCGGCCACGACACGCCGGACCTGTGGCTCGCCGCGTACGACGGCGTCGCGCGCTGGCGCGCCGGAAGCGACGACTACGAGCTCGTCGGCCCCGACGCGCGGGCGCTCGCCGCGGCGATCGCGGCCGGTCCGAAGCAGGTCGGCCTCGCACCCCGCTTCAACCGGCTCGTCGCCGACGACGACGGCGCTCATCACATGGCGCGCGTCGAGCGGATCCGCGACTACCTCGCGGCCGGCGATGTCTATCAGGTCAACCTCGCGCGCCGTCACGTCGCGCGGATCACGACCCCGGGCGACGCGCTCGCGCTGTATCGCGCGTTCGTCGAGGTCGCACCCGCGCCGTACGGTGCGCTGCTCGAGGCGGAAGGGCTCACGATCCTGTCCGGCTCGCCGGAGCGGTTCCTCGCCGGTGTCGGCGGGCGGATCGAGACCCGGCCGATCAAGGGCACGCGGCCACCCGGCCCGAACGGCGCGGTCGAGCTCGCGGGCGCCGCGAAGGATGCCGCCGAGCATCTGATGATCGTCGACCTCGAGCGCAACGACCTCGGCCGGATCGCCGAGACCGGCTCGGTCCGCGTCGACGAGCTCGGCTACGTCCTCGAGCTGCCGACGCTGTTCCACAAGGTCTCGCGCGTGAGCGCCGTGCCGCGCGCCGGGCTCGGCTACGCGGAGCTGTTGCGCGCGACGTTCCCCGGCGGCTCGATCACCGGCGCGCCGAAGGTCCGCGCGATGCAGCTGATCGACGAGCTCGAGCCCGCGCGGCGCGGGCCGTATTGCGGCGCGCTGGGGTTCTTCTCGCCGACCGGCTTCGAGCTCGCGATCGCGATCCGGATCGGTGTGATCAAGGGCTACGAGCTGCGCGTCCACGTCGGCGGCGGCATCGTCGCCGACTCGGATCCCGCGGCAGAGCTCGCCGAGACCGAGACCAAGGCCGCCGGTTGGGTCGCGGCGCTCGAGCGCCTGGCTACGGAAGCTCGACGCTGACCCACGTCAGCGTCTGATCGCCGATGGGGATGGCCGGCACCGGCGTCGCGGTCCCGCCCTGCGGCGTGAGCGTCACCGTCGCCGCGCCGGTCGCGAGACCCGCGATCCACACCATGCCGAGCGGACCGGTGCCGAGCTGGGTCCACGTCGTCGGTGCATTCCCGTCGTAGAGCGTCGCGTACGTCGCGGTGGGGGTCGAGGTCGCGGCGACGAGCTCGACGCTCGTGTTCGCGTGCGCGACGTGGACGAACACGTCGCCGTTGCCGGCCTCGCCCACCACGCCGTTGCCGCCCGCGAGATCGAGGTAGTCGACGTCCTTCATCGCGGGGATCGTGTGGACCGACGAGTAGCCCATGATCGACGTGATCAGATCCGTACCGGTGACCTGCCACTGGATGTTCGTGCCGGTCGGCGGATCGATCGTGAACGTGCCGTCGACCGCGGTGGTCGCGGTCGCGCCGTCGAGCGTGACGGTCAGCCCGTCGGCTCCGGTGGTCGCGCAGCCCGTGGTTGGCTGGCGCGCGTCGGTGATCAAGCACACCCGACCGGAGAGCTGACCGCTGCCGCTGCCATTGCCGTCGAGCGCCGCGTCCGCTCCGCCCTGCATGCCCCCGCCGCCACCGCCACCGCCGACGATCGGATACAGCGCCCCGTTGCCTTCGCACGCTGCCAGCGCGAACAACAAGAGGAGCGCTCTCATTGGTAGATCTACTTTCCCTCGTTATGAGTTTCCGTACGACCCCCGTAGAAACCGTGCGTGCGGATTTCCCGCACACGGCTTGTGGGAGGGCTCTCGTGCCAGCGGTACTGGG
>Ga0307509_10010558_pt1 | contig 11299 bp, 9 predicted proteins | sample 10_EM_MG_FD_202245 | JGI IMG/M metagenome (GOLD analysis project Ga0307509, IMG submission 202245) | Populus trichocarpa ectomycorrhiza microbial communities from riparian zone in the Pacific Northwest, United States - 10_EM | ecosystem: Host-associated > Plants > Roots > Unclassified | place... | reverse complement strand
ACTTTCTGACTGTCACGATATATCGAACTGAGTGGTTGGAGTGAAGAATATTACGAGGCAGAGTTGAAGAGTCACCTTCGCTTAAGTTATTGATCAGGATGATATCGTTTCTGCTACAGGACCCATCATTCAAGTTCATCCACTTGCATATTCTGAATATTGGCTTCAAATTATGTGGGTAGGTAAAAGAATTGTATTTAATGCGTCTTGCATGTTTGAAAAATGAAGCCCGGGCCGCTGTAGAAAGGGACAACTTGTGTATGTTGTCATTGCCGGCTAGTAACTTCTTCAACTCTGCCTCATAACATTCTTCATTCCAACTGCTCGGTTTCATTTTTAAGCATAGCAGTAAGGGATTGTTCCAGTCCTAAAGTCATCCCTATTAGTGAGGGCGATCCAATCGCCGGAGCCGCCCATTGAATATTTCTGTCAGCTCTTGGATCTGGCCAGATGGTCAGGAGCATACGCATCGCCGTTGAAAGAACTAGTGTTGTGACGAGTGTAGGATATGATTGTAAATGGTGTGCTTCTATCGTAGATTCGTACTGTCCTATGGTGTGGCAGGAGGGCAGACATGGTCATGAAGATCTCTCTCGTTCCCATTCTCGCCAGCATTGGTTCTTCCCGAGCCAGTCGCGGCGCCAGCTATCCTAGAAGTGCGTGCTCCGACTACCATGGTCAACCCGTAGAAGAGCGCGGGCTCGAGAAGCGCTCTGATGTTACGGTCTATAGCCCGGTCTACTACTGCTGATTGATTGAATTGTTCGTTGAAGCTTTAACGTTTTAACACTGGATGTGTGTTTTTCTGAAGAAGTCCAGCCATTCTTCTTGCCTCTTTACTTTACGCACGGCTGATAGAGGACTGGCAGTGATACGGACACCGGAAGGAACGTGCGGCTCCTTTCTAATAACGTCTGGGCTCCATATAGGATCTGTCCGAAGAGTTCCGTAACAACCCATGAGCAAATTCTTCGTTTCACTCTTCCACTTCGACTGGTCTCAGACCTCAACCATGGCAATTTATATCCCGGACTATGGTTTGTTCAGTCCCTTCATACTCCGAGCTCACAAGAGAATATTCTAGCAGTTGTCTCACCTCTCCAATCGAACAACATCGTCATATTCACGAGACTATCGCCAGATCAAGTCAATCCGCAATTGAAGTACAGGTGTTACTACCTCTGCAATAACACACACACTACCCTTACTCCCCACGAATGATGGCCAGTACAAGACTCGCGACTCCCAGAAGAAAATTCTAGAGGAATGAAAAGCGACGTGAGGTTGTCGACTCGATACTGAACGACCCCAAGGCATTGCTTTATTTTCAGTAGATGGCCTCGTCCTCAGGAAGTGCCAAATTGAATCCACCGCCATACCAAATAATCAAACCCGAGAATTCCCGACCAGGTAAAATGGCCTCGGACGGCGTACAGCTGTGGGGGTCCACGTTGTTGGACTTCTTTGCTGTGGAACGGATACCCGGTCTGTATAGGCTGCGCACGTTTTCGACTGGGAGCAAATATCTTGCCTGATGTAAAGGGAACGGTGAATACGAAGGAAAGCGCGCGGTGGGCAATGCATCGCATGGGCCGAGTTGTTCCGGTCTACAATGTGATCAGGAGTCTTGCTTTTGCAGGAATCTGCAGCTGAAGACAAGAAACAGGAATGAAGGAAGATACCGAGGCAGCCGAGAAGCCCTCCGCTCACTCCCAGGATCCTTTTATGCTCTCTCAACCAGTGGGTCATCAGAAACCAGTCTTTCATTCTGTGACTAAGTGTTTCATGTCGCCTCCGGAATCCTTATTCGATCCAGCCGCCATGGGCTAATGCGGTTTCGTTCAGCAGCAGTGGACCCTGTCTTGAGGCAGTACGTCCCTCAGTCAAGGCTTAGAAGCCCATCGTCCATGATCCTTGGGATCTCCTGTCCGTAAACGGCCTCTCCCACTCAAACAACGTCACTTAGCATGAACGGGTCAGAAAGAATCCAGGCTGCGTATATTCATACGAGCTCAGGTTGTCGGATAAACCACGAGAGGACGATGAAGAAGACCTGGTTCAGAAATCAAACACAAGCAGATCTTAGACAAGTTCCTTGCAAATCCGCACTCGTCTACACCATTCCCCCGATAAATGTGTCGGTGAAGGTAACCACTCATACGTGAGTGGGATCCTCGCTCATTGAAGAGCAGGTCTATATTGGCTGCATTAGGGAGGACGTCAAAAACCGGCCTGCAAGAGCAAGATCGAGAATGGCGAGACTAGAGATCAAAAATGGGACGAATTGAGCAGGAAGGTGGTGTCACAAGAGGTCGCGACTCCTCCGTTTGTGATGACAACTGAGGGAGGTTCAAAGGAGATAGACTCAAATGTCTATATCCTCCGTGAAGGAGAGAGGTCAAGGAGTTAGGATCAAATAACAAAAGTCTCGCTCGTACGCCGTACTGCAAAGAGCAGAAGCTCAAGAGTTCCATCCCTCTGATCACGAAAGTGCAGGTTGTCCATGCAGTATGACCAACATCTGCAGAGGCTGATGAGAAGACAGCGAACGGGAAACGCTACGAAGTTTTCTTGGTCTGACTCACCTTCATTCAACGACATGAATGTCCTTATGCCCTTGCTCTTCGTGTCCACGGCTCCTTCTACCAGCACAACATTCTGCGCAAACCGGGTCCTCTGAGCTCACATCCAGCGTAAAAGAAACGAGGCGTAGACTGTTTAGGGCAATCGAATTTACGGTTATTACGAAGATGGGCGTATTCTCACCTCTTGATTATTTCTCGAACGTATTCGAGACCATGAGGTGTTGTATGACTGCCTGCCAAACTGGAGTGACCAGACACGTCGCCATCGTAAGGCCTAAAGTTGCAACTATTTCCCTTGAATTTCGAGTATAAAGCACGGTTCGACTGAACAAAGTGATTGCGCTTGTCGCCGAGCACTGCATCAGTGATATCTTGGCAAAAGGCGGTAACGCGAAGCATAATTTCCGTCAACGGTGCACCCTTTGCGACAGGAGGGAGCTTAGAGTATTCGCGTTCACATGTCAAGAGCTCAGCCCTGTCTTCCTTCGCAAAACCTGGAAGACTGGAGGACAATGATCAACAGTTCTTGGAGTAAAAGGATATAGAACACTTACTAATTCTCAATACGGTGTACGAGAAGCGAGCTAATATATCTGATGAAGTTAGGGATCCCGAATCGCGTGCGGTTCGGAATTTCATTCCACGGAGCCGTGCCAGTGAAGAATTCCTCTGCTTTCTGTTCCATTTGGAGCTTCGTCACGCCACGAGTACGTTGCTCGTCATCCGGTAAGAGGACACAATGATAACCGTGTATCGTGGGGTGTGTCTTGCCTTCAAGCACTTCTCTCCAAATTTTATGGGAATTGAGCGATCCAGATGACAACAAATCGGGCTTCGTAAGCACCCCTAACATCAAACTTGTGGTTCAATGTCAATTTTACATCCTTGTATGAAAGACCTTACCAATTGTTCTGTCCCCGTTGGGATCTGCACCATGATCTCTAGCAAGCCGAACTGCTTGCATATTCTCGTAGTCGTCTGTGAAGAGGTCAGTCTGAGAGAATCAGAGGCAACAGAAACGACGTTGCAAGTACAGATACTCACACCGCTCACAGCCTCTACGAGTGAGCTCTTTCCGCCTGTATATATGTCATCAAAAAATATACGGCCTTGATAACATGTGGTCATGGGCGCTTACTTGATTGTCCCCCGATAACGACCACGCGGGGAAAGTCGAAAGTGGCATGCACACTGGATTTGATGGCGAATAAGGCAAACACGAACCTCCAACACAGTAGAAGAATACATACCCAAGGGCAACCAATGCTTTAGAAAGGTCGATTATCTCCCTGCATCGTTTGGCATAGTCTGAAGAATTGATGTTCTCTACAGCGCCATCCAAGATGGTAGGTAGAATTGGTGGGATATCTTGGTGTTCGATATGACCTGCAGGTTCTTCGTCTATGAATTGGGCTTGTGTTTGTCGTCTTTTAGTCTGCGTCGTGAGATTGCGAAGTCGGTCCATGTCTGGTGTTTCTGAAAGAAAAACGATAAGCGATTCGGTTATTTAAGTGTGGAAATACGTGTCACCTTACAGAAGCTTCCTGTTATACGATTTGACATGGATATTGTGCATTGCGGCTTCCAACAGATTCATTTACACTACCACGCGGCATGATAATCAACGACCAGGAAGCAGCTGGGCGCCTATTAGTAACCAGATATAGAAAAAATGGTCCACTCGTACCCTATTGGCCTCACGAGGTACAGGTGCGGACTGTACATTGCAAACGTCAGGCATCACGGAGCTTCTTTCCGTAGCACTACTTCCCATCGACTGTTGCAGCCTTCTCATTCGGCAGCACCCATGCTATCCTTGATTCTTGTGGCATTGAGTCGCGACAGGGAGGTCTGCAAATATATATGTGTCCGGGCATGAAGAGACGCCTCCGGACGGAACACGAGGTAAGTCTCCAAATTTCAGGGTCCATGCAGGAGATTAACGATTTCCCAAGCCCAACGGCCTTCTCTACCGTATCCGATGGGCGTGAAAATCAATCGAGGGTCCATGAGTGATAGTCACGCCTATCAACAACGCGGTCACAGTGTGATTCTTGTGACGTTATACCCTTGCCACTCAATTATACTATATAGTTGTCTCGAGACGTAGTAAAAGGCGGTCACATTCGCAACGACCAGACGTTTGCCACTCGCTGGGACCACGGATGTCACCCTTCTTTTAACCCGAAATCTTGCACTGCGATTTATGTCTTTTATTTTATTCCAAACCGTCATCTTCGACTTTTTCTGGCCGGTCCTTGCATCTGCAGGATATGCCCGGATGTCCAAATGTGTCGTCTTAGGTTCGACCCTTTGATCAGGCCGTCGCTGGAGTGCCGAACACCTTTACAGCCGCTCCATTGGCACCTGAATCGCTTGCGGCTCGTGTGATCAATGGTGCCATGGTGGTCCATCAGATGGGCAAGCAGGTCACCATTGCTTCCTGGAGGGATTACCTGACCGCATCCTCCATCCCACATGCAGTCGCCTAGCGCAGCGTATGAAGAGTCTTGTTGCCTGCGAAAGTCAGAGCCATGGAGGCCTCTGGCTTCGAGATTGCAACTAGCTCCTGTTCTCGGTACATCTTTACGAGCCCTGATGAATCGGGATAAGTGGGGCTTGTAGCTGGACAGTATGTGGCTTACGAGTGCGACGTATTATCTGCTGTGGGGCAAATAGCTTCTGAAAGATTCTCCTGCACCAGAACAGATTCATGCAAGTGCATTTGATCCAGATGTTTGCCTCCAAGTCGTGCAGGATCATATCGGAACACCAGTGGCCCACCACCATAGTGATAGAGCCCATGATGATCTTCCGCGATGGCCTGTGGAGGCCGAGGGATCATAGAATCAGAGACCCTCATGTCCTGCTGGCTGAATTGCAGGTAGAAGTCGACGTCCAAGTCGACGGCGATGCTGTGACGACCTGACGAGCCAGATGACGATACCACCTGACTGCATTGCTAGTCGAAATTGTGAGTGAAGGCATGTGTGGTAAATGATTTCTGCATCAAGTCTCTGGCAATTGCTCAACAAACTACAAAACACAGGTAATAAATGACTTACGATGAAGATACGCCGAAAGCACAAGGTTGGTTCAGTGTTGGGGGGTGTCGAAGCGAAGTAGATCCAGACGCGACGCGCAGACGGAATTTAAGAGTAGCATATTAACCACTCAGTCACTGACCCTGTATAGTGTTCCATTGTTCTTCATACAAAGGCTAGATTTTCGGGGGCAATTTTCGGAGTCAGCCATGAACAATTGCAAAATAATAACATGACTCCGCTTGCTTAGGGCGGTCTTGCCAAATTTAGGCAAAATAGCCATATGTCGTCGTTACGCCACCTCATTCATTCCTGAGTCAACGCTATCAAGATCGTCGTAATGCAAAAACGACAATAAATCTCGAATAGTACTACGGCAGTCATCATCATTGAAAACCACAGGAATAACCAAAATTGTCACAACACAATAACCAAGTCCGAATGGGAAATTCGAGTTGGCCTATTCTCCATCTATGTTATTTATCGTGCTCGTTCAGCAGCCAGACCTTCTGAAGACCTGCCACCAGGTTAGTGGAAAAAATATTTTATACCGACAAAAATACCAATCGTTATACCGCTAGCGTTTGCCTCGGTAGCGCCGCATTTTGACATCAACCGGTCTCCCATAGGTTCAATGCCTGACATCCTTCAAGCGGCTGTGCGTCTGGTATCCTGGAATTTATCAATTTTGCTGCCATATACAAATTTTCTGAATTGATCTGGAACATCTATTGATATTTGACTCATATCCAAAGCAAGGAATGGCCTGGTTGTCCAGGTCATAAGAACACATATCAACAAGGAACTCGAGATGCCGCATCGTGCATCCAGAAGATGTGGGGAGTCAAAGACAGAAAAGTACATGCCTCATTATATACGCTCACACGATTGATTAGTTCCCGAAGTACCGTGGGTTTCCATCTTGTTGCCAGTTCGAGGGGGATGTCAGCTGTAATACCGTGATATGTTCGAGTCCTTTCTCTTAATCTGCTTCGGCGCTCTTGGATCCAAATTCCCATATGGTGTTTACAAATTAAAATATTTGAAGGAAGATGGTAACCCTTGTATTTGACATCTGGCTCATTTCACTGTGCCCAGATTGTGATCGCCGTCAAACATCTCTGGAGATGTGAGTGGGAGGCATGACACAGCCACACACCCAAGGAGCCGTGAATGAGGGAATCAATTGTATTGGAAGATGTGAAGTCCCGAGGGACACACCAGCTCAAATAGGAGAGAGACGGGTGCAACCAAGTCCTTGGTCATATTAGGGGGAGAAAACAACGGCAGTGCCGCAACATATCATCAATACAATTGTTCAAAATGGTTGGCACGCCTTTCGAGATCCGAAGGCACTCATATACGCTTTCCCTCATTAGGATATCCAATCTTGCCGAGAGGAATAATGGTAGACCTGCTGTCGTAATTGGCGCCCGAAGTTGCGTGGTTGCCAGTGTGTGGAATTGGAGTGATGGGCACCACTGTGCGTGAAGGCATAACCTGAAACGTATTTGTCAACGAGTCATGAAGGTTCGACCTGATCCAGTGGTCATAATGAAGGTCCGACATAGGTAGGTACACAGAGAATCTTAGCTCTTGTAATGGGCAGCAGATACTTGCCGTTACCTAGTCTTATGACCCCCTGTATTGGAATGCTGGACCCAGTGTGAGAATTGGTGACAATAAACTCTCACCCAGTCCGGGTTGTTTTCTTCCTTCTAAATTCAGACAACAATCGGGCATGGAGTATGATGAATCGTTACGGTGTATTAATTCGGTTGACATATCATTTTGCATCGGAACCAACCAAGTCCAATTTTCACAACCCTGAGTTACTTCAGGGCTCAGGGCTCAGGTCTTGGTAACCACGGTCCACATGTGTGTTCTACAGATAAGAACATGGACGGGAGTGATCAAAATTCTTTTCCCCATTTAGGAACGAGTCCGTGCCTATCTGCCGTGTCCATGATCAGCCGCTGCCTCTACTTAGTGCTTCTATCGCCCTCTCCGCCATCAAAAATCACTTCATCACCGCCGTCCATGATCCCGATATGTGAGTGTCATCCTCTTGTGGTTTCTTCGCAAAGCAAGTTAAGCTGAAGCTAGGTTTAATCTTTCCAAGGCGCTGGGAAGGGCGACACCTCATCGAAAGAGTTTTCCCTCTCCATGACTTATACCATGTCCATCGTAGATCCCACGACCCACCTGGTAAATAGCTCTACCTATGAAATGAATTTGTTACTAGCAAGCCCCAATGCAATAAAGGTTGTTCTACTTTTACACTCGAATGATTTGCAACTCTGCGGCGAATTTCCATTTGCACTGCCAGGTGGCGGATAGAAAGAGTCTCTGCCCCCATATTCACACAGCCCCTTCGCGTGACTTATAGTTTTGGAAACTTCAAAGGAGTGTCCTCTTACGGCGATAATCTAAATTAGATATGCCACACACCATAAAAGGACATGTTCCCATGTTGGTCTAATAATAAATTGACCGGAATGCCAAATTTGCAAATGTTGTAAGCGCCCGCCTGTCCACATCAAAATGAGATTTTACATATTTCCTTCTGTTCTGGAAATATTCCGTCAATACGTCGGAAATCGGATATACATAACCCACATGTACGGAACGGAGATGGTACGTATTTGGTGTCTACTCCTTTAATTTTAATTCGGAGAAGGAAGACAGGTAAGAAGATGACGTCTAAGGACTGATCTTGTGGCAAAAGCCTTTCCGCATTTGTGGCATATCATATCTGTAATCCCACAATGCGCCTTCATGTGATCTAGGTCATGAGAATAAGTCCTTCCAGTTCAATGACTAAGATACCGTGAAAGGAGAGACATGCTTACTATTAAGGTTATGCCGTCTGGTAAATTTGTTGGTGCAACCGGAGATTGGACAGACAAACCTCGCCTCGCATTTGCGTCTTGCAGCACTGGCCTGAGTGACTTTAGTAGAAGTAACATATCTTTTGGCTTCCTTGCTGAAGAGTTGGCATGCTTGAGGTTGCCCGCAATATTCAGATCTCAAGATCTCCCGCAATTGTTCAGGGTTGCCGTTGAAGTCCTCGCGAGTTACGGCACTCTTCATGTGTAATGAGAGTATGTTCGATAACTTCAGAAGTGTGAGCTTCTCAACAACACGAGATTTGAAGATTAACGCAACTTGGTCAGCCTTCGGGCCATCTCGGGCCACATCATGACGATTAAAGTCGCTGGCAGAACCCTGGACCTCGGTGAAACGTGGGACCATTATGTTTTCTGGGTCATAAGAATAGTCTACCATTTGCGGTGCGATATGACGCGGAGGATCAAAATATTGAGCGAGGTTAACCATCTGCAAAGTATCAAGGAGATGCGAGACTCGGTCAAGACCGGCCATTGCTTGCTTGAGGGTGAGTAGAATAGAGTGCTATTCCAATGAGAGGACACGAACATGTATTTATACCTGGTATATAAACCTTTCGAGGGCTTGGCCGGACGCTGTGTGGATTTCCTTCTTTGGACTATAACATGGTGTGTTCGGCCGTACAGCACTTGAAAAGGAGGAACGCGATAACCAAATAATAATTTGATAAGTATTTAGATAGCCATCTTCCAGGTTCCTGCTCCTCTTTTAGATACTATTAGTGAAGCGAGTGAAGCATACTACAACTCACACACTTATCTGCCAAGATGGAGGTCTCTTCCGAACGAATCACAATGGTGGTGATTCAGAAGAACGAACATATCTCAACATTCGAATTCGTGTGTGTGACGGGACAAAAGCGGATTCTTCAAAGTTAAGGTCGTACGGTCTTTGAATAAAAATTTTAGGGCTATAAGAGGTGACGTGACAGCTACTGTGGGACTTTCTAGAACTACGATACGAGATTATAAGGCAAGCTCGGGTCGTTCAAGTCTCCATTTTCAAACAACTGGCTCACGACATAAAGAAAGTCCTTCAGGGAACCACCAGCCAAACATTGCACGGGCGCAAAGATTTCTGGTCGGCAACTGTAGAGAAAAGATCTCTTTTCACCTCGGTTGAACGTCGAGCTGTATTATCTCCTCACTACATACCATGTCTTTTTATGAAGATGCTGTTGCACAGTAGTAAGCCATCATCGGACCGACATTATGTACTAGTTCTCAGAAGCAGCAGGGAAGGGCCCGGACTTAAGCCAGCTCAGGCTCTGGGCGCTGGACTAACATTGGGCTGTTGATTATGAGGTCAGATTTGGCCGAAAATTCGAAGTCTTGAAACTGTAATCTGTAGTACCAGGATCTGTCTATTTTTGTATGTCTGGGTACATAGATATGCTCAATCACTGTCGCAAGTCGTAATACTTGGTGTATATTTGTTAAGGACTTGGTTTGACAAGCACAGTACTTGGAATCCAGCAAACCGAACTTGGTTTTCAACTTAGTAGCTACTTGGTTTGGTAAGAAACAAAGTGTATTGTTCCATTTTTGGATATAATAGTACCTAACTAGTAGACCTCACGAGTCACCAGGAACTACTTAGGCTTGTAGATCCGCCGATGAGTGGATAACCAAGTATACCAGTATCAAACCAAGTTCCCCTGGCATTTATAAAGCCATTCTGTTCATATACAAGACCAACTTAAACACACCCTCTTTTTGTTTCCAACTTGAAGTTCCTGCTCTGAGTCATAATCACAACCGCTCTTTTCCCTTCAGTCGTTGCTATTACATTACTGCTGTAAGCCTTCAATAGGTTGTCTAATTCTTCGTCAATTTGACTGCAAAATTAGATGGACTATATTAATCTGAATGAATTTCGGCATGAGGACCGTCAGCAACTCGAGAGTCTTCTCTCCACTCTTCGAGCACATCCTCCTCCCTCAACACAACCCCAGCCTCGAGTCTCCCGATCCTCAATTCCACCAATTACCTTGGCCTCTTCCCAGCCGGTCAACCAAAACATTGCTCCAGGACAACTGCCTGCTCAGGCTCAGATACCCCAATACCGGAGTATACAACTCCAAGGAGCAGACAGTTCTTTGGCCGTTCGAGGCTCTCCACCGAGTCTGCCCTTACCCCAACCTCCTTCTACTAGCAACCAGCAAGGCCAGACTATAAACTCAGGATTCCTTGGATTTCAACAAATGAGGCGCCAAGTGAACCAGCAGTGTCTTGCATTGTCGAATCTCCATCCAGATCCGCGGCGATCTTCTCTCCTGCCTTCTCAAGCTTTGCAGCCAAGAGTGTCTCGGCGTCCTCCTCGATCCCTTAGAGGAGCTGCAGTTCAACCCCCTTCACTAGCATCAGAGCGGGGAATCAACCAGGTCTACCAGTGAGATGTGTCTGGCAATATCACATCTGTTTCTGTTCGTGCCAAGGTATATCCTCCAATTACATGGGTATGTCACTGATTTTTCTTTACAAAAATGTATCTGCTAATGTTTGACCCAGGAGATAGACGCTGGGGGTGGCGGCCCTTTTCTCTACCGCTTTTACCGCGAAAGCTTCAACGCTGCATTGGAACGAGCTGGGCTTCTGTTTGACCTTGAATTTTCCCTAACAACTACTGTTGCTGACATTATTCGCCACCTACAAACTGTAATGGAAACAGGGCCTCATAGTTTTGTCTTCAATACACGAAGTCCCTTGCGAAGTTTAAATTCCAACCTAGATGAAGCAGTTATACTTCCCCATGAAGCCC
>Ga0307509_10010557_pt1 | contig 11299 bp, 7 predicted proteins | sample 10_EM_MG_FD_202245 | JGI IMG/M metagenome (GOLD analysis project Ga0307509, IMG submission 202245) | Populus trichocarpa ectomycorrhiza microbial communities from riparian zone in the Pacific Northwest, United States - 10_EM | ecosystem: Host-associated > Plants > Roots > Unclassified | place... | reverse complement strand
ACTCACACACAACATATATACAAATGCGAAACAAATATAAAAAGATAGACAAAAATACAAATTTTATAATTTATATATAAATAAAATTTGAATATATATAATCAATAATTTATGTATAAATAAATTTAAATAGAATCAAACATGAATCTCACTCACACACAACATACATGCAAATGCGAAACAAATATAAAAAAATAGATAAGAATATAAATTTTATAATTTGAACAGAATCAATTATGAATCGCTCTCATACACACACAAGATACATGCAAATATAAGACAAATATAAAAAGATAGACAAGAATATAAATTTTTATTTTATCTTCTAATTAAAATGTCATTTTTTTATATCCATAGAGTTTGTCAAAATATATGAATTCTTTTCTACGTGGAATCAAAGATAATATAGGAAAGTCACCAAGAATCCCCTATAAAAAAAAACAGCAAAGATCAATTTTAATAATTTGTTGAATTTTAATATAATTATTTTAATTTTAGTTGTATGTAGTATTTATATAGATTAAAAATATGGGCATGAGAAAAAAATTAAATAGTAAAAATAATATAAAACCATAACAAAGAGTCTCAAACACACGCACATGGATCTAATTTAATATAATTTTGATATGTTTTTTTAACTGTTTTCAGATTTTAATTATAGACTCCGTAGACCTATTTTCAAGTAATTTTAGAATTTGAATGATGAATATTAATATTTTGATATGATATTTTTAATTTTACATTTTACATACAATTATGAATTATTGATCATGTAAAATTTATTTTCATCTTGTCCGACAAATATTAGATGAAATGAGATAACTCAACAATATATTATGATAATGTATACTATTGTAGCAGCGGTCGAGTTTTAAAATGTTTTTACTTGAAAGTATTTTAAGATAATTTTTTTTATTTTTAAAAATCTATTTTCAATATTATCACATTAAAATAATAAAAAAAATAAAAAAATTATTATAAATAAAAAAATTTAATTTTTTTAAAAATACATTGACACCGCAAAAACAAATATTATTATATAACTTGACAAATGTCGCTGTTGGTTAGCATCTCCATGTGGCAATGTCATTAGCCAGAAATTATTTTTAGGTAAAAAATAGAAAAAAAAATTAGGAGGATGAAAAGTTTAAGTTTAACTATTTTTAACCTTAAAATTTAAATTTTACTAATTTTATGAAAATATATTATTATTATTATTATTTTCAGGATCTGGGGCGCCACTAACACTTTCCCTGCCACTGTGATTAAGTTTCATAATAGCAAATAAATGAGATAATCAATCTTAAATTGGTATTTGAAAGTTTGATAATTGTTATTTTTTATTTTAAAATATATTAAAATAATATTTTTTTTTATTTTTTAAAAATTATTTTTAATATTATTACATTAAAATAATCTAAAAAAATTAAAAACATTAATTTAAAATTTAAAAAAATTAATTTTTTTCAAAAACGCTTCCGAAACGTAATGTTAAACATTATCTCTAGAGTTTAGGTTGTTTTTGTGTTTTAAAAATATTTTTGAAACAAAATTTTATTTTTTATTTCAAATTAATATTTTTTGATTATTTTAATATGTTAATATCAAAAATAATTTTTTAAAAATATAAAACTATTTTTTTAATAAAAAAAACTTAAAAAAACAATTCCTGTCAAGCTTAACAGTAAAGATTTTCTTCGGGGGTGGGACCAGCGCCAGGAATTGGAAGTAAGCTACAGCCGAGCTATCTTGAATTTTTTTTTAAGAAAAAAAACAGTAAATGCCATCATTTTGACCCATATTCTTCCCTCAAACTCAAAGTATATGATATCAGCAGCCTACCTTGCAATCAATCCACTCAACGGTATGAAGAGAGGAATTATCCACAACAACTTGAAGTCACCATGACTTCATCACTGAATATGAAATAACAATAATGAATTTTACGTAAAAGTCTTCTCATTCCCGTAACAAAAGTTACTGGAGCATGAGCACTGTTTATCTTTCAGTAACAAAAAATGAGCTCACCTAATCACAGTGGAAAGAAAGAAAAACCCAATCATCATTACGCACCTCCTACTCCATTTGTCCACTCCTCCTCCTCCTCCTCATCTGCTCTCTCTGTTGACCGTGTGAGTTATCATGAAATCATATCTACTGCTTCTCTTCACAATCTGTACGTTTCTGCTGTATTCATCAGCTGAATTGGATGACAATCTCACCTATGTGTGGCCTTTGCCGGCGAAATTCAGTTCTGGAAATAACACTCTCTCCGTTGACCCGGAACTGTCGCTAGTTCTTGGTGGCAAAGGAGGGGATTCGAGTATTATTAAAGATGGGTTTGGCAGATATAAAAAGATTATATTCAAGCATAGTAGTAAGAGTTACTCTGTTAATAAAAGACTGGTTTTTGATATTGGGGTTTTGAAGATTGTTGTTCTTTCTGATAATGAGGAGGTAAGTTTGAGACTTTTTGATGTCTGGGACTGTTTGGGAAATGGGTTTTGGGTATATGAAAGATCGAGTGATAAAACTGAGATTTTCTCTCTTTTTTATGATGATGATGATCATCATCATGGGGACTGATTAATAATCTGGGTTTTTTTTTTGTTGTTTTGGGTTTGTTGCAGCTTCAACTTGGAGTGGACGAGAGTTACTTGTTGCTTGTGGAAAAGAGAAATGGGCAGTCTATTATCGGGGAAGCGTATATTGAGGTAAAGTTTCAATTTTGAGATTTCAGAGAAGTTGTTTTTGTGAGTCGTTGGAGATCCAGATGAATTCTTCGATTGTTTCCTGAAGAATAGGACACTGTTTTGTTTTACTGTAGTTTGGTAGAATGTAATGAAAAGAAAGGAGATGACTTTTTTCTACCAAATGTAGTGTACATGTGGTATGGGGATTAATTCTCAAGTCCAGCTACTTTATTACTGAATGTAAAGTTACTAATGTACGATCATATTTTCTGGATGGTTATGTCTTTGTTCTAGTGATGTTGATATTCTTGTTATTGTTGTTGCAGGCAAATACTGTGTATGGTGCATTGCGAGGGTTGGAGGTATGTGTGATTACTTTGTTCTAGTGATTCGTTAAATCTAAATTATTGAATTCAAATTGAATGAACATGATTTAGTGCATGATAAAAAATGATAAGAACTTAATTTCTTACTGTTTTGTTTTTTTCATCTAATCCAAATCATTGAATTCAAAACCAATGGTTAGTTTTGGAACATGAGAGCATCCAAATTTAAGCAGGTAGAGATTAACTACATTTTTTACTTCAATTCATCCACACACACAGTAAATGCATGGTCATTAAGAATAAACACCACAAATAGGTCAAATTCTCTGTTTACTTTTACTCTCTTGTTGTGCTCACCTTGACCTCTGAAAACCTCTTTGCCATTACTAAAAAAATCCAGCGTTGAATTTTTGCCATCATGAGTTCATCTTTATTGCATGGCTATTTGTGATAGTCTATGAAGCTGCATGCTTGTGATTTCATTGAATGTAAATATTGAACTAACTGCTAGAAAAGAATGATGAGTGTATGAGTGGTTGGAGTTGTGTATGATAATCATCCCTTTCATTTTCTTTGCTGTGATCTTTCAGACGTTCAGCCAACTTTGTGCATTTGATTATGAAACTAAAGCAGTGCAAATATACAGAGCCCCATGGTACATTCTAGACAAACCAAGATTTGCATACCGTGGGCTTTTGCTTGGTGAGACACATTTCTTTTGTTGAGGGAGATAGCAATTTGCAAACTCTTTACCTAAAATAATTTTTTTATTAAAATGTTTCTTAGTTCCCTTCTTAAATACACTCTTGCAGACACATCAAGGCACTACCTACCAATTGGTGTCATTAAGCAGATAATCGAATCAATGTCATATGCTAAACTTGTAAGTAATGTTGTTGTTTGAGAGCTTTGTATTCCACAACTGGAATTCATTCAGGCACGCACTTCTACATTACCATTCTTTTCTCCTTTTATTATTTTGTCATTATCTGATATTGGATATTACATTCAGTAGAATGTCCTCCATTGGCACATTATAGATGAGGAGTCATTTCCTTTAGAAGTACCTTCCTATCCAAATTTATGGAAAGGTTCATATACAAAATGGGAACGATACACATTTGAAGATGCATATGAAATTGTGGAGTAAGATTCCTTTGCTCATTCAATAACTTTCTTATTTACGTAAGTTTCATATATCTTATATAAATGGCGAGGGACTCAACTTTAATGGAATCCATAGAATGAATGGTCTAAGCAAACTAGACTTTTATGACTTGAAAATTTTGGTTTTGAACAAAATAATGCATATTTGTCTTTTTTTCTTTCCTAGAAAAATAAATAAATTCCCCAGCCTATGTCAGGGTCTTTATCATGTCTATTGAATGTTATGCTTCCTCAATCTGCCTGGACTAACATGTAATTCCTTTTTTTTTTCTTTGTTTGTGTTTCCATGGAATAACATGAAGCTTTGCCAAAATGAGAGGTGAGTCTCGTCATTTTATCTGTTGAAACTTTAGAGAGAAAATTTTTAGTTCACGTTTCAAAATGAGCAATTTTTTTTTCTTTTGTGATTGAATGTAATTACCAGAAAGCGTGACACTCTGAGTTTGATGGGAAAAACAAAGCGCAATTATTTCCTCAATAGGCCAATTCAGAATTTTTAGCTATAGCTTCTTGTGTGCATGCTTTTCTTACTATCTATGCATGGTTTATGGCAGGTATCAATGTCATGGCTGAAATAGACGTTCCTGGGCATGCAGAATCATGGTAAGGCAGTTCTTATCAAATTTTGTTTTTGACTTTCTCCTTGAAAGAAATTTTCTTGGTTTAGCTCAGATTTGGCAAACATTTCTTAATCATATTTAATATGAGGGATGTGATTCTTTCATCACACCAATCTTTAATATAGTGATGTGTTTTTTTCTTATCCCTTGTAAAAGGAGAATGAAGAAAATGCTTAAGCTTTCAATTTCCCTTAGAATTTAATTGACTGGTTGTATTTTCTTGCTCTATCAAGTTCTCCATTTTAAAACTCTAAACTTGTGGTCTTTTTTTGTAGGGGAACTGGATATCCTGACCTTTGGCCTTCTCCTTCCTGTAGAGAGCCACTTGATGTTTCAAAAAATTTTACTTTTGACGTGATCTCTGGCATCATGACAGGTTAAGCTCCTTTTATTCCTTTCTTTGCTAGTCGTCAAGTTCACTTTTTGCATCCCTGCAATTTTTTATGTTTACATGAATCTTTAGCACCTTTTTTATTTGAGGAACACAGTCAGGACATGGATATCTATGCTTGAAGATTCTGTATAAAGCAAATTAACTGGGTTTTAGCTCAGTTATATTTTCAGCAATCCAGTTCGTGGCCGTTATAGTAATCTCTGTTGGATTTTCTTGGCTTTGAGCTGAACCAGTAAAATGTTTTATGTTTAGTTGAAAATGAAATTAGTTAATCGTTTGAGCATGCATTCCTTCTCTTTTAATTGTTGACCCATGCTTCTTCTTTTTTACAGACTTGAGAAAAATTTTCCCCTTTGGGCTCTTTCACTTGGGCGGTGATGAGGTTAACACAGGTCAGTACAAGTGGTTTTCTTATTGAAAGCCAAGATTTTGCAACCATTTAATTGATTAAAAAAACTAGCTCTCATGCACAAAGCTTTCATAACTAGAGCAACAGGGCTTTCAGTTTTCAAGAGGTGTTTGCTGCTGCCTCACCAGCAAGCAGATTACACAGCCTTTTCTGACTTTCTGATGTGTCATTTTAGGTCGCATAGTTTTATGGAATTCTAATAGAAACAAGGTGGTTGTGTATGTGACTGATCTGGTCATGCTTAGGCACTTGATACTGAAGTGGACAAAAGAAAGATACAGAGGGAGGGGAAAGAAGAGGAATTGAAACTTAAATGGAACAAAAAACTCTGAAGTCCATTAGATATTATTCATATGCTATCCCTATGAAGTGACTAAATTGACATCAGATAATAATCTTGATATAGAAACCCCTCCTGTGACATTCAAATGAAAACTTGCAATCTCAAATGTCATTGGAAATCGCATAATAACTGATTTGTCCGAAACTCTCATTTTTCATTTTTAGTGTTAGAGTTCTCCTACTTTGATAAAGAAGCAGCCATTAACTTGACTGGCCAGAGCTTGAGAGAGTTGTGCACAAGATATTATTCAGCTCATTACCAATAAGCTTCAATTTCAAAAACCCATTTATTACCGATATAAATCGCTTATATTTGCTTTAGAAATATGCCAAATTTGGCTTCTAACTGCTCACACTGTGTGCACGTCTCAATTTTCATGCTTATGGTGTTTAGTGAATGCTAAATGGTTCAATCTCTGACAGATTGCTGGAACTCTACATCGCATGTGAAACAATGGTACATTCTTGAACTCATTTGCGTTATCATCTTCTTCACTTTTTATGTGACTATGTATAGTTCCAAACTAACCTGCTAAACTGAGCATGTAAATATCTTGCTAGAGTATAGCTTGAAGAACATGGATGGAAAACCTTTAGAATTTACCTTCTCATGCAAACTTATTAGTTAAATTTCTGCTGTGAGCACATATTACTTCATTTATCTCTGGTGTAGGAAGTTTGTAGGCAAAAATATTTGTACTTTCCATTTTTGCAGTCTGATGTCTCTCCAGCATTTTGCCTACAGCTTATACTTTAGGGGAGTGTCATACAGTCTCTGTGGCTCATTGTCGTTAAAAATAAATGGAAAGTACAAAAATTTAAACAAACAAGATGATGGGAGTTGTAAACGATCAGTTGAAGTCCAATACAGTGAGTCCTCGACATTCTCTACTTGTTAGTTCTCTACTGTACACGAAAAGTTTCTCAAATAAGGCAAAAATGCTTGTTCTGGAAGTTGGTTTGTTATCATGTTGCATCATGCCTGACAGGCCTTTATAGCATATTTGTTTCCAAAGTCTGGGGTTTCTTTCTTTCTTTCTTTCTTTCTTTCTTTTCAGTGTTCGATATCCATCTATTCCAGAAACTTGAAGTCGCAGGGTCTCCAGCTTAACTGATTTACATGAAAGATGAAAATAATAAACAAAGTGATTGGTTCTGCTCAGCATTTTAAATATTTTATGTTTAATTGTATCCTATAAATGTGCTTTGATGCGTACTTAGTTTCTGGGTGATCTTAATAGATCATGATTGTCATGTTTACATATTGGAATCACCCAAGTGCCAGGTATTCAGGCAGGGGACCTGTCAGTAATTTTCATATAGGTATATAATATGGTTGTTCCTCCATTTATCTGTTATCTGATTGAATGTTTCCTGCCCTTAATTAAGTGTGAAAATTATTTGGCTTCTAAGTTATATATTTATTCAAATGTTCATCAATCCAACTGTAGGCTTCTTGATCACAACATGACAACCAAGGAAGCATATCAATATTTTGTATTGAGAGCTCAAGAAATAGCAATTTCAAAAGGTTGGACCCCGGTCAACTGGTATGTTTGTATCTGCATCATATTAAATTATTCCAACACTTCAAAATCGATTTTGCTCTTGGATTTTCCTGTCTTCAGACATATCGTGACAAGATGACCTGTTGAAATAGACTTCCTATCCATTTTGTTTGTTCCTCAAATTAGAGATTTTTAGCCCTATAGACATTTGACAGATCTTTATTTTATTATCACAGGGAAGAAACATTCAATACATTTGCATCAAACCTTAATCCAAAGACTATAGTGCATAACTGGTGCGTTTCTGTTCCCACATACTTCCATTTTAGTATCATTCCAGGATAACAATATCGATCTTTCAATAATGAACTTTTCTTTCTGCTGCTGCAGGTTGGGTGGTGGGGTTTGTGCAAAGGCTGTTGCAAAAGGTTTCAGATGCATTTTCAGCAATCAGGGATTTTGGTATCTGGACCATCTAGATGTCCCTTGGTATGAAGTTTACAAAGCTGAGCCACTTGAAGGAATAAATGATACTTCTATGCAAGAGCTAGTGCTTGGAGGAGAAGTTTGCATGTGGTCCGAGACAGCTGATACCTCAGTTGTTCAGCAAACAATATGGCCTCGGGCAGCAGCAGCAGCAGGTATGCCTATAGTCAAATACATCATCATTAAGAGTGGTTGCAAAAAAATGAAGTTAATTTTGGAGTTTTTCAACATATTTTCACGAGCTTCTAATTAAGATGCAGACAATTCAGCCTGCATTTAAAATTTACAGTAGATGTCCTCTTGTCGATGTGAAAGAATGGGAGGTGCTTATTTGTCAACTGAAAAGCCTTTTCCCCACCCTTAAGATCACATTAATGGACGGCTACTTCAGAGTTTTAATAAATTAGTGATCTTTCAGAGATCATTTAAAGTTTCTGGACAATTGAATCACTTCATTGTGGCTATATGCAGTTTTTGACATGAGTTAATGGTTTGATAACAAGCCTCAGTTTGTTGCTTGTACGGGATCAGTATTTTTGTAGGATGATCTGTAATGACATTTGTGTCCGAGAGAAACGACTTGGTTTTGCATGGATTTGAATTATAATTTTGCAGAAATATATCTTATATTCGTGTTTTGTGCTCTTACACGGTGTTGTTGTCTATTTTATCTTATCTATAGAGCGCTTGTGGAGCAACAGAGAGACCATATCCTCAGGAAATATTACCTTAACTGCATTACCTCGCTTGCATTACTTCAGATGCCTATTGAATAGACGTGGAGTTCAGGCCGCTCCTGTCACAAACTACTATGCGAGACAACCTCCAAGTGGTCCAGGGTCATGCTATGAGCAATAATTATATTCTTCTCAGATTAGGTAATTTCACATGTCTTGAAGCTGCATTTCTGAGTTTTTGTACATAAACACAATCATTTCAGCTGTCTGGTTTCTTCTAGTGTTTGCATAATAAGTTACAGGGGTTAATTTGATGCGGTATGTTGATGGGTTGCATGAAAAAGTTCAAATCATTTAAGTTTGTGAGATGAAACGAATCTCTTGTTCAGGCCATCATACTGTGGCCATGTTGTTGTAGTTTACCATTTGGATTTATGAATTTGATCTAGTTCCTGCAGTTTTTTTACATTCCATTTGTTCCTGAGCATGTCTATCTGAAGCGAATAAGCTTCCTCAGACCTCTATATTCATATTCATCTTCAATGATTATGGATTTTCCTGCAAATATTGCCTAGAATTTGGTTGGCGTTTTACAGGGACAGCCCATCCCCTCTGCAAGTATTGTGGGTCGTTGTTATTTGCAATTGATTTCTTGCTTAGTCTTGGAGCAAGTTTTTCATATGAAAGGAATATTTTTTCCCCTTCGATTCCCACTGATACTTGCAGAAATTTCAACTGAAACTAGGTTTGAGCTACTGCTAGTTTCCTTGCCCTAGTCAGTGAAAAATAAAAATGAAGAGAAACTTTGAAAAGAAGATATCATGGTCAATCGAATTCTCAGCTAACTGGTCAAAATGCTCCATGAAAATTGAAAGATTCGCAACAGCTCTTCTTACAAAAATGAACGATCTCTATCATTCAATTTGTCATTGATTCTTAGTTTGATTTCCACCCACTGACATCAAATTCTTGCTTGCATTTTGTTGACCAAGGCTCTAAAACTGTGAGGTTCTGAAGTAAAATCCAAGTTTATGGATCTCCTCCTAGATTAGAAATCAAAGCACAGGGCTTTGAGAACAACTTGATTCAGCTAAACCACAAGTGATGAACATGATGTATCACTATTGCCTAAACCGAACCGCACGTCTCTAGCTTTCATCCTTGTCCATGTTCAACAGCCATCTTCCCTGCTGCACGGGGAAATGATTGAACTTCCCAAGTTGCTTGCATGATCTTGAAACAAGACTACCGGGGTCCTACCATTTTGTTAAATGATGATTTCAGGAGAAACCCCACAAGTGAGATATTTTTCTCCTCTAATGTGTGACCCATGAGTCTCTTCTTTCCACATATTTTACCTGGTGTTGTTTTCACGTAACAGTGGAAAAATATGCTCATGAGTTGGTAAAGCTGATCTCATTTACCAAATTTTCCTTTTTTCATGTGTGTTCGGTTTCCTTTTATTCCCAATTCTCCACCGAGGCCTTGCACTCCTCTTCTGATTGGCCCTTTGTGAGCTGGTTCTTATTCGATTATCTGGCTCCAAGATTTGAGTACTTTTCTAGTCAAGAACTATGAGAGTGCTGCCTTTTTAAAGTAGTTTTACATCCCCAAGTCATTGCAGTATATAGAAATAATGCAGCTGAGCATATGCTGAAACATTTGGTCTCTTGCTTACTCTCTCTGGGAAAGTATAAAGGGCTCCGAAAACATACCACTCCCAGATAAGTAACAGCTTATGAGGTCAGTAAATTTGCTTTCCACGCCACACCGTTTGTTTTTGTATTTAAAATTGTATTTTAGTGCATTTTAAAAATATATTTAACTTGAAAAAATATTAAATTGATATTTTTTTATAATTTTACTATATTTTCAGGTAAAAAAACATTTTATACCATAATTCCAAGCACACTACAAAACATCAGAGAAAGAGATTTCTTGTAAAAGTATCCAAAAGAATCTTCATGACCCATTTGACCCGTCTAGGAAAAGTCTTGATAGTTTAGTTATGAATTGATTTAAATGCTTATCTAGAGAATTAATGTGCAGAAGAAACAAGTGAATGATATAATAAATAAGAAAAATATAAGAAAGAAAATAAAATTGAGAGGAGCATATTATAAACAATAATTTGGAAAGATAATATAAATCAAATGGGTTGTTGTGACGGGTGATGAAGTCTGTTTTCTTCCTCGACTTTCCAAGCTGAAAACCTTCAAGTTAATTAAATTTCTCGAAACTATATACTATAAATGTTATGTAATTAATATCGTTTGAAAAAAAATCGTTTACCACGTAGGTAAGAAATTAGGCTTCTTCTGTTAGCTTATGTTTTTCAGACTATTTTTTATTTAGAAAAGCATTAAATTATTATTTTTACATGTTCTTTTAATAATTTTAATATATTTAGTGATTAAAATAAAAATATTAATTTAAAATATTTTCAATTATAAAACACATTGAAAAATACCATTCACCGTCGACCGCAGCAACTTCTGAAACATCTCCTCCTCGTGACATTCATTACTTCCCTTCTGTCCATGCATTGACAAGGCACATTTATTCTGTATGCATATTTTGTTTTTCTAACCACTCTACTTTTTCCCCAGGTCGTAGCCATTGTCGTGGCTAAATTAAGTGGTCAAACTAACTCTTAAAGCCCGTATACTATCTATCA
>Ga0307509_10010556_pt1 | contig 11300 bp, 11 predicted proteins | sample 10_EM_MG_FD_202245 | JGI IMG/M metagenome (GOLD analysis project Ga0307509, IMG submission 202245) | Populus trichocarpa ectomycorrhiza microbial communities from riparian zone in the Pacific Northwest, United States - 10_EM | ecosystem: Host-associated > Plants > Roots > Unclassified | place... | reverse complement strand
AAGGCAGGTTGATTGTGGTTTGGCACGAGGACCAGAAAATCTGCATGTGGGATGCTGAGAAGACAGAACTTCTACAAATGGTGGGTGCACCACTGTCCAGAGTCAGAGGTGTCAGGATATCAGGGGATGGGTCCAAAGTTTTTTGCCTAGCTGATTGTGATTGCTTCCAAATTTTCGACATGAGCAGGGGGTCTCTTCATGTGTGGTCAATATGGACAGGAGAGGCTATTGGTAAAGTGAAGTTTGGGGATGATGCATGGCTGGACCCCCTCTATGTGGATGGTTCAAAAATCTGGGTTTGCTTTGAGGACTCATCAATCCAGGGGTGGGACTTTGGGATCTCAGGCTCCTCCCCCATCCAGTTATCTGACACATCACTGGATAAACACCACCTTGATCTTATTGGTGGTACCAAGTGGAAGCCTGACCCATGTATAATCAAGGATGCAGTCACTGGGAAGGAGGTTTTCCAACTGGTTGGGAGGTATGCAGCACCAAATGAGGTACAGTGGGATGGCCAATATCTGGTTGCTGGCTATTGGTCTGGAGAGGTCTTAATTCTGGATTTCAATCATATGCTTCTTCAGTAAATACCTATGGTATTGCAATATTCTGTAACTGCAATTGCTCATTGGATTCCACCTTTATCAGTAAAATAAGGTCAAGTAACATCAGGACTTAAGCTAGAATAATTAGGCTGAGGTTGTTGTGTCATGATCACTCTGGGCACAACTCGCTGCTGTGACTGGAAGTGGAGTGCCCATCACACTGGCTCTCCGATCCTCCGCCTCTCCTCCAAAGCCCTACTGTGATGACATCAACAGGTAAGACGATCCTCCAATCCAGGTCAGCAGACTGCCGCACATTCAGTGAACATTTGAACCATCAACCGATCCAAAATATTCAGCCAAGAGTATCACCTGGGAGATGTGGCTGTCGTGAGTTTGCGCCTGCTGCTCCTACAAAGTGCATCTTCAAATCACTGGCCATAGGTTTGAAAATTGTACAAGGTGTCAAAGACCGCAACAGGGTGTGTAACAAACCTCTTGAACGATTCGGAAGGCAGCATCAGCACACCGGCTTCCCCTAGAGATTCTTACGAGGATCCTCTACTAATCTCGCCATCGGTGAGAGCTCCGAAGAACATGCTAAGCGCTTCCATTCTACCCCAGGATGTGGTCCACATTATGGATGAAGCCAGGCCTTCTACAGGTGGATATGAATACATTGCAAATCTGGAAATCAGTGAAGAAGCTGCCGTCCGCGAACAACTGTCGTTCGATGGCAATCCTCAGTTTGCTAAATGTCACCGCTCGGAAAACATAGTCAGGACCGGGAAGGCTTACCAGACGACAACCTAGTGGCCCACCTCCGATACCTTTTGGACAGAACTATACGTTTGCCTGCCGTGTCCACGTCAGGTTTTTCGATATTTTGAATTTGAATCCGCTCGCTTTTGCGGACCCCGAGCCTTCTTCCAGATTGCAGTCCTTTCTATTATCGCTCACTCCAAGATTTTCCTGGACCATCGCCCTTAAACTTGTTACTGTCGCCGGAGAAAGTACCTCCCTGGAGACTTTGTCCCTCACCACGTGAAACCGTGTTTCTAAACAGCGCTGAACAACCGCGAAGCGGCGCGTCAAAATTTCACCCACCCATGGGCTGCCCTCAAGCATCCGTCAACGCCGATGGCGCGTGTACATTACTCCATGTACAAGAGACATAGATTACATGAGTTGTGATCGCAACAATGTGCCCATCCCATCCCTCGGCGCTCGAAAACCCCCACTGCACGTTCAATACTCTCAACCACCTCCGGAGACAACTGAGGGTGAGAGATAAGCACGAACAAAGAAATCCGGTTCCCAACGGCCGCGCGACGTGTCAGGAAGTTTGTCAAGGGTCCCATTTGGTCACCACCAAGGGGTGGGCCATTGATTTTGAGGTGGTTCAGACTGGGCAGAAGTTCCCGAAACGTGTGGAGTCCACGAATATCTGGGTCTGCGAAATACCCGGACAAGTCCGCCCGCAGGAGGTGCAGATAGGTCAGGTTGCACATCCCAACGCATAGCTCCTCCGAACGTAGGATGGGGAGATTCGTTTGTACTTCGGTTATTTGCTCCAGTGGGATATGTGCGATGAAGTCGAAACACTTCCCGACTGCTTCCTCATCCGTCAGTGATACATCCACGTACGCATGCACCTTCGCAAGCCAATACTCTTCAGGAAAGCCGTCGTCTGAGTGTGCATTCTCGACAAAGAGGTTGAAGTCACCACGGCTATATTTGACTGAGAGTCTTCGCCTGCCGCCTGGAAACCCGCCTCGACGTCGAATACGGTCCCCGAAGTATGGGCCGAGAGTTTGTGTAACGTCCGGCGAGGAACATCCGTATATGAGCATGTCTAGATTGTTCATCTTGTCAGGGAGTTCCAATCGGTTTAATAACCAGAAGGCGGCATTGAAAGAGTAGCTCCGCAAATGGAAATATTCTAGGTGGAACAGTGGCACTGGGAGGGAGAACCCGTTATCGTCGACGGCATAGAGATTTGGAACGAGGGAGAGTGAGAGGTCTTGAAGGAGGGGGTTGGAGGAGAGGATTGGAAGTAGTTTGGATGGAGGAGGGGTGGTTGATAGTTCGGAAGCAATCCTGAGGGTGGTTAGGGTCGTGATTCGTGACTTCAGCAAGTCCGGCGCATAGAAGCTACACCCTGAGAGGTGGAGGCGATGTAATTTTGGGAGGTGATACCGGGAGAAAAAAGGGGAGGCGTCCACAACCGGCCCCTGACCGGACTTTACTATGAAGGACTCCACACTGCTCGACCGCGTTTCCTCCCCCTCAACGACTATCGAGGAGATGACGGAGGTGAGAACCGGCTGCCCTCCCGAGTGGTCACTGAGGTGAACCTGTCGTATGCTGTCGCGTGCGGCGCGGTCCCGGAGCGCGTCGCGCAGCTGGTCGCCCAATTCTTGGCCCCCATCCCCGTCCAACACCAGATCGAGCGGGGCAGTCCCACAACGAACATGCCGATGTGTCCAATCCCGTATCGAATTGCCCCAGAAGCTCCAAAGCTCCGGAGTACACGACGCGACCTCAAACCAGTGGTGGCAAACGAGGAGGAAGTTGTACGAGCCCTTCGGCAACCCGCCGAACTCTCCATCCGTAATGACGTTCCAACAAAAAATGCTTCCTAGTACCTCGGGTACTATGAGGGTCGAGACGTTCAACAGAGAGTTTCGGGCGCGTTTGAGTCGGACTGTAGTCTTCTCGTGGCCCTCGCATTCTTCGATCTGCTTTTCCAACGCCAGTATGGAATAGATATTTTTCTCCTTGTCCATTGCTGTTCATAAAATCTCGTCGGGAGTTGTGGGATTGCTCCAGGTTGCACCTACTCACAGTGACGGAGATATCAGCTTATGATTTCCGGGCGGGCGGGGTTTTGTCGTTGGCGATGGTGGATAAAACCTAAAAGGGGTTGAGGAGCACGGTCGATCAGAATGTCCACCGTGTCCCAGTGACGACTGACTTGCTCTTGCTTGAACTTGAACTCGGATGGCGGAAAAACTGGTGTGATTTTTGCGGCGTGAAATAGCTACGCTTTTCCTGTGGCCTAGGGTTGGTCGGGCGTCCGACTGATGGAACGCCGACCGTCACACACACCCGAGGAATTTGGTTCACGCTTCAAAGTACTGTTACATCGCGATTGCCAACCAACGGTATGTAGGTCTATAAAAATTCCCTAGGACCCCTTTAAATCCCCCCAAGAAGCCTATCCTCTACGTCAGGTATAGGGACGCGATACCTCGAGAACCACCCTCCCACTCTTCCACATCAGCGGAAAACGTTTCGCAACCGAATCCTTGAACTTATCCTCCACCACCCACTGTAGCGGCCTCACTACCAAGGTCACGTCCCCGCACGGGTTGAGCCGATCCAACACATCATCGACAGAGTTCCACCCGCGCACTTGATTTTCGCTCGCAGCGTACCTCGGGGGGATCCAGATGATCAACTTGGCGAAGACCTCTGAGGTAATGGTCGAGAGCGTCTCGGATAACCATCCGGTAGAACTTTCTGCGCTCACATGGTTGAGTAGTTTGATTTCAAACTTTCGGAACCCAGGGTGTCGTGCGAAACTGAGCCGGGGACAGGGTGGGGGGCCTGATATGTAGATCCTATGAGGCTAGGACAGTCCCGTATGAGAAGGGACGACGCACCGAACCACTTCCCTGTAAATTCCATACACTCAAGGGTTTGTGCACAAGCGTCAACCAGGAGTTGGGGATCATTTCCACCGCACCCCGAAAGCTTGAGGATCCAGAATTTCAGACCGGAAGGGAGCGATGTAAGGTTCGTGACGATGAGCTGGGAGTCCAAGGAGTCGCTCCGTGTGGATACCAGGCCCGTCTTCAGTTGGATGTCAAGGGTACCATCGAGAGGCGGGGAAGTCTTGATATTAAGGCGAGGGTCGCCGTTATACGTGGAACTGGTGTAGCCCTGGACGCCCTTGATCCTCAGATCCCGGAGGTTCGGAAACTGACAGATAAAATAAAGGATCTGCTTGTGATATCCCCTCGGGGATATCAATTCCAGGGACTGCAGGGTCCCAAAAAACGACCCGAAGTACTCTTCCACCTTTTGAAAAAATGAAGGGGTATCCAAGCAATAAATCTGAAGGCTGCTGAGGTTCGTGAGGGTGTGAAGGTGTTGGATGTGGGGTTGCAGGTCGTGTGCGAAGAGCGTTGAATTATAGGAAAGGGAGATCGAGACGCGGCGGGTGTGTTGGAGGAGACCACGTTCGCCTAAAACTTGTAACCCCTTCAACTCGTTCCAGAGGCCGGGGACGTTGGACCCCGTAGGAGCTCTGGACCGAGGGGTAAGGTATAGTGTTCGGTGGATGAATGGTTTTGCTGCGCAGGACAGCGCTTTGCCAGCTAGAGAGCAAGATTTTAGCGCCTCGGTGTCTAAAAGACTAAAGATTTCGCATATGATGTCGTCTGGAAGACTGGGGAGACCCATATCGTGCGTTACGGTCGAGGTGGAGGCGGCGGTGGAAACGGGGGAGTTCAAAGGCGTGGGACGCGACTGCTGCCAACGTTCACATTGCCAGCGCCTCCACCATGATCCATCGAGCCCTCGCAGTTGACGAGATCCTCAGAGAGATTATCGCCCATGTCGTCAACATACATCCTCCGACCGCCGTCTCTCTCGCCTGTTGCGCCAAATCCTTCGAAGAACCGGCTCTCAGCGCGCTTTGGAAGACCCAGACGGAACTCCCAATCCTCATCCAAACTCTCCCTCCTGACTCTTGGGACCTCTCACCCACAGCGAGCCATCGTAGCAAGGGAGTGATTGTACGTGATTCACCTTGATTCCCTGTGCTTCACCCCACCCAAAAACTCTCAGCTGATGTGCGTTTCGGGGATAGACGTTCACTCGAATCCCATCGGGGGATGAATGGACCAGGGTCAAAAGATACGCATCTTGGATGAGGGTTTTAGGTCCATCCAAAGCGGTGGTGATGTCCGATGATGTGTTCCAACAACTCTCTCTTGCGACCTCGGGTGGTCCGGCGTTCTCCCAGCTCAAACGCTTGGTCTGGACGCCCTCGTATGGGTGGGGGCACACTCGACAATTCTTCTCGCCTCGACTGGTCTCAGTCATTTTCCGGAGACGGAGACAACCCGTCGACACCGGTCCGACGCTCGCTTCTACCATTCCTCTCCTCCCAACGTCACACTTAGAAGAACTCCGCCTTGAGTTTAGCTCCCCACCTGCGGCTCCTATCCACTCTGTGCTCTCAGAAGTCGTCCAACGCCTGAACACCTGCTTCAAGCGGATATCAACAAGGTCCCCGTTAACCGACGCGGCATGGGAGCACCTCGCATCCCTTCCGGAGTTGAAATCGCTTCGGGTAACTAATACCCCAACCGCTGAGATCTCACAACCAATCCCTCACCAACTCACCTTCCCTGCGCTCCATCGCGTGAAGATAGTGGCAGGCGACCGATACCAACGTTGGGGTCTGCTTTTCCCCCTCCTCGAATCAAGCCCGTTGCAACAAGTCTCTTTGTCGGGTCACAGGATTCAAGGAGGCGACATTCCGAGCCAAGTTACATCCGCTATGCTCAAAGCCAAACTTCAGCGAAGCGTTACGATCCCGCCAGCTTCACATTCCTCTCACGCCTTGGGCCATTTGGTTCCCTCAAAACATTGAGGTGCAGTACCTGGTGTCAGGGGTCTGGGCAATGTGTTTCCCCACTCACGGACCCGGATATCGAGCAGCTCGCAAGTGAGTTACCTCAGTTGGTAACCCTCTACCTGGGGCACGAGTGCAAATGGAGTCCTCACAACGCCACGATCAAGTCGATGATATCCTTGTCGACCCACTGTCTATCGTTGGAACTCCCTCATCTCCCCCGCAACCTGACCGGCGTTTCCGAAGACCTCATGATGGGGTCCGACCCGAGGCTGGAAATTCAGAGCCCCTGCACGTTGCAGTTCCTCGCCTTTCAGTGGGTTACCATGCCGCCCCCAGAGGATACCAAGGTGTTAGGGGTTGTGGCGTCGGTTTTGCATCATTTGTTCCCTCTGTTCCCACCGATCGGGGGGTGACGTTGGGTTCATCAGTAGGCGATGTTGGATATGTGAGGAATCCCTGGTCTGGGAACCAGATGTGGCCTCCACCCTTCACTTGGACCATTTTTATATCTGTTAGGAGCTTACCCACGCATTGTACACTATACAATCATGCACCAGTTATCGGAAATTTCAGCAACCGCACACCTTGTTCATGCCCTCTCTTCCTTCTCAAGCCGCTCCGAGTGAAACACGTTTCCCGCGAAAATAGAGCACTGAAATATATACATACTGCCGGATACCTGTTATCTCCGTGTTCCCACATTCGGTGCTTCCGTGAAGGTTATCCCCAACGGCACTCGCCGATCTGGACTCCGACGTAAACAGGGTTTTGCCCGGCGCCAAGCCCAACTTAAGCAACCACCATGGCCCATCGAGCCCTCGTAGTCGACGAGATCCTGAGAGAGGTGACCGCCCACGTAATCGACACACATCCTCCGACCGCCGTCTCTCTCGCTCGTTGCGCCAAATTCTTCGAGGAACCAGCTCTCAGCGCGCTTTGGAAGATCCAGAATGAACTCTGGATCCTCATCAAAACTCTCCCTCCCGACTCTTGGGATCTCCGACCCACTATACCCAGTACGGCCCTGGTGACAATCGTACGTGATACACCCTAATTACGCCCGTGCTTCACGTCGTCTGAGAACTCGGCTGACGCGTGATTTGGGGCATAGACGTTCACTCGAACCCCGTCGGAAGATGAGTGGGACAGGTTTAAAAGATATGCGTCTTGGACGAGGGTCTTGGGGCCTACCGACCTGGTTACAATCTCCAACGATGTATTTCAAGAACTCTCTTCTGCGACCTCGGGTGGTCCGGTGTGCCCCCAACTCCAACGCTTGACCTGGTCGGACGCGTGGGGATGGGAGCCAATGCGGCAATTCCTCTCGCCATACCTGGTGTCTGTGGTCTTTTCCGGAGACTACGGGAAGAAAATCAACGATCTGGGGCTCATTCCCACAATCTCCATCCTCGACACGACGTACTTGGAAAAACTCCGCCTCGACATCCCCCCTCCCTCTATTCCTATCCATTTTGCGCTCTCAGGAGTAATTAAACGACTGAACCCCTGCTTCAAGAAGCTTATGACCGCGTCTTCATTGTCGGAAGCGGCGTGGGAGCACCTCGCGTCTCTTCCCAGGTTGGAATCGTTCGGGGTTTATGGCACCCCCCACTCCGATATCTCAAAATCGATACCCCACGGAAGGGCCTTCCCCGCACTGCGACGTTTGAAGATAAAGGTGGAGGATGTACGTCAACGGTGGTCGCTCCTCTTCTCCCTCCTAGAATCGAGCCCTCTCCAAACAGTCGCTGTCACTATAAGTCGCAGGATCCAAGGCGCTGATGTTCCGGGTCAAGTTATAACCGCCATGCTCGGAGCCGAACTACAACGAAGCGTTGACGATTTGAATTTTTTCGGACTCGGCCCGGACAATTTGGGGTTTATGTCACACCTTGGACCGTTCAGTTCTCTCAAAACGCTGAAGTGCGATACCCGGTGTCCAGGGTTCGGACAATGTGTCTCCCCTCTCACTGATTCGGATATCGAGCAGCTCGCGAGCAGGTTACCCCAGCTAGTGACGCTAAGTTTGGGGCACAAGTGCAGATTTAGTCATCACCACACCACGATCAAGTCGTTGATATCCCTGTCGACCCACTGTCCATCGTTGGATAGCCTTCATCTCCGCTGCAACCTGACCGACATTTCCGAGGATGCCAAGATGGAGTCGGGGGTACCTCACCCAAGGCTAGAGGTGTTGAGCCGCTGCAAGCTGAGGTTTCTCGATTTTCGGTGGATTGTCATGCCACGGCCGGGCGATATCGAGGGGTTGAGGATCAAGGACTCGGCTCTCCGTCATTTATTTCCTCTGTTGTGACCTGGGAACAAAGTCGGGGCCGCTAGGAAGGCAACTTTGGATATAGTAGGGAATTTCGGGTGTGGAAACCTAGATAAAACTAGAATCGTGTTGTACAGTATGTACCCTTCGTTTGGACCAGTTGTGGAAATTTTCAAAACCTGACATATCCGTGACCACGTACTTCTGGTGGTGGGAGACGTCGACCGAAACTGGGCCTGGTGTACATTCGCCGGGTGGTCGTGAACACGTCGCGAATCCTGAGGCCTGAGTGTGGGCAACGTTACTTATAAGTTATACTTGGCCGGAACTTACAAGCTCCGTCAGCACCATCATCATCCATCGAGCCCTCGGGGCCGACGAAATCATTAGAGGGCCGTCTCTCTCGCTCGTTGCGCCAAATTGTTCGAAGAAGCTCCGGTCAGGATGGACTCATGGATGGAGGTGATGTCGTGAGCGAGGGTGGTGGGAGCTGATGGGAGTGGGTCTCCGAAGGCCCTTCGGCCAGAATGGTGGACTGTGTTCTTTAGCTTCACCGCGCTCTATACCTATTCTTTGTTAGACTCATTGATCACACTTCAATTCATCGTGGTAGCGGGGGCAGTCGACAATCGCAAGCGTCAGATCGACGGATACTTTAACTTCCGAGCATGAACCACGATGTCCAACCTCCCGTGCGAGTTACTGGATCACATTGTGGACCTTCTACAGGAAAGTCAAGCCCCGCTTAAGAATTGCTGCCTTGTCTCCAAATCGTGGGTCGCGCGTACCCGAAGACAGCTTTTCGCCGAGGTCGATTTCGAAACCGCGGAGAGCCTGGAATCATGGAAGAAGACATTTCCCGACCCTTCGACCTCCCCTTCACGTTACGTCAAAACTTTGGTCATTCGTCGCCCCCAAGTCGTCACGGCTGTAGATGCGGAAGCGGGTTGTTGGGTCGGCGGTTTTCCTCGTCTTGTGCGCTTAGTGGTGTTTGGCCGTGGCCCGCAGCGGTTTGCCCGTGGGTGGGGAGACACTTTCACACTGTTCCGTGGAATCTCGCCCGTCATCAAATCTCTCCGCGTTGATTTCGTCCTGTTCCCATTCTCGCAGCTTTTCGACCTCATCCTTTCATTCCCACTTCTCGAGGACCTGTCCGTGACCAATTGTCTCCATTTTCCGGTCGAGTCTGACAAGGGCTCCGATGGACTGTCGACCCCTGCCCAACCTTCAAGCTTCCCCGTGTTTTCTGGATCGCTGGAGCTCGATATGAAGGCTGGGATGGAGCACATCGGCCGTCGATTGTTGTCCCTGTCGGGCGGTATGCGCTTCCGGAAGTTCATTTTGAGGTGGACCCGCGAGGAAGACATTCCGCTGACGGCAGCACTGGTGGAAAGGTGTTCTCGTACCCTCAAATCTCTCGACATTACACACAACAGCTCGGGTGGTACGTCTGTTACATCTGCGTTCGCACCGAAGTAGCTCACCCCCTTCTCTAGCTGATCCCAGGTCAGCTTTGTTCGACCTCTCGAAAGCAACAAAACTCGAAGATGCGGTTTTTCGGCCTGGATGCATGAGCGTCGACTGGATCACCCTTGCACTCCGGGCCATCACACCAGAACACCGAGACCTTCGACGAATCTCGGTTGATCTGCCTTACTACCTTGCCTACACTCATGTCGACGGAGACCTGAGCCAAGCCCTCGGAGAAGGGGTCCTTGAACAGTGGTTGGTCCTCGATCGCACCTTGGCCCATCTTTGGGAGTCGCTCTCAATTCACACAAATGTGCTATGGCCGAAGGGAAAATGGGATGGGATCATGGGAGATTACGCTGAGTGTCTGTTGCCGGAGATGGCGAAGAGAGGGATGGTCACCATTAATCTGATTAGGTGATATATGTTTTCGTGTGAGTGTGTCAACCGCCGCTTCCTATCGCTAACTGGCATTATTATTTCAGGTGCTCTCACTACAGTTCTCACAACGGGCTCCGCCGGACGGCTACCCCTGCGTTGTTGATTCCCAGTGCCCCCCGCCCCCAGCGGAGGGGGTACCCCCATCAACAATTATGGCCAGGAACGGACTCAATGAGTGAGAATGGTAGAAGGTGGTGTGGACGGGCCTCGCCATGGCGTCTGTGACGATATGCGTAGTGCCTGGCACGAAGGGGGGATCAGGGATGTGGGAGTCCGGAGGACTCGAACGCAACATTCGACTTCCGCAATGTCGACAACCAGATGCGGTGACCTGTGTTCCCTTATAAAGTGTGTTGGTATTATCTGGATTTAGGTATACATGGTGTGGTCGTGTGGATATCCAGTTTATCGTGAAATGAGCATTCGGTGGAGTGGTGGGGTTAAGTAAGGGTCTTGGGATCGTTGAACTCTATTCGACGCTTCCACCCCCTGGCACATTCACGTTCTGCGCCGAGTCCTTGTAATGGCGACCGAGCGGAGCAGGTGCTTCAGCGAAACGATACACACTTATGTTTTGTTAGACTCGTTGGTCGTAGTCCAGTTCCCGACTGAAGTTAACCGAACTCCCGATCAGAACGGGTGCTATATCGTCTGAGCGGAAACCACGATGTCGAATCTCCCATGCGAGATACTGGATCACATCGTCGACCTTCTACACGACAGCCAAACCCCGCTCAGGAATTGCTGCCTCGTCTCCAAACCGTGGGTCGCGCGCACCCGAAGACACCTTTTCGCCGAGGTCGAATTCCAAACCGCGGAGAGTCCATCAGAAAAATATAGAGTCCGATTTCGGACGACCGGAGCGCTTCGATCATTTACAGTCGGCTCTACGCGCTTTCAAGCGATTCTGAGC
>Ga0307509_10010555_pt1 | contig 11300 bp, 9 predicted proteins | sample 10_EM_MG_FD_202245 | JGI IMG/M metagenome (GOLD analysis project Ga0307509, IMG submission 202245) | Populus trichocarpa ectomycorrhiza microbial communities from riparian zone in the Pacific Northwest, United States - 10_EM | ecosystem: Host-associated > Plants > Roots > Unclassified | place... | reverse complement strand
ACCACGGATTCTGATAGCCCACTGATTCCTCATAGGGAAATTCCTTTACGCACATTGCAGCGGCGGCACATAGCAGCCAGATATCGTACAACACCGCGGGCGCGTTACCAGCTCCGAGGAAAATAAAAAAGGCAGAAGGCCGTTAACAATGTTACATAACCTGAAAGACAGGGTGCCTCAATTGGAATTCCACATGCACCTGCGCCCATGCGAATCATCGTGTGGTGCATGACCTGCTATATTCAATTAACCATGTGCCGGGCTTTATTACATCAGGAAGAAATTTCAGCTTGAAATTAAATTTGCGCATGCCGTGCCCAACCAAGTTCATGCGACCTTCTCAACTTGTGAAGGGATTTACGGTAAGAGCCTCAATAGATGACTGATGCCTGTACCCAACTTTACTGAAACTGTTTAAGCCACTAATGCCAGTGAGTCAGAGATTTCTCACACTTGAGATGGATGAAGAGGTGCGTGAGCAGGCTCGGTGTAAGGGATTGAAAGGATGCGATAAACGATGTCATGCCAGCAAGATCATTTCGGTGATAGTCCATACGCTTGAACCTCTCATAAGGCATACCTCGCATAATGCATAACCCCTCATAACGCATAGGTTCGGGCCACCACCGAACTCAAATTTACACCCAAATTGATCTCTCATAACACATAACCTCTCATAACGCATACCCTGGGCCATCCACCGAGGGGTATGCGTTATAAGGGGTTCGACTGTATTTACCTATATGTTGGTGTAGCAGAATCGTTCCATCAATAAGTAAAGGTGGTCAAGAGTGTCCGGGACACATTCAAGTTCAAGACAAGGCAAATCCTGCCAAGCTCTTAAGTTGCCGCAGTTCGGACATATGATAAGATAATAAAATGGCCTCTGAATCGCCACCCATGCCGCTGCTCAAGTTCTCAATAAATTACTCAGAGCCAAAGGGCGAATTACTTGGTCATGCCTTTGAGGTTACATTAGTCCTGTTTTTACCACGCCCCCGATACTGTGCTAGAAAATCATTATGTAATCTTCGGACTTTGAAACCAAGTCGCGTCAATTTCACGCGACAGCAGCAATCTTTGGCCAGTATTTTAAGAGGAGCCGTTTACTGTGTAGCCAATTGAATGCAAAAGCAAAAATTAAAGGGGATATGAGTGCCCCTTGTGAGTATTTTCGTCGACGGAAATGAGGCCATAACCCGTACACGTGATCTGAAGGTGCGCTTGCCATCGACATGCATTTTCCTAACACTTCCACATCTGCCTAGAAAATCCCAAAATTTTGATATAATATACACCTAAACCCAGTCATAAAAATGCTCTCTAAAAATATTTGAAAGGACCCTTTCATCTGTGCATTTAGTGGAGGGAAAGGAGATTTCAAAGTCCGAAGATTACATAAACATTTTCTAGCGCAGTTTTGGGGGCGTGGTAAACAACAGACTTCATATATCGTGATGCCTAGGGCACATCACATATATCGATGTCTACGAGAGACTACGGTTACATAGCCTCACGTCGAGATGCCTTCACGTAAGGAGTTGAGGCGGCGGCCCGCCTTGGAGCCTTCGAAATGATTCGGGAGGAGTTCGCATGATTTCTTGCGGGTATAAGAGGATCACCCTGGATATGTTTGACCTCTGTACCCAGGGTTCTCAGTCTCGCTGTCGTCTCCCCCCACATTCCTTTTGTCCCCCTCACATTCTTTTACGCGACGCGACGTGACCAAATTCCTAAATGTCACGTGGTATCACGCGCCTCCTGCTCGCGAGCGTTCTCTTCCTCCACAACATTGTAAATGCGATACTCACCTCATCGACCGGTTCGGCTTTGAACGCTATATATCTACGAGGCTTAAGCCACAGGCACCCATTTCCAGGTGGCGTTGGCACGATTACTGGCGACGCGAGCCCTTTCTGGATGGAAAAGATTAAACACCAAGGAAAAGCGCCCTTTAATCCCGATCCTGAGGGTTACAAAGTCTTTCGGAACGTAGAGGTTCGCTTGATCTACTTGAGGCTAGTAATGCGGGAAAGTGCTGATGTGTTTAGGACTATAGTGTATTGGAGACGGTGTTCATGACGATACGGCTTCTATCAAGTGAGTGCCGTAGACTTCGACTGTATTATCTGATCGTCAGGCTTTGCAATAACTTCCCAAAACCGATGTGGAGGCGGAACGCGCCAGTTCCCAACGTATGGGTATCATTCGACTCTATTGTTTTATACATTTTCATTTTTCCGAACTAGCATATCCCCGCTATCGTATATTTTCCGCAAGGGTGCGTTCTCAAACAAACATGGTTTCTTCCTGCTTCAAACCTGATATATATGACCTAGTCAGGAGATACCTCATATCGGTTCCAATCGTGCCCTACTATTACACTCAATTGATTGGAGATGCCAAAGTTCCTCCAACTTTACTTGCGGCGGCAAGCCTCGATGGATTTGCGGTTATTGGTACGTCTCCTCTATTTCGAACGGATTTTTCACCAATAATAACATCCATTGCTTTCAAGATGCAAATCCCGACATTCCAGGAGGCGGACAATATTTTCGGAACACTAACAACTTGTGAGCCCCATCGGTCCTTCTCTTTGGCGTTCGAATGTCTTTCCATTTTCTTCATGTAAAGCTACTGCTCGATTCGAAATTTCGTGATCGATGCCCGACAGTAAGCTTTCCCTTCTTCCGCTCAGTTTTATTTTTGACATTAGTTAACCAGAGTGAGAATGGAAGGTGGGCTGCATTTGACTCCCAAATTCTAATTCTGTGCTTACGAGCCTGAGGGGAATGGCAGCGGTGGTTTCATGGGTGATTTAGTGTTCAATGGCGGTAATGAGATTTTCTGTTGATATGATTTCATCTAAACAAAGTTTCATAGGCAAACTCGGTATCTGGGGTGGAAACCAGCAGGTAGTGACGATTTATCAACTCGTTTCTCACCGCCTTTAACGAATGACTTCCTTGTGAAGATTCACTGTGCCGAATATCGCCGTCAATAATGCTCAAACTGGGGTTTACAGTCTATGGAATTGGGGTTAGTGGAAAATGTTTTCATCAAAGTAATCGTTCTTAATTTATTTCTCTCTCACTCAGGGTGGACGTACCAGGATGTCAATTTTAACAACTGTCAGGTAAATTGCAAGCCTAAATTACAAACAAATTTTGGGACTGATATTGTGGCGTAGATCGGATTTAACATTTCCACAGGTGGCTTGACCAGTGAAAATTAGGTATTAGCGCCTTCCCAACGAATATTCGGAATCTAACCGGGAGTTCTGTAGACCACTGGTGCACAATACTCAGGGAAATGTGGACGCACCAATGAAGCCCGCAATTTCTTACCACGAAGAAACTGTACTGCGGGTGGGCCTTTCCAACGACCTTGCCCTGCGAGTTCAATCTGCGTTGGCACAAGGTTTCTTAAACTCTCCCTTGCAAAACTAGAATTACTCTCAAGATTGCGTCAAGACACGAAATTGCCAATCCCAGATTGCGACTATCAGTTCTTCGTCGTCCAATATCCACCTCTACAGTCTTTCTACCGTCGCCTCGACGTATCAGCTGAGCGTCGATAGTGTGGGTGTGATTGACTAGAAGGATAATCTTGCTTCCAATCGACTGCTACCATCTGGAGGAGTATGTGGTGAGCGTGGTCACTTGAAGAAATGGTGTGGCGGGTTTGGTGTACACCTGGACGGTTCGGACGACACGAGTAGAGTAAAAACCTTAACGAGTCGTCAACTTCCGCTCTTTTATTTAGCTACATTCATTTTGCATGACGTTCTTTTCGTGCTAGTATTCGGCGCCGCACATTTCTAACCCCTGCTTCCTGAAACACCGTATCAAAGAAGTACTTTAACCGTGTTTCTCCTTTATGGATATTCGGTCGGCCTCTTGCATATCGGTCTACCGTCCCCGCACAGTGACTCCACACCGTGTACGTAGGCGTGTGGGAGGTTCCCAATTATTTCATGATTTGTCCTACATAATCGGGTTAATGTTTAACCAGAGGTTTGTTTGAAGCTTTCAGCTTTTCTTGACCATAGATATTTCCGTCTGCCTGCGGACTGCGAGATCCAAGTTAGTAACTATCCATAAGTTCTTGAGCTTCTTAGATGTAAATAAACATGATCCTCATGGCAGAAGTTATGCCGGGCCGTTGTATTTTGCAATCCAACACCTGGACCAGACGGTGACGGACATAAAACTGACGGGTATCTTCGAGTTTCCAGTTGCAAAAATCTGCAAGTTTCTCAGTTTCTGATACCTTGACTGGACTGGATGAATCCATTACTCATCGTAGCTTACCCCATGTCTTTTGAGATCTTGACGATGCGACATCACGACTTCCAGAATCCACCCTGAGAAATTTGGTTGCCAAGAGTGCGTTTATCGGTGTCGCGTCCATCAAGGACTAACCACTGTTCACATCCTACCGCCAGTTTTGTGATTATATCACTGTCTTTACACCTATGACCACCAAAACAATCGACGATCAGGACCTTTCTCAAGTCACGTATGTGGGCAGCTGGGTTCGCGGTGGTAACCCTAATAGAGAGTATGGAGGAACCGTGGCGAGCTCAACCACGGCTGGTGATTCTTTTACTGTCGCGTTCACGGGTAACTATTTTCTGTCGGTGTAGTTGGTTTCGTCTCATGGTTTGACATTTGCCAGGAACGTCGATATCTGTCTATGGGACAGTAGACTCAACATCTGGTGGGGTTGTGACGAGCTACGCTCTAGATGGAGCACCAGCAGCCCAGGTTACTTCAAGAGCTGGATCAGGAGACACATATAATCAGTTGTTTTGGGCGTCACCTACATTTGCAGGGGGAAACCAGTAGGCTGTTATTTTATTTTATTTCGGAAAAAGTTATTCGAACATTGAATTTTCATAGCTCACTCGTCGTCAAAATGGTCAGAGTAAATCCCAACCCTGAAGCGGGTGAAGGAACCATTTGGTTTGATTATTTCAACATTACGAGTGTACCCCTCCCTACATATTCCCCCACCCCTTCTCCTTCCCCGGCTGCGGAGCACAAAAAGTCAAAAGGCATTGGCCCGATTATCGGAGAGGTTGTAGGAGGTCTTTTATTTCTGGGACTGCTGGTGTATCTCCTTCTTTTCTGTCGTCGTCGGAAACGTCTTTCGAAGAATGTCAAATCGCCGATCGAACCAGAGGCTCAAGTACCAGGTGAGTCGCCATGTGGCTGGTCTTAACATTTTTCTCATTTTCTTCTTCAGTTCCAGTCTACCCCAACCTCCTTATTCCAAATGCAACTCACCAAATGGGGTCCACTGACCGGTTCCTCGTCACACCTACCACGAACCAAGGCCCCAATGGCTACATGGTTACCCTCGTCCCTCCGCCCCCTATGGAGTATGCAGCGGGAAGCAACGGCTCGCATTTTACAGCTTCATCCTCTTCCTCTACATTCACTGGTACTGGCCAACCCTCGCATCAAGGCCGAAGCATGTACTCTTCCAATCCTGATCATGACGCGATACTGCATGAGAACAGGAAAGCGCTAGAAAAAAGCAACGAGGCTCGAAAATACGCCGCGTCCTCTGCGGAACCTTTGCAACATGCTGATAGTGGCTTACGGGATGTCGACCCGGCGTCCGTTCTCCCAAATGATCGAGTTGAGCTTCCCCCTGCGTATACCGCAGCTTGATCTCCCTTTTTTTTGGTATTCTTGTGACCTTTACGAACCCTTCCTATCATTGAATAACTACATTCCTTTATTCCTCTGTTTAGATTTTCTATTTATCGGAGATATACTTATTATTATTTCTTCGAGGTTGACTTTGTCTTGCGGTAATATTTTGGTACCACCAAGATAAACCCTGGCTGCAAGCAAGGTTACTCTGCTCTTACATGTTGTTCTTATTGTAATCCCACTGCTCCGGACTGCGCCTTTCTAGTAAAGATAATCATCTACCACTCATTTAGCCGGGGTTTGTGGGAGTCACCTCCCTCGCCAGGAAGCGTGGAGGGAGTTTTCTTGTTTCGGCCAGAGATGGTTGTATAAGCTGGCTTCGTCAATCTCCTCAGGACGTTTGTAAAATGCACAACTTTCTCAGCTCTTCGACCATTAACCGGCTTTGTCTATGCTCGGAGGTAAGTACTACTATAATTTAAATAACGCTAAGCTAAATCAGGTTAAATCAGGTAGCGATCAAGTGACTCGGGTCGGACTTCGACGATCCATTCCATCCTCACTCCTTTGAACCTCTCCGGATACGACCCCTTGGTTCTCTCATTACAAGAACTGAGGCCTTAGATGCGAGTGGTGCAAGGTGAGCAGCCTGGCCTATCAGTGGCGGGAATAACTTCAATCTGGCCACCCGCACTTGACACCAGGAATGCACCGACTTACCTGATTTAGCTTAGCTAGATTTATTTGTATTCACGACATGGGCGCTGCAAAACCGCTGACATACCGGAGATATATATCAGCCTGCCAGTGGGTATGACTGTATATCGAAGCAAATTTATCCGTACGCGTCACCGCATACATTATCCCACCTCATAAGCTACTTTCGTCCTAGTCGCCAGTTTGTGATCATATCACTTCCTTCTCCCCGTCCTGATGACCACCCAAATCATCGATGATCAGGACCTTTCTCATGTTACATATGTGGGAAACTGGGTCCGTGGTGGTACACCGAATAAAGAGCATGAGGGAACAGTAGCAAGCTCGACCAGGGTGAATGATACTTTTACCGTCGCGTTTAAAGGTAATTAACCCTCCCCCTTCAAAAGTTGACATAATCTCATGCTTTGACCTTTTCCAGGAACATCGATATCTGTCTATGGAACACTGGACTCAACATCTGGTGGGGTTGTAACGAGCTACTCCTTAGATGGAGCGGTAGCGGCCGAGGCCACTTCAAGGGCAGGTCCGGGAGATACTTACAACCAGTTATTTTGGGCATCACCCACGTTGGTATCGGCGGGAGATCAGTGCGTTTTTAGTTGCTTGAAAACAAAAATGTTGGATATCTGAAGTTTCACAGTCAACTCGTCGTCAAAATGGTCAAAGTAAATTCCAATGATGACTCGGGTGAAGGAACAATCTGGTTTGATTATTTCAATGTTACGGGGGCGCCCTCCCCGCAGAAAAAAACCAACATTGGCGCCATTGTCGGAGGGGTTGTGGGCGGTTTTTCCTTCCTGATGTTGTTGGTGTTATTACTCCTTTTCTATCGTCGCCGGAGACGCCTTGCAAAGGATATGCCGGTTGATCCATGTGAGTCACCCACCGAACGCCTTCGGCCCTTATAATTAACTTATATTTCTCATACCTTCTTCAGTTCCAGCGGATCCAGCCCACTCCGACGTTGTCATTCCAAGCACAAAACAACACACTATGGTATCCACCGACCAGCACCCCGTTACTCCCATCACGCCCAATAGTAAACGTGCCCCTAGCAGCTCCGTGGTCACTTCCGTCTCTCCTCCCCAAACAGAGCATGCAGGAAGCAGCATTTCGTATGTTACACCTTCATCCCCTTCATCCTCTGCGGAGCCCTTGCAGCACAGAGATAGTGGCCGACGAAATGTTAATCCTTTGTCTATTCCTCCAAGTGGTCAAGTAGAACTTCCCCCTGTATACAGCCCAATTTGATTCAGTTGATTTCTGTGAACGATTGATCGTCAACTACTGTCATAGGCATTCCTTTATGTATTTCTTTACCCAGATTTTTCATACCCAAAATGTATCATTTATTGTCATGGATCGAATTGTTTAGCGGGAATTTTTGTTGGTAATACAAAGTACTTAGACTTTCAGGCAATGGAATGGCTTAGCGCGCGGCCACTTGGTGGGGCCGCTCTTCCATGTCAAGCTGATGCAATATTCGTCTATTATCATTGAAGTTGGACTTATCGAATAAGGTAAAAAATCTTTGATGGGGTTGTCAAGTTTAGGCGGCGAGAAATTGGCTCCAGCCGCATCAACATCTTCGTTTCATCACTCATCTCGACTCACCACATGGGTAGTTTACGAAGTCTTCCAAGGAAGGCTCTATCCCCCCCTACTCCTGGCGATCCTTGACAATGACTCCAGCCTCCCTGAGGCTATTCTTCCATAAAACCTGGGGACTTAAACGGTTGAGATAGAGATTTCTTCAGAAAAAAGCACTGAAACAATCTCCGCTACACTCGAAAGTCTCGAATTCGTAACCCTTCCATGGCTACCACGCTCTATAAAACTAACATCAAATGTTAACATCTTTCACCAGAGCAACGTTTGATCCCTCTAATTGCTGACTTTTAAGGGGGCTAGCTTGCTTTCGCAAAGATGGCGCTAAATATCATCAGATTTCTGGTCTTGCAACCTGATTTTGTATATCATTATTCCCTCTTCGTGGAATTCTTTCGTCCGACCACCTCATATTAGTCGCCAGTTCGTGTTTATACCACCTCCACCTCCACACTCATGGTCAGCAAAATAGTAGGCGAACAGGACCTTCCTCAGGTCACATGTGTAGGACACCAGACGCGCTGCAGTGATGAGGGAACTACGTCCACTCGGAGTTCATGCAATGCCCATAACGATCCCGATTACGCTGGACTGCTACTTGGACGTCAGATAATAATAATTTCCAGTGAGACGACTATATTTTACTCCTCATCAGGAAATGGAGACGGGGCGGTAGATGACCCAAAGGATCTGCCTCTATTCTCAACCTCAAATGCGCCTCCACCTTCATCTTCGCCTTCGCCTTCGCCTTCACCTTCACTTCCAACCTCAACTTCATCTCCACCTTACTCTCCCCCTCCCCCTTTACCTTCGTCTTCAATTACACCTTCACATTCACCTTCACCTTCACCTTCACCTCCACCTTCACCTCCACCTTCACCTTCATCTTCATCTTCACCCTCACCCACACCCTCGCCCTCGTCCTTCCTATTTTCGCCAGCTCCAGCTCCAGCTCAGAGAAAGTTGAGCAACCTCGGCCCAATCGTTGGAGGAATTGCAGGTGGCCTTTTAATTCTGGTGTTACTCCTCCTTTTCTATTATCGTCGGAGACGTCTCTCAAAGGATATGATCAATCCATGTGAGTTGCCACTGTCCACACGCTCTTTAATTTTATATCTTTAATATTTCCCCAGTTCAAGGTCATATCAATCAAGGTGCCATTAACTCCATGGTTATGCTTGTCGGGCCTTCCCCCACTAACAAGTGTGCAACGGGAAGCGGCAGATCACGTTTTAGTACACCTTCACCCTCTTTTTTCGCTGCGGGACCCCTGCAACATGCAGATAGTGGCGTACGGATTGTCAATCCTTTGTATGTTGAACTTCCCCCGGCATACACGCAAGTCTGATTCGTTGATTCTTGTTAAACATTTTTGTCATAAAAACTGTCGTTAAACACGCTCCTTTATTTTTCAACTTGCATTTCTTATATACCCCACAATATACCATTTTGTTGTTGACCCGGGGCTGACCTGCCTCATGATGAAGGTGGAGATTTACCGAACAACCCCAATCCAATTTATAAGTATCCGATAGGGAGAAATTCAGTGTCCTGTCTTGTTTTGCTCACCAAAATTACTCCCTTTTTTAGGCGAGTGACATTCGATAAGATAACCGAAAGACGGACATGATATCTAAGAAGACGGGAAGGCAGAGTAAATTTCGATCTTGAGATCAGGTCTATCCATTCCGGCGACTATTGAAAATGAAAGAAGACTCGGATGAGGACCTGTCCCTAATCTCCGTGAAAGAGGACAGACATACTATGTAATCCAGGAAATAGAATATATCCAGGGCCATACCACGATGCCGCTGTCAAAAGACTAAAAACATATTCTATTCCGAAGGTTCTGACCCCTCGAATCCACTTATTTTTAGTCCCCTTCACCAAATTTGGCGGTCATCATCACTGGAAGTCTGGAACTGTTCGAATATGTTTATATTACGGAAAGTCATCCACTTCCGACTTTCTATTTTTATTCCGCATTTGCCTACTTTTAGCGTTTCAACCCTTTTCTCGTAAATACGTTTACATACAGTCATCCACCAGCTGATGATACACTGAAAGCTTAAATATCAAATTTAAATTTAAGGGTAAATTATTTTGCCACAATAAATACACATTAAATCATCATAATATAACTAGTATGTGCTCTCCAAATTTAAAGAGTTTTGGAGGTGTTCCCATTGAGATATTCCCAAAACATGGGTGTTGCATGTGTGTATCTGACGGTTCTCGGCTAATTCCGTAGAAATCCCACTTTTGAACAAGGTGTGGTATACTCAGAACTTGACCAATCCGGCTCAAATTTTAATTATGAATAGAGTAGATAGGGGTTCTTAAAGGAAAGTTTGTTTCATGAAAAAATATGCATTTAAAGACAAGTTATTTATGTAACATCATTAGCCGGTGGTGTACCCATTAGCCGGTGATGTACCTTAGCCGGTGGATTGTACACTAGATATAATCCCACCCCTCGTTTTTAACCTCTAGGCACTCATTTCCCTCCAGTTTTCGTTCTTGGACCCGTTTTCCTGTCCTCCTCTCGCTCTATAGATCTAGCACTCTCATTCGGTCTGGAAACTCCTCGAGGACCTGTTTTTCCGTCCCACTCTCGTTCTTGCACTCGCTTTTCATCTCACAGATCCTCTCGCAACTTCGTTTTCCTCCTCGTTCTCACTCTAGAACTCGCATTCGGCCTCGCAACCCGTCTCTCACTCGCTTCCCGTCTCGCGACTCGCCTTGCACTCGCTTTTCGTCTCGCAACCCACCGTTTCCACCCACATCCACCCTCCGTGTTGGATTTCATACGAAACCCGACCACAGCAACGCGCCACATCGCGCCCTGCCCTTTTGCTTTGTTTTTAGGCGTGGCCAGCGCATCAACGTATCACCAATCACCAACAGGACTTTTAAGTGCAGCACCTGATGAGCTCCACGAGAAAACGAGAACAAACGCGGGGGTTGCGCATTTCTTATTTAACCTCACCCACCATGTTCAAGACAGCGGCAACAAAAATCGCTCACAATTCCACACTCCCAGCAATGGCTGGAAACCAGGATTTACGGCCTTTACAAGACCTGATAACTGCAGAGAAAACCGTGTTGACATCGTACGTTCATGTGACTGTGCAGTCGAAATATGGCGTTTCATTTTGACGCCTTTCTCAGGTTACAGAGACTCAGTGTTGATTATTCAAAGGCTGCAGAAGCGCTACGAACATGGGGTTTGAATGAAGGGGATGATCTCAGGGTATGTGATCCACACTTTTGATAAGCCGCTCGGAATTTGAATGATTGTTTGCG
>Ga0307509_10010554_pt1 | contig 11301 bp, 16 predicted proteins | sample 10_EM_MG_FD_202245 | JGI IMG/M metagenome (GOLD analysis project Ga0307509, IMG submission 202245) | Populus trichocarpa ectomycorrhiza microbial communities from riparian zone in the Pacific Northwest, United States - 10_EM | ecosystem: Host-associated > Plants > Roots > Unclassified | place... | reverse complement strand
AAGGTCATGGAACGAAAAAATGAGGAAAGTTAACGCGCGTCAACGAAGACGGAGGGTGGCTTGAGGTCCACCAGGCCGATCAGGGCGCGAGGGGAATGGAAGCCAAGATGATGCTTTTCGAGCCCAGTCGCGGAGGACGGGCCAGTGACCATCGCCTCGGGTGAAATGTACCCAGTATGGGGAATATTTACAAGGCGAAGAACAACAAGGCTGTTTGTGGACGGACAACAGTAGTTTCGGTAATGCCGGAGATCATGGGGACGCCAGACGATGTGAGGCGATCACAGACCGTGGGGTAGATCCGCCCCCCAAGCCAAGAATGAATCCGGAAGGTAGGTCGCTACTGATCCAATCTTTGAGAAAAAAAGTTTCAGGCTTGTTGGTGCAAAAGAATGGCACCTGCATGATTCCTACAGAGCCGCATTTCCAAAAGGAAAGACGGAATGATGCCGGGTTCGATTTGACAGATAGGTAAAAGTCGGTCTTGAATCCGGTGTTTCCGTCACGGGTCTTGTGCTTGGGCAGGTAGGTAACAGATTGAGGAGACGCGGCGATGCAAACATGATGCGTGATGTTTCTAGGAAGGCATCCGTCGGGGAGTGTTCCGAAAGCAGCCGGTTGGTAAAGCCTATTGAGCCTGTATCACCCAACCCAACAATTGGGGCAAATGGGACCGGTACGTTAGCACTCACCTCGAGCATCTTCCACCCAAATTCCCCTCCGTCGAACCCTCCTCACGTACGATCCCTTGGTAGTAGGAATAAAAGGGGAGCCAGGGAACGACTGTTCGAAATAGTAAACTGCTTGACCGCGGGAATGAATGACCGGAGGGATTTGGAACACGCCCAAGCAGAAATTGGTCAGTAGAATCTAAAATTGCTGGTTAGGGAGAGGCCTGAAACGTCCCTGTACTGTATGGGATCATGATGGCGTCAGTGGATCAGCCATTGGGCCTTGGGGCTGCGGGTCTGAGGCGTGAGACAGTGAGTGGCGTGACGAGGGATCAGATCGATCAGGGGATCGCTTTTTGTGCAGTACTGTTCCCCCTCCACGCCCCTTAGACTTACGAATAAGGTTGGCGTGTGAAGCACATACAGTACATCCTCGAAGGCGAAAGAATCCCCGTCGTGATCCTAGGGAAGTGTACGAGTTGTGAAGTCACCTGTATGCGCTCTTCACAGCCGTAAAATTGAAGTAGCTCAAGTAGGTGCGTAGCGGAAAACAGCCACGACCAACCTCGCCGAATCCACTTGATCGCGAATGTGCAACGAAACAAGGGTCGATCACAGTCTTCAAACAGTTGCATCACGGCCGTTGTACAGTATCCGGGAATGGGAATCACTGAACGGCACACACCCTGACCAAGACCCTGACAGTACCTGTCAACGTAATTGGGGCACGGTGCGCAATGGCGCCTACTATTCTAGGATAATGCCAATGCGCCACTTTCTTTTCTAGGACTACGTCGATGACTGTCCGTGAGATTCGAAGGGGACCAAGCATGTGCCGGAGGACCGCTTTCACACGTGTAGGTCACGGTGGGGCTGGACAGTCGACGTTAAGTGACAGCTGATGAGGGTGGAGCTCGAGTACTGACAGGCTGTACTGTCTAAGCGCCGGAACAAGGACGAGACGACCGAAGACTGACATTATATGTTTCGCAGTGGGCCAGTCAGTGGCGTAGCGTTCCAGTTATGGTTGATTGTGGTAAAACAGCTACCGCAAGCGCAGCAGCATCGAACGCATGAGGAATGTTGCAGTCGCTGCGCCTCGTAGATGTCTTTGGTAATCGGCCGAGGACATCGCACACATATTCCGAACAAACTTGAAAGATGCCATTCTGTGCATACCCATATCCTTGGGTTCCATCCCAGAGCAGACACAAGTTTCGACGTGTATGTGCATCAGCCAGACCCGCCCGCCTGAAGACCGAGGTCAATATTATTCACAATTGTTCTAAAGTGTCAAGTGTCAATAATGTGGGCCATGTATCTAGTCCAGATCCAACTCCTACAACAGGCAACTCGAGCCAGTACATAAAAGTCGGGCCATGGAGACATATGAAAGGTAATGATAAACACACAAAGGAATAAGCAATCGTTCAACGACGTGCTCCCAACACGCTAATAGTCCCTAATTTATCGACGTCGCCGCAGTCGTCATTACGACGTCGATGTCGGCGGTTGGCGTCCCACCATCCGGTCCCACTTTGGCAAGCACGAGAGTCCAGAGTAATCTAACGAAAAGAAAGAAAAACAATCAGCTCGAAGGCGAGCGGATGAATCGCTAGTTGTTGTACGTACCGACGTTGTGCGAGGGGTTAGGGTCGCACGAGCACCGGCCGCGTCTCCAAAGATCGCCGGTGGGACAATGCGTATACTCGTAATGCGAATACCCGATCTCGTCGAAAAAGTGGATACGTTCCGTGCCGGCGAAGAGCGCCGCGCCGATCGTGTGTACGTTCGCGTCGCCCCAACGCTATTTATTTATACACACGCGATTCCCCAATCGGAAAAAAAGTTTAGGCAACATGAGATTAGGGAGCAACGGGTGGTGACGACGGTGAAACGTACCTCGTAATAGAAGCCTCCGTTGCGATCAAGATAATCGAAATACGCGGAGAAGGCTTCTCCACGCCAAAACTCCATATCGGCGATCTCAAAGTTGTTGTAGACTACCTTAAAATAAGCGTCTGGGACCGGAGGGAGGGTAGGGTAGACGTACAGGTGCATAGGTTGTGATCTTCACCGCCGTTGTCGGACACGAACTCCATCGCGGCGTCCGGTGCGACATATTCGGGGTATTGGGTGATGAATTCTACAAGGGGAAAGGAGCGTGAGGACAACCGACCGGGGCTCTGTTAAGGGTTGGGCGGACCTTTCACAGTGGGCCAAAGGGACGTGATTGTAGGACCATACTCGTACATGGCGATATTCCACCCTGGGTGGAAGTTGATTTATGTATTCGCTAGACACAGGTACGGAAAAGACGAACCGAATACTTTGTCGTTCTCGCGCAGGAAGGTGAACGGGTCAAAGTTGATGTCGCAATGGAAGTGTATGTCAGGCCTGAACGAGGTTAGGTGGGCTGAGTTGGATGATTTGTAAGATGGGACGCACTCAACACGCCAAGAATATCGGTAGTTTTGCAGCATTGGATGGCGGTAGTAGAACTAGATAGGCTCGTCAGTACGGGCATGTCCATGTGCGACTGAGACGAGGGAAGGTCTGACCCCAGAGTTGAATCGGCACATGTTGTGATACCTAAATATGAAAGCGACGCATCGTCAGGACCGCTCAAACGCGGGGCAGGAAAGGACGAAAGCCGCACGATATGCTGCCAGCCCGTGGGATGCCGTCCATCTTGCGCATTTCTTCCTCCACCCTCGTCTCATTGAGCCACGGAGGTAGGTTCCAATCCGCATAGGGAATTACCTCAAAATGGACGTCGCCGGACACAATAACGGAGAGGCGACTTGGATATGAAGTATGAGGTCAGGAGATTCGGCACAAGATGAAAGCGAGCGGGCGCACGATTTAAACTCATCCGAGAAGGGCTTGTCGTTTAGGAAGATCCAAGGGTAATGGTACATGTGGTTGAACCTATCTTCCAACTCGCGTACGGACTGCACTGCGCCCTTGATGTCTGACTCGGAGTTAGTCGTGAGCATGAAGAACGTCGCGTTTTCACGGTGAGGTTGTGGTGGTGACGATGGGACATTGGAGTGTACCGGTTGAGTTTCGACGGCGTCGGGGTGAGATGGCGGTAGGGGTGGTCGATCTGGAGGTGGAGGGGGGTCGGAAGGATAAATTAGGGACGGGAAGCTGTCTTTGTAAGGGTGTGGAGCTAAGACGGAGATTGACACGAAGCAGAACTACGTGTCGGGCGAACGTCAGCGATCACACACGGTCGTAGACGGGATTGGCATTCACAGCGATGAAAAGGACGATGAGAACTGGACGTGAAATCCTCGTTGTCCGAAGCATTGTGGTGGGCAGAGCGAGGAGTGACTTTTAGGCTTGGCGGGGGCCCTTCGCTTGCTTGGAAGGTGTTGGTTGGTTGGGCTGCTCGGGGGGACATGAGATTCACCGTTTGGGCTAGAGAAGAAGACAAAAATGGATACCTCCAATGCGATAAGGGGCAGCGTATGATACAAAAGGATTGGGGTAGAGAATGACCGTTAGGGTTGGGAAAGAAAAGGCGACGTGGGCACGAATTTGTCGGGTGGACGTGAGAGCGTACAAGAAGCAAGATAAATTACCGTACAGCGCAAATGGATTTTTTCATGGTCGCCTTCCACTCTCGGGCGGCGGCGACATGGGAAATGTTTCGTACAGCCCCTCGAACTAAGCTCCAAACGGAAGTGATAACAGGCACCGATTAGGCACCACTTCACCACGCTATCTCCCTCCGCCCTTGATGCGTCTACGTTAAGCTGGCTTACCTTCCACGCTATACTCTATATAATACAGAATTGTACGACGATCCGTGAATGCCTTTTCTCGAGCTGGTACGGTGTTACCAGATGGACGCAGAAAGAGAATGTACAGTAGGTCACCACTACTGTCAGCGCGCACAGGCTTGGCATCGCAACTGGGCGACACCTGATTGCCGACCTCAGTTCATTTCCCAGCAAAAAACCTCCGGAGCCACTTATTCGGGAAACCGCAGATTCATGCCAAATTTGGGACTTGGTTTACTTAACTGACTTTAGACGCGCCTATCATGATGTCCCCTGGGACCAAAAGTCGAATTTATCATGGAATGTGACAGTGACAGGATTCCTCCAGCTAGCGAAGTTCCCGCAAAGAGGAAGAGAAGAGAGCCATCATTTGATCCATCAGCATCAGAATATTATAAATGTGTATCACACACTGCGTTGAGATGATTAAGGATGATAAGACTGAAACTACTGCAAGCACGTGGTCTAAGTCACGTGACACGTGCAACGGCGCTCGAGTTTGCAGCATAATCAACTCTCGCAGATACGATCAAAACCGGCTTGATAAAGTCCATGAGCTCTCTCGCTCTCCTCGTCACCGAACTTCAGGTGTGCTGCATCTCCTTTACTGGTCCACAGCCTCTTATTTGGTCCTATTTAGTCTCTTGCCAGCGAGACACGGAGGAAGCACCCAGAAGTCCGTGAGGTACTTGATGGATCTGTGTTCTACCCACGCATATACCCCACTGATGATCCCTATTACCGACATAGGCCGCGGAAAAAGCTCTCGCTCAACTTCGATCGTCTCCAAATCTCGTTACTACCAACTTGGCTTCAGGTACGTCTCGTTCTTTCGTTTGCACACCAGCATCGTCGTCGCCTCACTAACTGATGTTCTTTCCTTACTTGGAAAGATGGCTGGCACACGGAAGACCTCCTTCGCCCTGTATTCATGGGGTGCGCGACGAAAAACGCCAAAGTGATCACGATCGCCCTCGGCTCGCTCCAACGCCTCATCTCCCTCCGTGCCGTCTCCCTCTCCGCAGTCCCAGCTACCATCCAAACGATGAATGACTGCATGTCGCAAGGCGTCGACATCCAGCTCAAGATTCTCCAAACCCTCCTATCCCTCATCACGAATTTCCCCGCCGTGCACGGTCGACTGCTTGCAAACGTGCGTACCCCAGTTTCATTTTCGTGCTGCGCCCCTCTCTTGTACCTTGTCGATGGATGATGAATATTGAATAAGCCCACGTGGCGCTACAGGCCCTGCTATTATGTTTCAAGCTGCACGAATCCAGGACGGCCGTTGTGTCATCCACGGCTGCGGCGACGCTGCGGCAACTGGTCATGTTCGTCGTTGACAAGGTCGTCGAAGAGGATCGCCGTCTGCTCCTCGCCAGTGAGCTCGAATCAATTACCCTTCCGGACGGAACGACGCGATCGCTCGGCCCCGCAGCGCGCGACACGTTCGCCATATTCGAGGACCTATGTCTGCTGGGAAACGGCGAGCGTCCGCAGTTCCTGGAGCTCGAATATCTCCACAAGACGTTTGCCCTAGAACTAATTGAGAGCGTACTAACGAACTATCATCAGCTCTTCCGCAAGGTGCGTGTCTCATCCAATTCGTTCCATACTAGCGGTCCTTACATCGCTGTCATGTTCACAGCATCCGGAGCTCTTACTCTTATTACAGCACCACCTCTCCCCGCTACTTCTGAAAACGCTTTCCGAACGCTCCGGTTTCCCTCTCACACTCCGCGGGACTCGCGTCGTCTTTCTCTTGCTTAAACAATTCTCCGCCGAACTCACAACAGAAGCTGAAGTCTTTCTCACTCTGCTGATCAAACTCGTCAGTGGTGAGGCGGAGGCTAGTGAGACTCGGCTAGGGTGGATGAGGGTGCTTGCGATGGAGATCATGCGAGGGTGCGTCTTAATGATATCATTATCACTTATCGTACGGCGCTTATAGACAACGCTACACGTGTTCAGGCTCTGCGGGGACGCCGAGTTCATGCGTAGTATCTGGCAACGCTACGATGCTCTGGCCACCGATGGCGACACCGGCAGTACCTCTGGCGCGCGTGTCTTCACGCCCTTTGTTGCCACCCTCCAGCGCCTCGTCACATCACGTCCGTCATTACTCGGCGTCTCATCGCAAATGCAGGGCGTGGGTGTACCCACAAGCGACTCGATTCCGTATTCGCACAGTCACAGTTTGGACAGCGTCGCGGAGATGGTGGCGACAGCAGCAAGTGCGACTGTCTCGAACGTCGTCGGAATGATGGGTACTGAGGCTGGTCTGAGCGTGCAAAATGCGGCAATGAAAGTGCAGTGGTACGCCCTACTTCCCTCTCTTTATCTGGGCCCTCGTTACCCATTCCTTCTCACAGCATCGACCAGCTCGACAAGACAGACGCGCCGCCCATCCCCGAAGGGTACATATACCTCCTCGGCGTACAATGCCTCGTTTCGCTCTGCGACGGTCTCGCAGGGTACGCGATTCCCCTCTACAACAACCTCGCCGTCCAGAAGCCCCCCGCCGGATCGCCGGAGCCCGTACGCGCGCCAGGCCCACTCGACCCGTCGACGCTACCGGAATCTGAGCCTGCCTGCGTGGGCCTGCAGACAGTGCGCGCGATGGTTAATGCCGGCTGGCCTGCGCTGCTCGCCGCTCTCTCCTTTCTCCTCACCACGAACCTTTCCGACCCCCTATTTGGCGATGTCCTCGGCGCGCTGCAGGCGCTCGCCCGCACAGCGGGGTGTCTCGCGCTGCCCACGCCGCGCGACGCGTTTCTCACCGCACTCGCAAAAGCCGCACTCCCACCACGCGTCGTCGCTGCGCTCGACGAACCACCACAAGGGCAGGCGCCGCGCTCCCCCGTCTCACTGGAGGGGCTCACTCTTGGCCTCGCGGGCACCAGTGGAGGTAGCGGAAGCGGCGCCGGACTGAGCCCGCGGAATTTGGGGTGCTTGCGCGCACTCGTCGCTGCTGCTATGTTTCTAGCTGGCACGCTGGGCCCCAGCTGGTTCGTGGTGCTTGAGGCGCTCCAGAACGCAGATTATGTCCTTACAACGCGCGGTACCGCCCCGCCTGGTTCAGCGGTCTTGGGTCCCAGCACTGGTGTGACTTCTGGTACGCCAAGCAAACGCGGTGGTCCGCCGGCTGAAGGGCCAGCCGGTGGTGGGCAGCAACACCCGCAATATCAACAACAGCAATCGAGGCAACAGGCGGCACATCCGCTTCTGGCAGACCTTGACCCGGACAGCGTTCAGGCTGCGATACAGCGGCTTTTCGATGCGAGCGTCATTCTCGAAGATTCGGCGTTCCACGATTTCGTCAGCGCGTTGTGCAAGTTGAGTTTGGAGATGGTCAGCATGCAGAGCGGCACGAATGTCGGCTTTGGTGCTGGTGCTGGCGCTGGTACTGCTGGGGAGGGGACTTTGGACGCAGAAGATGATACTATTCCGAGTGCGAGCACCAGTGCTACCAGTCTCGTGACACCCCGCACAGAGCTGTTTAGTAGGAGGAGGGTGAGCGGGATCCACATTCCACGGACATTGGTGCGTACACTTCGTACCTCTCATTCTCCTTCGATTGATGGAACGAACGAATGACCAGCGATCTGGCGACTTTGGTATTGCGCGCCTGGGCGGAGTCGCCGCACTCAACATCCAACGACTTGTCCACCGGTCTCCGGACGTCGCGTGGGATACCATCACCTCGCATCTCCTCTTTGTTCTCCGCCATCCCGCCGCGCCGCAGCCCATCCGTCTGCAGGCTGCGCGCACCCTCGATGACATTCTCGTCATCATCCCACGCCACCTGAGCGCTGCACCCAGCGACCTCCAAGCGGCGGTACAGCGGCGCGTTCTCGACGTCCTCGCGCAGCAGATTATGCTCACTGGCGCCGCCTCGAGCACCAACATGGACTTACGTCGCTTGGGCCTCGAAACTCTTCATCAGATCCTGCAGGCGTCGGGTCACACCCTACTTGTCGGGTGGGAAACTATCTTCGAGGTGCTTGGCAGCGTTTGCCGGCCCGCGGCTTCCGACCCCGCTTCGTATCTCGTTCCGCCCGAGTCCAATACGTCTCGCGGACGTCCGCCGCCGCTCGGATACCTGCAGGAGAAGGGCTATTCTGCGTTGATCAAGATCGCGTTCCAATGTATGACGCTCATGTGCGATGGCCTCGCCGCGCTTTCTCCTGAGCACCTGAGGCTCTGCATCAGCACGCTTGGGCAGTTCGGGCGTCAAGCGGACACGAATATCGCGCTGACTGCAGCTGAAAGCCTTTTCTGGGGTGTCTCTGATGCGATACAGGCCAAGCGGCGCGAGGCGGACCAGGAGCCGGCGTACAGCGCGCTCTGGATGCACCTCTTGCTGGAGATTCTGCGCCTGTGTGCGGACGCCCGGCCAGAGGTACGGATGGGCGCGATACAAACATTGTTCAGGACGCTACAGCTGTACGGAGCTACGCTCAGCCTCGATACGTGGGACGAATGCGTGTGGAAGGTCACGTTCCCGCTGCTCGACAGGCTCTCGCCACACGTACACACGAACCCATTAACACCCCCGTCATCGCCTGATGCCACCACCCCAGCCGCTGATGCAGACAGGGCAGCGCTAGATTCATCATCGTGGGACGAATCAAAGGTGGTCGCGCTACAATCGATCGGCGCGATCCTGAACGACTTTCTCGTGTCGAAGATTATGCACTTGCCCTCGTTCGCTGCGGCGTGGGACACCTTTGTCACACACATCCGAGACGCGTTTCTACTTGATGGACGTGCTGTCAGCGCCCCAGCGCTGCGCTGTCTCGAGCGTGCTCTCAAGGCTGCTGCCCCCGCCGTGCCATCGTCTGGCGCTGAAGAAGGCCCGAGACGGTCTCTGGTGGAGATTTGGGAAAAGACGTGGACTAAGTGCGAGGAGATGGGCGCTGTGGTAGTCCGGCGGGCGAGTGCGGCCGCGCAGCACGTGGATTCGCCTGCGCCTTTCACGCAGGAGAGTCTGGTCGTGTTTGTGGATGTTATGAAGTGCGTGAGGAATATCGGTTGGGCGTTGGACGGCTCCGAGTGGCCGTTGGAGCGCATCTCCACTCTTATGTCGATTCTGAAAGGTGAGTTCGATTGTTAACCTCGCCCATAGTCATGTCAGTGACGGTGTTGGATTTCATCTAGGCGTGTTGACCTATCCAAACTCACCGGATTACCGACCTGACATCGATAATCTGTCACCCGTCCAGGTAGGATCAAACACAGACCCGTTTCCTTGTCACGAATCCCTACTGAACGCGGTGATTTCAGGCCAATGTCATGGATACCGTCAACGGAATTGAACTGGCGGAAGCAGGCGCCCCGTCTCTTATCCTCAGAGACCTGTCCGAATATGCCACTCTCGCATTTATCGCATCCTTCGATGTCCCACAGGCACACAAGCACAGCGCAGAACCTTCTATAGCGACTCAAGTATCAGACTCGACGACAACGGTGCCACAACGAAAGCGAATAACGTACATCGCCCTCGCAAAGCTGTGCATTCCTAAGCTGGCTGAGCTGTTCTTGCAATTCAAGGACAAAGACGAGATTTTCGTTGACGGGACCGTCGAGGCTGTACTTTCCGCGTACGCTGTCCCGATCAAGCTCAAGTATGAATGTCCGCCACCATCAAAGTTTGGAAAGGACCCGCCGCTGTGGAAGACTGCGACGACGTGCTTCTTGAAGGTCATCAAGGAGATTGGCCCGCAGATTGGTACCCTTTCTTCTAGTATGGTTTTTCGCTGGTCCACCTACCCGTGTCCTGACACGCTTACAACGACTGCCCAGGATTATCGCCAGCGAGGGTGGAGAGCATATGGAGGCAGGTGATCGTTGTTTACCGCGGTGGCATTCTTGCAGACTGGTGCGTCCTTCTACTGCAAGCTACGTTCCCGTCTCCTCGCTCAGGCGCCGTGCGTGAATAAGTTCCGCCACAGATAGCCTCCCCTTCACTGAACAAGAGGACGAAGAGAACTTTGATCTGTCATTGATCAGGTCTCTTGAAACTGATGTTATTCCCTGTCTCGGCGATGACCGGGTCCCCGACTATCTCATCACCCAGCTAGCCAAGGTCTTGCAACAAGGCTCGCAGCTGTTGCAGCACGAACAGGACGACGGTCTCCCGCCGGCGCCAATTAGTCCACCACATTCGAACACCAAGTCTACTGCATGGAGTAGCAAGACTGACAGCGAAACGGTGGTGGGCAGCACGGCACGCATCGGGGAGGTCTCGAGGGAACGGTTCTCTTATTGGTGTCTCGATCTACTCTTTCTCGTTTGCTCTGACACATTGAAAGGTAAGGCCCCATGGTTCCTGGGTAATATTGGCTAGGCGATTTACAGTATATCCCTTTTCCTAGATCGTGAATCGTCGCGGAGGAGAGTCGCTGCGCTGTGTCTGCCTGCGCTGATTGGTCGATGTCGCACTACGCTCGCAGGTTACGTCGCGGACGAAAAGATTCGCGGGAACCTCCCATTCCCGAGGTATGCTGCCTGATTTATGGAATTACGTGCATATCTTTTATCATTGTGACGTTATCCACCGTGCAGAGTTCGAGAAGAGGAGCTGATATATGTACTGCACAAGCTGCGAGAGCTCCAACTATGGCCTGGGTCGCTCTGGGCGGCTCTCTCGGAATCACCATCTAAACATGCAACGGAGCAGCCCAGTATGTAACGCAGTCTCTTCCGCCATCGTTGACTGATATGTGGAAACGCTCAATCCGCTACCGAAGCCATCGACGGGTCTCTACCGCCTTCCGGGCTCATCGCGGATGCAGTGAAGCGGTCGTCGCGCGCGCACATGTTCCACTTTTACACAT
>Ga0307509_10010553_pt1 | contig 11301 bp, 4 predicted proteins | sample 10_EM_MG_FD_202245 | JGI IMG/M metagenome (GOLD analysis project Ga0307509, IMG submission 202245) | Populus trichocarpa ectomycorrhiza microbial communities from riparian zone in the Pacific Northwest, United States - 10_EM | ecosystem: Host-associated > Plants > Roots > Unclassified | place... | reverse complement strand
AACAAAACAAGTAATGGAATCAAACAATAAGGGATCGCTACTAATGTACTAATCCAGTAGTACTAGTAGGAAAGCATAAGGTTGCCTAAAGGGTACAAGGGTAGCAAAAGCTATAAGCGAACTTAGGGATAAATAACCCAATAGGAAACTATAACAAATAAGGAAAGTACAAGGTAAAAAAAACAACGCTACTATTGTAGAACCTAAATAGGAAACATCCAACATCAGGTAGGTACAGTAGCGAGAACAATAGGCAGATTCCGTTACAGTAGGGAATTCCCAACGACATAGCACACGACTCTATTATTCCAGTTTTTACGGTACCTGATCCCTCTGGCTGCTTCCCGGATTTGCTAGTTCTGGGAGTCAGGTTACCGGTACTACAGTGAAACCTCCGATAATTCCAGCAGGTAGGGAGTAGCGCAAGGCTGGAAGTAATGGAGGGATGGAAAGAGGAGAGGGGCCTTGGCACAGGGGTGGTCAGATGTGCTTGGTTTTCGAGTGATATCTCATGATGGCGAAGAGAAAAGGAAGATATGTGTAGAACTTGGACATGATGTACAAAGAAGTGAGTAGAGAGTATGAATTCAAATAAGAGAGTGTGGCTAAGGCAGACATAACTAAAGACTATTTTCCCCTGTGAAGTATGATAAAAGACTACTTTTGCTGGAATTAAGATCCATGGAATGTCCTGGAATTGGAAACTATAAGAGGCCTAGAATTTTCAGAGGGATTTCCCATACGTCAAATGTCGTGGTTCCATAAACACTGGAATTACTAGAGGGTTGGAAGTCTTGGAGGTGGGAAATATCGGAGGTTTCACTGTATAGTATCTGAGCGGGACACCCACGTTCCCGGTTTTCAATTAGCAACTAAAGTCTAATTAATAAGACATTGTGGCTCAGTGGTTAAGGCAACAGACAAGAAATCTGTTTCGTTTCCCGGGGCAGGTTCGAATCCTGTCAATGCTTTTTGTTTCAATTTTTATTCTCGGATCCAGGAAAGAAAACCTAACCCTAGCGATAAGGCTGGGTTACACATGATATCGTACCTTGGGCGACCGGTATCGTTCCGGTTGTCCACCGGTACGCCTCGACCGATGCGGGGGACGCCTTGACATAATATTGACTGCGAAGAAGACTTGTAAATGTTCAAGCTACGACAGCAGGGGAGTTTTTTTTAACTTTTTTTATTCTAAGTTGGGGTTAAGGGGATCTTTTTTTTTTTTTTTTTTGAGCCATCAGTATGTCGACGCGTCCCCCGTCGCATCAATCGAGGTGTTTTGTATAGACGGTGGGAACTCTCAAGGGTATATATATCCCACTTTAGTGGCGTAAGGCATTACGCCGAATAACAGCCTCCACGTCCATCCTCATATCCGTGGTAGTGGACAGGAAGCTCAAACTAAATTAGGCTCTTGTTCCTTAACACAATATTATTTTTCAATAATACTTATTACTCTTCTTTGATTCGCAATGCGTGACAAGAGAGACTATTGGTAAGGGAGAAATAAGATAAGAAGGGTATTGTGCAAGGGAAATATCCTTTGTCACGGGGTGATTGCAGGCGACTGTCGACAGGTATAAGGAGGAAAGAACAAGTATCATACGGTTAATATTGTACTCGTATACAGGAGAAATGTGCCAGGCCGTTGGGGTCCCCCATCTGGGATAGGGTTAGGTAAACCACATCAACCCCCCCTCGGTTGAGACTCAAACAAAGTGCCACGAAAAAAAAGTGGCCAGCAGGCACGGTAAATAGTCAATAGTGAGCCGCCAACGCCGGGATCCAATAGTAAAGTAGACTATGAAAAAAAATTAATTTTAAGAAGCGAAGAGATGGGGAAGACCCGCTATTATACAGCTTAATTCCTTGTGTGATACCAGGGAGGGAAACAAAGAGGGGCGGAGGGTGAAAGTGTGCAAGTGGGAAGGATCTGGTAACCGTGAAAATCTGCTCCATTGTGCCCCTGTAGAGTGAATGCAGGGCACACCTGGTATAGAAACGATTTTGGGAAGAATTGATATTGCACACTATTCGGCACTGCGGCATCCATGAGGTAAATTGGGTTAGCGCCCATAAAACTAACGGACGAGAAGGCAGAGAAATAGAGTATAATTAACCGAGGTGTAGGTAGACACTGACCAGGGACTTGTGGTACTATGGAATTCTTGTGCTGCATAGCTTCGAATGACTCTCAGGATTAGCCGGCTAATTCCTGCGTGATCAACCAGCTGGCGATATCCCATGCTTGTTCCTCGTATGAGCGACTAAATTGTCATATCTCTTGATCCCTTTTTCGCCAACACTCTCACATCCGGGAACTGGACAGTCAAAGCGCGGCATAAGGTGCACCAGCTCATAGTGACGGTTGAGCGCCTGTTTCGTCTTAAACGGTGTCGGACGGGTACAATTAGGTGCGGTACAAGTGAAGGAGTGAGGGGCGCAAGTATGTGGACCGCTACTCTGGTTAGTCGATGTGAAGGATAAAACATAGAGTGGGAGGGGGCACGGACCTGACCCCAAGGCAATTGGATGATCCACAAAATATTTTGTCCCTGGGAGAGTTGTGCAGGAAGATGTCACTCGGAGATTCGTTGGCCTGCTCTCCATACGTCATCTGGCTGAGCGGTGGGCCGAGAACAGAATAGAAACCACCATCTTCTGGATAAAGGGGAAGTGGCCCAAGCCCTGCGGGAAGTGGAGTTTGGCCAGATATTTCTAATTCACCGAGGGAGGCCGCCCCGAGCAATACCTTTACCACCCCCCCAAACCCTCTCTCAGCAGCCAAACGGAGTGGTGTTTGGCCGAGAGCATCTGGTTTGTTGGGGTCGACGTCGCTTCGTCCGAGTAGCATTATCACCACCCCCTCGTACCCGCCCCTGGCAGCAAGATATAGCGGCGTTTGGCCGTCTTCATCTGATTTGTTAGCGTCGACATCATGTTCGAGCAGTATTTTCACCACCCCCTCGTGCCCATTCCCAGCAGCAAAGCATAGTGGTGTTTGGTCGGTTAAATCTGGTTGGTCGGGGTTGACGCTGTCCTGCCCGAGTAATATTTCAACTACTCCTTCAAACCCTCTCTCAGCAGCCCAATGAAGCGGCGTTCGACCGAGCACATCTGATCTGTTGGGGTCGACGCCGCCTCGCCCAAGTAGCATTTTCACAACCCCCTCGTACCCACTCCTAGCAGCAAGACAGAGTGGGGTCTGGCCGTATTTGTCTGGGCTATCGGGGTTGATGCCTTCCCGTCCGAGGAGTATTTTCACCGTTTCTTCGTGCCCACGCCAGGCAGCCCACACGAGAGGTGTGTTGCCCCGATAGTCCATTTGGTTGATGTCGCAACCCTCCATCTCTACCAAAGTAGCCACAATCTGAACAACACCGAAGAAGGATGCACAATGTAGGCCACTAAAGAGAGAGAGTCTATCGAAGTTAGCAAGGCCCGTGTACGGGTTTTCTGCTGAAAAGAGGAGTTGAGTGGATATATGACCATTGTAGTCATCAAACAGCTTCAGTGCAAGCAGTTTCGCGCAATCCGAAAGGCCCCTCTTTGCATGGACTCCCCAATACAGAGAAGAATATTCGAGAAAGGGAGTGTCTTGGAGATCGGGTGAGGGGCTGGTCGAAAGGTCCTTGACCTGCCGGAAATTCAGATAAGTTAAGCTGGTTTCTGCTATTGTCGAGTGAGCTGTGCTGAAAAACTCGGGATGAGCCCGGAGGTACTCTGGAAGTGTAAAGTGGATTAGCCGGACAGTAGAAGCCTCTTTGTCCACTACAACAAGCCCTTGACAACAGGCTAGCAAGGTACCTATTGAAGGAACGCTGTCCGTATTGAGATCCGGCGATCCTATTTCAACCGCTAAGGCATGGCACAGTTCAATGGTCTTCAGGGGCCTCTCCGAGTGAGATATCCACGACAAAGCGGCTACCCCAAGCCTCGATTTCTCCTCCCCTTGTCCCTTTATACGACCCAGTGTTGTACCATAAGCGTCCTCTAACCCTAAGCCATTGGTAATCGCGCTGAGCTTTTGTCGCCTACGATGGATTGTAGTTTCCTGTAGGACCGCGTCGATATTCAGGGAAACTAGCAGGAATCTAGACACGTATCTGTCAGCGGATACTCAGGTAACTTCCCCCACGTCGCTGCTTCTACATACATTTCAGAAATACGCTCAGAAATCTTCTCCAGGATCTCTGCCGCCAGGCTACTGTCCATCGCATCTGGGGTGGTGTCCTCTTTCAGCCTGCGACGAAGATATGTGATAATATCATCCCTCCTGGGGGTTATGGATAGACTCGTCACTCTTCCCGCAAGACACCTCACGATCTCCGGCCAAATGTGTGGTCTCCCGGACAGAAATATTCTGGTACCCGGAGAGATTTCGAGAATTTGATTGAGCGAATCAAGAAGCCTAACTCGATTTTCTGGCATACACTCATCTAGGCCATCGATGCATATGAATGTGCGCTCTCTAGAAGAGGTAGCCTGCAGCATCTCCACGATATCCGCGAGCCGAGGCCCCCGCCCACCAAGAGCTTTCTTTTGGTCCTGGTACGCTCCGGATATTTCCTCGGGGATCTCCTTCCATCCGGCAACAGCCTGTTTTAGTAGGGCTCCCATTGCGCTCGTGCAGGACTGCTCCTTTTGGATGGCAATGTCAAAATAAAAACATGCAACAGTAACATTTTTTCCCTTAACTCGATCACACAAGTTATCTATCACCAATGAGCTATCACCACTTGTCAGAACTTGCTATTTCCCTTTTATTCTAGAAGCTTCCTCTTTGTTACCTAATATAAGTTTTGCCGACCCCGGGATCACCATAGCAAAACAAAACTGAGCCACTGGATTCGCTCCCACTACTAGCATACCAGATTTTGAATTCCCCGGTTTGTAAGAGCCATTCTCCTATCGTTCCGACTCGGCGATCTCGAATGTCTTGATGCCGTAACTTGGGATTAAGAGGGGATAGCCAGGCGAGGATGTTCGATCGGTCATCCGCAACTGTAGGGCAATCCGACAAGTTGACAGCCAAGTAGTTCGTGTTGAAAGAGCCGGTATTATGGCTGAATAATTGGGGCATTTTCTCGATTCTGCTAGCTAGGACTGTAGATGATCGGTGGTAGAGTTGTTTGACGACTGGATTTCTTGGGAGCTGAAAGTGCGGGGTTTTTGTCGAACCTCACAGCCTGCTCGAGTAAGGCATTTCAAGTACCTAATCGGGTCTCGTAAAAGTTTCCGGAAATGGAAATTCGCCCGGGCGCTAACCTGTTTACCGTACGAGTAGTTGCCTGATAAAAGTGCCAAGCTTAGACTCTACGTTTCCTGAAAGCCATGCAATGCCCAAGTACTGTACTCGCCCAAAAAAAAAGTCTGCCCCCGACCTTCACCAATACAAGGGTATTACACTACCGGTAGGACACCACCCGTTGCCATGAGCAAGCACAGTTCTGAACGCCGCTCCCACCGTATACTTTACGGGGGGTGGGTAAGGGTCGGGGCACTCTTTCGTGGGTATTGGCGGGGGGTTATCGGCAGATCGAAACCAGCTCAGAAAACAAAAGATAGATGAAAAGAAAACATCGCACTCAAATATCAAATCGTTCTCAACAATTCCGGTCTTCTTCCTCTCTGCCGAGGTGACTCTCTGTCGAGCCCCTTTATACGATAAATCTGTGTAAGCGACAACGTCTTCTGCCTACAGGAAAAACACGGCGACATTACGCGGTTTTCTTTGTCTATCTGGCAGTAACGATACTGTACAGCATTAGTTAAACGAAATGCCACACTTATTTGAGCGCTATCAGCCGCACCATGGTGCATCCAATGCCATGGATGAGCAATGTTGCAACGAAGGGGGGGTTGGATCAAAAAATGATCGAAGGGCTGGAACGCGCTTTTTCGAACCGGGGGGTTATAAGATAGAACCCCTTCTAATAAAACAGTGAATAATGACATTTGAAGCTAGTTAAAAGTAAAGAAACACAGCAAAGTGTGGTAAAAGAAGCGGGTAAACTAGGATTTATGACAAAGCAGACAATTCTTGATAATTCACTCCTCTCCCGGCTTCTGAAGAATGAATATTTTCTGGTTTTTTTGCTTACTAAGTCTTTAAGAACCCCCCCTTCTATCCCCATTTTTCAGAAACCCCGATTCAATCCCTCCCCCTTCTAACCCCCCGGGTTCGATCACTGAAGGGCTTCTTTGCAACATTGTGGATGAGCAACATTTCAAAATGTAATATTGTCGCTTATCATGATTAACCGAACACCTCGCAACTTTCGACAGCCCCACTTCTCCCCACTCCCGAACCCGCCATATTTTTTCCACAACAGAAAACTAGTATTTAGGCAGATGCAGGATATGATACAAATTAGGATTGTGAATTTATTTTATTTTTAGATATTTTTCAGTTGTGGTTTCGGTAGTCATTTGTTGAGTGGTCAGATATTGAGATTGTGCGACCCGTCGCATCGCTGTGTTCGGTTATTTATGCGAACGTGAAATACTTTATGTAACCAGGGCCAGGGTTAGTTACAAAAAAAAACATCAACCTCGCGAGCCGAGGTTCCCGTCTAGTTGCTCAGGAAGGATACCTGATGCTTTAGGGGCCTGTTCGGCCCATTCTTTACCCGGCTATGATCGTAATGGCTTCAGCCGACGCAACAATACAATATGTTAAATAAATAAAAAAATGATTACTTCGGCGGTAGTGTTCTACATAGCACAAACTCTATTACACCAATATATTTGGGATTGTGTGCAGTGTAGCATCCAAAACCAAGACACATTCACAATTTTATCTCGCCATATATCCCCTTGTTCTCCTTTTGACAACATATCATTTATAAAAAATACATATATAGCAGAATAAAGATCGGAGTATGATAGTCAATAAAGGGGACCACTTGAGGAGTAACGGGAGGGGAAAGAGATGAACTAGGTGGTTATAAACCTGGGGTGGGTTTGATCGAAACCATTTATTCCTAACCAATTCTAACGGGCCGGACTATTCTACACACCACTGTGCACAAAATACAAAATAAATACCAACTTAGCAAATAATAGGAATGAAGGGAAAGAATGACAACATAGGACCAAGTAAAGTTATAGCCGGAGGAGGGGGGGTTGAAAAAAGAGGGGTAAAAAAAGAAACAAAAAAGCAAAGAGTTGATAAACAAACGCCATTCCGAAAGACTATTGTCTCTGGACAAAATTAACCGCGCACCCAACAATAAGGAAACCTTCGGTAATGACAAGGGAACTCTCGCATCAACCCCACAGTCGTGAAAACCAAAAAATTAAAAAAAATTAAAAATACGAATACGTAGGAAAAATTGATCTAGAGGAATTTCTTCAGGTGGTATTGGAAGAGTGCAGTGGTGAGGAGGGCTGCGTTGTTGTCGATCGTCGGTGCGCAGTTAACTTTGTCCACGGACCATATCTATTCCTAAGTCAACCGAGATCTTGACAACACCGACCCCTCACTAGACAGGTATTTGTTGGAAACCATGCTGCTCGCCATACTCTCAGGATACTTCCTTTGTCTTTAGATAGCTTCCGGGGACGCGCTTTGGCTTCGGGTATCAGGCTTTTGGCTTCGGGTTCGAGCGTGTGTTTGGACGGTCGGGGAAAGCATTTCCTAAGTAGGAATGTCGCGATCGGACAGGAGGAGGAAAGGAAGCGGAAAGGCTGTAAGAAAGGCCGGAAAAGAAGGGAGGTGGGTCTGAGAAGGTTTGACACCCGGAAAATGGGTATGAGGATGTATGGCCAACGGTGTTTGTTCCTGCATTTTGTTAGCATGAGATTTCGGAAAAGTTGGGAAAGGAGGAGATAGGGCACATCCTTTCCTGATAGGAAAGGATGATATATACTTATCCTTTTGTCCTTAGTTAGATGGATGTTGTTGTTGAGTGTCGTGGATGCGAGAGACTGTTGTTGTTGTTAGTGAAGAGATTTTTCCCCCTTTCTTGTGTGCGATCGTTTAGGTGTGAGTTCCTTGGCGTTTACCGTTTCGTTGTCGCCGTACTGTCGTCGCCGTCGATCCTAGTTTAATAGTATTTGCGGAACGAGAGTCTCTGGTAACGGAGGAGGAAGGATGTCAAAGAGAAAAGGGATCATATAAATAAGAGAGATGAGAAAACGCTGGTTGACGGCGGATGAGAGAATTGGTGGATGGTAGTAGGATGGGTGCTACGCCCTTAGGAGAGTGCAGGGGCTTTGGGAGAGTGACTGAAGTCGCTCGAGACCGTCTGGATGGTTAGGTTGAGAAACTGCTATCGGCAGGTACGGGAAAAGAATCCCGGGAGCCAAATACTACTTGCTGCCCACTCGGGCGAGCCGGAAGAGTGCAGGCTGGCCATGACGGCCTGGGGTATCGCGGGTAGGATTATGATTTCTGAACTAGATCTCGACCACACACGTCTGTACCTCCGGCGGACGCGGAAGAGATGTCTGGCGATCGCAATGATTTGTACCAGAATTGAAAATTTCCAATTCCAGTATGATTTTCACAATTGAATTCTGTCCTTGAGGCAGAGCAAGGGAAAGTGGGGTTCAGCCCTTGTCATCTGGCCTGGAAATGTGGATATCTTTCAGTTCTGAAGGAATTTTTGCTACCACCGCATTCCCGCTCCAGCCGGTCCACGAGGACGGCGCCCATACTTAGTATCTGCCTTGTTGTGATTAACGTCCCCTAGCTCAAAAAGAATCTTTACTGACCCTTCATGGCCGTGCTAGGCCACCCAGGAGAGTGATGTCCGGCCATATTGGTGTCCGGCCGGTCGGGGCTTGCGTCCTCTCGTGATTGACGTCCTCTCGTTACAAAAGCACTTTTAATACCCCCTCACTCCAGTTCTCGACTACCTATGAGAGTGGCGTGGGGCCATAGTTAGTGTCTGTCAGGTTGGGGTGGAGGTCCTCTCGTTCCAACATCGCATTTATTACCGTCTGGTACCCCTTCCCCGCCGCCCGCGAGGACGATGTTGCGCCGTACTTGGTGCTGCCTTGTCAGGATTGACGTCCTCTCGTTCCAAAAGCATCTTTACCACTCGCTGATGCCCATTCTCAGTCGCAAACAAGAGTGGCGTCCGACCAGACTCGGTGTCTGCCTGGTTGGGATTGATGTCCTCTCGTTCCAAAAGCGCCTTTACTACCCTCTCATACCCCATCTCCGCCGCCCACGAGAGTGGTGTCCTTCCTGATTCGGTGTCCGCCTGGTTAGGATCGACGTCCACTCGTTCCAAAAGGATCTTTACTACCCAATCATGTCCATTTTCAGCCGCCCACGAGAGTGGCGTTGCACCATACTTGGTGTCAGCCTGGTTGGGATCGACGTCCACTCGTTCCAAAAGGATCTTTACTACCCAATCATGTCCATTTGCTGCCGCTAACGAGAGTGGTGTCCTTCCTGATTCAGTGTCCGCCTGGTTAGGATTGACGTCCTCTCGTTCCAAAAGTATCTTTACTGCCCAAACATGCCCATTTTCAGCCGCCCACGAGAGTGGCGTTGCACCATACTTGGTGTCAGGTTGGTTGGGATTGACGTCCTCACGTTCTAAAAGCATCTCTACTATCTCACACCCGTTCCCGGATGCCCACGAGAGTGGTGTCCTTCCTGATTCGGTATCCGCCTGGTTAGGATCGACGTCCCCCCGTTCCAAAAGCATCTGTACCACCCAATCATGTCCACTCTCTGCGGCCCACGAGAGTGGCGTTGCGCCATACTTAGTGTCAGGTTGGTTGGGATTGACGTCCTCACGTTCTAAAAGCATTCCTACAAGCTCCCCACACCCCTTCTCGGCTGCCCACAAGAGTGGTGTCATCCCTGATTCGGTGTCCGCCTGGTTAGGATTGACGTCCTCTCGTTCTAAAAGCATCTTTGTTGCCCAAACATGCCCATTCTCTGCCGCCCACGAGAGTGGCGTTGCGCCATACTTGGTGTCAGGTTGGTTGGGATTGATGTCCTCACGTTGTAAAAGCATGTCTACTACCTCCTCATACCCGTTCCCGGCTGCCCACGAGAGTGGTGTCCTTCCTGATTCGGTATCCGCCTGGTTAGGATCGACGTCCTCTCGTTCCAAAACCATCTGGACTACCCAAACATGCCCATTTTCTGCCGCCCACGAGAGTGGCGTTGCGCCATGCTTAGTATCTGCCTGGTTGGGATTGACATCCTCCCTTCCCAAAAGCATCTTTATTGCCACCTCATTCCCCATCTCCGCCGCCCACGAGAGTGGCGTCCGGCCAGATCTGGTGTCTACCTGGTTAGGATTAACGTCCTCTCGTTCTAAAAGCATCTTTACTCCCCTACCATGGCCGTTCTCGGCTGCCCACGAGAGTGGTGTCCTTCCTGATTTGGTGTCAGCCTGGTTAGGATTAACGTCTTCTCGCTCCAAAAGCATCTTTACCACCCTGTTGTGCCCATTCCTAGCCGCGAGAGAGAGCGGCGTCCGGCCAGACTTAGCGTCTGCCTGGTTGGGATCGACGTCCCCCCGCTCCAAAAGCATCTTTACTACATCCGCACGGCCCTTCTCCGCTGCCCACGAGAGTGGCGTTGCACCATATTTAGCGTCTACCTGGTTGGGATTAACGTCCCCTCGTTCCAGAAGCATCTTTACTACGAACTTATTCCCGTTCTCAGCCGCGAATGAGAGCGGTGTCCGGCCAGATTCGGTGTCCGCCTGGTTGGGATTGATATCCTCTCGTTCTAACAGCATCTTTACTACAGACTTATACCCCCTCTGCGCGGCCCACGAGAGTGGCGTTGCACCATATCTCGTGTCTGCCTGGTTGGGATTGACGTCCTTTTGTTCCAATAACACCTTCACTGTCGGTGGAAATGAACTCTCTACCGCCCACAGGAGTGGCGTTGCGCCAGATTTGGTGTCTGTCTGGTTGGGGTTGACGTCCTCTCGTTCTAAAAACATCTTTATTACCCCCTGACGCCCCATGCCCGCCGCCCAAGACAGTGGTGACCGGCCAAATTCGGTATCTGCCTGGTCAGGATTGATGTCGTCTCGTTCCAAAAGCACCTTTATGACCCTCTCATGTCCCTTCCCCGCCGCCATCGAGAGCGGTGTCCGGCCAGATATGGTGTCTGCTTGGTTAGGATTGATGTCGTCTCGTTTCAAGAGCACTTTTACTACCCCCACATGCCCCTTCGCCGCCGCCCAGTGTTCTCAACGGGGCAGTCCGTCCGTCCTGGAGCTGGACGGCGGTGGACGGCGTTCAGCGGTCCCGTCCGGTCTTTTTCAAAAGTTGCCCTGCGCCCCACGGCCAAAGACCGTTTCCCCCGCC
>Ga0307509_10010552_pt1 | contig 11302 bp, 9 predicted proteins | sample 10_EM_MG_FD_202245 | JGI IMG/M metagenome (GOLD analysis project Ga0307509, IMG submission 202245) | Populus trichocarpa ectomycorrhiza microbial communities from riparian zone in the Pacific Northwest, United States - 10_EM | ecosystem: Host-associated > Plants > Roots > Unclassified | place... | reverse complement strand
GATCTCGGCGGAGAGGCGAACCTCGCGGCTGGCAAGCCTGTTGCCCTGCATCAGGTCGATCAGCATCGCGGCCGCGCGCGCGCCGATGTCGCCGCGCGACTGGTGGACGGTGGTGAGGGCGGGAATGTAGGCGGCGGCGAATTCGATGTCGTCGAAGCCCGCGATCGAGATCCTGTCAGGCACGGCAACGCCGGCCGCCGTGAAGCCGCGGATCAAGCCCATCGCCATGGCGTCGTTGCACGCGAAGACCGCGTCGGGCAGCTGGGGAAGCGCCAGATAGTCCTTGGCCGCTGCCTCGCCGGCGGCAATGGTGAAGTCGCCTGATAGCACCAGCTCTGGGTCGAGGGTTACTCCAGCGGCGGCGAGCGCTTCGCAGAAGCCGGCGTAGCGATCGTGTTCGAGCACGTTGGCCGCCGGTCCGCGGAGGTAGCCGATGCGGCGGTGGCCGAGCCTCACGAGATGCTCCGTCATGGCGCGGGCCGCCTCGCGATTAGCCGTCTCGACATGAGGAAGGCGTGAGCCGGGGATGCGCTCGCACAGGCTGACGGTCGGCACGCGGTGTCCGTTGCGCTTTGCCGCGGGGGAGGGCAGCAGGCGGCCGTTGAGCAGCAGCACGCCGTCGACGCGGCCGCCCTGGATGAACGCGGCATGCTCGCGCTCGCGCGCGGGATCGTTGGCGGTGTCGGCGATCACCAGACTGTAGCCTTGCTGGTGCAGCGTGTCGGAGATGCCGCGCAGCACCTGCGAGAAGAAGATGTTCGAGGCGTCCGGCAGCACCGCCAGCACCGCGTGGCTGCGGCTGGTGCGCAGGTTGCGGGCGGCGACGTTGAGTATATAGCCGGTCTCGCGCACCGCCTTCATGACGGCCTCGCGGGTTTTCGGCCTGACCTGGTCGGGGCTGGCCAGGGTCCGGCTGACGGTCGCGGTCGACACGCCGGCACGCGCGGCGACGTCGCCGATTCTGGGTTTGCGTATCGGCTTGTGCATCGCCTCCAACAATCTCCCGCCGCCGTTTACCGCTCGAAAGCCGACAATAAGGCATTGACTCCGACCGCGCCTGTGGCAGTCTAAAGAAAAATGTAATCGATTACAAATCGATCCGAGGGAGGACGACATGACAGCGAGGCTCTGGACGACGTCGCTTGCGCTTGCCTTCACGGTGGTTGCGGCCACTCAAGGAAACGTTCAAGTCGCGAAGGCCGAAGAGATGAAGGCCGAGGTGATCCACTGGTGGACCTCGGGCGGTGAATCGGCCGCGGTGAAGGTGTTCGCCGAACAGTTTGCCAAGGCCGGTGGCACCTGGGTCGACACCGCGATCGCCGGCGGCGTTAATGCCCGCACCGCCGCGATCAACCGCACCGTCGGCGGCACCCCGCCGACCGCCATGCAGTTCAACACCGGCAAGCAGTTCGACGATCTGGTCGAGAACGATCTGCTGCGCGACGTCGATCAGCTCGCCACCGAGCAGAAATGGCGGAGCATGATGCCGGAGGCGATCGTCAATGCGGCGACGCGCAACGGCAAGATGTTCGCGGTGCCGGTCGACATCCACGGCCAGAACTGGCTCTGGATGTCCAAGTCGGCGCTTGCCAAGGCTGGCGCGTCCGAGCCGACCGACTGGGACGATGTCTTTCCCGCGCTCGACAAGCTCAAGGCGGCCGGCCTGATTCCGCTGGCGTTCAGCGGGCAGAAGGTGTGGGAGCGCAATCTGTTCAATGCCGTGCTGGTCGGCAAAGGCGGCAACGCGCTCTGGGTGGCGATCTACGGCAAGCGCGATACGGCCGCGGCCATGAGCGCCGGGTTCAAGGCGGTGGCCGAGACCTACGGCAGATTGCGCGGCTATGTCGATCCGGGCGCGCCCGGGCGCAACTGGAACGACGCCACCAATCTGGTGATCCAGGGCAAGGCCGGTATGCAGATCATGGGCGACTGGGCCAAGGGCGAGTTCGCCGCGGCAGGCCAGACCGCAGGCAAGGAGTTTGGCTGCACCATCCTGTCCAAAGAGGGTGGCTACGTGATGGGCGGCGATGTCTTCGCGTTCCCGAAGCTGAAGGATCCGGAGCAGCAGAAGGCGCAGCTCCTGCTCGCCAAGACCATGCTCGATCCCGACACCCAGATCAAATTCGCGCAGAAGAAGGGCGCGATCCCGGTCCGGCTCGATCTCGACGTCAGTTCGCTGGACGCCTGCGCCCAGAAGGCGATGAAGCTCCTGGCCGAGAAGAGTCACCAGGTCCCGGCGCAGGAGTTGCTGTCGCCGCCGGCCATGACCGGCGCGATCGAGGATGTGATTTCGCAATACTGGAATACGCCATCGATGACCACCGATGCCTTCGTCGCCAAGGTCGCCGCGGTGCTCAAGGAGCCGTATTAGGCAATCACTTCGATGAGGACTTTTATGCGGGGGCGCACCGATCTCTTTCCTCGTCATTCCGGGATGCGCCTTCAGTCGGCGATAGCCGACTTAAGGTGCAGGCCCGGAATCCATAACCCCGGTCCGTGGTTATGGATTCCGGGCTCGCGCAAGTGCGCCCCCCGGAATGACGGCGGAGAAACATGGGTGAATCCCATAGCCGTGCGCGGGGAGACCAAGCCGCAATGTCGTCGCCCAAACCTTCGGTCTGATCGGTGAAAGATGATGCCGGTAAGCTTCGTAAAACCTCGTTTGGCGTCGCGGCTGGCGGTCGGTCTGGCGCTGTCGCCGGCGGTCATGGTCGTGGTGGTGGTGTATGTCGGCTGCACCGCGTGGACCATGTGGATCTCGCTCACGGCGTCCCGCATGCTGCCCAACTCCACCTTCGTCGGCTTGCGCCAATACGCGTCCCTCATGGGCAACGAGCGCTGGCAGGTCTCGGTGGTCAACCTCGCGGTGTTCGGCGCGCTGTTCATGGTCGCGAGCCTTGCGCTTGGGTTCCTGCTGGCCGTCATGATCGACCAGCGGGTGCGGGCGGAGGACTTGCTGCGGTCGATCTTTCTCTATCCGTTCTCGATGTCCTTCATCGTCACCGGCCTGGTCTGGCAATGGCTCTTGAACCCGAGCTTCGGGATCGAGAAGATGGGGCGTGATCTCGGCCTCGACTGGTTCCGCTTCGACTGGATCGTGCGCCAGGACATGGTGATCTACACGCTGGTGTTTGCGGCGGTGTGGCACGCCGCCGGGCTGGTGATGGCGATCCTGCTCGCTGGCCTGCGCGGCATCGATCCGGAAATCTGGAAGGCGGCGCGGATCGACGGACTGCCGCCGTGGCGGGTCTATCTCTCGATCGTGATCCCGATGCTGGGCGCGAGCCTCGCCACCGCCTCGGTGCTGCTCGCGACCAGCGTGGTGCGGCTCTACGATCTCGCTGTCGCGATGACCAATGGCGGGCCGGGCCTCGCCTCCGAGGTGCCGGCCAAATTCGTCATGGACCACCTGTTCGAGCGCGGCAATCTCGGCCTCGCCACCGCCGCCGCGACCTCGATGCTGATCACCGTCGCGGCGGTGGTCGCTCCCTGGCTTTACTGGCAGGCCCGCCAGCGCGACCGGAGGTTGGCGGCATGATCGCGTCCCCCGCAACTCAGCCGAACGGCGCCCCGCCGTCGCGGATGACGCCCGGACGGATCGGCATCTATGCCTTTCTGGTGGTGACGGCGCTGTTCTTCCTGACGCCGCTCTACGTCATGATCGTGACCTCGCTGAAGACCATGGGCGAGATTCGGCTCGGCGCGATCCTGGCGCTGCCGCGGGCGCCGACGTTCGAGCCGTGGATCGTGGCATGGTCCTCCGCCTGCACCGGGTTGCGCTGCAACGGCATCAGCGTCGGCTTTCTCAATTCGGTGAAGATCCTCGTCCCATCGGTGATCGTCTCGATCGCGGCCGGCGCGCTGACCGGCTACACGCTGTCGTTCTGGAAGGTGCGCGGCGCGGGCCTGTTGTTCGGCACGCTGATGGTGGTGGCGTTCGTGCCCTATCAGATCTTCATCTATCCGCTGGTGCGCGTGCTCGCCACGATCGGCATCAACAACTCGATTCCGGGCATCGTTCTGATCCACACCATCTTCGGCCTGCCGACCATGACGCTGTTGTTCCGAAATTATTTCGCTGCACTGCCGCCGGAATTGTTCAAGGCGGCGCGCGTCGACGGCGCCGGTTTCTTTCGCATCTTCTGGTCCGTCATGCTGCCGATGGCGACGCCAATGCTGGTCGTCGCCATCATTCTGCAGGTCACCGGCATCTGGAACGATTTCATTCTCGGCCTGGTGTTCGCGGGCCGGGACAACCTGCCGATGACGGTGCAGCTCAACAACATCGTCAATTCCACCCAAGGTGAGCGCGCCTACAACGTCGACATGGCCGCCACGATCCTGACCGCACTGGTGCCTCTCGTGGTCTATTTCGCCTCCGGGCGCTGGTTCGTGCGCGGCATCGCGGCCGGCGCGGTGAAAGGCTGAGCATGAACAAGCGCTGCGACGTCTCCATACGCGGGGCCGAGATCGCCTACGGCACCATCAAGATCCTGGAAAAGTTCGACCTCGAGGTCGCGCAATCGGAATTCATCGTGCTGCTCGGCCCGTCGGGCTGCGGCAAATCGACCTTGCTCAATGCCATCGCCGGTCTGGTCGATCTGCGCGACGGCCAGATCTGGATCGGCGGCAACAACGTCACCTGGGAGGAGCCCAAGGATCGCGGCATTGCCATGGTGTTCCAGTCCTACGCGCTGTATCCGCGCATGACGGTGCGCGGCAACATGTCGTTCGGGCTGAAGGTGGCGGGCATGCCGGCCGCCGACATCGCCCGCCGTGTCGACAACGCCGCGGCGATGCTGAAGATCACCGAACTGCTGGATCGCCGGCCCGCCGAACTGTCGGGCGGGCAGCGCCAGCGCGTCGCGATCGGCCGCGCCCTGGTGCGGGACGCCGGGGTCTATCTGTTCGACGAACCGCTGTCCAATCTCGATGCCCAGCTGCGCGCCGAATTGCGGGTCGAGATCAAGCGCCTGCACCAGCGGCTCGCCGCAACGATGATCTACGTCACCCATGACCAGATCGAGGCCCTGACCTTGGCCGACCGCATCGCAGTCATGAAGGATCGGGTGATCCAGCAGCTCGGAACGCCCAGCGACATCTACCGCCGGCCGGCGAACCGTTTCGTCGCGTCCTTTGTCGGCTCGCCGGCGATGAACTTCCTGCCCGGCACATTCGCTCTGCGCGACGGCGCGCCATGCTTCGCCGCCGCCGGGATCTCGATTCCGCTCGAAGGCTATGGCTTCGACGCGCGGCCGCAGCCAGGCGCAGCCATCGAACTCGGCATTCGCCCCGAGCATGTCGAGGCGGGAGGCGATCTGCCGGCTGCGGTCGAGATGGTCGAGCCGATGGGAAGCGATCAGCTGGCCTGGCTGCGGCTGGGCAACCATCCGCTCTCGATGCGGCTGCCGGCCGATACTCCGATCGCATCAGGCCAATCGCTTCAGCTGCGGCTGCCGGCCGACAAGCTCAATCTGTTCGACGCCGCCTCCGGCCGCCGACTCTAAATTTCGTATCGAAAGGAAAGGAATGTCCATGACGTCGCTCGACGGCCTCTCGTTTCAGCTCTACTCCGCCCGCACGCTCGAACCGCTGGAGGCCCAGTTCGACCTGCTCGCCGGGCTCGGCTACAGACAGGTCGAACCCTATGGCGGCCTGTTCAACTATCCCGAGCAGCTGAAGACCCAGTTGCAGGCGCACGGCATGACGGCCCCATCGGCGCATGTCGGCCTGGACCGGCTGCGCGCCGATCCCGTCGCCGCGGCCGGATTGTGCCGGGAGCTCGGCATCCGCACCATCTACGCTCCGGCACCACCGCCAGGCGAGCGCGACGGCGGCGAGGCCGAGTGGACCGCGCTCGGGCGCGAGCTCGCTTCAATCGGCAAGATCGTCACCGCCGAGGGCCTGAAGTTCGGGTGGCACAACCATCATTGGGAATATGCCAAGGCTGCCGATGGCCGGCGCTTCATCGACATCCTGCTGCAGCAGGCGCCCGATCTGCTGTGGGAAGCCGATCTCGCCTGGATCGTGCGCGGCGGTGCCGATCCGGTCGCCGAGCTGAAGCGCTATGCGGGGCGGATCGAGGCGGTTCACGTCAAGGACATCGCGCCTGCGGGGCAGTGTCTGGACGAAGACGGCTGGGCCGATCCGGGCCACGGCGTGCTCGACTGGTCGACCCTGGTGCCGGTGTTGCGGGAGATCGGCGTGACCCAGTTCGTGGCCGAGCACGACAAGCCGAACGACGTGGCGCGGTTCGCGCGTCGCGCCTTCGCAACCGTCGCCTCTTGGCAGTAGGGAGCGACCGATGAAGCAATTGGGTGTCGGCGTCGTCGGCTGCGGCGTGATCTCGACGATTTACATGCAGAATCTCGCGGCGTTTCGCGAGGTGCGGCTGGTCGCATGCGCGGACATGTTGCCGGACAGTGCCCGGGCCCAGGCCGAGCGGTTCGGCATTCCGGCGCGCGGCATCGAGGCGCTGCTGCGCGATCCCGAGATTGACATCGTGGTCAACCTGACCACGCCCAACGCGCATTTCGAGGTGAGCCATGCGGCGCTGACCGCGGGCAAACATGTCTTCTCGGAAAAGCCGCTCTGCGTCAGCGTCGACGACGGACGTCGGCTGGTCGCGGAGGCGGACCGGCGTGGGCTCAAATTCGGCTGCGCGCCGGACACCTTCCTCGGCGCCGGCGGACGCCTGGCGCGCGAACTGGTCGATGCGGGCAAGGTCGGCTCGGTGCTGGCGGGCTCGTGTTTTCTGATGTCGCACGGCATGGAACACTGGCATCCGAACCCGGAATTCTTCTTCAAGCCGGGCGGCGGCCCGATCCTGGATATGGGTCCCTATTATCTGGCAGCGCTGTGCAACCTGCTCGGTCCGGTCGAGAGCGTGCAGGCGCACGCTTCCACCGGATTCGCCGAGCGCGTGGTCACCGCCGAAGGACCGCGCAGGAACAGCCGCATCGCGGTCGAGACCCCGACCACCGTGATGGCGCTGCTTCGCTTCGTGTCGGGCATCGATATCGTGTTCGCGATGAGCTGGGATGTCTGGAAGCATGGCCATCCGCCGATCGAACTGTACGGCAGCGAGGGCTCGCTGCGCGTGCCGGATCCGAACTTCTTCGGCGGCGTCGTGGAAGTTACCGAGCGGGGCGGGGATTGGCAGTTGCTGGATTCATCGGATCGGCCCTATGGCAAGCCGAACTGGCGATCGCCGATCTGGCCCGCCAGCGCGCCGGATCGCGCCAATTATCGCTGCCTCGGGATTGCGGACCTGGCGAGCTCGGTTCTGAATGCAACGCCGCATCGCTCAACCGGCGCTTTTGCCGCGCACGTTCTCGAGGTCATGAACGCGGTGCTGCAGGCGGGGGCGGAGGGCGGGAGCGTCAAGATCGCCTCGCGGATCGAACGGCCCGCGCCGTTGTCGGACGACGAGGCGGCGACGTATTGGCGCGGCCACGCCACCTGAATGGGAGAGAGTGCGATGTCAGCCACGATGCAACCTGCCACCATGAAAGGGCCTGCGATCTTTCTCGCGCAATTCATCGGCGACATGGCGCCGTTCGACAGCTTCGATGCCATCTGCGGTTGGGCCGCCGGCCTCGGTTACAAGGGCGTTCAGGTCCCGACTACGGATCCGCGCATGCTCGACCTCGACAAGGCGGCAGACTCCCAAACCTATTGCGATGAGATCAAGGGCGTCGCCGCGCGCCACGGTCTCGCCGTCACCGAATTGTCCACGCATCTGCAAGGACAGCTCGTCGCCGTGCACCCGGCCTATGACGAGGCCTTCGATGCGTTCGCGCCGGCCGCGGTCAAGGGCCGCCCGAAGGAGCGCCAGAGCTGGGCGGTGGATCAGCTGGTCAAGGTCGCAAAGGCCTCGCGCCGGCTCGGCCTCACCGGCAGCGTCAGCTTCACCGGCGCGCTGGCCTGGCCGTTCCTCTATCCGTGGCCGCAGCGGCCGCCGGGCATGATCGAGACTGCCTTCGACGAACTGGCCCGGCGCTGGCGTCCGATCCTGGACGCCTATGAGGAGGCCGGCGTCGATCTCTGCTTCGAGATTCATCCGGGCGAGGACGTCTGCGACGGCATCACCTTCGAGATGTTTCTGGAGCGCACCGGCAACCATCCGCGCTGCGCCATCAACTATGATCCCTCGCATTTCGTGCTGCAGCAGCTGGATTATCTCGCCTTCATCGACATCTATGCGGAGCGCATCCGCGCCTTCCACGTCAAGGATGCCGAATTCAATCCGAGCGGCCGGCAGGGCGTCTATTCCGGCTTCCAGTCCTGGATCAATCGCGCCGGCCGCTTCCGTTCGCTCGGCGACGGGCAGGTCGACTTCAAGGCGATCTTCTCGAAGCTGGCCGCGATCGGGTTCGATCGCTGGGCGGTGCTGGAATGGGAATGCTGCCTGAAGAATGCGGAGGACGGCGCCCTCGAGGGCGCGGCTTTCATCCGCGATCACATCATTCGCGTCACCGACCGCGCCTTCGACGACTTCGCCGGCGGCACGGTCGACGCCGCGCAGGTCAGGCGCATGCTGGGACTTGGCTGAGCGCGCCTGACCGGAAATTCATCCGACATCTTCGAGCTTTTCGAGCCTCTGAAGATGCATCGCTTTTTTCGTCATGGCCGGGCTTGTCCCGGCCATCCACGCCTTTCTTGCGTAAGTTGGGCTAAGACGTGGATGCCCGGGACAAGCCCGGGCATGACGAGTTTCTTCACTTGGGCCATTCCATTGGCTGCATTTTGAGTCAGACTCTGAGGAGGGGAAACGCTATGGCCGAACTACGGATACGACTGGGGATGGTCGGCGGCGGCGAGGGCGCCTTCATCGGCGCCGTCCACCGCATCGCCGCGCGCCTCGACGACCGCTATGAACTGGTGGCCGGTGCGCTGTCTGCCGCGCCGGACAAGGCGATGCGGTCGGCCGAGGCGATCGGCCTTGCCGCCGATCGCTCCTATCCGGACTTCCAGACCATGGCGCGCGCGGAAGCCGCGCGACCCGACGGGATCGAGGCGGTCGCGATCGTCACCCCGAACCACATGCATGTTCCGGTCGCCGAGGCGTTCCTCGACGCGGGCATCCACGTCATCTGCGACAAGCCGCTGACCACGACCTTGGAGCAGGCGTTGCGCCTGCGCGACAAGGCGCGCGCCAGCGGGCTGATCTTTGCGGTCACCTATAATTACACCGGCTATCCGCTGGTGCGGCACGCCCGCGCCATGGTAGAGGCGGGCGAACTCGGTGCCATCAGAATCGTGCAGGTCGAATATCCTCAGGACTGGCTGGCCGGACCGCTGGAGACCACGGGGCAGAAACAGGCCGACTGGCGCACCGATCCGGCGCGCTCTGGAGCCGGCGGCTGCATCGGCGACATCGGCACCCACGCCTGGCAACTGGCGCATTTCGTCAGCGGCATGATGCCCGTGCAGATATTGGCCGAGCTCACTACCTTCGTGCCGGGCCGCCGCGTCGACGACAACGTGCAGATCCTGTTGCGCTACGCCAATGGCGCGCGCGGCGCGCTGTGGGCGAGCCAGGTCGCCCCTGGCCAGAACAACGGATTGCGCCTGCGGGTGTTCGGCGAGAAGGGGGCGTTGGAATGGAGCCAGGAGGAGCCGAACCGCCTGGTCTGGTCGCCGCTCGGCGAGCCGCCGCGATGGATCAATCGCGGCACGGCGGCGATGAATGCCAGCGGCCAGCGCGTCAACCGCATCCCGGCCGGACATCCCGAAGGTTATCTGGAAGCGTTCGCGACGCTCTATGCCGAGGTGGCCGCGACCATCATGGCGCGGCGGACCGGCGCGTCGATCGATCCAGCGGTGACCTTCCCGACCATCGAGGACGGCGTCGCCGGCGTCGCGATGGTCGACGCTGCTTTGCGCTCGAGCAGGGACGGCGGGGTGTGGGTGACGCTGACGCCGTGAATGGGGAACGGCCCGCAAACCTGAATTTGCGGATCGCCGGCTTCTGTCGTGCCGATCGCGTCGGCGCGCCAGGCATCGACAGCGACCTGGCGGTCATCGCCGGCGGCTAGGAGGACTGCGCAATGTCAGCAAGATCGGGATACACCGCACGTTTCGGCGCCCCGGCCGTCATCGCGCGGCGGCGTAGACGTCACGCAGGACGTTCGCCTCCAGCTCCAGATCCTCCAGCCGATGCTTGACGACATCGCCGATGCTGACGATACCGGCCAGCTTGCCGTCGCGCAGGACCGGCATGTGGCGCACGCGATGGTGCGTCATCAGGTTCATCACGCGATTGATACTCTCGTCCGGGGACACGGTCACGCCGTGTTGCATGATTTCCTTTACCGACATCGACCCGGCTGCCGCGCCATGGCGAGCAAACGCGTGAACGATCTCGCGTTCGGAAACCAGACCAAGAACTGCGTCCCCGCTCGTCACCACGAGCGCGCCGATGTTCTTGGCGAGGAGCCAGTCCGCCGCACGCTTGATGCTGGCTTCCGGAGCTATGGTGGTGACGTCGCTTCCTTTCCGCCTCAGAATGTTTTCGATGGACATCGCGTCCCTCCCATCGTGTGGCCTTGGCCGCCTATCGCATTGATTTGCGTGGCAGTGGCGGGTCTCGCCCCTGCAATTGGGGGAATGCCATGGAAACCGTTCTGCCCTACGAGCGGCGCCAGCCTATCATATCGGCAGGCAGCAGTCAGCAAGCATCGGAGAGTGCCAACCGATCGGTCAATGACAGTCCGGGGCGCGACCGGTTCGCTTCCGGTCGACCTCGCCGGACAGAGATGCAGCCCCGGGCAAGTGACATCCGGGGCTTTGTGCGCTTTAATTCCCGCATTTCGCCGCGCTCATGCGGGCTGTTCGCTTGAAGAGCGGGGAGGGACTTGCACGATGAACCACACGCCGCGCCTGAGCGTCAATCTCAACAAGATCGCGCTTCTGAGGAACTCACGGGTCACCGGCGTTCCGTCCATTTTGCAATTCGCGGATATCGCGCTCAGATCCGGTGCCGATGGGCTGACTGTCCATCCACGTCCGGACGAGCGGCACATCCGCCGCGACGACGTTGTTGCGCTGGCGAAATTCAAGAGGACAATTCGTCCCGAGTCTGAGCTGAATGTGGAGGGCTATCCGGACGCGCGCCTCCTTGAAATCGTGAGGGAAGTGGGTCCCGAGCAATGCACGCTCGTTCCGGACCTTCCGGGCGTGCTGACCTCGACGGAAGGTTGGCGGCTCGATGGCAGTGATCCGGTCGACGTCGCCCCTGCGGTCTCGCAATTGAAGATGCGGGGTTGCCGAGTCATTCTTTTTGTTGATCCGAATCCAG